>Ga0307428_1001039_pt1 | contig 14728 bp, 16 predicted proteins | sample SalMarWE160240MG_FD_202161 | JGI IMG/M metagenome (GOLD analysis project Ga0307428, IMG submission 202161) | Salt marsh sediment microbial communities from the Plum Island Ecosystem LTER, Massachusetts, United States - WE1603-240 | ecosystem: Environmental > Aquatic > Marine > Intertidal zone >...
TAGAATAGATGAGGACGACAACAAAGAGAAGGCTTTTAATCGGAGCAGGAACCTTATCCACAGGAATAGGGATTATCGGTGCTTTCATCCCGATCCTACCTACAACCCCATTTCTATTACTCGCCGCTGCTTGTTATACGCGGAGCTCCGAACGGTTTTATCAAGGGCTTATAAACAACAGAGTATTTGGAGCCTACGTCAGGAACTACATTGAAGGCAGAGGAATGCCTATAAGAATGAAGATACTTACCATCCTTCTACTCTGGCTAACTATTGGACTCAGTATAACTTTTGGAGTTCAGAATATAGTTGTAAGGATAGTACTAATTTGTATTGCCGTCGGGGTTACAGCACATATCAGCCTGATCAAAAAAAGAAAAGTCGAAGACATTTGGAAGTAAAACCAACTGGCAGCGGCTGGACTTGAACCAGTGTCTAAACTGTAAGTAATATAATGATATGACTCATATTATATTGGCTGGAATTCGCAATGTCGCGTAGAAAAAAACCTATATCATTCCGTATTTCAGAGGTATCACATGTGGTCGGCGCTACCTATAGCCAGCTTGCGTATTGGGATAAGACAGGCCTGGTGAGCCCGAGCCTGAGAGCAGCATCCGGAAAAGGTTCGCGCCGTCTCTATTCTATAGAAGACATTTTCGAATTAAAGATCCTGATGAAATTGTTGGATAGTTCGCTGCCTCTACAGCGGATACGGTCGAGCTTCCGCTTCATACGAGGTCAATCCAAGGCTTTAGCATCCTTCGTAGTGTTCACGGATGGGAAGACAGTCTATTTCTACGAGGACTATGATGTTCTCGTAGACACGTTAAAGCAAGGCCAGACAGTATTACGTATCGCGGTTCAAGATCTGATTGCAGAAGTACAAGCTAGGTTGACCAACGGGCAGTGAGCACAAGAGGAACCAATCCTGTCACAATTGCAGGATATCAATGAATGACTGACGGGGATGCCCGCAGTTTAGCCGAAGCACTAGAGAATTGTGCGGATGCAGAATATGGCAGCAGCTGGATTTGAATCAAATAAAAGGAGGGCTGGAAATATCACCCTACCCCAAGTGCGCCAAGATTTACGGCCATAATTATGTGGTAGCATTTGCAGAGGTGTAAGATACCCTTTTCTTAATATGGGAAATGTTGGATTAAACGGTGGTATTGACAACAAAAGCATGGACGGCTATTCTGAACCTACGACGCCGATATTCAGGGGGTTGGTATGAAACTATCACCAGAGGAGAAGAGGAGAATCTACGAGGAGGAGAAGGCGCGGATTGAGGCACGGGAAAAGATAGAGCGAGAGAAACTGACAGAGCCTGCAGGTACAAGTACAGGGCTATCGCCAAATATTGCCGGATTATTGTGCTATGTTGCCGGATGGATAACCGGCATCATCTTTTTCGTTTTAGAGCAGAAAAACAAATTTGTTCGCTTCCACGCGGCACAGTCAATTGTTGCGTTCGGCACCATCACAGTTGCCGGGATTATATTTGGTCTGATACCGGTGGCCGGTGATGCTTTCTCTACAATTATAGGGATTATAGGGTTCATTGTTTGGATAATCATGATAGTCAAGGCTTCTAATGGCGAGTGGTATAAACTACCATGGGCCGGTGATGTTGCTGAGAAGATAGTCGCTTCGTCAAGGGTAACAGGCGAATACGCTGAACCTCCACCCCCAGAACCAACAGCAGAATCAGAAGCTGAGGCAGCAGCACCTACGCCACCCCCCGCTGCAGATTTAGGTAAACGAATCGGAGATAAAGTAGACGCTCATTTTAAAGTTAGAAGTGGAGGAATAACAGCTTCCGCTTTTGTCATCGCCTGGAGTATCGTTTTATTAATATTCTTCAATTTTTTTAATCAATACGTAGCCTACTATCATTCGGAAACAGTAGGCGGCATCACTACATGGACAAGATATCCTTTCTTTACAGGAGACATCAACCTATGGCTACCGATTCTTACAGCAACTCTAGTTATAACTATTATCGGTCACATTATTTTGATTATCCTGGATAGGTATATACTGCGTGAAATGATTCATATCGTTATAAACGCATTTTCACTCTGGACGATTCTAACCCTTCTATCCGTCTTTCCTTTCGACTTCACAGTAATACCTAACCCTGCTGCGGTTCATGCCACTTATTTAGGCGTCAGGATATTCTTGATTTTTGTTTCAGTCGGGATAGGAATCGCAATACTGGTCAGTGTGATAAAGTTAATTGTTAACGTAGCCAGTGGGACTGCTAGCTACGAAGAGCATATTTAACTAACCAGTTTTATCAAACTGACTGCCTATAAAAAGGCATTTATTCAGAGGAAAAGTTATGAAGAAAGCAATAATAATAATTGTAATAGCGGCAGCGGTAGCGGTAACCTGCACCGTGTTAATTTTTAGGGGTTGGCCGGGAGGTCTGGTTGGGTCCGGAAATCTCACGACTGAAGATTATGCTTTTACTAATTTCACTAAAGTTGAGATCGGCAGCGCTTTTGACTTTGAAATTAAACAATCTAGTTCGTACAAAATAAGTGTTACCGTGCCCGATTGTTTAACAGACTATGTCCAGGTTTTCAAAGACGGTCAAACTTTGAAGATAAGGCTTGTGACAGTCACATGGCTTGGGCCCGTAACTTTGAGAGCTTCGGTGACCCTGCCTCAGCTTCGCGACCTGACTGTCTCTGGAGCATCGCGCGGTACTATTTCCGACTTCAGTTCTACCGAGGATTTGAATATCACTGTATCCGGAGCCAGCAGGGTTACCGGTGACATCACAGCAAACAATGTCGAGTTTGACATAAGCGGAGCAAGCACTATTCAGCTGGAAGGGTCTGCTAACGACATGGTCGCTGATGTAAGTGGCGCTAGCAGCTTCAATCTTGGCGATTTCACAGTTAATAATGCCGACGTCGATTTTAGTGGTGCCAGCAGCGGCACTGTAAACCTGAATGGCAGGCTGGATGCTGACCTTAGCGGTGCATCAAGACTATGGTACATCGGCGAGCCCACAATGGGCAATATCGATATATCCGGTGCGTCTACAATTAGTAAGAAATAAAAACTTCACCGGTGTGACCGAGTGCCAATCACATCCCCCGGCAACGCAACAGCTACTGAGCGACGAAAGTCTCAATCACGTCGTTGACCTTGACTGTGTAATTCCCACCAGGGACGAAATCGCTGCCAAGTGGGATAGTATGCTCGACGTACCTGTATTCGTCCCAGTACCAGTCGTCAGGGCAGCCCGTACAACACTTCTTGTTGAAAACCTCTACTAGTATGGTCGTGTTGCCAGCGCGCGTCACGTTATAGCTATCGAAATGATCGCAGGTGGTAGGCTCCTCAGACACAACGTCCACGAAATACTGCGGTGGCGAGGATTCATCAGCCCAAATTTCTATATCGTGAATGGGAGCCGGGTAAATCATAATAACGCCAGCAACGAAAGTCACAGTCATGTCGTTGACCTCGACCGTGTAATTAACACCGGGGACGAAATCGCTGCCAAGCGGGATAGTATTCTCGGCGAAGCTGTACTCCTCAGCGCAGGCAATACCACAATTCCGGTTTAAAATCTCCACTATTATGGTCGTGTTGCCAGCGCGCGTCACGTTATAGCTATAGAACTTAACGCAGCTGTTCCTCTGCCCAGTTACCACGTACAGGAAATACTGTGGTGGCGAGGATTCATCAGCCCAAATGTCTATACCATGAATGGGAGCCACTTCCATTACACAGGGTCCTCCACAGCCAGCAGTAAATGTGCTTAAAATCAAAAGACCAGCTAATATCACAAACAGGATTCTATTCATCCTATTCCTTTATCAAAGTAACCATCTTCATACAAGTTCCCAATTTATCATATCACTAAAATATTAAGAACATGTTAACTAAAAGGCGAACTTCACTGACCTAGTATAGCGTCCCAACACAGGTACTCTGTTTTGAAGCTGAAATAAGCAACAGCCTATTAAGTAGTTTTTTAGACGCTGTTCTGTGGTGTGATTTTTGTTTGGTGCGCTAATCTGCTTTATTTACGCTTGAGAGGTAGCAGGCGGACATTAGAAGTTGCTATCAGGCAAATTCCAATAATCCCTATAACCGTGGAAATACCTGTGGTGTTTTCTCCCAGGATATCACCATCGAACATAAAAATAGCAGCTATTAATGCTAAAACAATCCCTATTATCCATTGCGCGAAGAATGCTTTCTTCTTATTGTTTATCCCTTCTAGCTTCTCCTCTTTTTGCCTCCTCCAAAATAATAATGCTAGGACTACCAATACAACACCAATAACAATAATCGCAATCGCTATCATGTTCAACACCTCCAATTATTGTCTTTCCAGCATACTACGCATCATCTCCCCAGGCTGTCAAGTGGACCGAATTTCTGGTAGCAAGTCGGTTAGAGAGGATTTATGTTTATTGGTGGCAGCGGCTGGATTTGAACCAGCGACCAAAGGCTTATGAGTCCTCTGCTCTACCCCTGAGCTACGCTGCCCGAAAATAGTTTAGCATCGGCTAGGTTAGACGGTCAAATTGAGAGACGCGATTTTGAGGATATTTTGAGCTTGCCGAGTCGCATGTATGATAATATAGAATAGGCCAAAATAAATCGGATTAGGCGCCCCGGAGTTCCCCAATATGGCCGTTAGTTGATATTTTGTTTGATATGGAGGAAGAAAGAGTCAACCCGGATATAAAGAGTATCCTCGATAGAGCTGATGAACTGCTCAAGGACCTAGAGGAAGAGTACAATCGTTGCCTTCAGGCTAGCAAAGTAACGAGGCGAGCCAAGAACATCACTCATGAGGTACTTGAAAAATTGAGGGGCGCGCTCGATCAGGCAATGTTTCAAGCGTGGGAAAAATATGTCTTGCATAATCTCCCCGACCAACAAAGAGAGAGCGCCCGTGTTTACTTTCCAATTGCCAGTGACTTAAACTCTTTCCGCTCGATGCTTGGACGGGGGTTCATGACAAACTTAGACAGTATACAGATAGACCTCTACGATTTTCTCTTGAATCGCCAACCATTTACGTCTAAGGAGAACCAATGGTTGGCTCTCTTGAGTAAAATTGCTGCAGAAGGAAAGCATATACGATTAACGCCACAGAAACGCACAGAAATTCGTCGGATCAAAGTCTCCAGGTCTAATGGCGGATCTGTATCTTGGGATCCATCCTCCGTAAGGTTTGGCCCAGGAGTTAGCATCGTCGGTGCCCCCATCGATCCAAGAACACAAAGAACTGTTCCTACTCCTGGGGTTACTGAGCAAAGGGAAATATGGGTTTCCTTTATCCTCGAAGGATACGAAGTTAATGCACTTGGGTTTTGTAAGGAGGCATGCCAGAAGACACGAGTGCTTATAGAAGAAATGGGCAACCTCCTTTGATTATAAAACGTCGGCTGACAGCATGTATTGGTTTGGGATTTGCTCTCACCAAAATCGCCTTTGGCGGCTTCGCAAAGCCCGAATACTATAAGGGAGTAACAAATTGAGAGAGCCGTTTGTCAAATTCGTAGAAAGCGAGTTGGAGGCTGATATTTTACTTACCACCTGCGGCTTGCCGGGCACCTGGAAGACCGAGACGAGCGAGGAGGTTTCCAGGATCAAGGGTTACCCTATCCTGCGGTCCGACCTGATTAGACTGGAGGTACTGAGAGGCGAGAATATATTCGATGAGAAGGTCGCCTCGGATATGAGCAAACGCACAATGGTCTATGATGAGACATTTCGGCGGGCAGACGAGGTCCTGGAGAGAGGCGATAGCGTAATACTGGATGCCACCTTCGTCACTCAATCTTTGAGAAGACGGGCTGCTGAGATAGCAGCCAGACATAATAAGACATTCGTCATCCTGCAGACCCATTGCCCGCAAGAGGTGGCCATCGCCCGCATACTAAGACGTACCCAGGAGAATTACGAATCGAATGCCCTCACCGAGCAGGCCTACCTCGACAATAAAAAGAGGTTCGAAAAGGTGGACCTGGATGACTTGAAGCAATCGTATCCCGGACTCAATATTGTCCACCTGACAGTTGATACCCGATATGACCCGCCCGCAGATTGGTATATCATCGGCGTGGAAAAGAGATAGGCAACTTCCTTTGTCACCCTGAGCGATAGCGAAGGGTCTCAGATTCTTCGCGGAGTTTATACTGAGCGGGGTGAGATTCTTCGCCTTCGGCTCAGAATGACAAGAGGCGAAGGGTTCAGAATGACAGACAATAAAGGGTGATTTATAAGAGATTAGCAATGAAGATAGATTTGCACATCCATACCAAGACCTGCTCGGATGGCAACCTCCCTATTGACGAGGTTTTCCAAGAAGCCAAAAACAGAAACATTGATTTAATGTCGACGACTGACCACGATTCTGTAGATTGCCAGGAAAGAGCTATCGCCCTGGCGAGAAAGCATGGCATTTCTTACGTCACGGGGGTGGAATTAAACGTGACTTTCCATTATCCTGAGAGCAATAAAGATGTTTCTCTGGACTTTTTGGGATATGGGTATGACATCGGCAATCGAGAGCTAAAGAGCAAGCTTCAATTGATCAAGGAACACAGGGGAAAAAGGGCGCGTCAGATTTTAGAAAACCTGAATGTCGAGTTCGATAAAGAGGGTAGTGAAAGATTTACCGAGGAAGACCTCAGGAAAATAGAGGATAGTGTGGACGGCGTGTTCGGGCGCCCCCACATAGCGAACTACCTGATAGAAAAAGGGATTGTAAAGGATAAGCAAGAGGCTTTCGATAAATATCTGGTCAAGTGCGATGTCCCTAAGTACCCACTCTCCCTTGCTGAAGCATCAAAGCTGGTCAGGACCGCCGGGGGTGTACTGGTACATGCCCACCCCAATGACCCCCACGGAACATCCCTGGTAAGCATAACGCGCGATTTGGACGAACAAACTAATGTCATAGAAAAATATATGCTACAATACGTCGATGGTGTCGAGTGCTGGCATTCCAGACATGACGAGAAAACCACGGCACACTATATTGAGTTTGCCAGAAAGCACAATATGCTTATGACCGGCGGCAGCGATTGTCATCAAAAACCGCTTCTTATGGGCACACTGGATATACCTGACTGGGTTGCCGAGCAGTTCAGCTAATGCCATTTTCACGGAGCTAAAAAGATGAAGAACTATGACATTAAAGACTCTTCCCTGACCCAGGAAGGCAAGCTTCGCATCGACTGGGCTGGCAAGGAAATGCCAGTCGTCACGCTGATAAAGGAAAGGTTTGGCAGGGAAAAGCCCCTGGCGGGAGTGCGTGTCTCTGCTTGCCTACATATCACTACGGAAACGGCCAATTTAGCTCTGGCCCTAAAAGAAGGTGGGGCTGAAGTTGTCCTGTGCGCCTCTAATCCTTTAAGTACCCAGGACGATGTAGCTGCTGCCCTGGTTGATTACGGTATTCCAGTAAACGCCATAAAGGGGGAAGATAACGAGACTTACTACCGACATATCATCACCGCCCTGGAACATAAGCCACAGATCACCATGGATGATGGTGCAGACCTGGTTTCCACCCTTCATAAGGATTACACCGAACTGGCTGCCGACGTCATTGGCGGCACTGAAGAAACGACCACGGGGGTCATCAGGCTGAGGAACATGGCGAGGGCGGGTAAATTGATTTATCCAATTATTGCCGTAAACGATGCTCAAACCAAACATTTCTTCGACAACAGGTATGGAACGGGACAAAGCACAATTGATGGCATTACCAGGGCTACCAATATACTCTGGGCGGGGAGGAAAGTGGTTGTTTGTGGCTATGGCTGGTGTGGCAAAGGGCTGGCCAGGCGGGCTCAAGGGTTCGGGGCGCAGGTTATCGTCACCGAGGTCCAGCCTATCCCGGCTCTGGAGGCTGCCATGGATAGCTATCAGGTCATGCCTTTGATTAAGGCTTGCGAGATAGGAGAGGTCTTCATCACCACCACGGGCGACATGAACGTCATTGATAAGATACACATTTTAGAGATGCAAGACGGAGCTATTGTGGCTAATAGCGGCCACTTCAATGTAGAAATAAACATCCCGGCTTTGGAAAGCCTGGCCAAATCTAAGAAACGAATACGTTCCTCCGTTGAAGAATACACTTTAGGCGATGGACGGCGTATCTATCTATTAGGCGAGGGCAGGCTAATCAATCTGGCTGCCGCCGAGGGACACCCGGCCAGCGTTATGGACATGAGCTTTGCCAATCAGGCTCTATGTTTGGAGTATCTTACCAAGATGAAAGGAAAGCTCGAGCCCGCGGTCTATCCTGTGCCCGAGGAAATTGACCAGGAGGTAGGCAAACTAAAGCTCGCCGCCATGAATATCACCATTGATTCCTTGACCGAGGAGCAGAAAAATTATTTAGCAAGCTGGGAGTTAGGAACATAAAAAGGGAGTAAAAATGCCGAACAGCTTTAATCAGTCGGATTCCTATCTAGCCACTGCGGAGTGCGTCACAGAGGGGCATCCTGATAAGCTATGCGACCAGATTTCAGACGCTATCCTCGATGTCATGCTGGCACAGGACCCCTTCGCTCGAGTAGCCTGCGAAGTCTCTGTGGCTATGGGTATAGTGATGGTTCTAGGTGAGGTAACCTGCAAGGGTTACGTGGAAATTCCTGACATCGTGCGTCGGGTAATCAAAGAGGCAGGCTATACCAAACCTGAATATGGCTTCGATTATCGGACCTGCGGAATAATGGTCTCCCTCAAAGGACAGTCAAGCGACATCGCTGCCGGGGTCGATCAATCTTTAGAAACAAGAATGGGAGCAACAACCGACGAGGTTTTAGATAAAACCGGCGCCGGTGACCAGGGAATGATGGTTGGCTTTGCATGTAGAGAAACTCCTGAGTTCATGCCCTTGCCTGTTGCACTGGCGCACAAGCTGTGCCGACGTTTAGCTCAGGTAAGAAAAGACAAAACTGTGTCTTATTTAAGGCCCGATGGTAAATCTCAGGTGACCATCGAATACACCCGCGGCATACCCAAGAGGGTGGTCTGTGTTGTTATTGGTGCTCACCATGACCCGGGGGTAGAACGTAAAACCATTGAGCACGACCTTATAGAGGAGGTTATTAAGAAGGTCATTCCCGCCAAATTGCTGGATAGTAAGACTGAATACTACATCAACAGCGCCGGCCAGTTTGTCATCGGTGGGCCGGTGAGCGACACAGGTTTTACCGGGCGCAAAATCATTGCCGATACTTACGGCAGTGCCTGTGGACATGGTGGAGGCAGCTTTTCGGGCAAAGACCCTACTAAGGTAGACCGCTCCGCCGCTTATATGGCCAGATATGTCACCAAGAATATAGTAGCTGCCGGACTTGCTGATTACCTCGAACTCCAGGTTGCCTATGCTATTGGAAAGGCTTACCCCCTGTCATTATCCATTGAGACATTCAGCACGGGAAAGGTCACCGATGAAGTCATATCAAATCTCGTCAACAAGCATTTCGACTTTCGGCCAGAGTCTATCATAAGGACATTGGACCTGCGCCGCCCCATTTACCGCCAAACTGCTACTTACGGACATTTCGGCAGGGAGGACCTCGACCTGCCTTGGGAGAGAACGGATAAGGCCGAAATCCTGAAAAAAGAAGCAGGCCTGTAAAAGTGCGAACCCCAAAACCAAGTCAAGAGTCCTTTTAGCACTACGTCCTGTCTTAACAATCCGCCACTTTGTGCATTGCTAGGATTGCATATATCTCAGCATATTGTGCTATAATGAAAAGGTCAACTTAGAACTTTATTATACACCTGAATAATCAAGGAGTAGACCGGTGTGAACAAAGCTGTTATGGCGTGCTCCTGTCTTAACTGCCCGTAGGTGAACTTTGTGTTTTTGTGTTTGCCGAGGTGGGTCGCATGAGTTTGATACAGGTGGATAATTTAGCCAAGAGTTATGGCAGGGTGGTTGCTGTGGACAGGCTCTCTCTGAGGGTGGAGGAGGGCAGCATTATGGGACTTATAGGTCCCAACGGTGCTGGGAAAACTACCACAATAAAGATAATCTTAGGCTTGCTTAAGCCAGATAGAGGGTTTGTCAGGGTTTTTGACGAGGAACCATGGGACAACCCACATATCAAATCGAAGATAGGAGTAATCTATGAAAGAGCCATCTTCCCATCCCGTCATAAGGTACTCGATTACCTGGAGAGGGTGTGTAGAATCTTTGGCAAACCTGAGTCCCGGGCCCGCGAAGTTTTAGCTTTGACGAGACTTGAGGATGCCCATGACAGGACCATAAAGGCGTTGTCGGCCGGGATGCTCCAAAAATTCGCCGTAGCCCATGCCCTGATTAAAGAGCCGCGTCTCATCATTGCTGACGAACCTACGTCAAACCTTGACCCTGAGGCCAGGAGAGAGTTGCTAGATTTAATCCTGCAACTTCACCGCGACGAAAATGTAACTTTCCTCATCTCCTCGCACGTACTCCCTGAGTTGAGCAGGGTTTGTGAATCAGTGGCGATAATCAATAAGGGTAAGGTCTGGGCTGCGGGAAACTTAACGGAACTTTCGGAGAAGCTCGGTGCCAGAACGACAAGGATATCTACTGATAATCCTGAGGCGCTTGGAGAATTGATAGGAAAACTGGAATATGTTAGCCGGGTGGAAGTAGATAGCAGGGGAGTTTCTGTAGGCGTGCTTGCCGGCCAAGATGAAAGGCTCTTCGAAGATGCTCCCAAACTTGCTAAGGAAGCAGAGGCTAAAATTGTGGGAATAGAGACCGGAACCGCTTCCCTGGAAGAGCTTTTCAGGCTTGCTGTTAAGTCCACAGAAGGAGAAGGTCATAGATGGGAAAAGGCCGACCATTCTTAGAAATCTTCACCTATGTCTTCGATGAAGATTACAGGTTTCCAATCCTGGAGATTTTTGCTTTCCTTTTCGCCCTGGCGACATTTGTCTTCGCGGATTTTGCTGGGGGATATGACCGGACTGGAGAAACCATGGCGTACAGCTTGGTTAACACTTTATGCGAATTTCCGCTTATGTTTATCTTTGTTGTCTTGATTCTAAAGAATGTGGCTTACGGTCTGGGTGGCGATTTGGACAGAGGTTTGATGCAAACCCTGTTCTCATATCCTCTGAAGAGGCGACATATTCTCACGGCAAGACTTCTCTCAGGTTTAGGCATAGCGGTGCTCTTGTTCTTGGGAATCCAGATTTTTGGTCTCTTTTTGTTAGCCCCGGATACCTTGGCTACCTATTCCAGCACGGTTTTCCTGACCTATGCTGCTCACCTCTGCAGCCCGGCACTTTTGCTGGCTGGGCTCCTGCTACTTTTGACTTTGCGGCTGAAACGAGGGGGGCTCGCCCTCATCATTGGAGTCATCCTTTTCCTTGCCGGGTTGATATTTTCCGGAGAGGTGACCTACATCGCTTATGCAACGGACTCCGATGTGCTACTGAAAATTTGGGCTGTAATCAACCCTAACACGGCTCTCCAGGCATATTATTATCATATGGGCACGTCAGGTTTCCTTTTTGGAGGGGAAATTTGGGTGCCAAGCTTCTCCGAGGTTTTGCTTTACCTAGGGGCTGGATACCTGATTGTGGCTGTGCTTTTCATCGTTGGATACATCTACTTCGACAGGAGATTGGAAATATGAGGTGGATAACTCTTCTGTGGAGAATAGGCACCGTAGCTTTAGCGATTGGCCTGGCTCTCCTCGTCGCCTGGCTCATCCCCTCAAGTGCTGAGTATCCATACAGGATGATTCGGCCTATTGAGCCCGAACAATATATGACTGGGGAGTTAGAGGTTTACTCGCCTCAAAATGGACTGCAAATCTCCGTGAATGCTACCGATGAAGTCCGTGTTTATCTACTGGGAGTAAGCTCACTTGAACTCGATAACTGGAAAACATTGCTTAGGGAGGCATACCCTGATTCGGAGAGCCCTGATTTGGAGATATTTATTGAATTCTACACCGTGCCGCTGCTTTTTTTCCACGAGGCGTATCCTGAACAGCCACCTCCCGATTTATTCGGTCCCCAAATTATTACGACCCCCACAAAAACCCAGAGTATGGTATGGAACGTAACCGTTTTAGATAAGGGACTGCAAACACACCCCGAGATTATCTTGTGGAACCCGCCCCCGGGCAGCACGTTTTCTCACGAGTTGTTTCCTGAGGATGTCCTTAATATCATGGCCGTAGTTGCCAATCCATCCTCTAATACGGTGGAAGTCGACATGGAGATAAAGGAGGTATTAGCGGTCGCACCTAAAGACAGGATTATCTTCCCAGCCCAACTCCTTATCTCAATAGGCATTGGACTGACTATTGTCTGGCTAGTCTCAAGATCTAAAGGAAAGTTCGAAAAAGCACTTTCCGATAGAGGGTGAGTTTCGTCCTGGGCACCCTAAAGGTGTTAGGTCTGCGCCGCCCCATTTACCGCCAAACTGCTACTTACGGACATTTCGGCAGGGAAGACCTCGACCTGCCCTGGGAGAGAACGGATAAGGCCGAAATCCTGAGAAAAGAAGCGGGCCTGTAAAGGCGCGAAACCCAAAACCAAGTCAAGAGTCCTTTTAGCACCATGTCCCGGCTCAACAATTCGTCATTTGGTTACTATTAGGGGAGAGAGTATCACACTATAAAAGGCAACCTGTCATACAGGAGGGTCTGCACTCATTTTGCAAAGAAGTTCTCCTTAGTGTATAATATCCGTAGTTCAGTTCAGGTTATTACAAGCTTCTTAGAATCTCAGCAGATTTATCTTAAGTATTGGGTAGCCGGACTCTAACTAAAATTTAAAAGAGAGGAGGTTATCCAATGAGTTTTCAAGATAAGTCACTTCAATGCTCCGATTGTGGGCAAGAATTCATCTTCACGGCTGGAGAACAAGAGTTCTATTCGTCTCGTGGCCTGCAGAATGAACCTAAGCGTTGTCCCCAATGCCGCCGAGCAAGAAAAGCACAGCGTAGTGGAAGCGGTGGCGACAACTATACATCACGCTATTAAACCTTCCGGGTATGTATGCTAAGTGTAGCCGGCAAAACGAAGTCTCCTTCAAGGTTGACGAAAGGAGATTGGTGTATTGTAGTGATCGCTACAATAAGGTCGGACTGGGCATGTAACGCTAGCCTAGCTTCAATAACACACATAGTCCAGGGATACCCATGTTATGCATGTTTTTAGAATGTGTTGGTGTGATATGTCATTGCAAGTCGCGATGCAACAAACAGGCAATTAAGATTTAAGTAATTTAAAAAGAGGGAATCTGATTATGAAAATATATGCAGGCAACTTATCCTATGATGTGACCGAAGAGGAATTACAGAAGGAATTCGTGGCTTACGGAGAAGTGACATCTGTAAGCATCCTGACTGACAAATTCAGCGGGCAGCCTAAGGGATTTGGCTTTGTTGAAATGGCCTCAAAGTCTGAGGCTGAGGCTGCCATCACAGGCCTTAACGGGAAAGTGCTAAGAGAGCGAACTATTGTGGTTAATGAGGCGCGTCCTCGTTCTGACAACAGAGGCAGTGGGTCCTATGGTGGTAGGAGGGGTGGTGGCTACGGTGGTGGTTATGGTAGTGACAGAGGCGGTAGACCCAGGGGCGGAAGGCAGAAAAGGTATTAGGCTATCCAACATAAGGAGTCATAATGAATTTCGAAACCTTTAATCTTCATCCGAGAGTCATGGCTGGTGTACAGGCACTCGGTTACATTACACCCACACCAATCCAAGTTAAATCTATCCCGCCAATTATGCAGGGCCGCGATCTCATTGGTCTGTCCCAGACCGGAACTGGCAAGACTGCAGCTTTTGTACTGCCAATTATGCAGCGTTTGTTGCAAAGCCCAAGAGGTCGTGTGGGCGCTCTCATAATCTCGCCCACACGTGAGCTGGCTGAGCAAACATATGAAACTATAAACAAATTGGGGAAACAAACCGGGTTGCGGGGTATTGCCATTTACGGTGGTGTGAGTATGGAACAGCAAACCTGGAGACTGCGTAATGGAATCGAAATCATCGCAGCCTGCCCTGGGCGATTGCTCGACCATCTTTGGAAGGGTACGATCGATTTATCACAACTGGAAGTCCTTGTAATCGACGAGGCGGACCGGATGTTTGATATGGGTTTTCTGCCCGACATCCGGAGTATTTTGAGATGTCTGCTAAAGCCGCGGCAGACGCTCCTTTTCTCAGCTACCATGCCTGATGATATCCGGCGTCTGGTGCAAGAAATCCTGCATGACCCGGTCACGGTACAAATTGGTCACATATTACCGGCAACCACAGTGTCACACGCATTGTACCCGGTTAAGCAACATCGTAAAACTGCACTGCTGATGGAACTCTTACGCCATACTGAAACGGGGTCAGTACTTGTCTTTACGCGCACCAAACACCGTGTCGAACGTGTTGCGCAGCAACTGGCAAAAGCGGGCTATCGGGTGACCTCATTGCAGGGTAACATGTCTCAGTGCCAGCGTCAAACCGCGCTTGATGGCTTCCGTGCTGGCTCATTTAAGATTCTGGTGGCGACTGACATTGCCGCCCGCGGCATCGATGTTCTGGATATTTCGCACGTTGTTAACTACGACATGCCTGACAGTACGGACGCCTACATTAATCGTATCGGCCGCACCGGACGAATTGGCAAAACAGGCACCGCATTTACATTCGTGACAAGTGAAGATACGCCCATGGTGCGCGCTCTTGAGCACCTTCTCAA
>Ga0307428_1001040_pt1 | contig 14711 bp, 13 predicted proteins | sample SalMarWE160240MG_FD_202161 | JGI IMG/M metagenome (GOLD analysis project Ga0307428, IMG submission 202161) | Salt marsh sediment microbial communities from the Plum Island Ecosystem LTER, Massachusetts, United States - WE1603-240 | ecosystem: Environmental > Aquatic > Marine > Intertidal zone >...
GGGCTTCGGCTTACCCTGGCACGGACTTCAACCGTGCTGATATGGCGCCTTCACAGGCGCACTCATTCCGGCGAAAGCCGGAATCCAGGAAGAAACCTATGAATGAATCGATTATTTGACTGGATTCCGGGTCAAAGCCTGTCCTGGACTTGATCCAGGATCCAGTATGACGGCCCAGGAGAGGAGATAGTGCCCTGACTTGCTGCGGGGACATCCACTAGATTCCTGTGCCAGACTATCAATGTATCTTACAATCGTTAAATCTTTTAACAGTACCCTTCTTTTCCCACGGCTCTCCAAACTCTTCCATCAAAGGCATTTTATTAATAATAACAGGTGCATAGCCTCTCGAAACAAGAATATGACAAGCTGGCACTCCTCTTGCTTATCATAAACATAAACACAAACCCCTTTAGGATTATGCATTATGAAAAAAGATGGTTTCACCCTCATTGAGCTCCTGGTTACAATGGTGGTGTTGGCAATCGTGACTGCGATCACCATCCCTGTATTTGCGAGATGGCTGCCGGACTACAGGCTTCGAGCAGCGGCCAGGGATCTCTATTCCAATTTTCAATTAGCCAAGATGGCAGCCGTGAGGAATAACTCCACCTGTACTATTACCTTTAACCAGACTATAGATGGCACCATGTATGATTATGTTATCTTTGTGGACTCGGATAATGATATGGAATACGACGCCGGCGAGGAAGTTATTACGAAGGTACTTTGGACGGATTATGAGGATGTCGATTTCGACACCTCCCAAGGTGGAGGCGACGGCCTGACCTTTACTAATAATGACGATGGCCTTCCATCCATCGCATTTCGGGCGAATGGGCTTCCGAGAGATAATTCGGGACCAGTTAGTGTTGGTACGGGAACTGCGTTCCTGGCAAACACAAAAAACATGACAAGAAGCGTCGATATTTCCTCTGGAGGAAATATCGCAATACAATAGTCTTAACTGAAAAGGGGTCGGCATCTATGTTTCATACACTCACCAACAAACGAGGCTTTACGCTCACAGAGCTTCTGGTTGCTATGGCTCTATCAGGCGTTGTTATGGCATCCATAGGTTATCTCTACTATACACAGCAAAAATCGTATCTTGTCCAGGAAAACCTAGCAGCTGCGCAGCAGAATATCAGGTCGGCCATGTATTTCATGGAACGGGAGATCAGGATGGCAGGTTATGATCCAGAATCTAAAGAATTTGCAGGCATCACAATAGCTAATGTTGCTGAACTTGAATTTACCAAAGATGACGACGGAAGTGGAGGTACCAATTTCCCCGGTGATGAGCAGATACGCTATGCCTTGACAAACGATGCTGATGAAGACGGTATCGCTGATGGCACCCCTTGTAACATAGGGAGAGAAACCGGTGGCGCAGGTGGTCTGCAGTCAATAGCTGAAAACATCGATGCCCTCAACTTCGTCTACCTTGACAGCAACTCTAAGCCTACAGCCGACACCGATGAAATAAGGACGATTCAGGTAACCATTGTAGCCAGGACGGGCCGGGCAGACCAAGGATATACGGATACTAAAGCGTACTATAATCAGCAAGATAAAGTTAATCCGATATTACCGGCACAAGATGATCACTTTCGTCGAAAGCAGCTGGATGTGACCATCAGATTACGCAACCCGAAAGAATAAGGGAAAGGCGGCATGAGATCATACCAAAGATTCAAAAGGAACTACCTTAAGAAACGAAACCAGGAAATGGGGTTTACCCTCATAGAGGTGCTTTTTGCCGTTGCTGTTTTGGCCTTCGGCCTGCTTGCAGTTTCATCCCTCCAGGGCAGTGCCACCCGGGGAAATCTTATGGCCTTTAACAGAACAGAGGCAGTCGCCTGGGCACAAGGTACGATGGAGGCGCTCATGGCCTTTCCATACGGGGATCCTGACCTAACGGATGGGAATCATACAGACCCGGGAACCAACATAGATCTAGAAGCCCCTGCTGCGTACACGATTGAATGGGAGGTGGACGGATTCCTCCCAGATAGTAATGGTATTGATTCTGCTAAGAAGATAACCGTCACAGTCACCTATCAGGAAAAGAGATTTGAAACGGAAGCTGAGCTCCAATGTGTAAAACCTAGGGTGGGATTATGATGCATAGCGCAAGGCATAAAGAGAGGGCACGGATTTTTCGCAAGGTAGGGATGAATATCATGAAAGAAAAAAATATCCTTCATAATGAAGACGGCTCCGTGCTGATCATATCCCTGGTCGTACTGTCGCTGCTTTTGATCATCGGCGTTTCGGCGACCACCACCTCGAATATCGAGAATCTGGTCACCAGAAACGTTGAGAACTATACGGAAGCCTTTTATTTGGCCGAAGCTGCGGCCATGGAAAATGCTCAGCGATTAGAAAATAAGGCAGTATCTGATCTTAGCGACCCAGAAAAATTCGACCAATGGTTAACCAAGAGCGACAGCGTCCCTAGCTTTGATCCTACTTCTGGTACGTACTGGACCGATACGTATTCGGATGAATCCATTAACCCCGCTGCCCGTTTCTTGGCTTTATCTGAGCCGGTCATTGGCTCTTTGGGTATGGGCCAATCAAATATACATCCTTACACCATATGTGGCCTTTCCGAGAAAAACAATTCTAGAGTTATCGTACAGGTAGGCTACAGGAGGGCCTTTTGATAAGACTTAGAGAACTCATGGCTAAAAAGCCCTGGGTTTCTAAACATGGAGGTGATAGTTATGCGATCTAAATTGAATACCATAGCTTATCTGCTCATAGCCATTTGCCTGATGTTCATCATGCCGCTGTCTGCACGTGCGGTTGATTGTCTGGATATTTCTGATGTCCCTCTAGAGACCCGGTTCCAAGCCGCTGCGGCCAATGTTATGTTTGTGCTGGATGATTCAGGAAGTATGGACTGGGAGTTTTTGACAAGTGAAAACGATGGATTGTTCGGTGTTATTGGCAGTTACGGGCGTACCCAATACTATCGTTACCTTTTTGATGATCCAGGAGATAATCTGTATTCCGGAATATTGCCTGATGGGGACTACCGAATGAAATGGTATTCCCAGTGGTCTGATTATAACAAGATGTATTATGACCCCAGTGTTGATTATGAGCCTTGGCCCACCATGACCGACGCCAATCTTGATACACCCCTGTCTCACCCTAATTCAAGCCCTACGTTTGACCTGAGTGGAATCTATCAGTCCTTTTCTACCGGGGCCAGCAGCATTATCGTTGACAATCAAGACAGCTCAGCCAACTTTGTGAAAACCCCTGAAGCAAATCCCGTCATCATTGACGATTCCGACAGTTCGCCTGCCTTTGTAAAAACCGGGCCAAGCAGCTATTGGTGGTGGTGGGGCGGGTGGCAGAGTAAATCTGACGACGACGCTTACAAAGATTATTACTCTCGAACCACGTCTGACGGCGATTACACAGCTACCTGGACCCCAAACCTTGCTGAAGGAACCTATGATGTGTATGCAATGTGGGGCAGCTCTTCATACCTTGCCAAAAGCGTGACCTATACCATTACGCATGCAGGGGGATCTGATACAGTAACCAAAAATCAGGAAGAAGATGGCGGCACATGGGTTCCTCTTGGAACGTATCCTTTCGCTGGAGGCACTGGCGGAAATGTGACCCTCACCTTTACCCGTACTAGTAAATATGAAATGGCATGCGCTGACGCTGTAAAATTTGTCCCCACCGGCGCTGCCTGGGATTGGGCCACGCACGATGAAGCATACAACAGCCACTACTATTGGACTCCGTCTCCAGGTGATTACACAGCTACCTGGACCCCGGATATTCCCAGTGATGGAGAATATGAGGTCCGTGCTCGGTGGGTTGCTGCCCCTGAGAGATCCGAGAAGGTGACCTATACCATTACCCATGCAGGCGGATCAGACACAGTCTCTAAAAGTCAGCGCCTCAATGGCGGCGAATGGGTTTCTCTTGGGACCTATAGCTTCGATGAAGGCACTGACGGAAATGTGAAAATGACCGCTACCGTCACGGATACCAGCCAGGATACCGTATGTGCAGATGCGATAGAATTTCTCCCTGGCAGCCTCCCTCCTACCATAGATATTAAGAGGGCCCATTACTATATGTGGTCTGATATTGAAAGCAAGCCTTACCTTGTGGTCCTTGACGGGGATATAACATACTATGAGGTCAGCAGTGTCAGCGGCAGTGACTCTGGTGAGCAGGTTACAGGGTTGATGCCAATAACCTCGCCTCCTTCCGATGTCCAGGTGAGCGGAACCTACACTGAGGCGCGACAGAACTTTGCGAACTGGTACCAATTCTACCGAGCGCGCGAGCTCACCGCTACCGCCTCCGTAGCCAAGGTGATCGCGAGCATGCAGGGTGTGCAGATTGGTATCCGCAGCATTAATGGAAACGTGGTGGAACCTGTTCGCAAGATCAAGGTGGGGGGCGAAGATGAAACGGGGGCACTTTTGAACACGTTATTTGGCCTTACACTTCGGGCTCAGGGCACCCCTTTGAGGCTTGGATTAAAATATGTGGGGCAGTACTTCCATGATGAGGACGGTGTCGAGCCCCCAGGGCTTGGCGAGTCCCCTTACGCGATCGAGGACGAGGGCGGTGCGTGTCAACAGGCCTTTGCCATTGTTATGACCGATGGGTATTACACTGGGTCTAGTCCCAGTGTCGGAAACCAGGATAAAAATGAGGGCGCCCCTTACGCTGATTCAGAATCCGATACGCTGGCAGATGTTGCCATGAAGTACTATAAAGAGGACCTCTCAGACCTTGACGATTTGGTGCCTATCAGTGATTTGGATGACAACAGTAAACAACACATGGTCACCTATTCGGTATCCTTTGGGGTGACCGGGACCCTGGACCCGGATGACTACGATTTTGAAAATGGCATTTACCCCACATGGACTGACCCGCATGACGGGGATCAGGAAAAGATCGACGATCTGTGGCATGCCTCTGTGAACGGGAGGGGCACATTCCTGAGTGCGTCCAGGCCGGATGAGCTGGTGAACTCCCTTATCGCCATCATGCAGCACATAGAATCGCGGATCGCATCCGCCTCGGCTGTGTCCGTTAACGGGGATGAGCTTTACGAGAGGCTCGGTGAGGATATCCTCATGTTCCAGGCGAGCTACAACAGCGACGGCTGGACAGGAGACGTAAGGGCTTACGAGATTGATACCGGAACCGGCGATGTGATCACCACCTCCTACCAGTGGTCGGCAAGAGATAAGCTGGAGCACACCAATTGGGATACGGGCAGGATCATCGCCACATACAACGGCACTTCAGGTACGTACTTCAGGTATGGCGACAACCTCTCGGCCACTCAGAAAACCCAGCTCAATAGCGACGCGGCAGTGGCGGAGAACATCCTGAACTACCTCAGGGGCGATGCCAGCAATGAGGAGGAGAATGGCGGCGCGTTCAGGGACCGGTACTGGAGGCTCGGGGATCTGGTTCATTCATCGCCCGTGTTCAATAACGATGTTCTCTATAGCGGCGGGAATGGCGGGATGCTCCATGCCTTCTCCGCGGACACCGGTGAAGAGCTCTTTGCCTATGTGCCCAACCTGGTGTTTGAAAACCTCAGCCTGCTTGCCGACCCCGCTTACACCCATCACTACTACGTGGACCTCACCCCTACCGTGAAGTATATACCGGGGGAGGACAAGATCATCCTGGTGGGGGGGCTGGGAAAGGGCGGCAAGGGCTACTACGCCCTTGATGTGACAAGCGCCGCCTCCATTACCACCGAGACTGAACTGGCCTCGAGGGTGCTGTGGGAGTACGGCAATGACGATTACTTGGGCTATACCTACAGCAAGCCCATGATCGTAGATACCAATGACACCTCAGTCGGGCATGCGGTGATCTTCGGAAACGGCTACAGCAGCGTTAATGAAAATGCGGTGCTCTATGTTTTAGATCCCATGACCGGGGCTGTGATCATAAAGATAGACACAGGCGTGGGTTCCTGCAACGGGCTTTCGAGCCCTGTGGCAATCGATGTGGATATGGATGAAAAGGCGGACTACGTGTACGCAGGGGATCTGCACGGGAACCTGTGGAAATTCGACTTCACCGCTGGCAGCTCAAGTTCCTGGGATGTGGCCTACAAGGATAGTTCCGGCAATCCGCAGCCCCTATTTCAGGCTAAGCACCCGGTTGCAGCCCAGCAGCCTATCACCGCCAAGCCCGATGTCATGCGGCACTGCGAAAACGACGGCTACATCGTGCTCTTTGCCACCGGCTCATATCTGGGAGAAACCGATGTCGACGATACCAGCACCCAGACCATTTACGGGATATGGGATTACGGCGATGACGAAGACAACAGCGAATACCTGGGGAGCTTCGAGAGAGGCTCTACCCCTCAGCTCTCAAACCAGCCTTCTACGGTGACCCTGCTTCAGCAAACCCCTGTTGTTGATGTTGAGTATAACGGTCAAACACTCAGGGTCATGAGCGATAACGAGGCCTCCTGGGTAACAGTACCAGACATTAACGGACTTCCGTCAACTGATCCATTAGAAGACCCTTCAGACGGAACTGCCAACCATGCCGGATGGTACTTTGATCTGCCGGGCAGTGGAGAGAGGGTGGTCGTTGATGTGATGATCAGGGACGACATTGCGATCGCAGTGAGCTACCGGCCTGAATCCTCAAAGTGCGGCTCCGGGGGTTACAGCATGGTTTATGAGATCGATGCCTGCACCGGCGCCCGGCTTCACGAAGCCCAGTTCGATATCAACGGTGACGGTGTAATCAATAAAGATGACCTGATCAATATCGAAGGTGACCCGATTCCCCCGAGCGGTTTGCAGGGAGACGGCCAGTTTCAGAAGCAAGTGATCCTGAGGAGGGGTTCAGAGGAAGTGAAATACTTCAGCTCTTCATCAGGAACAATAGAGAAAATAACTGAGAAGTCTGTGGATCTGGGGATCACCAGCTGGAGAGAATACTCCCAGTAAGGGCTGAAGTTGTTGAAGGAGAAAAGGAGGATAGCAGAATGAGGCATGCAAAGATAAAGCATATTACATTTATAATGGTAGCCGTTTTACTCATTGTTGGTGTTGCCTTACCTGTAGGCACTAGCCATGCACAAAGAAAAGTTAAAGGAGAATGGATCCTGCCAAAACATTATCCTGATGGCTTTGATAACATGGGCCATATTAACAGCATAACAAAAGACGGCATCGTCATCGATGATCGTAGCTTCGGCTTCTCTCCCTTTGTCCGGTTCTCAACGCCGACTAGAGAACGAGCATCAAGATCCCAGTTTCGGGCCGCCGACCTGGTGGGCTATATTGTAAATGAGAGGGAGCAGATCGAGGGGCTCTACCTGCTCAAGAAGTAACGGCAATGCGATAGCGTAGGCCCCTTATATTACCTGATCGGACTTCCCGGTGTGCTTTCCTTGTCGGGCCGTAACAGAGAGACCCCTGCATCATCCACAGCAGCAAGGAGCATCCTCTGGGATTCAATGCCCCTGAGTTTGACCGGCTTGAGGTTGGCCAGCACTACTACCTGTTTATTCCTCAGCTCATCCACAGTGTAGTGTTCGGCAAGACCTGCCACGATGGTCCTCATCTCTCCCAGGTCAATGGTAAGCTTGAACAGCTTATCGGATCCTGGGATAGGCTCTGCATTTTTAATGGCGCCGATCCGCAGGTCCAGCCTTTGAAACTCCTCCAGGCTCACCAAGGCCGGGGCCTCCGCTTCAGGCTTCTCTTCGAGTTTTACCCGCGGAAAGAGCGCCGGCCCTTTGGATACCGGCCGTATCGGCTTTACCTTTCCCCACTCCTTGATGCTTGCGAGGCGCAGGGCTATCCCAACTTCGTTATACCCAAGCTGCTGCTGAATCTTCTCTGCGCTCTGGGGTATAAAGGGCCACAGGAGGACCGAGACGATCTTTATCGCCTCTGTAACGGTATGGAGCACGGCTGCCAGGCGTTCCCGATCCGTTTTTGCGAGATTCCAGGGCTTGCTGGTATCGATGTATTTGTTGAGCCTGGCGATTACCTCCCACACGGCGATCAGCGCCTTGTGAAAGGCAAAGCCCTCCATCTCTGCCCTGTATGCCTCAACTGCCTTGAGCGTGGCATCCCGTATGCTGCGATCCTCATCATCAAGCGTTTCAGGGGCAGGAATGGGGCCATCAAAGTAGGTGCTCGCCATGGTCGTGCTTCTGCTCACCAGGTTCCCCAGATCATTGGCAAGATCAGCGTTGAGCCTCATGACGAGGGCTTCCTCACTGAAATCGGAATCCAGCCCGAAGACCATATCCCTCATCAGGAAGTACCGAAACGCATCCAGACCATACTTGGAGGATAAATCCATGGGTTTTACGATATTGCCCAGGCTCTTCGACATCTTGCCAGCATCGATATTCCAATATCCGTGAACGTTCAGGTGCCGGTATAGCGGAATCCCGGCTGCTTTGAGCATACACGGCCAGAATATCCCGTGTGGCTTGAGGATATCCTTGGCGATGATATGCTGGGCAACGGGCCAGTACCTCTTGAACCGTTCCCCGTCCGGATAGTCCAAGGCAGATACGTAGTTGATCAGGGCGTCAAACCACACATAGGTGACATAGTTCTCATCAAAGGGGAGCGGAATCCCCCAGGATAGCCTTCTCTTAGGCCTGGATATGCAGAGATCCTCGAGCGGCTCCCTGAGGAAGGCCAGCACCTCGTTTCGATACCTCTCCGGCCGGATGAACTCCGGGTTCTTGCGAATGTGCTCTATGAGCCAATCCTGGTACTTGCTCATCCTGAAGAAGTAGTTTTCCTCCCTGATAACTATGGGTTCGGTCAGATGGATAGGGCACTTTCCGTCTACAAGTTCCGTATCCGTATAAAAGCGCTCGCAGCCCACGCAATACTTTCCCTCATACTCGCTGAAATATATATCCCCTTTCTCGTATACCCTGGTGAGGATTTCCCTGACCGTCTCTATATGGCTCTCGTCTGTGGTGCGGATAAAATAGTCATTGGCAATATTCAGCTTAGGCCAGGTCTCCCTGAAGACAGCTGCTATTCTATCCACATATGAGGTAACCGTCTCTCCCGCCTTTTGTGCCGCTTCAACCACCTTGTCTCCGTGCTCATCCGTGCCTGTAAGGAAGAAGGCATCACATCCGGACAGCTTGTAGAACCTTGAGATCACATCAGCGACAATGGTGGAGTAGGCATGCCCGATATGCGGCTCCGCGTTCACATAGTAGATTGGAGTAGTTACATAAAAGGTATTATTGCTTTTCCCTACCATTGTTTCCCTGATCGTTTTTCTTATTATCCGCATAGAATTCGTGCTCAAAGGAAAGACAACACATCAATCTCCCGCATACGCCGGAGATCTTTTCCGGATTGAGGGAGAGGTCTTGGTCTTTCGCCATCCGAATGGAAATAGGGTCAATCTCCGAGAGAAACAGCGAGCAGCATAATTGGCGACCGCAGTGCCCGATTCCGCCTATCATTCGTGAAAGGTCCCTGGCGCCTATCTGCTTCATCTCCACGTGTGCATTGAACTTCCTGACCAAATCCTTTACCAGCTCCCGGAAATCAACCCTCACATTCGCGGTATAGTAGAAGATAAGCCTGTTCACCTCAAAAGGAAGCTCCACTGCTATCAGGTGCATGGGCAGGCTTTTCGCCTTTATCAGCTCCTTGCAGCATTGCATGGCATCCGTTTCAACCTGCTCATCCTTCTTCTTCTTCTCAATATCCTCCGGCGTTGCGAGGCGAAATACCTTCTCTATGGGCCTGCTGGGCATGCCGATATGCCGAAGCCTCGGCCTGCTGCATACAGTGCCCAACTCAAGCCCCTTTTTGGACTCAACGATTACCTTATCCCCGTCATTAAGCACAAAGTGGCCCGTATAGAATTCATAGATCTGTCCATCCTTTCTAAGGCTCACATTCACGATCTTATTCAGGTTGTCATTATCCATTACTGCTATCCTATATTTCCGATTCCCTTTAAGTCCAGCAATGATCTTTCGAGTAGCAAAAGGGGATTTCTGTTGCTCATGAGATCGCGCTCGGCCCTGGATATAACCGAGATAGCTCCTATGAGTGCATTTACCGTGCACCGTGCACATGCCTCTTCAAGGCTGCTGTCCATATCTGAATTAAATACCAGATCCCGGTTTCCCCCCTGCTTGATGAGCAGCACATCCCGATACCAGCTCTTCCAAATCCCCAGCATCAAGGCAATATTTTCTTCCCTGGGCCCTGTCATACCGGCATGATTCGTTTTCTCGAGCATAGAGCACTCCTGTGCGAGATCGAGGACTGCATCTAAAGACTTTCCTCCCACGCTGCTTAGCCTCTCTAACCAGTGCGTCCTTTGCTCGAAAAGTTCATCAGCGGCAAGCCGTTGCGCCCTGCCGAGGCTTCCCTCTGACAGCCGGGCCACAAGCCTGGCCCTCTCTGTATCCACATGCAACTCGTGTGTCAAGAAATCCCCGATATGCTCCACGGCCAAAGGCTTAAATGGAATCCTTTGACACCGGGAGACAACGGTTGGCAAAAGGTCTCCCTGATCCCTCACGGTAAGGATAAAGACGTTACGGGGAGGCGGCTCCTCGAGTGTCTTCAAGAATGCGTTTGCCGCCTCATCGGTCATCCTCTCCGCCCGATCGATTATCATGACCCTGTATTTCGCAGAAACCGGTGAATAGGCGATGTTCTTCTCGAGGTCCCGTATCTGATCTATCTTGATCGTCTTCCCCTCCTTCTCCGGTTCAATCACCAGTATATCAGGATGATTCCCATCGAGTATCTTCCTGCACGAATCGCACTGCATACACACATCCCCGCCTTTGGGGTTCTCGCAATTGAGTAAGAGGGCAAAGGCGAGGGCGGTCGTTGTCTTCCCGATCCCCTCAAGACCAACGAACAGATACGCCGAGGCGACCCTCCCGTTGTCGATAACTCCCTGTAAAAAAGCTATGGCGCTTTGCTGACCTCGTATATCCTTAAACGTTTTCATCACAGAACATCGTTCAGCAATCTCACAAATAAGACGCTATTGCCTCTCCTATCTTTATCGCTACTTGCTCCCTGCTCAATGTGGCATCAATGATGGTAAATCTCTCCCTATGCTTGCTGGCTAATGCCAGGTATCCATACCGTATCTTGGTATGGAAATCGAGCGTTTTCCTGTCGAATCGGTCCTTTTCCCTTTCATCTCTTCTCCGCCCCTCTATCCTCGCTAAACCGATCTCTGCCGGGCAATCCAGCAGAAAGGTCACCTCAGGAATAATATGAGAGGAGGCCTCCATGTTCAACTGCTCGATCAATCCCTCACGGCCCGGCAGGACCACGCCTTGATACACGGTGGTTGCATCGTAGTACCGATCGCAGATGACCCATTTTCCGGCCTCCAGGGCCGGCTGGACTACCTCGCTCACATGCTGAGCCCGGTCCGCCTCATAGAGAAAAAGTTCCGTTAATGGAGCCAATTGTGTGTTGTTCACATCGAGGAGAATCTTCCTGATCGCCTCGCCTATCCTCGTTCCACCGGGCTCCAGCGTGATCACCGGTGATATGCCCTTGTCCTTGAGTATGGCCTCAAAGATTGTAATCTGCGTTGATTTTCCGCACCCATCTATGCCTTCAAAGGTGATGAACAACTCTCAACCCTCCTCTGCCGTGCGGGCCTGTCTGCGTGCAACGCACAGGCAGGCGTATTATACATAACCTTAATGGTCGAATCAAGGTGCATACCTGACGGCAAGCCCCACAGATAGGTACTCTTCTCTCACAGACGAAAAAACCTCCACCCCTTTTGATGCCTCAAGGTCTCTGCGGCGTGTTCTACATCACCTGTGATCGACCAGCTATCTCCCGCTTCTACCTCAAATGTCTCACTTCCGATAGTCAACCTCATTCAACCTGAAATTAGGCATCAGGTCTGCTCATGCGGATGCATGTGGCAAATGTTCCAATTGAAAAACGAAAAAGGCGAGATTGACGAATTCGTAAACACGCATGACCGGTTCTTGGTCACCCCCGCTCATGAAAACAGTCCCCTCTCCCCCTGCGGGGGGAGAGGGAAAGGGTGAGGGGAATTTATTTTCACGGCAAAAGCAATGAAAAAAGGGCTTATGGATAACCTCATAAGCCCCTTGACCGTGCATGGTGGGCGGTGCGGGGTTTGAACCCGCGACTTCCACCGTGTGAGGATGGCACTCTCCCGCTGAGTTAACCGCCCATTTGATCTCTACAGATAATTTGATACTACAATAAATAATGATTTGCAAATCGAAAAATAGGCAAGAGTATTTTTCGATGTGGTTGAATATTGTCAAAAACACTATGCAATTCCCAACTTCTCAATAAGTTTTGGTTCTGTCATTGCAAGCGGAGCGAAGTAATCTCTAGTATTGCAACGAGATTGCCACGTCGCTCCGCTCCTCGCAATGACGCCAAATAGCAGTGGCAAAGAATTATCCGAACTTATTGAGAAGTTACTGCAACACAGAGGACCACCGTACCTCGGTAGAGATAAAAGGGATTTTGGAGATCGTTAAGAATCGAGGCCGACTGATAAACTGAGGGAATGCACCTCATCCTCAGTAAGGTGTCGGTATCTTCCAACCTTTAGGGCGCCCAAACTCAGGCTCCCGTAATGGGTCCTTGTGAGCTGAATCGTTCTATGCCCTGCTGCCTCGAGCATTCTTCGTATCTCCCTTGATCGTCCCTCGGACAGGGTGATCCTCAGGAGGCTCCTGCCCTGCTCCCGTTTGAGTATCCTCACCTTTGCCGGACCGGCTCGGCCGTCATCGAGCATGATGCCCTTTCGCAGTTTCTTCACTGACCGGGGTTCTATGGCGCCTTCCACCAGCACTTTATAAATCCTTGGAACCTGAAACCTCGGGTGCGTCAACCTGAAGGCAAGTTCGCCGTCATTGGTAAGGATCAGGAGACCTTGAGAGTCAAAATCAAGGCGTCCTACAGGATAAACCCTCTCTTTGACGTCGGCCAAGAGATCATGGACGACGGGCCTGCCCTGAGGGTCATGCAGGGTGCACACATACCCGAAGGGCTTGTTGAGGAGGAGGTAGAGCTTTCTGGGGGGATCCGGCAGCCTCTGGCCGTCGACTATGATCGTGTCGATTCCCCAGACCGCTTTTGATCCCGCCTTGGTGATTATCTTGCCGTTTACCAAAACGCGGCCCGAGGAGATCAATTCATCTGCCCGCCGCCTGGAGGCTATGCCGGAGCCGGCGATTATCTTGTTTAACCGCTCGCTTCCTCCATCATGCTTCTTCCCCATTATCAAGCGCTTCGATCTCCTTCAGGGTGGGGAGCGATGAGAGATCCTTTAAATCGAAGATCTCGAGGAACCTCTTCGTGGTCCCATAGATAATCGGCCTGCCGGGCAGCTGTTTCCTCCCCACAACCCTGATCAGCCCCTTTTCAAGGAGCATCCTTAGAATACCGCCGACATCGACACCCCGCAGTCTTTCGATCTCCTGACGAATGATGGGCTGTTTATAGGCGATAATCGTCAATGTTTCAAGCGCTGCCCTGCTGAGCTGGGCCGGCGTTGAGGCCAATAGATTGGCGATATACGGACTATACCTGGGAACAGTGCGGAATTGATACCCCTCGGCGACCTCAACCAGGGTAAAACTCCGCTTCATCCCTTCATATTCGTCCTTAAGCGCAACGAGGGCCTCCTTTATCTCCTTGATGTCTCTCTCAGGAAGCAGTGCGTGGATCTGGCGAGGCGTAAGGGGATCGCCTGACGCAAAGAGTAAGGATTCTACAATAAGTGTAAGGGGATCGTTCATATGGCGCCTGCTCTTCGTTTTCTCACTGTATTGCCTGAAGCATGATATCATCGCCTGGTTTCTGCTGGTACATGGCAAGGAATCCGGATCTTACAAGCTCTAATATGGCTAGAAAGCTTGCGATTAACTCAGCAATGGATCCTCTCTTGGAAAACAGTTCACTGAAGTAGACGGTTTTTTGCCGTTCCACCCGTTTCTTTATCTCGGCAATCTTTTCCTTAACAGACCACGTCTCGGCCTTGAATCTCAACACTGTTTGGGGAAATTGCCTGGCCATCACCTTTTTGAATGCCATCATAAGCTCAAAGAGACTCACCTTAGAACCGGCGCCCTGATCATCTTCCTCGATCATAAGATAGGCATCGCTCGCCCTCCGAAAGACATCTCTGGATAGGATATTCCTGGAAGCCAGCTCCTCCGCCGCCTCTTTGAATTGCTTATATTCCCTGAGCGGCCCCATAACCTCTTCAATCTCCTCCAGATCCTGTTCTTGCTTCGGAAGGAGCATCTTTGACTTAAGGTGCATCAAGGTAGAGGCCATGACTAGAAATTCTCCGGCAACGTCAATATCAAGGGCCTTCATGAGATCGAGGTATTCCAGATATTGATCGGTAATGACGGCAATGGGTATATCTGCGAGGTCCACCTCATTCATCTTCACCAGGTGCATCAGCAGATCAAGGGGACCTTCAAACAGATCGAGCTTTGCCGTAAATGTCATCGTTAGATCTTAACCGCCTCCCTTACCTGTTCCATAGTGGTCTGTGCAAATGAACGTGCCTTTTTATTACCTTCATCAATAATATCCTCTATGACATGGAGGTCGGCCTCTAACTGCCTCCGTTTTTCCCTAATCGGCTCCAGGGCCTTATTGAGGTTTTTT
>Ga0307428_1001041_pt1 | contig 14683 bp, 12 predicted proteins | sample SalMarWE160240MG_FD_202161 | JGI IMG/M metagenome (GOLD analysis project Ga0307428, IMG submission 202161) | Salt marsh sediment microbial communities from the Plum Island Ecosystem LTER, Massachusetts, United States - WE1603-240 | ecosystem: Environmental > Aquatic > Marine > Intertidal zone >...
TCTCGTCATCAGCAGACTCTGATTGATGAGAAGGTAAGACTGGTTAACCGGTTAAGAAAGAAATTACTGGAAGTATGCCCCCAGATATTAGAATTGGGTAAAGCAAAGAGTAAAAAACTCATTGCTATTTTAACCAAGTATCCTGATTTTTCTAAGTATAAGAGGATTACCCTTTGCTCTCTGCTGAAGATAAAGGGAATAGGGAAAAAAGGAGCTTTCTTCTTACTTAAAAGGTTAAATCATCTAGAATATATGCCCGGCCTAACTGATATATACAAGACGATCATCTTCTCTTATGCCAAACGTATTTCAGAGTTACAAAAAGAGATTGAGGATATAGATAAAAGCCTGGATGAAATAGGAGAAAAGGATAAAGAGGTTAACCATTTAAAGACTATTCCCGGAGTGGCTACCAAACTGGCCAGCAGGTTAATCGGAGAGATCGGAGATATCCATCGTTTCCCTTCTGAGAAACAGTTGGCTATCTACTGTGGAATAGCCTGTGTAGATAATAATTCAGGAAAGATAACTAAAGCCAAAGCAGTGTATAAGGCCAATAAAATATGTAAGCAGACTTTAATTACCATGGCTGGAGGTAGTATCCGTCTTAGTCTTCAATGCAGGGCTTACTATCAAAAAAAACGGGCAGAAGGAAAAAGTCATAATCATACTCTTCGCTGCCTGGCCCGGCAATTGATTAAAGTCATCTATAAAATGTTAACTGAAGATAGAGATTATATGGTTAGGAAAGAGTTAAGGAAAGTTGCATAAAAAAGTTTAAAATTATCTTGATTTTTCAGATGGGAAGTTCTTTATAAACATAAGGTTCAACTAAAGCGATGCCTTTTTCCCAGGGATGCCATAGATAAATTCTCCTTCCTTCCTTGTTGAGAGCAATTAATTCTCTATCTTGCCACGCCCTTACGTGATTTTTACCTAAACGAGGCACATTAAATACCGGCTCATCGGTTCGGAAAATACCGGGTATCAATCTTGCTTCTTCTTTTCTCTCTTGCCATAAGCGGGCTACCGGAACAAGATAATCCTTGTGTTCTTCTTTTCCTTTAGGATAAAAAGTATAATAGGGATCTACTCCTGCCTTTTTCATCGCTATCCTCGCTGCTACATTCTGAAATCTTCTACTGGTTTCCAGGGTATAAACTAATTGGTTATACACATATATGCCCTGTTTTCTAAATTTCATCACTGCTTCAGCCAATTCTGGGGTAACTTCGGATGAACTCTCAATATGAGTGACTATACAAACATTTCTTTTTCCCGGTTCTATATAACTTCCAATCAATTTAGCCAATTCATCGGTTATTCTCATGGGAACAGTTACCGGCGTTCTGGTACCCCACCTGATATTTACGACATGTTCCATCTGACACAATCTATCCATTATATATTTTATTCGCTCATCATCCAAGGCCAGGGGATCGCCACCGGTAATCAATACATCTCTCATGGAGGTATGTTTACTAAACCAATCTAATGCTTTATCCAATGCCTCTTTGCTTACCATCCCTTCAGGCATCATTGGTCCGGTTATCTCCCAATTTCTTTGACAGTAGACACAAATTTGCGGACAAGTATCATAGGGTTTTAGGATAGATATCATGGGATATCTTCTGGTAATCAATGCTTTAGGCGAAGTGTCGTGCTCACCCATAAAATCAAAGTAATATGATCTTTCTTTACGATGTTCTTTCATTAAAGTTACATAATGCATGGGAGGAATTACCTGAGATCTTACCTGATAGTCATATTTTCTATCACTGCGAGAAAAATCGAACAAAGAAAGATAATAAGGCGTAATACCAAAGGGTATTTTATTTTCAATAGCAATCTCAATAGCTTTAATATCATCTTTGGTAAGAGGAACTAATTTTTTAAGCTTTTCTAAATCATCCTTGTCTTGGAATATGTGTTTTAAATGCCAATAGTAATCCTTCCAATTATCCGAACTTGCTCTAAAATAATCTAATATTTTCTGTCGATTTTCTCCTCTTTCCTTAATCAGTTCATCATCACATCCGGAAGGATAGCGGTTAATAAAATTATGAACTTTTTCGTAAAGTTTATCTAAATAATTTGAACGAGATATTCCTGCTTCTCTCCCTTTAATCTTAGAAAAATCTACTATCTTAACCTCATCTTTTTCCAGTAATGGCTTTAACCATCCTGAAGAAATACCTGCTTTTCCTTTCATTGCTTTAAAAAGGTGAATAAACTCTTCTAAAAAACCATCGTCAATTTCTTCAGTTAACTCTTGATTATCTTTAGCAATACTCCATAAATAATCTAAAGTGCTAAAACCAGCAATCTCCTCATTTCGAGGAGAGATGAAATTATTAAATACCTTTATTGCCTCTAATGCGTTAGCATATTCTAACTTATGTAATTCTTCCTCTCCTTCTCTATATTTCCATTCTAAGTCTTTAGAAAATTTGAAAAGATTCTGCCGAGTTTTCTCTAAATCCTCACTTTCCCTTAATAACCTAAATATTTCTGGATTTTCACTCCGCAGCTCTTCAATTAAGCTCTTATTCATTTTAATTTATTTTTCCCCTTTCTAAAAAATAATTTGTTTATAGAGATCGCTAACTCCAAAAGTTATGGTAGTTACATTTTTTACCTCATTAAATAGTATAGATATAGGGAACATTTATCCTGCAATTAATTGCTGAATTTTTCTGCCCTTGTCTGCCTTCGATAAATTAGGCCTATTATTTTAGATAATAAAAAAGGACAGAGTAAGAAAATAATAATATTACCTTCTTACTCTGTCCTTTTACCTGAAAGATTCTTCCTAAGAAATTAGGAGATAATTCTTTTAGTAAACTCTGTAAGGGTTTCTCTAATAATTAGGAATTGCCCCTTCGGTGCTTCTTGGCATAAAGCTCTCCAGAGTTCTGTCCGGTAACGGTCCTTTGGCCTGAAAGTTTTGATGTTTGTGGCATCTTGCCTCTTCGGCTCCTTTTCTTTTATAATGGCAAGAAAAGGTCTCTCCTGTTACCTTCATACAGGTTACAATATTTTATTTTTGGTTGCGTAATGATAAAAGATTGATAGTGAGATGGTTAGGGTGTGTTACTTGGTGGGTCTCTGGGAATAGAGAAACGAGTGTATATCTTAAGATTGATCTTAGATAATATAGCTTTTTATTTTAGTATAATAATATTATAAATATTTTACTTAAATAGAAAATAGGCTTATTTAATTTTTAGTACACTTTTCTATATATACTACAAGTCTCTCCAAAAATCCTTCTTTTTCTGAAAAATAATTGATAAAAACAAAAAAGCCCTTCAGCAAATGCCAAAGGGCTTGAAATTAGCAGGCTCCCTCTATTGGAAACGTTTGGAACTTTTAAAGAGGATATAGCCATAGAAAATATTAGATCAAATCAGTTAATTATTCATAATTCGGATATCTTCAAGATCAACTGACAGACATCTTTAAATACTTTTAAATCGTAATATAGCGCCTTTTTTTTACTATTCTATAAACTTATCTTTTATTTCTTTAAACTCTATCCCTTTATCAGCTGCAAAATCTTTTAATAAAATTGACTTATCCTCGGGTACCTTGAAACCGGTAATTTCTTCAAAATTTTCTTCAGTTACACCGGCATCCAGCAATTCCTGAACTGTCCCAAAGGGGCAAATCCAGCTACAAAAGAGGGAAACTTTCTTTCACTTTCTTAACTCGCTACTCAATACTAATTTTCCTATCCGCTATTACTATGCGCCAAACCGCACTTATAACCCACACCTTATCTTCTTCACTATATAATATATACTCGATACTATATTTATAGGCTTGACAAAAATAAAATTATCTATTATAATATTTCGTATGCTAAATATTTGTATAATAAATATATTAATGCCAAATAATTTTTAAGCACTTTATTTTATTATGCCTTCATCTATTATATAGGATTTTTTATATTATATAAAATAAATCTTAATTTATCAAAAGGCACAAAAAAAGTATCGAGTATCGAGTGAAGAAGGAGAAAAATACTAGAGAAAAAAGAAAATGGGAGAATAAGAGCGATAAATATTCTTTTCTTTATCTAACTACTTCACTAAAGTTTATATTAATAAAAAAGGAGGAAATATATCCATGTCCAAGCAAAAATTTGAGAGCATTTTGAAAATAATTGACCTTAGCAGAAATTTTAATAAATCTATGAGACACAAATTTCATCATCTGATGCAGGATTCAGATTTAACCTTTCCTCAGCTTTCAGTAATATCAATGCTGGAAAAACACGGAGAACAAAAAGTAAGTGAATTAAGTTTAAAAATAGGATTATCTGACAGTACTGTATCTGGAATCCTGGATAGGCTCGAACAAAAAGATATTATAAAACGTGAGCGTACTAAAGACGACCGAAGAGTGGTAAAAATATCTTTAACCGGAAAGAGCAAAGAACTCTGCAATGATTTTCGCCGGAAAAGAGAAGAGTATTTTACCCGGCTGCTCAAAAAACTTTCTGAAGAGGAAATAAAAGATATAATTAAAGGGCTGGAAATTCTTAATCGCGTACTTGCTGAAGAAGAATAGAGGGAAAAATTGTAACAGGAGATAATTCATGAAAAAATTGACTGCCCGATTGGGAGAAGAAAGAATAAGCAAACTTTTAGTAAATTTATCTTTACCGGCAACTATCGGTATGATAGTAAACGCATTGTATAATCTCGTTGATACTATCTTTGTAGGAAGAGGAGTGGGCGCTTTAGCCATTGGCGGATTAACCATTGCTTTCCCCATTCAAATGGTTATAATGGCTTTCGCCCAGATGATAGGAATCGGAGCAGCCTCTGCCATATCCAGAAGTCTGGGAGCAAAAGATATAGAAAAAGCAGATTATGCTGCGGGAAATTCTTTTTTGTGTGTCATTGTTTTGAGTTCAATCATTGCAGCTATCGGCCTTACTTTTACCGAACCGATGCTAAGACTTTTCGGTGCAACAGACACTATTTTACCTTATGCTAAAGATTATATCACTATAATACTCTGGGGCAGTATTTTCTTCTCTTTCGCTATGTCTTCTAATAATCTAATCAGAGCCGAAGGAAACGCCAAAGTGGCTATGGTCTCCATGCTCATTGGTGCCATATTGAATATGATCTTAGACCCCATCTTTATATTTATTTTAAAGTTGGGGATTAAAGGCGCTGCTCTAGCAACTATTATTTCTCAATTTATTTCTTTTCTCTTTATACTCACTTATTTATACAGTGGCAAAAGTTCATTGAAAATAAAACTGCATCACTTAAAACCTAAAATACACATCATCACCGAAATACTTACAGTAGGATTTGCTTCCTTTGCCAGACTTGTTACCGGGAGCGTAGTGGCTATCGTGGTAAATAATTCTCTGAGGATTTTTGGTGGAGATATAGCCTTAATAATTGTAGGTATACTTCATCGGGTTACTATGTTTGTGTTTATGCCTTTGTTTGGGGTAGTACAAGGGATGCAGCCAATAGTTGGATTTAATTATGGGGCAAAAAAATTTGATAGGGTCAAAGAGACTCTTAAATTATCGCTTATTACCACTACCGCCATCGCCACTTTTGGTTGGCTGCTAGTACAACTATTCCCCATTGCGATTATAAGCGTATTCACCCGGGAACCGGAAATAATAGAAAAAGGCTCCACCATAATGAGGATAGTTATCTCTGTAATACCCCTAATCGGTATACACATAGTGGGGGCTGCCCTATTTCAATCTTTGGGGAAAGCATTTCCTTCATTGATACTGGCTTTACTTAGACAAGTTCTGTTATTTATCCCTTTAGTCATTATACTACCGCGGGTTCTTGGACTTGGACTTATGGGTATCTGGATTGCTTACCCTGCTGCCGATATTTTGTCGGTAGTCCTCACTGTTTTGTTTTTAAAAAGTGAATTAAAAAAGATGAGCTTAAGCATGTGGTGAGTTATGCCAGAGGACCGTCCCCTGGTAGGTTTTAGTAGGTTTATTGTGATTAGAATGGCCCTTCTAAATATTTAGAGAGGATGAGCCCCGGATCATCAAAAGATACCAACAAAGAAAAACAGGATAGCGCGTGAATAAATTCTATGGGATAATCCATCTGACTCCAAACCTTAAATCCATCCTGGGCCAGCCAGGCAATGCCTACCTTTTTATAATATTTAGGTTTTTTGATATCCCCTTCAGCTTGGCTGCAGGCAATTATACAGGGCTTCTCTCTTTCAAGGTAAAAAGAGCGAAAATAATTTAAAACTCTGGTAGGGGCATTCCCCGCTCCAAAACCATAGACACAAACTATCTTTTTGCCTTCGCTGAGCTTTTGCTCCACACCGGGTAGGCACATAAACCAGCCTACTTTTTCGCAGATATCTCGTACCTTTTGTGAATTATAACTTAGAACCTTGTTTATCCCATCGGAAGGAGCATACTCTATCTTTGATGAAAAATTTCTCCTCTTACCTTTAAGAGCCCAGTCAGGATTAAAATAGACTGGTACACCGTTAGTGGTAATAAATATGTCCGGATGTAAGGCATGGGCTTTATGTGCGCGGGCGCCGGGAATTAATTTCCAATTACAATAAATCCATACTCCGGAAAAATCTGAGCATACCACTTGAGCAGCTCCGCGTAAATTTACGGTAACATCTTCCGGCATATAGTCCAGGGTAAGTTGGCTTCCGGTAATAACTATGGGAATAGGAACTTGGGGGAAACAAATACTAAGCCAGGATGATAGATAGGCCATGGTGTCTGTTCCGTAAAGAATAAGCACGCCATCAAGGCCTTTTTGAAGTTCTTCTAATATAATAGAAGTTATTTTTATCCAGTGTTCCGGACCAAGGTTAGAACTATCTTCTCCTGGTATTCCTAAAGGTTCCTGACAGATGAGTTCTACTTTTTTATCCTGAAAAAATTTTTCTACATAACCATGCAGGGATTTAAACATTTTATTATCCGGACCTGTAACCTTGCCCTTACCCTGAAAACCGCTGACTATAGTCCCTCCTGTAAAAATCACTAAAACTCGCTTTTTCCGTTGCATTTTTACCTCTTTACTATTTATAATATTCCCTAAAATAGCGGATTTTCGCTACTAATTAATTGGTAAATTTGTACCGTCCCCTGTCAGGTTAACTTAAACTCTGCCCAGTGATAATTATTAGGTCCTTCTTTTTTTGCCAAGTACATGGCCTTATCTGCGCTTTTTATCAAAACCTCTTCTTCATCGCCGTCATCAGGATATAAAGCTATTCCAATACTTGTATTTACATATATCTGATTGCCCTTAATTAAGAAAGGTTCACCAAGGGAATGAAGTATTTTTCGGGCAACATCTACAGCATTCTCTCTGGGCTGAGCAAGTCGGGGCAATAAAATAATGAATTCGTCTCCTCCTAAACGACAAATGGTATCGGCTTCCCGCAGGAGTTCATTGAATTTTTTTGCTACTTCCTGAAGTAACTGATCTCCAATATCATGGCCAAATTTATCATTAACTTCTTTAAAGTTATCCAAATCCAAAAACATCAGAGCAAATTTCTTCTTTTCTCTTTTAGCATAAGCTATTTCCTGTCTTATTCTATCATAAAATAAAACTCGATTTGGTAACTTAGTTAGATAGTCATACAGGCTAAGAAATTTCAATTTTTCCTCTGCTTGTTTCCTCTCAATTGCAGTAGCTATCTGTTGAGAAACAAATTCTATAAGTTTAATATCTTTTTTAGAGTAAAGGTTCGGATCAGTGTAGCTTTGCAAAATCATGGATCCGATAATCTTATTTTCTATCTTTAATGGAACACCTAACCATATCTGTTTGTTGGTTATAACATCATAAGAATTAAAATCTCCCCGGTCAATCATCCTTTTATATTTACTATAATTTAATAGTAATGAATCCCCGGTTTTAAAAATATAGCTAAAAATACTATCGGAGATACTGTATTTTGAGACTAAGAAATCCTTGTCTCTTTCTCCTGTTTCATCGGCGTAATAAGAAAAATAAAGTTTGTTCTTCTCTTCATTGAATAAGGCAATGTAAAAATTAGTCGTATCGATAATAGTACTGAGCTCTTCGCGAATAACTGGATAGAGTTGCATTAAGGAAATATCGGAGTTAGCTGCCCGGGAAATATTATATAATACGTTATTTATTGTTTCATTTTCTTTACGATTAGTAAGATCATTTAGTAAAAATATTTTTCCGGTAATTTCCCCGTTCACCTGGTTTAAGGTAACAGAAACAGAAACATGGATTAATTTATCATTCTTTTTCTTTGCTATCAATTCCAAATCGGTAAAAACACGGTCACTGCCCAAAATTTGTGTATGCCAATTAGTCAATATCTTTTCAATATGTTTACCTCTCATCTCCTCAAGTTCATAGCCAAAAAGCTCTTCAAATCGTTTATTTACCTCCAGAACAATACCATCCATATCGGTATAGGCCAATGCTTCCGGCGAATTTTTAAATAGACCGATAAACTCCTGCCTACTTCGTTGAAGTGCTTGTTCGTTCTTTCTAAACCTGGATGTATCACTAAAAACAGGTTTTGCCCTTAAATCTGTTTTATTAATTTTATTATTAGGACTACCCGATTTTGCTTTTAACCGACTGAATTTATTTACCAATTTATTTAAATAACTAATGCTTTTTCTTTTTTTCCTCATTAATCCGTCTCTTTTCCTTTTTTCTTTAGAGGAGTCTATATATTTATACCACATAATTTTTAAAAATCCTCTTTTTGCAGAGATAAAAATGTAGCAGACGATTAAATTATTTTATTTTCTAATTTCTATTATAAAATAATAATAAATGTCAGGTGAAGAATAAAAAGAAGAGAGAGATTATATTTTTTGGGACGATTTTTTAAAATAGTAAGAGTAAAAAGACATAATTTATAACTAAGTTTTAAAGGAATAATTCCAAAATAGAAAAAATTAATATTTAATAATTAAACAAAGTTCTTCTTACTGCTTCTTTCCAACCCTTGTACAATTTATCTCTCTTCCTATTATCCATTTTACAATCAAAGCTTACATCAGGAGCTCTTAATGCTTTTATTTCCTCCTTACTGTTCCAAAACCCCATTGCAAGCCCTGCCATAAAAGCAGAACCTATGGCTGATAATTCTTCTATTTTATTACGAACAACAGCTACATTCAGTATATTAGCCTGAAACTGCATTAAAAAGTTATCTCTTGTCGGTCCTCCGTCAACACGCAATTCCTTAAGTTTAACTCCTGATTCCATCACCATTAAATCCAATATATCCTTTATCTGGTAAGCTATTGACTCTTCTGCAGCTCTTACAATATGAGCTTTTTTTATCCCCCTGCTAATACCTATAATAGAGGCCTTAGCCTTACTGTCCCAGTATGGGGCACTTAAACCTACAAATGCCGGAACTAAATATACCCCTCCATTACTATCTATAGAAGCGGCTATCTTTCCAGCTATCTTTGAATTAGGAATTAACTCTAAATCCTCTACAAGCCATTTAATAGTTGCTCCAGTACAATTTATATTACCCTCAAATACATATTCTATGTGATTATCCATCCCTCAGGCTATAGAAGTTACAAGCCCACTATTTGAATGTAATACATTTTTACCTATATTCATCATAACAGAAGACCCGGTGCCATAAGTTGCCTTGGCCATACCTTTTTCAAAACAGTTTGTTCCAAACAATGCTGCATGGGAGTCTCCCATAACACCAGCTATTGGTATTTCCTTTTCCAATATTCCGTTTATCGTTGTATGGCCAAATATTTCATCTGAATATTTAACATTGGGGGTCATAGTTTTTGGTATAGTAAATATTTGTAATAATTCTTCGTCCCATTTTAACTCTTTTATATTAAATAATTGCGTTCGACTAGCATTTGAATAATCCGTTACATGTTTTTTTCTCTAATGATGCAACTGCTAAAGCTCCATTAAAACATCACCAGCACCTGTACTATCAACAGATTTTACATCGAAGGAAGGGCAGATTGTATGCTTTTAGTATATATATTCTGAACCATTTTCCCTTTTTTAAAACTATAGATTTAAATTCTTTATTAAAGAGTTTTTTTACCACCGTTTTCAAATCTACTTTACCACAATAAAAGCGAGACCGGTAGAACATTCTCGAATCTCAACTGGCTTCATATTTACTTTTTTACTTTTGTCTTTTCTAATATATTTGTTAATCGTTTTACATATATATTTTCCCTAATAACCTGTACATTAAAAGTTCGGAAAAGGCCCGTGCTTAATGTCAATATTACTAATGCCTGATTTTCACCTTTCCCGCCAGAACATCTTTAAAATTACAAAATCTCATTATCTTACCTGGTATAGGAAAATTATTTACTTCAAAAACAAAATCCATGTTAATATTACCAACAACTGAAACATCAGAGTTCACAATCAGATACACCTAAAAATGTATTTTTATTGTTTCTTAAAATATAAGTTACTTAAGAAGGCTTAAGAGGAGATCCATAAAACGTTCATTATCAATGTGTGTACATACTTTTACATTTGGTGCGAATTTACATTCTTTTAATGCTTCATTTCTATCGGCGACCGTCATTCCACGAGTTAACTCTCCTTTAGTTTCAATATCTACATACATGTCCTTTAGAGTGAATATATCCTCATTTATTAAGAGTGCGATTGCCTGCGGATCGGGCAAATAACAGTAATCTATTCCAAAAGCTGCCTTCATAAACTTCAGCCAGGGTTCTGCCGCTTCTACAATAAGTCTACTTACAGGTGTATTAGTCTCCCTAATAATATCAAGATGTTCTCTTTTTAACATTGATTTTTTGGATGTCTCAAAACCAGTCATATATAAAGGCATTCCTGAATGAAAAACTATTTTCGCTGCTTCGGGATCACAATACATATTGAATTCAGCAACAGAGGTGTAACAATCCAACGGTTGTGTCCATCCCCCTCCCATAATAACAGTTTCCTTTAACAGTCCGGGCAATGAAGGCTCTTTTCTTATCGCCAAAGCAAGATTAGTTAAAGGACCAATACACACCATAGTTATTTCCTTAGGATATTTATTCGCTTGTTCAATTATAAAATCAACCGCATGTTTGCTTTGGGGTTTCAAATTAATTGTACTGTTTGAAATCGGAGCTCCCTTTTTCCATCCAGAACGCTCAAGGATTTTTGAAAAAGTATTTCTGATTTCCTCCATTTCCTGAATTATTGGATTTTTTGCTCCCGGATAAACATTTATTTCAGGTCTATTCATAATTTCTAATAAATTAAGTGCATTTATTGTACCCTGTTCGGCTGTTACATTCCCGTTCACTATGGTTATTCCCAGCGTCTTAATTTTGTCTGAATTCAAAGCCATTATTATTGCTAATCCATCATCAATGTCAGCCCCTAAAGCTCCAATACCTGGATCCGTGTCAAGAATTATTTTCTTCATATTTTCATCCCCTTTTATTTTTTATAATACTTAATGTCCTCGTAGCAAGATCAGAGATATTTAACTCTGTCATGCCTACCAATGCAGAACTTACTTGATCATTCATTGGATTTATCCATTTGCTTGGAAGTCTGGATGCACCTGTTATTATACCGAGAATGGAACCAACTGTAGCTCCATTACAATCTGTATCCAAGCCCGCCATAACTGCGATTGTAATAGATTTACTAAAATCTCCTTCTCCGTAAATCAGGGCCATAACCACTATAGCTGCATTTGGTATTACGTGAAACCAATTATAATCACTATATTTTTCTCTTATGCATTGAAATGTATCACGCCAGTCCGAATTGTTTTTACTCCACTTTATAACATTTTCGATTGTTTCATATAACCTTGATTTTACAGGTACCCTAGAAAGTGCAAGTTTAATAATTGTACTTATATCAGAAGTTCCAAACGAAGCTGCAATTGCAGCAGAAACGAACATTTCTCCATAAATTCCATTTTTCTGATGTGAAATAATTGCATCTCTGTAAGCAAACTCAGTCGCTTTTTCTAAATTATCAGGATTTACATATCCCCATATATCACCACGAATTTGTGCTCCAATCCATTCACGATAAGGATTGTAATAAAATGCTGTCTCAGGTGGGTTAATACCATTGATTAAGTTCTTATAAGCAACTCTCTCAGCTGTATATGTTAAAAAAAGTGGAAGATATTCAAGCCAGGTCATTCCAATATCAATCGATGTAAATTCCTTACCGTACCTTTCCAGCACCCTGAGACCAATTATTGTATAATCAATATCATCATCACGTAACATACTGTTTTTTTCAAGTACATTTTCAAAAACACCTGTCTCATATCTTTTAACCTGCTCTTCATCCATATTAAAATTTGTTGGCAACCCGTTTTTTTTAGATATGTAATATTTAATTGGCCAATTATTCTTCCATTTATTTAATTCCTTAATTTGCTCAAAAGACATGCCTTCAACAGGTTTTCCTAATAAACAACCAGCACATCTTCCTAGCCATCCTCCGTATATATGGTCAAAAAATTCATCATCTTCTAGTAGTATAGGATTAAGTTTGTTGTTAAAGACATTTTCACTACTATTATTTTTTATTTTCACATAATCATTTGGTTCATAGTAACCGTAATCTTTACGAACTTTGGAATTAATAATCTCTTCATATAAACTTTTTAATTTTTCTTCTTTTTGTTTCCCTTCATTTTCAGCTAAAAATTGCTTTAGTAATTGTTTAATCTCAACAATTTTTATATCTTTGCCCTCTTGATGAGACTGAAATATTTCATCCAGCATAATTTGAGAAAGCGATAACCATTCGATTGTACCCATTTATCCTCAATACCTCCTTTAAATAATTATCTATTCTTTTATGCCAGTTCCTGTGACAGCTTGAACAAAAAAACGCTGTAGCGGTAAAAGAATCAGTATGGGTATTATAGCTGCCAGAATAACTCCGGCAAATAACAAATTCCATTTAGTTTGATACTGTGTGAAGAAATTAGATATTGCAACTTGCACTACTCTATATTCAGGACTATTGCCAACCAGTAATGGGTAAAAAAATTCATTCCATTTTAATATTAACATCAATATACTTGCGCTAACAATAACTGGTTTTGAAATTGGAAGTACTATTTTATAAAAAATTGTGAACCAGGAAGCACCATCAATACGAGCAGATTCAAATAATGCTTGCGGGAATCCTTTAAAAAACTGTCTGAAAAGGAAAATTATCATTCCATTGGCTATGCTTGGCAAGATTAAGCCTGTATAAGTATTGACTAATCCAAGTTGTCGAATAAAGTTATAAAGAGGTATTGCAATTGACTCGAATGGAATCATAAATGTAACGAGAACTATGACAAATAATATATCCCTACCTTTAAACCTAAAATGCGCAAAAGCAAAACCTGCCATGCTATTTACCACAAGTCCACCAAGAACACTCATAATTGAAATAAAAAAACTGTTGAATAAAGCTCTTCCAAAATTAATTTCCTTAAAAATATCAACATATGCAACAAAAGTAATTTTCGTTGGAATTAGAGTGCGCCAACTAAAGGGAGTCATATATTTAAATACATCTTCCGATGTTCTAAAAGAAGATACTAATACAACATAAACCGGAGCTAGAATAAACAAAGAGTAAATGAATAATAAAATGTATATAATGATTTGACTATTAAATCCCTTTTTCCCTAGCATATAAACATCTCCTCCTATAATTTAATCTTCGGTTCTTAATACTCTCAACTGTATTCCAACAACTATTAAAATAATCATAATTAACATCACAACAATAGCATTTGATCGGCCAACGTCTGAATATGAAAAAGCACTTTCGTATGCTTCATACATAAGTAAATGAGTTGACCTGGAAGGTCCACCCTGAGTCAAAGTATATACTGGAGCAAACATAAGGAAATTTGCAGTTGTTGCACCAACTGCAATAAAAACGATAGCCCTTTTTAGTAAAGGTAAAGTCACATATATAAACCTCTGTAACGGTGACGCGCCATCTATGCATGCCGACTCATAAATTTGCAAGGGAATTTCCTGCAATGCCGCGAGAATAAATATCATCCAATAACTAAATCCAATCCAGCTAATAATTAAAATAATGCAGTACAATGCTTGCGTTTGACTGATAAGAAATAATTGTTTGGGTATTTCAGCTAATGATAATATGCCATTTATAAATCCATTAGGCTTTAGCAATAATCCCCAAATAACTGAAGCTATTGGAATTGAAATTGCTACCGGTAAATAAAATAATGTCCTGAAAGTATTAATTCCTTTTACACGCTGATTTACTAAAACTGCAATTAATGTTGCCATAATTACTTGTAGCGGATTTACTATTAAATTGAATTTCAAAGTCATCTTTAAGGAATCTAAAAATACCGGATCACTAAACAGTTTTATATAATTTATAAGTCCTACAAAATTGAGTGTATGTTTAATAAAGGAATACGAATATAAGCTTCTTATTACTGCATAAAAGAGAGGATAAACCTTAAAAAAAAATAAAATCACTAAAGCAGGAAATAAAAATATAAAAATGATATACCGATCTGTCTTCATATAAATTACTCCTAGTAAAATACATAAGTTAAATCATTAATTAAATTCATTTTAACCAACTCTATTTAAATAGTTAATCAAAAGTAATTGAAAATAAAAGGC
>Ga0307428_1001042_pt1 | contig 14679 bp, 16 predicted proteins | sample SalMarWE160240MG_FD_202161 | JGI IMG/M metagenome (GOLD analysis project Ga0307428, IMG submission 202161) | Salt marsh sediment microbial communities from the Plum Island Ecosystem LTER, Massachusetts, United States - WE1603-240 | ecosystem: Environmental > Aquatic > Marine > Intertidal zone >...
ACACGGGTGATGGTGGCTGGCCGCTAGGGTCGGGCCGCCGCCATTAAGGGCATCAAGGGGAGTGACGATGGCCCGTCCACATATCCTGCACATGTTCAGCCCGCTCAAGCACGTCAGCCCGTTCGACGTCAATATGGCGCTCGACGCCGGCTTCGAGGCCGTGGTCCCGTACTCCGATGTCGAGCCCGGCGAGGTCGCGGGCCTCATCCAGGACGCCATCTTCTCGCGCGGGCCGAAGAACGTCGTCCGCACCGGCGCCTTCATCGGCGGCAAGAGCGCCGGTCTCGCGCTCGACATGATGGACGCCGCCCGCAAGGCCATGTTCCCGCCTTTCCAGATGTCGGTGTTCGCCGATCCCGCGGGCTCCTTCACCACCGCGGCGGCCATGGTCGCCTGCGTCGAGAAGGCGCTCAAGCAGCACTTCGATGCCGGCTGGTCCGGCCGCAAGGTCGTGGTGTTCGGCGCCACCGGCGTGGTCGGCTACGCCGCCGGCGTCATCGCCGGGCTCGAAGGCGCCGCGGTGACGCTGATCGGCTACGACGGGACCAAGCGGGTCGAGGCCGGCGCCGAGGACGCCAAGGCCCGCTTCGACGTCAAGCTGGGCTTCGCCGACGGCAGCAGCGAGAAGCTGAAGACGGACATGGTGCGCGGCGCCGAGGTGATCTTTTGCGCCGGCCGGGCCGGCACCCAGGTGCTCTCGGCGGAGCAGATCGCGGCCGCCAAGGAGCTCAAGGTCGCCGCCGACGCCAACGCCGTGCCGCCGGCGGGGATCGAGGGGCTGGGCGTGCAGGACGACGGCGCACCGCTCAAGGGCGCCCCTGGCCGGGGGATCGGGGCGCTCGCCGTGGGCAACGTCAAGTACCAGGTCGAGTCCGGAATGTTCCGACGCATGATCGAGTCGGAGGAAGCGATCTACCTGGATTTCCGCGATGCCTTCGCATTGGCCAGGAAGATCGTTGGCTGACGCGCCGCCGGCGATCATCGTCGCGCTCTCGGGCCGGGCGCTGGCCGCCGCGGCCCGCCGCGCCGGCTGCCGGACGCTGGTGCTGGACCTCTTCGGCGACCGGGATACCCGCCGCCTCGCCTGGCGCAGCCTGCGCGTCTCCGGCGGGCTCGCCCGGGGCTTCGACGAGGCGTCCTTGCTGGCGGGCGCGGCGCGGCTCCGGGCCGAGGCCGCCAGAGAGGGATTCGAGGTCGCCGGCCTCATTTACGGCGCCGGCTTCGAGGATCGGCCCGAGGTCCTGGCGCGGCTCGGCCAGCGGGTCCGCCTGCTCGGCAACGCGCCGGAGGTGGTCGCCCAGGTCAAGGATCCGAAAGTCTTCTTTCCGCTGCTCGACCGTCTCGGCATTCCTCACCCAGAGATCCGGTTGGCGCCGCCGGCCCGGCCCCGGGACTGGGTGGTGAAGCGGGCGGCCGCCTCGGGCGGCGGCCACATTCGCCCGGCAGTCGTGGCCGGCGCCCTGGCCGAGGGTGCCTATTTCCAGCGCCGCGCCCACGGCCGCGCCGTCTCGGCGCTGTTCCTGGCGGCGGGCGGCGAGGCCCATGTGCTCGGCTTCAGCGCCCAGTGGGCCGCGCCCGCGGGCCCCAACAGGCCCTTCCGCTTCGGCGGGGCGGTCTGTCCGGCCGAGCTGGCGCCGGCGATGGCCCGGCGGCTCTCGGACGTGGTCGCGCGGCTGGCCGGGCAGCTCCGCCTGGTCGGCATCAACGCCGCCGACTTCCTGGTGCGCGAGGACGGCTTCGACCTGCTCGAGGTCAACCCGCGGCCGGGCGCGACGCTCGACATCTTCGACCGGGACCCGCGGGCGCCGCTTCTGGCCCTGCACCTCCGCGCCTGCGCCGGGACGCTTACGCGGGCCTGGCGGCCGCCCGCCACCGCCGCCGCGCTCGCGCTGGTCTACGCGCCGAGGCGGACGCCGATCCCGGCCGGCCTCCGCTGGCCGCGCTGGGCCGCCGATCTGCCCGAGGGCGGCGCCGTCATCGCCAGGGGCGCGCCCGTCTGCACGGTTCTCGGCCGCGGCCGAACGCCGACCCAGGCCCGCGCGCGGGCGCTGGCGCGGGTCGAGGCGGTGTTGTCGATGCTGGCGCGCGGCGGCCGTCCGGCGGCCCGGCCGCCGTCCAGGCTCGAGCTGCAATCGAGGGAGATCTGATGGAAGGGGAAAGGGATGCGATCGTGGAGAACAAGAACTGGCCGAGCGTCGGCGCGCTGGCGGCCCCCCTGGCCCGACGCCTCATCGACGACCAGCGCGCGCTCGGGATTGCCGCCGAGCGCCAGCCCCTGGGCCACACCCTGATCGACGCCGGCATCGACTGCCCGGGCGGCATCGAGGCCGGCCTGCGCATCGCCGAGATCTGCATGGCCGGCCTCGGCCGGGCGCGGCTCGCCACCAGCGCCCACTTCCGCGTCTGGAACTGGTCCCTCGAGGTCCATGCGGCCAATCCGGTGCTGGCCTGCCTGGGCAGCCAGTACGCCGGCTGGAGCCTCTCCCACGGCAAGGGCAAGGGCGCCTTCCACGCGCTCGGCTCCGGGCCGGCCCGAGCCCTCGCCGCCAAGGAGCCGCTGTTCGAGACACTGGGATACCGGGACCGGGCGGAGACGGCGGTGCTGGTGCTCGAGGTCGGACAGCGCCCGCCGGAGCCCCTGATCGAGAAGGTCATTCGCGACTGCGGCGTGGCGGCCGAGAACCTGGTCGTCATCCTGACGCCGACCGAGAGCCTCGCCGGCACCGTGCAGGTCGTCGCCCGGGTGCTCGAGGTGGCGCTGCACAAGGTGCACGAGCTTGGCTTCCCGCTCGAGCGCGTCGTCGACGGCATGGGCCGCGCGCCGCTGCCGCCGCCCGCCGCGTCTTTGGTGGCGGCCATGGGCCGCACCAACGACGCGATCATCGGCGGCGGTTGGGTCCATCTCTTTGTCGGCGGGCCGGAGCAGGAGGCGCGGGAGCTGGCCGAGCGCCTGCCGAGCAGCACCTCACGGGACTACGGCAAGCCCTTCGCCGAGATCTTCAGCGACGTGAAGGGAGATTTCTACGCCATCGACCCGATGCTGTTCAGCCCGGCCCGGGTCACTGTCTCGGCGCTCGAGACGGGCGCCAGCTTCCACGCCGGCCAGCTAGACGAAGCGCTGGTGGACCGGTCGTTCCGCTGATGGCCGACGACGGCCGCACGCCGGAGAGGACGACGGAGCGGCGCGGCAGGATCGCCGTTTTCGTCGAGGCCAAGGATTGGCACGCTCGGCGTCTCCACGCGGCTTTCGCGGCCCGCGGCTTCGAGGCGGTATGCGTCTCGCTGGCGCAGACCGCCTTTGACCATGGCCGGCCCCTGGGGCTCGCCTTCCCGGGCTTCGGCGGGCAGGCGCCCTTGGGCGCCTTCGTGCGCACCGTGGCCGGCGGCAGCTTCGAGCAGGTCACCCGCCGGCTCGGCGTGTTGCATGCGCTCAGGGCCCAGGGCGTCCCGGTCTGCAACGATGCCCGGGCCATCGAATGCTGCGTCGACAAGTCGATGACGAGCTTCCTGTTGCGCCGCGCCGGCATCGCCACGCCCGCGACCTGGGCCTGCGAAAGCCGGGAGCAGGCGCTCGAGATCGTCCGCCGCGAGAGCGCCCGGGGCCGCGGGCTGGTGCTCAAGCCGCTGTTCGGCTCCCAAGGCCGCGGCCTCAGGCTGATCGAGCGGGCCGACGATGTGCCGCTGCCCGCCGACGTCGACGGGGTCTATTACCTGCAGCGCTACATCGCGGCCGAGCCCGGCGCCTGGCGCGACTGGCGGGTGCTGGTGGCGGGCGGCAGGCCGGTGGCGGCGATGGTCCGGCACGGCGTCAACTGGATCACCAACGTGCACCAGGGCGCGAGCGCGGAAAGCGCGCGGCCGGACCGGCGGCTCGCGGCCCTGGCGGCGGCGGCCGCGGCCGCGGTCGGAGCCGGCTACGCCGGCGTCGACATCCTGCGCGACCCGCAGGGCCGCTACCTGGTCCTCGAAGTCAACAGCATGCCGGCGTGGTCGGGGCTGCAGAAGGTGAGCCGCGTCGACGTCACCCAGGCCCTGGCCGACGCCTTCCTGGCCATGCTCGCCGCGACCCGGGCGGAGCCCGAGGCGACGATCCCGCGATCGGCGGCCGGGAGCCTCTGATCCTGGAACCCGAGCTCGTCGGCCGACTGTTCCACGCCGCCTGCTTCGCGGAGCTCGGCGCGCTCAAGCCCGGCAACGTGCACGTCCACGCCCAGGGGCACGATATGACCGTCGGCGATTTCGAGGCCAGCGCCGAGGCGGTCGCGAGTGTCATCGCCGAGCCCGAGCTCGGCGTCGGCCAGCGAATTCTGGAATCGGTCAGGCGCACCCGCGCGGCGGTGGGCATCAACACCAACCTGGGAATCGTGCTGCTGGCCGCGCCCTTGGCGCAGGCGGCGATGGCGACGGGCGGCGGCGGGCTCAGGGACCGGTTGGCGGCAGTGCTCGCCGGCCTCGACGTTGGCGATGCGGAGCTCGCCTTCGAGGCGATCCGCCTGGCCGCACCGGCCGGGCTCGGCAGCAGTGAGCGCCACGACGTGCGCGCGCCCGCCACGGCGACGTTGCGCCAGGCCATGGCGGAGGCCCAGGACCGGGATCTCATCGCCCGGCAGTACGCCACCGATTTCGAGGACGTCTTCGAGCATGGCCTGCGCTGGTACAGGCAGGCGCTGGCGCGCTGGCAGGACCAGCCCTGGGCCGCGAGCCGCACCTATCTCGGCTTCCTGGCGCGCTTCCCGGACAGTCACGTCGCCCGCAAGTTCGGCCGGGACCGCGCCGAGGAACTGCGCCGGCGGGCCGAGTTGGTGGCGACGCGACTGCTGGCGTCGGCGGACCCGGCGCCGATGACCGGGGCGCTGCTCGATTTCGATGCGGCGCTCAAGGCCGAGCGCCTGAACCCCGGCACCTCGGCCGACCTCACCGTGGCCACGCTCTTCGCCGCCCGGCTCGAGGACGCGATCGCCGAGGGCGGCCAGGACAGGTGAGCCGTGCTCGGTCCCGGCCCGCCGACGGTTCTCCCACGCCTCGGGCGCATGGCAATAACCCCTTGCCGTGCCAATCCATTGGAGACTACGATTGAAATCGGCCCTTCTGTTGAACAGAACTGGTGCCGGCCGGGGTTCGCGCCCGCTGATGATCGGGCTGGGAGCGGGGACCCGGAGAGAGGTCAAGTGCCCGGACAGGGCGGCATGTTTCCGACGGCCGGCGGATGACGCCGTTGGTCGAATGAACGCGTGGCCTGCAGGGCTGCGATGTCCAATAAGCAAGTGAGGGAGGGAGTTAATGGCAAAGATCAACAAGGTAATGGTCGGTGAGTCGTTGATTGGCGACGGCAACGAGGTCGCGCATATCGACTTGCTCATCGGCCCGCGCGGCAGCGCGGCCGAGACGGCGTTCTGCAACGCGCTCACCAACAACAAGGACGGGTTCACCTCGCTGCTCGCCGTCGTCGCCCCGAATCTGCAGGCCAAGCCAAACACGGTGCTGTTCAACAAGGTGACGATCAAGGGCGCCAAGCAGGCGGTCCAGATGTTCGGGCCGGCTCAGTACGCCGTCGCCAAGGCGGTGGCCGACTCCGTCGCCGACGGCACCATCCCGGCGAACGAGGCCGACGACCTGTTCGTCTGCGTCGGCGTCTTCATCCATTGGCTGGCCGAGGACGACAAGAAGATCCAGGACTACAACTATCGCGCCACCAAGGAGGCCCTCGAGCGCGCCGTTGCCGGCACGCCGAGCGCCGCCGAAGTCGTCAAGCAGAAGGATACCGCGTCGCACCCGTTTGCCGCGGGCTGAGGCAGCCACAGAACCGACCCCGGGCCATCGGTCCCGGGAGTTCGGCCGAAAGCGCTGTTCTCGCGACCACCTATGACGCGAGGGGATGAGATCCGTCTCATCCCCTCATTTTTCGACTGCTTCCCGCACTAGGGCCTGGATCTCGGGTCGGCCGATGCGGCCGTCGTGGAGCGTGCTGGCGATCAGGACGCCGCTCGCGCCGACGCCAGCCAGCGCCGCCAGGTCTTGAGCGCTGCCGACGCCGCCGGCGGCGAAGATCCGCCGGTCCGGCGCGCGACGGCGGATCTCCTTGAGCCGGTCGAGGTCGGGACCACTGCCCCGGCCGACCCGGGCCAGGGTCATGACGACGACCCGGTCGGGCCAGTCCTCGACGCGCTCGAGGATCACCGGCGGCCCGAGGAAGCGGCCGCCCTGGAAGTCCAGCGAGAGCACGATGCGCGCCCACGCGCCTGCTCGGCGGAGCCGTTCGAGGATGGCGGCGTCGGCCTGGCTCTCGCTGCCGATGACGAGATCGCCCAGGTCGAGCGCAAGCCAGTCGCGGCAGGCCGCCGCCGCGGCGAGGCCGCTGTCGACCCAGAGCTCGAGCCCCGGCCAGGCCTCGCGCAGCCGCTCCAGGACGGCCTGGTTGTCGCCCGTGCCGGCGATGGCGTCGAGGTCGGCGACGTAGAGCTCGGCGAACGGGTGGAGGTCGAGAAATCCCTGGACGACCGCCTGCGGTTCGCTGCTATTTGACAGCCGGGAGCGGACCGGCCGGTAGTCGTCGCGCAGTCCGCCCCGGGCGTGCACGACTTGGCCGCCCTTGAGGTCGACGACGGGTATGATCTTCATCGCGGGTGATCGGCCTTGCGTGTCTTCGTTTGCGAGTATGTCACCGGCGGCGGGTTCGCCGCGACGTCGCTGCCGCCCGAGCTCTGCCGCGAGGGCGACATGATGCTGACGAGCCTTATCAGGGATCTGGCCGCGGTGCCAGACGTCGAGGTGGTCTCCCCGCGCGATTCCCGGCTGCCCGCGTCCGCGGCGCCGGCCGAGTTCCATCCCGTGGAGCGGCTGGACCAGGATTGGGCGGCCTGGCGGCGCCTCGCCGCGGGCTGCGACGCGCTCTGGCCCATCGCGCCCGAGAGCGGTGGCGTGCTGGAGCGCCTCAGCCGCTTGGCCGAGGAAACGGGGTGCCGGCTGCTTGGCAGCCGGCCGGCGGCGGTGCGCCTGACCGCCGGCAAGCAGGCCACACTGGACCGGCTGGCCGCGGCGGGGCTGCCTGTCGTGCCCTGCGCCCGGGCGGCTTGCCCGGGGCCGGCCCCGGACGGCTGGGTGGTCAAGCCCGACGACGGCGCCGGCTGCGAGGAGACGCGGCTCTTCCGCGGGCGCCAGGACCTCGACCGCTGGCTGCGCCAGGAAGGCGGCGACAGGGTCTGGGCGGTCCAGCCCTACCTGCCGGGCGAGGCCGGCAGCCTCTCGATCCTCTGCCGGGACGGGGAGGCCTGGCTGCTCGCCTGCAACCGCCAGAACGTCGTGGTCCGGGAGGGCGAGTTCCGCTATCTCGGCAACCTCGTCGCCGGCTTCGCGGCCTGCCGCGATTGGGGCCGGGAGGCGGCCGCCCGGCTGGCGCGGGCGGTGCCGGGCCTTTGGGGCTATGTCGGGCTGGACTTCGTCCTGGCCGCCGAGGGGCCGCGCGTGCTGGAGGTCAATCCGCGGCTGACCCTGTCCTATGTCGGGCTGCGCCGCGCGCTCCGGGTCAATCCCGCCGCGCTCGTGCTCGGGCTCCTGGACGCGCCCATCGCCGCGCTCGCCCAGCCGCTCGACGGCACCCCCGTCGAGGTCTGCGTGGGAGGCGCCGATGGCTGAGCCGCTCGCGGCCGGATGGGATCTCGGCGGCGCCCACCTCAAGCTGGCCCAGGCGGCGTCGGGCGGCGAGATTGTCGAGGTGGCGCAGCTTCCCTGTCCGCTGTGGCAGGGCCTGGCGGAGCTCGAGGCGGCTTTGGCCGCGGCCCGTGCCCGGCTCGGCCCCGTCGCCCGGCACGGCGTCACCATGACGGGCGAGCTCGCCGACGTCTTCATGAGCCGGGCCGAGGGCGTCGAGAAGCTGATCGAGGCCATGGTCCGGGCCTTTCCCGATGGCGACCTGCGCGTCTACGCCGGGCGCGACGGGTTCCTCGACCCGGCTGCGGCGGCGGCGCGCCCCGAGCACGTCGCCTCGGCCAACTGGTTGGCGAGCGCGAGCTTCGTTGCCGGGCGCGAGCGCCAGGGCGTCTTCGTCGACATGGGGAGCACCACCACCGACATGCTGCCCTTCCGCGACGGCCGCGCGCTCGCCGCGGGCCATGCCGATGCCGAGCGGCTCGCGGCGGGAGAGCTCGTCTACACCGGCCTCACCCGCACGCCGGTGATCGCCATCGCCCGCCAGGTGCCCTTCGCCGGCGAGCGCCAGCCGTTGATGGCGGAGCTCTTCGCCACCATGGCCGACGTCTACCGGCTCACCGGGTCCCTGCCCGAGGATGCCGACCAGCTGCCGACCGCCGACGGCGCCGACAAGAGCCTCGAATCCAGCGCCCGCCGGCTCGCCCGCATGCTCGGCCGCGACCTGGAGTCGGCGCCGATGGGCGCCTGGCGGCGGCTCGCCGCGCTCCTGGCCGAGCGGCAGCTGCGGCATCTGCAGGGCAGCCTCGAGCGCCTGCTCTCCCGGGGCGACGTCGCCGAGGAGGCGCCGCTGGTGGGGGCCGGAGTGGGGCGATTTTTGGTGCGGACGCTGGCCGAGCGCGCGCGCCGGCCCTACCGCGACTTTTCGGAGTTGGTGTCGGGCTCGCCGGGGGCCCGGGAGGGCGCGGCGCGCGCCGCCCCGGCCGCGGCCGTCGCGCTCCTGGCCGCCGAGGGCTGGTAGCCGCCGGGGATGGCCGCGCGCACGGCCCGGGCGGCGGCGGCATCCAGGCGCGAGGTGCGGCCGTGCCGGGTCAAGGCGCTGCGGAACCCAAGATAGTCCGGCGCCAGCTCCAAAAGCGGCGGGATGTCGTCGAGGCCGAGGGAGCCGGCGAGGCCTGCCAGCAGCTCCCGGGCCCGGGCCTGGGCGACGAACCGGCCCAGCGCCGCTTGGTCCAGATGGGCCCGGAGGCCGCCGCCCTGCTTGTCGGCGGTATCGAGCATGACGCCCGCGAATCCCCGCTCGGCGGCGGCGTCGATCAGCCCGAAGTCCGGGTGCAGGTCGGCGAACAGGACGACCACGAGTTTGACGCCGCCTCCGGCCCCCGCGATGGCGTCGAGACAGGCTTCCGGCTCCTCGATCGGGGGATAGAAGCCGACCTTGACGAAATCGACGCCGAGGGCTGCCGTGCTCGCTACGGCCGCCGCCAGCCACTCGGGCCGCATCGGCATGTCGCCCGCGGTGGCGCTCACCGGCCGGCGGCCGGCGATCCGGTCGATGGCGGCCAGCGCCGCGGGCTCTTCGAGGGCGCCGAGGGTGCCCGCCCGCGGGTCCTTGAGGTCGATGATGTCCGCGCCGACCTCGATCGCGATCTCCGCTTCATGGGCCGACATGACGCTCGCCAGCATACCGGTCATGGCTCTGCCTCCGTCACCGCGGCCTGGTGCTCGGCCAGCTTCGCCAATAGCCAGCCCCAGGCGCGGCGCTCCTTGGGTCCGGCCGTCTTGTCTATGGCGATCTGCAGGTAGGCGATCTCCCGCTCGATTCTGTCCCGGGGCAGCATGTGCAGCCGGCTGATCAATATCGCCGCCTCGATGACCGCCGCCTGGGCGCGGTTGAAGCCGCGGAACGGCCGGTGGTTCTCCTCGTGGACGACGCGGCAGCGGAAGCGCGGCCTCTGTTCATCCTCGCGAACCTCGACCACCGACAGCTCGGCGTGGGCCAGGCATTGCTCCAGGACGACGCCGGGGACCTTGGCGGCCGGGCGCACCGGCCAGTCGCGCCGGCCGGTGAGGCAGCCGGCGAAGATCTCGACGTCGTCGGTGTAGTTGGCGATCGCGTGGGGGACCCGCCGCAGATTGTCCAGGGTCCCGGAAGGCTTGAAAGGCGCGATCACCCAGTCGTCGCCCTCCTGGATGATGCCGATCGGCGCGATGTGCACGCCACCCTGGCCGTCGGTGGTGGTGACGATGGTCTCGCGGATCAACTTGTGCCCCCGGACTTGCGGCGCGCCTTGCGCCGCGCCTGCAGGGTCTCGCCGGCCTCCTTGAAGCGCGACAGCTCGACCTCCTCGCGGTCGACGGCGGCGCCCCAGTCGAGCGGCTCGTCCTGGACGTAGCGCTTGCCGAGCTGCCAGGCGACCTGCGCCCGCGCCGCCTCGTACCCGAGATAGAAGGCGTGGGCGCCGTCCTTCTCGACGCCGAGACGCGGAAACAGCTCGAAGGGATCGGTGGCCAGTTGGTGGCCGGCGCGGTTGTAGCAATGGATGCCGTCCTCGGCGACCTCGATGCGGAAGTTGGCGTCGCTGATCAGCTTCGCCGTCTCGGCGATCTCGTCGGGCCCATAGGGGAATGGCTTGCGGCTGCGCAGGCAGAGGAGGCCGTTGCTGTAGTTGTTCGGCATGTTGCCGTCGGCCCGCGCCGCGTACATCAGGCGCCTCGCCGCGTCGTGCTCCTGCACCGAGCGCCGGCAATGGGGGCTGACCTGGACCACCAGCACGTTGGTGATGCCGAGCTCCGAGGCGATGCCCATCAGCGCTGCCGTGACGCCGCTGCTGTCGGCGTCGGTGAGCTCCGTCAGATTGCCCGTGCCCATCAGGATCTCGGCCTCGGGCCGGCGCTGCCTGAGCTCGGCGTAGCGCAGCAGGGACTCGCCGAAGCCGAAGTGGATGGGGTCGAGGATGGAGTCGACGATGTACTTGCGGCCGGCCTTGTCGAGGCCGTCCATGGCGCGCAGCAGCGAGTCCAGCCCGCCGTCGGGCGTGGGGATCAGGATGGGCACGGCGTCCACCTCTCTGGCGATCCCGAGCGTGTCCTCGTTGAGGCTCAAGAGGTAGTCGGCGCCCGCCCGGCCGCCGCGCAGGAGCTCGTCCGGATCGGCGGAATCGACGCTCACCGTGTAGCCGGCCTTGCCGAGCGCCGCCACCGCCTCCTCGAGGTGGGGAAAGGGCGTCTCGGGCAGGCAGCCGAGATCAATGACGTCGGCGCCGGCGCGCCGGTAGTCCGCGGCGCGGGCCAGGATGCCGGCGAGATCCAGCTCCGGGGCCTCGACGATCTCGGCGAAGATGCGCACGTCGTATCCGGTGAGGTCCCGGGCCATGGCCTTGCCGCCCAGGAACTCGGGCAGGTCGGTGAGATCGTCCGGGCCGCGCTCGAAGGGCACCCGGTAATGGTCGCTGAGCGCCTCGAGGTCGCCGCGGAAGCGGCCGGGCACCACCACCCGCGCCGCCTCGAGCGCGTCGGGCAGGCGGCGGCGGATGAGATCGGCGGTCATCAGCCCGGCGACCTTCACGCCCACATCGTGGATGGCATAGGTGAACTCCGTGGGCTGCATGGCGTTGAGCACCTTGGTCAGCCGCGTCTTGGCCAGCCGGCCGGTCAGGAAGAGGATGTGCTCAGACATGCCGTTCTGACCTGGATCGCCTGCTCGAGCCCGTCCACGCTTTCGACGACCTCGGTGGCCTCGAAGCTCTTGAGCCGCTCGACGTTGTCCAGGTCGATGCGGCGGGGGTAGACCTTGACCATGCCGTCGGGCGCCATGGTGTCGAGCTCGGGCGCGGTGTCGCAGGCGAAGACGATGATCGGGACGCGGCACTTGCCGGCCTGGGCGAAGACATTGGTCGCCAGGTTGTCGGAGATGCCATAGACGCATTTCGCGATCGTGTTGGAGGTGGCTGGCGCCACCACGAGCGTGTGGTAGAAGCCGTGATAGAAAAGCCCGACCGGCGCCGCGCTGGCGGTGGTGTCGCGGAAGATCCGCACAGTCTTGGGCAGCTTGTCCACGTCTTCCTTGTACATGCGGACGACCTCGGCGCCGGCTTTGCTGACGAACACGTCCAGGTCGACGAGCCGACCCATCAGCTCCAGGCTCTCGGTGAAGAAGTGGCCCGAGCCGGTCAGCGCCCAGGCCCAGCGCGGCTTTCGGACTTTGCTCGCCATGAACGGATTGCCGCCCTCTCTCGCCGACTCTCTTGGACTCCGATCTCTATCGGTGCGAATTCTAGCACGATGGCGGCCGGGCGGCGCAGCAATTGCCCGGCCGGAAGACGCACGAGGTCAGGCTTCGGAGACGATCCGCGTGCCGAGCGGTCCGCCCCGGTCGAGCGCCTTTCTCGCCTGGGCTTCCCCGTCGGGGCCCACGCACCAGGCCTCCTCGACCCCGCTTCGGGCCAGGAAGCCCGGGAAGGCGGGGTCGACTAACCCGGCCCGGGCGAGCGCCGCTGCGCCCACGGTCTCCGCGGGCGGCGCCGCCGACTTGACCAGCAGCAGCCGCTTGGCGGCGAGCCGGCCGGCGAGCCAAGCCGCCAGGCTGTCGGAGGTGACGTCCCAGCTCTCGGGGATACCGGGCTCGCCGATGGTCATGCGCGCGGGCAACCAGACAGGGACCCTGCCGCGCCCGAGCACGCCGGCGATCTCGTCGGGATCGGCGGCCGGATCGAGCCGGGGCTCGAGCGAGATCAGCACCGAGGCGAACAACTCCATCGCCCCGATCGCCAGGCGATGGGCCTCCGAGTCGTCCAGTCCCCAGCTTTGCTGCAGCGCCCGGACCTGGTCCGCGAACGGGCCGCCGCCGGGCACCACCACGATGTCGGCCGCGGCCTCGGCGATGGTGCCGAGCCAATCCTTGAGCCGGGGGGAAGACGCCAGGCTGCCGCCGAGCTTGACGACGAGGAGGGGCCCGCGCGCCCGCCTCAAGAGATGAGATGGGCCGGTCGCGCGCTCAAGACTTGGAGGTCTTGGGCAGGGGCTCGACGACCCGAATCGGGCGCGCCGGCCTGACGTAGTACTCGGCCGGCGGATGGGCCGGGGCCCGGCGCTCGATCTCGACGCCGACGCTGGCCGCTTCGCGGGCGACGTCGAGCTTCTCCACCTTCACCCGCACCTTGGTGATCCGCGGGTCGGCGAGGCAGCTGTCCGCCACCCGCTCGGCCAGGGTCTCGACGAGGTTGATGTGCCCCGCGGAAATCAGCTCCTTGATGCGCATGACGACGTCGTCGTATGAGACGACGTTGGCAATGTCGTCGTCGAGCGGCGCCGCGGTCCGGCGCACGTGGAGATCGACGTTGAAGCGGACGCGCTGCGTCGCCAGCCGCTCCTTGGGGTAGACGCCGATGCTGCAGGAAAGGACCAAGTCCCGAATGAACACGCGGTCGACCTCCGTGCCGTCCTCCGACAGCCCGGCCGTGGCGAAGTGAGCCGCCCATTGCTGGTTGTCGTCCAAACCCTGCCTCCCTCGCCGTCAGGCGCCGACCGCGCTCAAATTCTATGCGGAAAGCGGGCGGCTTGGCAATTTGTCATGCGGTGCGCCGGCACCGCCGACCTCTCCCGCGCGCCCCCCAGCCGGGCCTGCGGCGACATGGCGGCCTGGTGATGCCGGACGCACCTTTCCCCGCCATCGAGCCCTTCGCCACCCGCACCCTGGAGGTGGGCGCGGGGCACCGGCTTTACCTGGAGGAGGTGGGCACCCCGGCGGGCACGCCCGCGGTGTTCCTGCACGGCGGCCCCGGCGGCGGCCTGCAGACCGGCCAGCGGCGGCTGTTCGACCCCGAGCGCTTCCGGGTGGTGCTGTTCGACCAGCGCGGCGCCGGCCGCAGCACCCCCAAGCGCGGCCTCGAGGCCAATACCACCCAGGAACTGGTCGCCGACATGGAGCGCATCCGCGAGGCGCTCGGCATCGAGCGCTGGCTGGTGGTGGGCGGCTCCTTCGGCGCGCTCCTGGCCGTGGCCTATGCCGAGGCCCATCCCGACCGGGTCACGGGCCTGGTGCTGCGCGCCGTCTTCCTGGGCGGGGCCGATGAGATCGACTGGGCCTTCCGGCGCGGCCCCGAGACCTTCTATCCCGACCTCTGGCGGCGCTTCGTCGAGCTCCTGCCGGAGGCGGAATGGGCCGACCCGCTCGCCGCCTACGGCGCCCGGATCCTCGACGGGGACGCCAAGCGCCAGGCCGCCGCCGCCTGGGCCTGGCACGGCTTCGAGCGCACCCTGTCGGTGCTGAAGCCCGGCAGCCTGGCGCTGCCCGACTCCCTCGATCCCAAGTCCTTTCGGCGCAAGACGCCGCCGGCCTCGCCGATCCTCACCTGGCACTACATGCGCCACGATTTCTTCCTCGCGCACGGCGCGCTGCTCGACGGCGCCGGCCGTCTGGCCGGGATCCCGGGCATCATCGTGCAGGGGCGCTACGACCTGCTCTGCCCGCCGCGGACGGCCGAGGCGCTGGCCCGCCGCTGGCCCGCCGGAGAGCTGCGCCTGATCGAGGCGGCCGGCCATGCCGCCGCCGAGCCCGGCATTCAGCGGGGCCTGCTCGCGGCCATCGACGAGATCGGGCGCAAGGTGGGCTGATCGCGTTCCCGGCAAGCTTGAGATGCGGATCCGCGGCTAGCGCGAGCTCGCGAGCTTCACGGCGTCGCCGCCAATCTAGGGGAGTTCGGAGGCGGCGGGCGCTTTCGGCCGCGCCTTCCCGCCGCCCGCCCGGGCCATGTTGCGGTAGTTTCGGTAAACGAAGTCGGCGGGCGGCTTATCGGAATCCTCGCGGGCCATGGCCACGATCGTCTCGTGGTCGGGCGAGAGCTCGCAGGCCGGATCGGTTTTGGCGGCGTCGCCGGTGATGGCGAAGGCCTGGCAACGGCAGCCGCCCCAGTCGATCTCGCGGCGCTCGCAGGAGCGGCAGGGCTCCGGCATCCAGGCGGTGCCGCGGAAGGCCTGGAAGGCCTCGGAGCCTTCCCAGATCTCCCTGAGGCTCTTCTCGGTCATGGAGTCGAA
>Ga0307428_1001043_pt1 | contig 14677 bp, 15 predicted proteins | sample SalMarWE160240MG_FD_202161 | JGI IMG/M metagenome (GOLD analysis project Ga0307428, IMG submission 202161) | Salt marsh sediment microbial communities from the Plum Island Ecosystem LTER, Massachusetts, United States - WE1603-240 | ecosystem: Environmental > Aquatic > Marine > Intertidal zone >...
AAGCAACCGTCTGTTCAGCGATCAGCGGAGATTGGTACACCGCTCCCGCACCGAGGCCCCCCGCAGCGCCGCCTCCCACAACCCTTCCGCCAGCATACTTGGCAATTTCCACTGCCCCCGGTTTGGGATTGAGGTCATTAAAACTCCCAATGGTCTGAAACGTAACGCCCTGAAGGATCGGATTGCCCGGTTCCAGGGGGATCACTGCCTTGAACGGGTGAGCTACCCAATCCTGCGGGGCTCGGATTTGGAACGGAATGAGATCGGCAATGGCTTGGTAGCCTCCGCTCCCGTACGAGCTCGGGCCACCGGTGATCAGAAGAGACCCACCGCTGCCGAGAAAGCCGTTGAGGCCCTGCTGCACGGGCTCCGGAATCGCGTCGTAGGAAATGTTCGAGAGGATCACCACCGCAAACTCGTTGAGCTCGTATTCTCCGAGCGCCAACTCGACGTCAGCCCCGGTCCAGGCCTGGACGTCTCCAGGGGAAAGGTAGGAAGCGTCGCCTAACGCCAGAACAAGCTTTGAAGCGGCGGCCGCCCCCGGCCGTAGCCACAGACTCAGCCCCAGAACCAGCGCCAGCAACACTCGAATAGAACGGACACGCGACATTTCTTATACCTCCTTGTCGGTATGGTAGCGGAAAATTGTCGGCAGGAAAAGCAGAAACGCACCCGGCAGGGGTGCGTTTCTCGACTGCAGGAACGGATGCCTCACTCGCGCTCGGCCTAAGGCCTCCCTTCAAGGATCGTCGGCGTGACAAAGATCAATAGCTCCGTAGTTTCCGGCTCGATATTCTCAGACCGCCTCTTGAAGAGCCATCCCAGGACCGGGATGGTGCCGAGGAAGGGCACCCGATCCTCGGTAATGCTCTCGGTCCTCTTCCTCACCCCGCCGATGACCACGGTCGAACCGTTGTCGACCAGCAGGCTGCTCGTGGCTTCGTTTCGATTAAATGGAAAGGCGAAGCCGCCGGCGTAATCGATTCGCTCACCCTTGGTGTCATCCGTGGCCCTGATTTTCAAGGAGACCCGGTCGTCGGCCGTGACGTGCGGCGTGACCTTGAGGCTGAGGACCGCTTCCTCGAACGTCACCGTCGTCCGGCCTGAGGAGTCGACGGTGGTAAAGGGCACATCCTCCCCTTGTTTGATCTCCGCCTCTTGATTGTCGAGCGCCACGATCCGCGGCGTAGACAGGGTACGGGCCAGCGACTGGTTCTCGAGTGCCGTCAGCGAAGCATTGAACCGCAGCTGATCGGCCACCTTTCCAAAGATAACCCCGATGGCCCCGGCGGGCCCGGCGACTGGTAGATTTACCGCGGCCGGGATGGCACCGCCTATGGGCCCCGACGGCGTCCCACCCGGGGTGGGCAAGGTCGCCCCCGTGGTGCCGAAGATGTCTGAAGCGATGAATTTGTTGCCCGAGTAGTTCGCAGGGGCGGACTTCTGGAAACCCCACTGAATGCCGAGCGAGCGACTATGTTTGGTCGAAACGGTCACGATCCGGCCCTCGATCATCACCTGAGGGGTCGGCTTGTCCAACGCCTTCAGGACCTCCCGCATGTTCTCGATGCTGGACGCGGTGTCTTGGACGAGAAGCGACGCCGTCCGTTCATCCACCGAAATGGATCCCCGCTTGCTCTTCACCTTGGTCAGATTTTCCACCACCTTCTTGGGGTCGGCGTAACTCACGCGGAGGATCGCGGTCGTGAGGGGCTCTAACTGTCCTTCCTCCCTGGCGATCTGTTCTTTGCGACGTAGGTCCATCTCCCTTTGAATGGAATCGAGCTTGGCCACCCGGATGATATTGTCCTCTCGCACGTACCCAAACCCATTGATCCGAAGGATATTGTCGAGTGCGACGTCCCAGGGCACGTCCACCAGACGTACGGTGACCTTCCCCGTGACCTGCTCTCCCGACACGATATTCTGTCCGCTCACCTCCGCAATAATCCGGAGCAGGTTATTGATATCGACGTCTTTGAAGTCCATGGAGAGGCGCGGGACGGGCTCTTCCGCGGCAGGCGGCTTCGGCGTTGGTGCCTCCAGAGCGGAGGGAGCAGTCGGCGGCGGGGCCGGTTTCTGCACGGGTTGGGGGGCCGGCGTCGCTGTCGGAGCAGCAGCGACGGCAGGCGCGGCCTTGAGGGTTATGCGAATCCCATCCGGAACCTGAACGACATCAAAAACAGCCTGTCCTTTCAGATCCGCCACGACACGAACGACCTTGTTAGGCTCCAGGCGGTGCTGAGCTGCCCGAATCCGCTCGACCGGCCCGGGGAGCTGCCTCACATCGAGGACTTTGGCCGCCTCCGGGTTGATCACCGCCTGACCCACATCCAGGATGAGGCCCGGTGGGGCGTTCACTTCCGACACGTTGAACGTCACTTGCCCGCTGGTCCGAACAAAAATCTCTGCCTGTCCGTCCTGCGGTCTGTAATCGACACCTTCGACCCGTGCCTCGGCGCCGGCCTCCGGTAGTGGTGTCGGCGCTTGGGCGGCTGGGGTCTCGGCCGCCGGTTCTTCGGCCTTGGGCGGGGCTGCCGCTTCGGTCGGAGCGGCGGCCTTCGCCTCGGCAGCCGCCTCGCCGATCAAGATCTGGAACGGTCCCGGAGTTGTCTGCACTTGATAAGGCAGAGCGGAGCCGAGATCGAGGACAATCCGGACCACCTTCACGGGTCGAGTCTTATACTGCGAACTCCGGATCTCCGTGATCGGTCCTTGCGCCTGAAATGACCCGGGCGCTGCATGGACCGCATCGGGAATGTCGATCACCAATCGGGGGGGATCCGGCAGGGCAAAAGATTCGTAGTGTTCTACGGCACGATCTGTCTTGATGATAACCGTGGCCGACATCGGGCCGACATCGCTGAGTTCGACCCCCGTCACCCGATTGGGCTCGGCAGCAGCGGTGGCGGCAACGGCTGGTGCCGCTGCTGTTGGTATGGGGAACGAGGTTGGAATAGCGCCAGAAAGAGTAGAAGCCGGTGCGACAACGGGCGCACTCGATCCCGACGCGGAGGCATCCTCTGCCGCTCTCGCGAGCGGGACCCATACGGTCGGCAGCGTTATGCATGAGATTGCGACGACTCCCGCCAAAATCCCTGTAGCCCACCGCGGGGTCAAGGAGGTTGTAGCCCGCTCCATCATTTGCCCTCCCTCTCTTCTTTTGTCTGTAGCTCCAGTCGAATCGTCCGGGCCTTGCCTTCGTTCGGCGGTCCCGTTTCCTTCATCTCGATGAGGACCGCGTTCTTGGTAATCGCCTTCACCCGGGCGTTGGGGCCCAGTTTATCGTTCACCTTCAAGATATGTCCGATCCCGTCAGGCGTCTCAAGCAGCGCGAAATACTGTTTCTGTTGCCATACGATTCCCGACAGCTTATAGCCGGCGACGTCCAACGCCGTCTCTTCCTTCGGGGGCTCCACCAGCGGGTGAAACGGGTCACGCCTTCCTTCCGGATCATACTTTGTGGGCCCGAGATTGACGGGTGCCCCCTCGGGTGCAGCGGTCTTCTGCCCTGGGGCCGGCGCACTCGCCACCTGCCGAGGTGGTTGGCGCGGAGTCTGCGGCGGGGCGGGGGCTTCCGAAGAGCAACCCGCCCATACCAGACTAAAAAGTAAGCAACCGCGGGCAAGACGCCTCATTGAGTCGACCCTTTACTTTCTTGCCCCTTTATCCTTCTCCTCTGGGGGTCTATCGGCCGACCCCCCAAAGGTGAAGGTCATGGCGGTGAATTCTCCAGTGATCGTGGCATTCGTCGGGGTTCCCTGATTCTGATTTTTGGTCCGAGCCGGGTCAAGTTTCAGGTCACTAATATTAACGATCCGCTCCATTTGACCGAGCTCCTCGAAGAAGCGCCCCAAGGCATGATAGGTCCCCGCTGCCTTGATCCGAATGGGAACCCGGGTGTAGAATTCATCTTCGCTTGGCTTCCCAGGCTTGAAGAGGCTAAAAGTCAGCCCCGCATCTTGGCCGAGGCGGTTGATCTGTGTGAGGAGGTGTGGAATCTCCTTCTCCTCGGGGAGGCGACGCAGGGCCTCCTCAAGATCCTTCCTAAGCGCTTGCCGCGCGGCTTCCAGCTTCGGAAGCTCTTTCGCAATCCGCTGCTTCTGAAAGAGGTCCTGCTCGAGCCGGGCTACTCGCCCCAGGAGCTCGTCCCGGCGCACGCGAGCGGGCGTATAGAGATAATACCACCATCCGGCCGCGACGCCCAGCCCTACGAGCCCGAGCAGCACGTAGAGTTGCCGCTTCGGCGTGTTGGCGAGAAACCCTTTCAGATCCATAGCCGTCTCCCTAACGAATTATCCCAATACCTTGCAGACGATCTCAAACTTCTTTAAGGGAACCTTTTGAACTTCGGTCTGCTCCGAGACCACGAGCTCCACATCTTGAAGGAGCGGGGCGGCCTGGCCCAAACGGGTCATAAAATTGGCAATACCAAAATCGGTAAAGGAATACCCGCGAATGATGAGCCTGCCCCCGGTCTTGGTGATCGCGTTAAGCCACACCTCATCCGGGAGTTGATCGTTGAGCGCCTGGAGCAGGTGCACCGGGACACTCTGGGAGGCCAGCAGCGTCTGGATCACCTTGAGGCGTGCCTCCAACATCTTTTTGTCGGCCTTGTACTGATCAACCTTTTTCGCCACCGTTTCTAGCTTTTGGATCTGCGCTTGCGTGGAAGCGATGCGTCCCTCGAGGTTCCTCGCCTGGCTGGACACGCTCCACCACATGTACACCATCGCCAACACCACAAAAGCCGCGGCAGCCCCGCCCGCCATCGACCGCCAGTCACGAGTCGTCGACGCACGGCCAACCTTCGGTAGGAGGTTTACTCTGATCATTTGTCCCCTACCTCCCGTAATGCAAGCCCAACCCCCACAGACAGCTGGGGAGCGATAAATTCCAGATATTCGGGATCAAACTTTTTGGAATCCGCCTTCACGTGCCGCAGGGGGTTGGAAATTTCCACCCGAAGGTCCAAGGACTCGCTAAGAAACGGCACGAAGCGGGGAAGGCGCGCCACCCCGCCGCTCACCACCATGCGGTGAATGATTCCCGATGGCGCTGCAGACCGGAAGAAATCGATCGAACGCCGGACGTCACCGGCCAGCTCTGCATTGACGAGATCAATCGCTGGCTGAGCATCCGCCGCCGTGTATCCCTCGACGTGACCCCCGAGTTTTAGTGTCTCTGCCTGCTCATAGCTTACACCCAACATCTTCTGGATCGACTCGTTGTACCGATTGCCCCCGAGGACGCTGTCCCGGGTGAAGAGGAGGGTTCCGCCGCGCAGAATACTCACGGTCGTAACCGCCGCTCCCACATGCAGCAGGGCGACCACCTCATCTGGGGTGATATCATACGCTGCCTGATACGCGTTCGCCACGGCAAAGGCATCCACGTCCACAATAGCCACGTTCAGACCCGCCGAGGACGCCACGGTCAAGTACTCACTGATAACGTCCTTCTTCACCGCCACGAGGAGCACATCCATTTCCACCGCTCCGGGGGCCCCCCGCAAAATCTCGTAATCGAGATTCACATCCTCAATCGCAAAGGGGATGTGTTGTTCGGCTTCCCATTGGATCGACTCGGCCAGTTCTTGCGGTTTCATCAAGGGCATCTTGATGGGTTTAATGATCACCGAATGCCCAGAGACACCGACCGCCACATCCTTGACGGTAATCTTGTGTTCGTCAAAGATTTGCTGTAGTGCCGCAATGACCGCTCCGCCATCCATGATCGCCCCATCAACAATAGCTTCTGGTGGCAGGGGTGCAACGCCGAGATGGATAAGCTCGTACTTCTTTCCGGACTGCTTGACCTGCACAGTCTTTACCGAGCTCGTTCCAATATCGACTCCGAGAAGGGTCTTACCACGCTGCAAACGACCGAGCATCAGAAAATCCTTTCCTTATCCATAGATGTTCTCAGTCCCTTGAAACCGTTCATCAACGGTGATAGGCTAATAATCCCGACGTGCAGATTTGTCAAGCAAAAAATGGGCCAAGTTCCCTTGGTCGCATCTTTGCGGGGAAAACAGCGGGTATTGGGCCCTCTGGCCCGCTGCCGGAGACAAAGATCTCTGGCGAATTGCCCGAGCGGCAGCACCCTCCGTACCGTTGTATCTCGCGTCTAGATTTGCCACGCTCACTCTCGGATGCCCCCAACGGAGCTGGAATCGGGGCACAGGTGGCCAGTATCCTTTCCTCGTCAAACACCTCGACCGCGGACCGAGCCTGACGATCACGGTCCGCCCGGACGAGCTGAGGGAGGTCGTCGGTTCGTCCCAACGATTACTCCGCCCGCATCGTCTCGAGCGTGATCGTCTGCGGCCGCCCCCCTCCATTCCAGCTGACCGTCACCTGGATCCGGGCCAGGCGGTTCGGCGCGTTGGTACCCGGCTCTTGCGTGATCGACCAGGTCCTCGTGTAGTCGACCTCAGGGGTGTCGGTCTGGGCAACGGCACTGGGAGAAAAGGGCTGGTTTTTCAACTGCTCCAACATTTGCTGCGCATAAGCCGTGGCCTTCGATTGGCCGCCGCTCGTCGTCACATCAACATAGCCGATGGGGAAAGCACTCACCAGAGCCAACAACGCCACGGCCAGAATCGCCGCTGCCACCATCACCTCGATCAGAGTGAAACCCTCTTGTCGATTTCGTCCGGCGTACATCCTACCTCCTTTATCCTTCAGACCACTGCCTTCGGGTCATGATGATTCCCATCACCGTCCCGCGATCATAGATTTCTCGGACGAATATCCGAGGCTATCGCAAAGTTCTGCTGTCTCCACCAGCCCGCAGGCGATTGCACCGTCACGGTGATCGTCATGCGCCGAATGTTTGGGAGATTGCCGGCTGTAACCGGCGTCGCGATCGGCACGTCGTTGGCATCGAAATATTGCAACTGCAGGTTTTGAATGGTGTCGGCCAGCGGCTGCAAGCCTCCCCCCTCGCCGTCGTCTTTCGAGACCGTGTTGCCAGCCCACGAATAGGTGACGGAACGTGGCCGTCCGACCTGGGAGCCCCACGGGTAGGCATTTGCGGCTCCGGCTGTGGTGGTGATCGTATTGGGGTTCACCGCGGTATTCACCGCCTGGACCGTCAGCTGCTCCCACTGCGCTCCATTGATGAGATAGATGGTGTCCCCGACCTGGATGCCCGACGCGTCCTCTACGTTGAAAGTGGTGTCTCCGGGGTTCACGTCGACGTTCATGATCGTCGTTGAAGCACTGCTGAGGTCGGCCCAAAAGCTGATGGAGGTGGCGTTGGCAGCCGTGATCGCATTCCCTGCCCCTGTCGGAAAGCCGAATCCGGCCAGTCGGAGATCCGCCCCCATCAGTTCCATGGCTACCCGAGCATTCTGCTGAATGTCCGCCTTTTGCTCCCCGGCAGCATATGTGGAGCGGCTCGACTCAAAGCTGGTGTAGATGGCAAAAAGGACGATGGCAAAGACGCTTAGGGCGATCAGGACTTCCATCAGGGTGAAGCCTCGCGTGTCCCTGGGGAACCGGCGCCGTATTCCGTCCCGTCCCATCATTGAACATGCACATCGAAGATGATCTCGCCTCATATGATCTTCACCCTCCCTGCCCGTTGGACTTGGATCGTCCGTGTTGCCCCTGCGGTGTCCGCAATCGTGATCGTCAGTGGGAACGTCACGGCAACGCACGTATTCATCGATGCCCCTCGAGAGTTGAACATCACCCCGCCAACAGGCGTCCCGGTGTTGTCTGTCACCGACTGAATCGTCACCCCTTGGTAGTCCCCAGCGAGATCGTACCAGTCGCGGATCACGTCCGGGTTGGTGGCCGTCGTGTCCGCCGGTGCCGGCCAACCGCAGGCACCGCTCGGATCTGTCTCGACCCGATAGATGCTCGGGGCCATGCCGACGAGTGGATCAGCCCCCCAATGGAACCCGAAGTCACCTCCGCGCGTAACCGCCAGGTTTTGAACTGCCCGGATTTCATACATGACCTGTCGAGTCGCCCCGTCAATCCGAGATCCCGCGATCGCGTTCAAAAGCAACGGCATTCCAACCGCCGCCATAACGCCAAAAATCACAACAACCACGATAAGCTCCACGAGCGTGAAGCCCCGGTTGCCGATCCGCCGGATGTGTCCGATCATTGCACCCCTCTTGTGAAGAATTTCAAGGGTATGGGTGCAATATCAATGCCAAGGGATCTAGCCCTGGGGTAATGTAGGAAGGATTGAGCAGCTTAGCTAATGAGGAGGAAGAATACTTCTATGTTGGAAGGATACGAAGAATTATTAAAGTAATCTATTAAGGGAATACTTCTTGCCAGGTACCCCCCGTTGGTCGAAACTTGCCGGCAGGGCTCGGCACCTGCGCGAGCGCCGAATCGTAGTGAAAGCCACTGCCTTCCTCTATATCAAGATTCTTCGCGACGATAGCACCGTAAATCTGCCAGCCACCTTCATTGAACTCCACCTCGCCATTCAGGGCGTAAATCCCCGCGTAAAACTCACCAAACTCACCCGACCCCAAAGACGCCATCGTCATGGCGTCCGTTCCATTCCCATCGGTCCCATTGTAGGAGGAAAATATCATCAGATTCCCCGGGATTTGACTGGTATTAATCACCGTATTTTTCGCGGCTTTGAATTGGTCAGTCAAATAGAGCGTCACCGGGCCGTTTACGGCAATCTTTGCATCCGACTCCACGGTAATTTTACCAAAGGAATGGGTCCCTTGATCGAGCGTCACCGTTGCGCCTGACAGCACCGTGAGATTGCAATCAACAGGATCAAAAGTAAAAGCACCTGCGGGTGAAATCCCGCCGGCATTCGTGCAAGGCGGATAGGTGATACCGGTGACGACGCTGATACCCGTGACCCCCGTGGTACTCGAACCTGTTATGACGTTAGTGCCAGGGGCGAGGTCTGTTATGTTATTGACTGCCTCCGCGTTTCCATTCACCGTGTTATCCGACCAGAGCTTGATATCGCCATTGCTGTGGATATGCCCTTCTGCTCCAGCGGTAACAGGATCATAGAGAACCCCTCCGGTCGAGTCGTAACTGTCCACCTCCGTTTGAGCCAACTCGACCAGGCTGAGACCGAAGAGGGCGACTTGGAATGGTGAGCCGCGCTGCACGGAGACCTCAACCCAGGCCATCGCTCTATTGGACACAACGTTATTTGGCACATATCCCTTCGAGACGATCTGCTTTGGGTCCAGCACTCCGGGAGGGGGAGCCACGTTCGTCACCGTTGTCTCGTAGGTCCCGAAGCCCAGGGATTGCGCTCCTGCTGTCCCCCCATATGCGCCACTGGCATTCAACTCTGCGATGCCGCGTTCAGCCCCCGCCTCGGCGAGGTGGAACGCCTGGACACGATTTCGCTCGTTAATGGCGATGAGGGTTTCCGTCGAGGAGATACTTAAGAACGCAGTCCCCATCACGAACAGGATGGTCATCACCAGCAGGGTGATGACCAGGGCGATCCCGTCCTCGCCTCTCCAGCTCATACGCATCCTATAGGGCCCTCCTCCCCCTGGCCGCGCGACCAACTTTTCCGGCGGGGGGAACCATCCTACGAGAATTCATGCGCACCGTCAAGGATTCAAGCCCAGATTCCTTGGGTGGATTTCCGCCCGCAGCGTAAATGGCTGTGGAACCTTTCCTGTTAGGGTATCGGCGGTCGTTATCGTCACCGATACGCGTCGAATGCTGTCCAGGGCGGCGCCGGCCGGGACGGGGGTGGCAAGCACATTCCCCGCATCGTTGTAATACGTAAAGGTGACGGACGTCACTCGCTCCGCAAGAGGTTGAGCTCCACTTGACGCTCCCGCGTTGTCCCACTGCTGTCGGCGCAACACTTGATTGGCGGCATCGTAGCTATACTCCACCCGCTCGGTGCCTACAGGTCCTGTCATATCCACATCGGCGTAGAACCGGATGCAGGCGGCTTCGGCGTTTTCAATAGCTTGCGGAGTGCCAGGTGGAGGATTCAAGCACCAGGCCTGACCGCCGGGAATTGCGGGACCGCCCGTCAGGACACCGGACGGGTCCCTTCCCGCCAGGCGGAGTTCCCGCACGATCTGACCCATGCCAATCCGGGCGTTCTGTTGGATGTCGGTCTGCTGCTCGCCCCGGATGAACGTGGCTTGGTTTACATCGTAGAGCAGGTATAGGGCAAGAAGCACAATAGTGCCTATGGCGGCGGCAATCAAGACCTCTGCAAGGGAAAAGCCGTGACTCCCAAGACGGACGGCTCGATGCCTATGGTCAAACACGACGCGCCACATAGGTGACCAGGGTGATGGTTTGGGGCCCCCGCTCTTGCCAGCCTATGGTAATGCTCACCCTCAACAGGTCACTCGAGAGGTCGGGAGGCCCGGTCTCCGGCGCTACACCTATCGTTCCCCATCCTTGGGGAAGAACCCCGGTCGGAGGGGTGATATCATTGGTCCACTGATTGAAATGGGCAAGGACCGGGGCAGGGAGGCCGGCCGGCGGGGCATTTCGCGTGTCAAGGCCATTGTAGCTCGAAACAAAGGAAAACGGCTGCGTGCGGACTAGTTCGATTATTTCCTGTGCCAGCGAGGAGGCCTGGCTCATATGTCCGCCGTATTGGACGTTCTGTAGGGCCGTGGGAAAGAGGCCCACGAGTGCCAGGACCGCCACGGTGATAATGACGGCCGAGAGAAGCACCTCGGGGAGGGTGAGGCCCGCCCGTTCTCGTAGAAGCTTCATCATGGACAAGCTCCCTTGTCCACCCGCACACGACCCGAGATGGCGGTCTTTATCGTGTAGCCCTCCGTTGCGTTGGTCACGTCTATGCAACCCAATGCGCCGCTGACTCCACCCTTTGCCTCGAACGTCAGCTTGCCGTCCGTGAGGGTTGTGGGCAAGACGGCGACTCCATTGGGGAGATCGGCCCGCACGAGATCTACGGTCCAGGGCGTTCCTTGTCGCTCCAAGAGGTACCCTCCTGTCGGGACCGGACTGTCGCAGTTCGAAATACAGAACCGGTGGCGAACCTGCGTGCTGACCGCCCTCTGGCGAGCCAGGCGGAGATCGCCTGCCACCTCCCACGCCGCCGACCTGACGCGGTAGGACTCGATGGTCCCCAGGATCCACGGCGTCGCCGCCGCGGCCAACAGTGCGGCCACCATGACGACGATCATGAGTTCCATGAGGGTAATCCCCTGGCGGTTTTTGATCATCGGAAGGTCCTCAGGAGACGGGGGCGAACCGGTACTCTTTTCCCTGCTCCAAGACTTGACACTCCGGCAGAAGCTCCTCGAGCTCCTTAATGATCTCTGGCGCGTACTGGGGTTTCAGGTGATACACGTACACGGTGGCCTTCGCGGGGACTTTGGTGAGCTCGGCTTTCAGGCCCTGGGGGGTGAGGTGCCCGCTCAGGTCCGCCAGATGTTGTAGTCGATTGGGAAAGGTGGCCCCGATCATGATCGCCCGCAAATTCGGCACCTCCTTGACCGCATGCCAAACAGCCTCTGTCGGGCCGGTGTCTCCGAGGTGCAGCAGCGCTCCAAATTCACCCTCGAGAATGTACCCCACGCTGATCACCGCATGCGAAAGGCGGACAGGGGTCACGCGGAAATTGCCGAGGACGGTTTGTCTTCCCTCAAGAAGGGGGCGGAAATCGAGGATGGGCGTTTTGGAATTGGGGATCTCGGTAAAGTCGGGCCACAAGACGTTATTGAGGAGCGAGCCCTTGAGGGCCTCCAGGATCGGCTCGATACTGTACACAAGGATGGGCCGGTGGCGACGACCAAACATGTTGTCGGCAAGATGGCAAAGTCCACGCACATGATCCAGGTGGGAGTGCGTTAAGAGGATGCTTTCGATCCGTGCCTGCGCAGGGATTTCCAAGATCGACGTCACCGAGCCGGCATCAATCAGCAGCGTATCATCCAAGAGGAAGCTCGACAAGTGAAACCGAGGAGCCTCTCCGCCAAAACAACCCAGAACCTGGTACCTCACGAGATCTCTCCTGATACCGACGAGACAAACAGGGCTTCTCCCCGCCCCGGCGTCTCTTTTTCCAGGGCCTGCAACGCCTCTGAACTGATCCGTCCCGCTCGATAGGCGCGCATGAACGCCTCAACCACCTTGGGATCGAATTGGGAGCCGGTGCATCGTTCAATTTCCTCGATGGCCGCTTCGTCGCTTAGCCGCGGTCGGTAGGGGCGGTCAGTGGTCATCGCGTCAAAGGTGTCGGCAACGGCGATGATCCGGGAGGCCAGGGGAATCTCCTCCCCTTTCAACCCGTCCGGATACCCCTGGCCATCGCACCGCTCCTGGTGATACCGCACTGCCGGGATCACGGCCTCGAGCTGCTTGATTGGGGCGAGGATTTCTGCCCCAAGCTGTGGATGCTCCCGGATCTGATCGAACTCTTCGGGGGTCAAGGGGCCTTGTTTGAGGAGGATAACATCGCGGATACCGATTTTGCCCACATCATGGAGGATGGCGGCAAGATGGAGCGTCTCCTTCTCTTCGACGCTCAGGCCCAATTCCTCTCCCACGGCCAGCGAGATCTCCACAACGCGCCGGACATGACCCCCCGTGTAGGGATCACGTTTTTCGATCGCTTCCGCTAGGGTCGCCGCCGTGCTGAAGAAGGTCTGCTTCACCTGTTCATACAGCCGCGCATTCTCAATTGCGATCCCCACCTGACGCGCCAACGATTCGAATAACCGTTGGTCCTCTACATCAAAGGAACGATCCGTGCGCCGGTTGATGGCCTGCAGGACCCCGATGATCCGCTCCCGACTCTTTACGGGAACGCAGATCATATTGCGCGTCACGAAGTGGGTTCGGACGTCGACCCGCCGCGAAAAGCGGGGATCTCCGCTGACATCGCCCACGAGGGTTGGTTTCCCCGTCTTGGCTACCCAGCCGGCAATCCCCTCTCCCACCTTCAGGCGGACCTCCTTCACCTCTCTCCCCCGTTCCCCTAAGGCCACCTCAAATACGAGTTCGTCACACTGTTCGTTCAGAAGGAGAAGCGACCCGACCTCGCACTCCATGAGACGCGTGGCAGCTTCGACGGCGAGCCGCAACACCTCCGAGATTTGGAGGGTCGAGTTGAGAATGGCACTCAGCTCCATCAAGGTCGAGGACTGCTTGACCCGTTTGGCTGATTCGGAGTAGAGGCGGGTGTTCTCCATCGCCATCCCGAGCTGGTGTCCCATGGCGGCCACCAGATCGGCATCTTCGGATTGGAAGGGAGGCGAAGGTGGAAGGCGGAGCAGTTCCAAGGCTCCGACCGTGCGACCAGAGACTCGCAGCGGCACGACAAGAAGGGAGACCCGTCGCTTCTTAGATCCCGGAACGCTCCAGCCAGGTGGGGGGCTCCCAAGGCTTCGGACGAGCCCGGTCTCGTTCGCTTTGAAGAGCCCCTGGCGATATCCCCGGTTGAGAGTGACACTCCTGAGCGGGATGGCAGATCCATCCTTTCCCCGCTGGACCCCAAACAGCGCTACCTTCTTTTCGGGATCGATCTGTATGAGCATCCCGTAATCCGCGACCATGGTCTGCAAGATGATCCGCAAGATGCCATGGAAAAGCGACTCAAGATGCAAGCTGGCGGTGGACGCGCGGCGAATCGCCTGGAGAAGCTTGACCCGAAGATGCTGGCTCTTGAGCTCGGTCTCCAGAGCGGCGATTCGCGCCTTCTTGCGGACAAGCTGTTTCTGATACTGGGTGAGGAGACGTCGCACCGCAGGTGGAGATTCCTGTTTGGCTCGCCGTGTCTGTTGCTTTTTTTTCACCATGGCCTTACCGTGTCGCCTGCTTCAACCTTCGGATAAATTCCGCCACTTCCCCGACCATTGTCGGCTTCCCGCCCAGTCGCTCAATGCGGTCGACGATGGCTGATCCCACGATGACCCCGTCCACGAGCATGGCGACTCGCGACACCTGGGCGGGTGTGCTGATGCCAAACCCGATCGCGATCGGCTTGTCGGTCAAACGCCGCAAACGACCGAGGGACGCTTCCAGATCGGCCTGTAACGATTCCCTCGCCCCCGTCACCCCTTTCACGGAAACGTAGTAAATGTATCCCTCAGAGGACTCCGCGATGCGCCGGAGCCGAGCCTCAGTGCTCGTCGGTGCGGCCAGAAAGATCGTATGAATGGCGGAGCCTGCGCAACAACTCCGCAGGTCCTGGGCCTCCTCGGGGGGCAGGTCCGGGATGATGACCCCGTCCACCCCAGCCGCACTCGCCCGAGCTGCGAACTCGCGGGCCCCCGTACGAAGGATCGGATTCATGTAGCTCATGAGGACCATCGGCATTTGCGATCGGGAACGGATCTGCTCGACCACTCCTATGACTCCCTTCAAGGTAACCCCGTTCTCGAGCGCTCGCTGGCTCGCACGCTGAATAGTCATGCCATCGGCCAGCGGATCGGAAAAGGGAACGCCCAGCTCCAGGAGGTCTGCTCCGGCTTGTTCGAAAGCCCACGCCAGATCGCGCGTCGTCGTAAGATCCGGGTCCCCGGCCGTGATGAAGGGAATCAAGGCCTTCCCGTTGGCGGCTCGAAGCTTCTCAAAACAGCGGTCGATTCGATTCATCGCCCCCGTCAACGCTGTGTGCGTCCTCTCCGCCGCTCAGCTGTGACTGTCGATTATCTGCGCCACGAGTTCAACGTCCTTGTCCCCGCGGCCGGACAGGTTAATCAACAGAA
>Ga0307428_1001045_pt1 | contig 14655 bp, 11 predicted proteins | sample SalMarWE160240MG_FD_202161 | JGI IMG/M metagenome (GOLD analysis project Ga0307428, IMG submission 202161) | Salt marsh sediment microbial communities from the Plum Island Ecosystem LTER, Massachusetts, United States - WE1603-240 | ecosystem: Environmental > Aquatic > Marine > Intertidal zone >...
TCGAGACTCTCGATCACGTCGAACAATTCGACGGCGTCGCGAACCTTGTTCGACTGCAACGGTCCGATCAGATGCAGCTCGAGATCAGGATAGCGCGCCTGAAGCGCCGGATATTTCGACTTCGCTTCTTGCACGCGGTTCTCGCCGAAGCGGCGCTGACCGAGCTTGATCGCCTGCTCGATGACGTCCTGAGGCACGGTCTTGGTCACGGCGACAAGCTTCACCGCGGCTTCGTCGCGGCCCGACGCACGTGCGGCGGAAGCGATATCGCTCAAGACGGCGCGCAGCGCCGATGAGACGGACTCGGGTTTGCTCACGCCATCGGCATGACAGAGCAGGGGCAGTGCCGCAACTCTTAGGGCTTTAGTTGACGCCCGATTGGTCGAAGGCCTCGGCGATGTCGGGCGTGATGGCCTTGGCCGCGGCGATATCGTCGGCGCCGCTCGGATCGCCCTTCTTCAGCTTGGCGGTGCCACGCCCGTAGAGCGCGGTGGCTCGTTTGGCGTCGAGCTGCAGGGCCGCATCGTAATCGGCGATGGCCTTGTCGATTTGGCCCTGCGTGAGATAGGCGAAGCCGCGGCTCTCGAAGGCGCTTGGGTGCTTCGGCCCGATGTTCAGCGCCTGGGCATAGTCGTCGATGGCGCGCTCGACCTCGCCCTTGCTGAAATAGACGCGGCCGCGATTGAAATAGGCCATGGCCGAGTTCGCATCGAGCGCAATCGCCTTGTCGAAATCATGCAGCGCATTCTCGAAGTCGCCGCGGCGCGCATAGGTCAATCCGCGGCTGATGTAGCTTCGCGGCTCATCAGGCGCGAGGACGACGACGCGGTTGTTGTCCTCGAGCGCGCGTTCATAAGCGCGCTGGTCGGCATAGATGGCGGCACGATTGCTGAGCGCCTTGACGTTATCGGGATCGCGCTTGACGGCGGCGTTGTAGTCGTCGATAGCGTTCTCAGGTTCGCCCTTGCCCTCATGAGCGACGCCGCGTCCGAACCAGGCCGCCGCGTTGTCGGCATCCTGTGCCAACCCAGCGTCGAAATCGCGGATGGCGCTATCGAAATCCTGACGCTTGAGATAAGCAGCGGCGCGACGGAAATAGGTGAGGGCGAGCTCACGGCCTTCGCGTCCCGCTGTCTCGATGAGCGCCGTGCAAGCGCTGATCTGCTGTTCGGGCGTGGCGCTGTCCGCGCCCTTGCAGCGGTCGATGTCATGCTGGCTCGCGGCGCGCGCTGCGCTCGGACCGATCGCGAGGACCGCGATGGCGGCCGCGAGCGCAAAACCGGGAAGTCCCGCGCAAGCCCGCCATTCACGTCTCGTCAGTTGTCTCGTCATCGTCCTTATCGATATCGCCACCGCTGCTAACAGACAAATCACCTGGACTTGAACGCTTCGTCATCAAAGGACGCCACTTGTGGCGGCCTCTTCTCTTTTGCCGCGCCGCGCGCCATGTTGCGGTCCCGCGCAATTGACCGGCGTCGGGCTTTCGTGGCCTAGTCCCGGTCGATTCTCCTCCGTCCTCAACGCCCTGGTCATGGCCAACGAACGCTACAATCCCCGCCTATCGGAACCACGCTGGCAAGCGCTGTGGGAGGAGCGGGGGCTGTTCCACGCCGACGAGAACGACGCGCGCCCAAAATATTATGTTCTCGAAATGTTCCCGTACCCCTCGGGGCGCATCCATATGGGCCATGTCCGCAACTACACCATGGGCGACGTGGTGGCCCGCTACATGCGGGCGAAAGGGCATAACGTGCTCCACCCGATGGGCTGGGACGCGTTCGGTCTACCAGCAGAGAACGCGGCCATCGAACGTGGCGTGCACCCGGCGGAATGGACTTACGCCAACATCGCCACCATGCGCGATCAGCTCAAGTCGATGGGTCTGTCGCTCGACTGGAGCCGGGAGCTCGCGACCTGTGATGTCGGCTACTACCATCAGCAACAGAAGCTGTTTCTCGATCTGCTCGCCGCCGGCCTCGTCGATCGCAAGAGGCGTCATGTGAACTGGGATCCGGTCGATCAGACCGTGCTCGCCAACGAGCAGGTGATTGACGGGCGCGGCTGGCGCTCCGGTGCGCTCGTGGAGCAGCGCGAGCAGCCGGAATGGGTGTTCAAGATCACCGAGTACGCCGAGGATTTGCTTAAGGCACTTTCGCATCTCGACCGCTGGCCGGAGAAGGTGCGGCTCATGCAGGCCAACTGGATCGGCCGCTCGGAAGGTCTACTCGTTCGCTTTCAAATGTCGCGCGGTACCGCGCCGAAGGGACACGACCTCATCGAAGTTTATACGACGCGGGCGGACACGCTGTTCGGCGCGAGCTTCATCGCGCTCGCTCCTGATCATCCGCTGTCGCATGCGGTGGCGAAAGATGACGCCAAGGCATCAGACTTCATCGCCGAATGCCACCACCACGGCACCAGCGCCGCCGAACTCGAGACCCAGGAGAAGAAGGGATACGACACCGGCGTGCGGGTGAAGCACCCGGTGATCGAAGGCGCCGAGCTTCCGGTCTACATCGCCAATTTCATCCTCATGGATTACGGCACCGGCGCAATTTTCGGCTGTCCCGCGCATGATCAGCGCGACCTCGAATTCGCCCGCGCCTACGGCCGGCCCGTGCTGCCGGTGGTGCTGCCCCCCGACACCGACGCCAAGACCTTCACCATCGGCGACGAGGCCTATACCGGCGACGGCGTGCTCATCAATTCCGGCTTTCTCGATGGGCTCTCGGTCGAGGCCGCCAAGGAGGCCATGGCCGAGCACCTCGCCGAGACACGCGTAAACGACGTAGCGCAAGGCGAGCGGCGCACTGAGTTTCGCTTGCGCGACTGGGGCATCTCACGCCAACGCTATTGGGGCTGTCCGATCCCCATGATTCATTGCGAGGCTTGCGGCATCGTGCCGGTGCCGGAAGAGGACCTGCCGGTGAAGCTGCCCGAGGACGTGAGCTTCGACGGGCCCGGCAATCCGCTCGACCGCCATCGGACCTGGAAGCATGTCACCTGTCCGAAGTGCGGGCGCCCGGCGACGCGCGAGACCGACACCATGGACACCTTTGTCGATTCGTCGTGGTACTTCGCTCGCTTCTGCTCGCCGCACGCATCGGTGCCGACCGACAGCAATGCAGTCGGCTACTGGCTACCGGTCGATCAATATATCGGCGGCGTCGAGCACGCGATCCTGCACCTTCTCTATGCGCGCTTCTTCACCCGCGCCATGCACCGGACGGGGCACGCGCCGATCGACGAGCCGTTCAAAGGACTGTTCACGCAAGGCATGGTCACGCATGAGACCTATAAGGACAGTCACGGCAAATGGGTAATGCCCAAAGACGTGACCATGCGCGACGGCAAGGCGGTCCATGTCGAGACCGGCGAGCCAATCACCGTCGGCCACATCGAGTCGATGTCGAAATCGAAAAAGAACGTGGTCGACCCCGACGACATCATCGCCGCCTATGGTGCCGACACGGCGCGCTGGTTCATGCTGTCGGACACCCCGCCCGAGCGGGACATCGAGTGGACGGCGGCCGGCGTCGAGGGCGCCTACCGCTTCCTGCAGCGGATGTGGCGGCTCGTGCTTGAAGTCGCCGCGAAGGCGGGCGATGCCCCCGAGCCGAAGGAGATCGGTGCCGAGGCGCTCGCACTCCGCCGCGCAAGCCATCGGGCCGTCGCCGCCGTGACTGCGGCCATCGACAAGCTCCGCTTCAATGTGGCTATCGCCCAGATCTACGAACTCACCAATGCGCTTTCCGCAGGCCTGAATGCGGCCAGCGAGAAGCCCGCCCAGGACATGCGCTTTGCCCTGCGGGAGGCCGCGGAAATGCTGGCCCGCATCTCTGCCCCAATGGTGCCGCATCTCGCTGAAGAATGCTGGGCATTATTGGGGAATCACGGCTTATTGGCCGAACAGGCCTGGCCCGTGCCAGATCCTAGGCTTCTGACCGAGGATACTGTGACAATTGCGGTACAGGTGAACGGAAAAAGGCGTGATGAATTGACGATTGCCCGTGACGCGGCGAAGGAAGATATTGAGGCAGCGGCGTTAAAGCTCGACAATGTCGTGCGCGCCCTCGGGGGGCGTCAAATTAAGAAGGTCGTGATCGTGCCGCAGAGGATCGTCAATGTGGTGGCGTAGCTCATCGCTCGCGGCCATGGCTGTGGTCGCGGCCCTCGGCCTTTCCGGCTGCGGGTTCCAGCCGCTTTACGGCACCACCGCGAGCGGCTCGAAGCTCGCCGCGGCGATGGCCGGGGTCGAAGTCACGCCGATCCCAGGGCGCGTCGGCCAGAGGGTGCGGAACGAGCTGATCTTCGAGAATACCGGCGGCAGCGGCCAGTCGGCGCACGCTCCCTACAAGCTCGACATCGTCATCAAGGAAAGTGTGTCGAACGAGTTGGTCAAGATCAGCGGCGACGCCAAGAGCCAAGTCTATGAGCTCAATGCGACGTTCAAGCTCATCGGCCAGGGCGGCAGGGTGCTGCTCGAAGGCAAGGCGACCTCGCGCGCGGCCTATGAGCGCTTCCAGACCATCTTCTCCAACGTGCGCGCCCGTTACAACGCCGAGGACCGCGCGGCTCGGACCGTCGCCGAAAGCATCAAGATCCGCATCGCCGCGTATCTATCGCAGCAGGCTTGACCGCCGCGACGGGCCTGGTCTCAATTCGCCATGGTCGCTGTTAAGACCGGTTCGTTTCCGCGTCTCCTGACGTCGCTCGATCCCAACTGCCGCGCGGTGCTGGTCTACGGCCCCGACGCCGGACTCGTGGCCGAGCGGGCTGCGGCGATGGCCGCGGCCTTCGCCGGCGAGAGCAAGGACGTTACCGAGATCGTCCGCCTCGACGAGCGCGACCTCGCCGAGGATCCGTCGCGCATCGATGTCGAGCTGCGCACCATCCCGATGTTCGCGGAGCGCAAGGTGGTGCGCGTTGCACCGCTGGCGCGGATCGACGTGCCGGCGCTGAAGGCGCTGCTCGAGGCACCGTTGGAGGGCAGCCTCGTGATCGAGGCCGGCGCGCTCCGGCCCGACTCCGCGTTGCGGAAATTGTTCGAAGGCCATACCACCGCGATCAGCCTGCCCTGCTATGCCGATGAGCGATCGGTTTCGGATCTGATCGCCGACGAGCTCGACAAGGCGGGCCTTAGGATCGACGCGGAGACGCGCGCCTATCTCGCGACGAGGCTCGGCGCCGACCAGGCGATGTCACGCTCGGAGGTCACCAAGCTCGCGCTCTACGCCGCCGGGAAGGGGCAAGTCGGGCCTGAGGACATCGACGCGGTGGTCGGCGACAGTTCGGAGATCGCGGTCGAGAGCTTCGTCTACGAGGTCAGCGGCGGCGACGCCAAGGAATCGCTCCGTCAGCTCGGCCGGCTCATCGCCGCAGGCACCGACCCATCCATCGCGCTCGCCGCGCTTGGCCGTCACTTCGCCCAACTGCACCGCGCTGCCTCTGCCGAGGCCTCAGGCGGGAGCGTCGAGGGGGCAATGCGGTCGCTCCGCCCGCGCCCGCATTTCAAACGCGAGCGCGCCTTCGTCGCGCATTGCCGCCGCCTCGGTGCCAACCGCCTGTTCGAGGCCCTGCCGCTGATCCAGGAGGCGGTGAAGCGCGCGCGGCTGAGCCCCGAGCTCGACCGGGCACATGCGGAGCGGCTGGTGCTCGCGCTGACACGGCGTCCGCGCTCATCGGTGCGGGCGTAGCGGCCCCGCTGGTTGCGGCGAAACGGAAAGCAGTGTAACCGCGCGTCAGTCACCACGCCGAGGGTAGATCATGGACCAGCGCCGCAACAGGCTGTTCGAACTGATCAAGGAGCGATCGTTCCGGCGCGGCAACTTTACCTTGGCCTCGGGAAAGCAGAGTTCCTACTACTTCGACAGCAAGCCGACCATGCTGCATCCCGAAGGCGCGACTCTCCTCGCCCAATTAATCTTCGAAGCGCTCAAGGACGTGAATGCCGATTGCGTCGGCGGCCTGGAGATGGGCGCGGTGCCGCTGATCGCGCCGGTGGCGATGCAAAGCCTGGAGGCTGGACAGCCGCTGATGGGTTTTTTCGTGCGCAAGGCGCCGAAGGATCACGGCACCAAGCAGCGCGTTGAGGGCATCGACATGGCGGGAAAGACTGCCGTCATCGTCGAGGATGTGACCACGACCGGTGGCTCGGCGATGCAGGCCGTGGAGGAGGTCAAGAAGGCCGGCGGCAAGGTGGCGCTGGTCATCTCCATCCTCGATCGCGGCGAAGGCGCACGCGAACTTTACGCCGCCGCCGGCGTCCCATTCACATCGCTGTTCACGGCCGAAGAGTTCTTGCGCGGTTAGCGTCCGGCAGGGTGACGCAGCAGCCGGTAACGCAGATCCTCGAGCTGGTCGAGCGAGGCGTAGCGGATGCGAAGTTCGCCCCTCTCGCCGCGGCCCGAGCGTATGTCGACCTCAAGCCCCAGAGCCTCCGTGAGCTCGGCCTCAGCAGCCCGGGTGTCAGCAGACTTGGCAGGCTTCCGGGCCTTTGCCGGTTTGGCTGGCTTATCCTGAACCAGCGCCTCGACCTGGCGCACCGTTAACCCTTCGTTAACGATTTTAGCAGCCAGCGCTTCGGCGTCGGCGCGTCCGACCAGCGCCCGCGCGTGACCGGCGCTGAGCTCGCCGGACTGCAGCAAGGCAAGCACGCTCTCCGGCAGCTTGAGCAAACGCAGCGTGTTGGCGAGATGGCTGCGGCTCTTGCCGATCACCTTGGAGAGGTCTTCCTGGGTGTAGCCGTGGCCGTGCATGAGGATCCGATAGCCTTCGGCCTCCTCGACCGGATTCAGATCTTCGCGCTGAACGTTCTCGATGATGGCGATCTCGATCGCTTCCTGATCGGAGAGCGAACGCACCACGACTGGCACCTCGTGGAGATTGGCGCGCTGAGCCGCGCGCCAACGCCGCTCGCCAGCGACGATCTCATAGGCGTCGCGATCGCCGTGCGCCGGGCGCACCACGAGTGGCTGCACCAGACCGCGCTCGCGGATCGAGGTCGCGAGCTCGTCAATCTGCTCCTCGGAGAAATTCCGCCGCGGGTTCAAGCGCCCGGCGCGGAGCGAATCGAGCGCGACGATGCGCTGGCCTTCGACCTCGCCGAAATCGGCGCCCTCCCCCTCGCCGATGAGTGACGCAAGGCTCCGCCCGAGCCTCAACTTGTGTGCGCCGACAGCCATGATGGCCTCCTTTCCCCGCTCCCCGCCGCTTTCAAATTCGTGTCTGTGTTACGCCGCACGCATCCGCCGCTCGCGCTCGATCACCTCGGAGGCGAGCCGGATGTAGGCCTGGCTGCCGGAGCAGCGATAATCGTAGAGCAGCACCGGCTTGCCATGAGACGGCGACTCCGCGACCCGCACATTGCGCGGAATGATGGTGGCGTAGACCTTGTCGCCAAGCACGCGCCGCACGTCATCGACGACCTGATCCGCGAGGCTGGTGCGCTGGTCATACATGGTGAGCACGACGCCATGGATCAGGAGTTTCGGATTGAGCCGCACCCTGATCTCTTCGACGGTGCTTAAGAGCTGAGCCAGGCCCTCTAGCGCAAAGAACTCGCATTGCAACGGCACCAGCACGGCGTCGGCTGCGGCAAGCGCGTTCACGGTGAGCAGGTTGAGCGACGGCGGGCAGTCGATCAGGACATAGGTGGTAGCCTTGTCAGGCTCTTCCGCCGCGAGCATCGAAGCGATGGCGTCGCGGAGGCGATAGTGCCGCCCGGACGCCGTCATGGAGTCACGCTCGAAGGCCATGAGGTCGATGGTGGCCGGCACCACGGCGAGGCCCGGGACATTGGTCTCCACTCGCGCCACGGCGAAGGGCACTTTGCCGGTCAGGACATCGGCCGTGGAGTGACGACGCTCGTCAATGCCAAGGCCGGTGCTGGCGTTGCCTTGGGGGTCGAGATCAACAATGAGAACGCGCTCGCCGATCGCCGCGAGCGCCGTGCCGAGATTGATCGCGGTCGTGGTCTTGCCGACGCCACCCTTCTGGTTGGCGAGCGCGAGCACGCGCGTGCGGCGTTGGGTTGTGCTCATCGCCTGGTTGCCTTCCGCCGCCTCGCCAACTCGCTGATCTCCACGATGGATGAGTCTGCGGCGGTGAGGCTCTGATGCAGGCGGAAGCTGAAGGTGAAGTCGCGGCTCGCCGCTTCCACCTCCTTCGCCGCGTCGCGTCCCTTCAAGAACAGCCCCCTCACCCCTGGCGCGAACCACGGCGCAGCCAGATCGAGCAACCGCGGCAACGGTGCCAGCGCCCGCGCGGTCACGATCTCAGGCCTCAGGCTTGTAGCGCTCTTGCTCAGCTCTTCAATGCGCATGCAGTGGATCTCCACAGGCGCAGACGTGGCGCGGACGACCTCCGCAAGGAACGCGCACTTCTTTCCGGTGCTTTCCACCAGATGCATGCGGAAAGTAGCGTGATTCGCCTGAAGAATGGCAACGACAAGCCCCGGGAAGCCAGCGCCGGCGCCAAGGTCGAGCCAGACCCTAGCCCGAGGGGCAAGGCGGAGGACTTGCGCGGAATCGGCGAAATGGCGGTCCCAGACGTGCGCAAGGGTCCCTGCCGAGACGAGATTGTACCGGGCCTGCCACGCGGTCAGGAGTTCGGCGTAGGTGATCAACCTGTGGATTGTTTCACGTGGAACTTTAAAGGCTTCGGCAAAGTCCTCAGGTCCACGGATCGGTTTGAGGCGTCTTCCCGGCCCCTGCCCCCCGGCCGTAGTCAGGCGGTCTTCCACCGCGAGCCCTTCTTCAGATGCGCGAGCAAGAGCATCAGCGCCGCTGGCGTCATGCCGTCGAGGCGGGCGGCTTGTCCCAGGCTTGCCGGGCGGTCGCGCTCGAGCTTGTGCCGGAGCTCGTTGGAGAGGCCGGCGACGCGCGCGAAGGCGAAGTCGGGTGGAATGGCGACGCTTTCCTCCTTGCGGAAGGCGGCGATGTCGATCTCCTGACGCTTGAGGTAGACGGCGTAGCGCGCATCCACGGCGAGCTGCTCGGCGATGGCACCGTCGAGCTCGGCGATCTCGGGCCAGATACGCTCAAGCGCGGCGAGGTCGATGTCGGGATAAGCGAGCAGCTCGAAGGCACTTCGCTTGCGGCCGTCGCGATTGATGGTGAGGCCAACCTTCCCGGCTTGGTCAGGCGTCAAGGTCAGCCGCTTCAGAAGCGCTTCACCGTCGGCAAGCGCCTTCGACTTCGCGGCGAATGCAGATGCGCGCTCCGGCCCCACGCAGCCGGCGGCGCTGCCCAACGGCGTGAGGCGCTGGTCGGCATTGTCGGCGCGAAGCGTGAGGCGATATTCGGCGCGGCTCGTGAACATGCGGTAGGGCTCGGTGACGCCGCGGGTGACGAGATCGTCGATCATGACGCCGAGATAGCCGTCCGCGCGGGTGACGATGAAGGGATCGCGCGCGCCAGACGCCGCAAGCGCGGCGTTGACGCCGGCGAGCACGCCCTGCCCCGCCGCTTCCTCGTAACCCGTGGTGCCGTTGATCTGTCCGGCGAGAAAAAGCCGCGGCACCGCCTTGACCTCAAGACCCGGCGTCAGCTCGCGCGGATCGACGTAGTCGTACTCGATGGCGTAGCCGGGCCGCTTCACCCGGGCGCGCTCGAGCCCCGGGATGGTGGCAAGGAAGGCGAGCTGAACCTCCTCAGGCAGCGACGTCGAGATGCCGTTCGGATAGACGGTGTCGTCGTCGAGGCCCTCCGGCTCGAGGAAGATCTGGTGACTGTGCCGCTCCTTGAAGCGCACCACCTTGTCCTCGATCGAGGGGCAATAGCGCGGACCGACGCTTTCGATGGCGCCGGAATACATCGGCGCGCGGGCGAGGTTCGCCGCAATGATAGCGTGGGTCGCCTCGGTGGTGTGGGTGATGTGGCAGACGATCTGCGGCGTCGTGACTGAGTTCGTCAGGAAGGAAAACGGTTGCGGCGGATTATCACCCGGCTGCACCTGCAAGCCGTCCCAGTCGATGGTGCGGCCGTCGAGACGGGGCGGTGTGCCGGTCTTGAGGCGGCCCATGCGCAGCCCCAAGCCGTAGAGCCGCGCCGAGAGGCCAAGCGCCGGCGCTTCGTTGATGCGGCCGGCCGGGATCTTGCGCTCGCCGATATGGATCAGGCCGCGCAGAAAGGTGCCGGTGGTCAGCACCACGGCCCCGGCCCTGAGGCTGCGGCCATCAGCGGTGACAATGCCCGCCACCGTGCCGTCCTGGACGATCAGGTCCTCAACCGCGGCCTCGATCACTTCAAGGTTCGGCGTGGCGCTGATCGCGGCCTGCATCGCCTGGCGATAGAGCTTGCGGTCGGCCTGGGCGCGGGGACCCTGCACCGCAGGCCCTTTGCTCCGGTTCAGGACCCGGAACTGGATGCCGGCGGCATCGGCCACCCTCCCCATCAAGCCGTCCAGGGCATCGATCTCACGGACCAGGTGCCCCTTGCCGAGGCCGCCAATGGCCGGATTGCAGGACATCTCGCCGATGGTGGCGAAGCTGTGGGTGACGAGCGCCGTCCGCGCCCCCATGCGCGCGGCCGCGGCCGCAGCCTCGCAGCCGGCATGGCCACCGCCGATAACGATGACGTCGAACACGTTAGCGTGAACTCGGGTGTGAGAACGGGCGTTCATGGCCCGTACCTAAGCTGTTCGGATGCCGTCGTCAAAGCGCGAGAACGCGGATTGTTTCACGTGAATCATTCTTCTGATGCGCTACCGCCTACTTGCCGATGCAGAACTCGGAGAAGATGGCGCCCAGAACCTCCTCGACATCGATGCGGCCGGTGAGGCGGCCGAGATGGCGCGCGGCGATGCGAAGCTCCTCGGCCTTGAATTCGGGCCCCGCCCGCACCTGCTGGTAGCGGTGGAGCGCCTCGGCCGCGGCCTCGAGCTCGGCGCGATGGCGCGCGCGGGTGACGACCGAGGGCTCGCCGGCGGCGAGCGCGGCTTCGGCCCTGTCGGCAAGGAGGCCGACGAGTTCGGACATGCCCTGCCCGGTCTTGGCTGAGATCGCACGGCCATCGGGTATGGGCGGCGCCGGCGCGACGTCGATCTTATTGACCACCGGCACGGCGGCAGCAGCGAACGCAGGCATCGCTGCCGGCTCCGCCGCGGTGGCATCGATCAGCCACAGCACGAGATCGGCCTCCCCGACGCGCGCCAAAGCACGCCTGACGCCCTCCGCCTCGACTGCGCCGGATGCCTCGCGGAGGCCCGCGGTGTCGATGACGATCACCGGCAGACCGCGGAGATCGAGATGAACCTCGATGACATCGCGGGTGGTCCCCGCCTCCTCCGAGACGATGGCGACGTCGCGGCGCGCAAGCGCATTCAACAGGCTCGACTTGCCGACATTTGGAGGTCCGGCGATGACCACGCGGAAGCCGTCGCGGAGAACCTCGCCGCGGCGGTCGGCAAGATGATGCGAGATGCCCTCGAGGAGCGTTGCTACGATGGCATCGGCCTTGGCGCCGGCATCCGCCGCGACGTCGGGCTCGTCGGCAAAATCGAGTCCGGCCTCGGCAAGGGCTTGCGCCTTGACCAGCTCCTCCCGCCAGCCCTCATAGAGCGCCCGCGCCCCACCTTCGCTCTGAGCCAGCGCCTGGCGCGCTTGCGCCTCGGTCTCGGCGGCGATGAGATCGGCGAGGCCCTCGACCTCGGTGAGATCGAGCCTGCCATTCTCGAAGGCGCGGCGCGCGAACTCGCCGGGCTGGGCGAGACGCATGTGATCGACGGACAGCAAGGCGGCGATGACCAGCCCGACCACGGCACGGCTGCCGTGGATGTGGAGCTCACCCATATCCTCGCCGGTGAAGCTCCCTGGGCCAGGGAGCCAGAGGACGAGGCCGCGGTCGAGGAGATTGCCGCTCTTCGGGTCCTTCAGCTTGCGGAGGCTCGCGTGACGCGGCGGCGGCAGCGGACCGCCGAGCGCGCGGAGCGCGGTCCCCGCCGCAGGCCCGGAGACGCGGATCACCGCGACCCCTGCCCGGCCTGACGCGCTCGCCAGCGCGCAGATAGTGTCCGGCGATTTTGCCACGGCCTGCTCCTTCGCTCTCAGCGAGAAAGCGCCTATCCTAGACGCGATTGGAGGCCCGATGACAGATGCCGCAACGAGCCCAGCGCCTGCGGAAAATCGCCTTGGCCGCGAGACGAGCCCCTATCTCCTCCAGCACAAGAACAACCCGGTGCATTGGTGGGCCTGGGGGCCAGAGGCGCTCGCCGAGGCCAAGCGCACGGGAAAACCGATCCTGCTCTCGGTCGGCTATGCCGCCTGCCATTGGTGCCATGTTATGGCTCATGAGAGCTTCGAGGACGACGCCACCGCGGAGGTCATGAACGACCTCTTCGTCAACATCAAAGTCGACCGCGAGGAGCGCCCCGACGTCGATGCCATCTACATGGCGGCGCTGCATGAGCTCGGCGAGCATGGCGGCTGGCCGCTGACCATGTTCCTCACCGCCGACGCCGAGCCGTTCTGGGGCGGCACCTATTTCCCCAACCAGGCGCGCTACGGCCGGCCGGCCTTCATCGACGTGCTGCGCCAAGTGGCGCGCGTCTATCGTGAGGATCAGGCCGCCGTACGCAACAATGCGGACGCGCTTCGCGCGCGGCTCGCGCCGAAGCCGCAAGCGGGCAAGGGCGCGATGCCAGGTGACGCGGCACTTGCGGATCTCGCTCAGCGCCTCACCCAGATCGTCGACCCGGTCAATGGCGGCGTCAAAGGCGCGCCGAAATTCCCGCAACCACAGTTCCTCAACTATCTCTGGCGCGGAGGCCTCCGCTACGGCCTCGACCTGCCGCAGACCGCAGTGGCGCTGACGCTCAACCACATCGCCCAGGGCGGCATCTACGATCATCTCGGCGGCGGCTTCGCCCGCTATGCCGTCGACGACCGCTGGCTCGTGCCGCATTTCGAGAAGATGCTCTACGACAACGCGCTCCTCGTCGAGCTGATGACCGAGGTGTGGCGCGAGCAGAAGGCGCCGCTCCCGGCGCAACGCATCGACGAGACGATCGGCTGGCTGTTGCGCGAGATGCGGACCGACGGCGGCGCCTTTGCCTCATCGCTCGACGCCGACAGCGAGGGCGAGGAGGGGAAGTTCTACGTCTGGACGCGGGACGAGATCGAAGAGGTGCTGGGGCCGGAGGACACGCGGGCTTTCGCCGATGCCTATGACGTGAGCCGGGAAGGCAATTGGGAAGGCAAGAACATTCTCAATAGAATCAATGACTTAGATCATCTCCGCAAACGTGACGTCGAGGAGAAGCTGGCAGAGATGCGGGCCAAACTCCTCGCGCAGCGCGCGGCGCGCATCCGTCCTGGCTTCGACGACAAGGTGCTTGCCGATTGGAACGGGCTGATGATTTCGGCGCTCGCCAAGGCGGCTGACGCCTTCGATCGTCACGACTGGCTCGAGGCCGCTGAGCAAGCTTTCGGTTTCATCCGTACGCGGATGACTTCCAACGGGCGGCTGTTTCACGCTTATCGCGCCGGCGAAGCCAAGGCGCCCGCCAACGCCACCGACTACGCCAACATGATCAAGGCGGCACTCGCGCTCGCTAGCGTCACAGGCAAGAGCGCGTATGTCGATCAGGCGCGCGACTGGGTCGATGTGCTCGAGCGGCATTACCGCGCCGAAGGCCATGGCGGCTATTACATCGCCGCCGACGACACCGACGATCTGATCGTGCGGCCGCTGAACGCCATGGACGAGGCAGTGCCGAACGCGAACGGCACCATGGTCTCCAATCTGGCGCAACTCTATCTCTGGACCGGGGACGAGCGCTACCGGATGCGCGCCGAGGAGATCGTCACCGCGTTCTCGGGCGACGTCGGCAACAACGTGTTCCAACATACCGGGCTGCTCGCCGGCGTGATCGAACTCCTGGCGCCGGCGCACATCGTCGTCGTCGTGCCTGATGGAAGCGACGCGAAGGCGATGCGCCGCGCGCTCGCGAATGTGTCGCTGCCTGGCGCCGTTGTGCAGGAGCTCCACGCGAGCGTGGGGGCAGGGGACTCGCTGCCGTCGACCTCACCGGGCCACGGCAAGACCGCCATCGACGGCAAGCCGACGGCCTATGTGTGCATCGGCCCGCAATGCTCGGCGCCGATAACGGATCCCGCGGCCTTGGTGGGGGCGGTTAAGGCGGCGCGGCGAACGGCAAATCCGCCTGGAACCTGAGCGGCCAAAAAAGAAGAAGCCCCGACGGGGGGAGACGGGGCTTCTTCGGGTTCCTGGGGGGGAACGCGATGGGGAGGCACTCCCATCGCTGTTCGGAATAACCGCGCCGACTTACGCGAACCTGACCGAGGCATGGGTCATTTTGTCCAGGCGAGTCGCGGGTGAGCTGCCGCCCTAAATCGCCTGCTTCGCCGGAGCCCCGCACCCAAAAAAGAAGAAGCCCCGCACGCAAGACCTGGCGGGGCTTCTACGGTCCCTTCTTGGGGGGGACATGGAGGGAGAAGGCTCCACACCGAACTTCTCGAAAAGAAAGAAGCCCCGACGGGGGGAGCGGGGCTTCTTCCGGAGACGTCCACGTGGAGAGAAAGGTGATGGGGGGGACCATCACGATCACTGGGATAGCACCTCCAAGCGCCGCCGGAGCGCGCATTTTGTCCCATGGACCAACGCGTCGCACCTTCGGATAACCCGTTGATCGTGA
>Ga0307428_1001046_pt1 | contig 14651 bp, 31 predicted proteins | sample SalMarWE160240MG_FD_202161 | JGI IMG/M metagenome (GOLD analysis project Ga0307428, IMG submission 202161) | Salt marsh sediment microbial communities from the Plum Island Ecosystem LTER, Massachusetts, United States - WE1603-240 | ecosystem: Environmental > Aquatic > Marine > Intertidal zone >...
AAACAGGTATAGTTAGGAGTCGCCGCCTCCAACTAAAAGTGTTGACGTCGGGTAGTAAAGCTTCCTATCCGCCTGTTACTCTCAGCAACCTTAAACCGAACCCGGTTATAAAATTAGTGGAGGTGATATAACTTGGTTTACTCTAACAGACAACAAGCTCTCATACTTTCCATCTCAGCTATGTTTATGAGCCTCGGAACAGCAATCTCAACCATACCGTCAGATTTTCCCAGTGAAGTAAAGTTAACCTTCTCAATTATGTTCTGGATTTGCGGAGTCATCGGCTTTGCTCTCAAGGAACTTGGAGGTTATGAACCTGAAAAGGAGGGATAAAATATGAGTAAAAGATTAAATCTCGGACCGCCATCCGACATAGAACGTATAATGCGTCACTATAACTGCGATTGGACTGAAGCTCGTCGTCGTTATATTGCCTGTGACTACGAGCTTCCGCCATTAGGAACAGGTATAAAAACAGGACGTGCCCGAACATGAGTATAAAACAAGAATTACGACGATGTGCGAACTGCGGTAAAATGAAGTTTTGCCGCCCCAGTGGTCTTTGTAGAATATGCCTAGACGAAATAATTGAAGGTGACAAAGTTTGAACGCAAGAGAACTTGTAGATAAATACGACTTAGACCTTGCCTCAGCTGAAAGTATGATAGAACACAACAAGATACCTGAGTCAAACCCTATAAAGTTAGAAGTCCTAGATACCGCTGTAGCAGTTTACGGCACCACTATAAGCACTATTGCTTTAATTATAAGTGTCCTAATCTTCATCAAGATAAGCGGAGGTGATAAAAGTTGAGTGAAGCATATAAACGAATGGGTAAAAGAAGTCGAGAACGACAAAAAAAGAAAACAAGTAAATTCTTGGCTGAGTTCTACGGACTGGATGTAAAACCCTACAATATCGAAAGAGCTCGCAGAGAAGAAGAGAAAACAAAACGTGAACTTACTGAGGCTCAGAAAGAGTATTGTAAAGAGCTAAGGACAACTATAAAGTTCGTTACAGAAGAGTTCGCTATGCGTACAAAAGAAGAAGAACGAGACGCGTTGCACTATAAAGCATTAGCTGAGACTATGTTTAAAGAAGGACTTCCTACAGTACAAAGACTATTTCTTGAGCTCTCAGCTGCCGAATCAGAACACGCAAGAAGACTCCAGGCTGTTGGCGGTGAACTTATAGCAGAACTCGAAAAAAAACTGAGATTATATAAGTTGGCGACCTCCTCGAAGTGGTATAGGTAGAAAGTCTGAGATAAAGAGTAATGTCACGTATAAACTATAAATGAATAAAAAAAGAGAGTGTAAAAAACTGAGCCAAATATTACTAAGAGACACTAAAGTAAAATCGCAGATACTTAATAATATGTCTCTTGAAGCAAGACAACGATATACTGAAAAACTTAAGTTACTAAAGATGAATTTGGCTGAAGCAAAAAGAAGAGAGCGACAATTAACTCAGTTAATACGAATTCTCACTTGGGAAAAACAGTGTTCTAGTAATGGTGTCCCTTTAAGGGATATGTCTAGAAAAGCGAGACGGAAACTAATAAGAGCGCGTAGACTAAATCTAATAATAAGAACCACTCCTGCTGAACGAAAACTACTAAAAATATTACGCTCTCTAGGAATAGCCTATAAATTCCAGAAGTGGTTCTATATAAAAGGAATCTTAATTATAGTAGATTTCTATCTTTATAAGAGAAAAAATAATATGAAACAGGCTCTAGTAATCGAAGTAGATGGTGCGCATCATCAAAACTCAAATCAATCAGCTTACGACGAATATCGCACTGCTCTACTCGAGACAAAACGTAATATATGTGTAATACGGTTTACTAACCAAGCTGTGTTATACCAAACGACTAGAGTGAGAAAGGAAATAAAGTCTTTAGTGAGCGGTTCCTCCGAGGAGTGAGGGTGGATACAACGTCTCTCCGAGAGCTGAAAGGAGTAGACGTTCAAAAAGGTAGGAGAGCCTAGTAACTAAAGCGAGTAGTTGGCAAGGTCGCCATAAAGAGCGGATATGAAGGTTGAGTAACCTTTCCGAACCACTGATGGAAGGAAATTGACAGCTATTTTTTGGGATTTTACTTTGTCTCTTGTAGTAAACATGCTGTAACTCGTCTACCTGAAGAGTCCTACAGGACGGGGCAGGACACTAAGCCTATAAGACGTGACGCCACTCATTCTTAAAACGCGAGAGTCGACTCGTATTATAGTAGTAGCATTCGTGTCTTAAGACTTCATATAAGACGTGTAGCACATAGAATGCGGAGCTCCGCATTGTCGTGTCTCTATGTCCTGCCCGCGTACTAAGCACAAGAGACCTGAGAGTTGAGCAAAAATTTTTGGACGACCTGCAAAACGCACTTTCCACTAAAGTAGAATCTTAGGAGTTTTTAACTCTTTCGATTACTACCCAGTCTCACACGACGCCACAGAATCTTAGGTGTGCAAGCACACTACAAAGATGGCGCACCCCAACCCGAGGACTTCCGATAAGCGTCACTTTTTGCTTATCTCAGCCGTAGAGCTTTCCCGCTCTCGTCACTGTGGACTATCACTGACTCAGGTTACAAGCGGTAGTAACCGTCATCGCTTCTTCTTTCCTATGGATTAAGTTCCTTCTTTTTACTTTTCACGAGCTTTCTTATCACTTCTGGTTCTGCGTCTATTAGAACGGTTTCGCTTACTACATAGTAAACTCGTCCTAACTCTTCTGGAGAGAGTCCAAACGGACTTCTTCTTATGAATTTTAGACCTAGCTTTTTCATTATCTTTGCTCTATCTAGAGTTATCTTTCTACTGTAGTTCATTCTTTTACCTCCTAGCCTATCCAAAAGGCAAACCACTCATCAACGAATGTTTCGCCTCTAGTTGTTAATTCTCTTGCAATATCCTCTCGGGTATATAGTATAAACTTTGTGTTCTTCATTCTTTCATCTCCTTTTTCTTTGGTAGTTCTAACTTTACTTCAGATTCACCACTAAACTCCTTTAGAGCTTTCGCAATATTAATAAAGAGATTCTTTGCTTCAGGGCTCGTAATCCAAGTAGTTGCTTCTTCAAAGAACTTTGTCGCCTTTGGTATAAGTTCCTGTTCCGATATCATTCCCTTCATTTCAATAAAGAACTCACTTTTGTTCATCCACTTATCGATTTCTTTTACTATAGACTTCGAAGTTAATCTTGAGCCAACAAGCATACCTATTGCAAGCATAGTTCCATTTAATGCTGCGCTTATTAGTAAAGGTATTAATTCTTCTAAGTTCATCATCTCACCTCCTCACTCGACTAAAGACCTCCAGTGAGGTGGTAATGCGTCTTTAACCCATCTTGGAACGTCCCCTTTACACCTCTTAATTAGGTCAACGAAACTCAAGTCGATAACATAAAACTTTGCCTTGTCAGTAGGAGACCTCACGGCTCGACCATAAGACTGAACCGTTGTCTTAAGTGCCTCATTCCAATACCACTTCCAGTCTCTTCTATCAAGCCTACGTGAGACTCTTTTATCTCCTATACTCAGAAAGGGAACTTTGAATAGAACCTGAGCTTCGCATATCTCACCTATCCAGTCTTGCCCTTCGGTGAACGCTACGCATAGAAACACCTTACCACGACTCTCTTTCCAAATTTTAAGCGCTTCATCTCTAGTATCTGAAGTATGAGTTACTAATCTATTCTTAAATCTTGGATTTATCAGGTTCTGTATTCCGATAGAGTTTTCATAACTGTGACAGTGAACCGCAACATTCTTTCCTTCCTCTTGGTCGAGAATCTTCTCCAATATTCTTACGGCAGGAACAAAATTCTTTGAACGCTCTTTATAAGTCATCTTTCCGTTTGTCACGTCAACTACGGGACGATTCTCAGGTGGAAAAGTGCTCGGGACGTTTATATGAACGACCTTATCTTTTTTAAGTAAATTATCAAGTCCCGTCTCATGACAAAAGATACGGGTGTTAAGGAGAGTAGCTGAGCTTACAATATAATACTCTGCTCTACTCCAAATCATGTCCTGCATAAAAGTTCTTGCGTATAGAGGTTGAACTATTAACTTAGGGTAATTCTTTCCTCTATACGAAGACCAACCTACATTCCATACCCACTCAGTATCTGAAACAGAATTAAGAAACATATCTGCCGAACTGATGAAGTCTTCAAGTCGCCTAATTCCCTTTGCCTGAGTAATTGATAACTCTCCCCCCGTCAAAGTTAGCTGAACTGTAGTATCCATAGTATCTATATGAGATTGTGCTATATCTTTAGCCGCAGCTATAAGTGATATAGCATCCTTCATACTGCTTACATTACCTACTAAAGAAGAGAGTTCCTTATATATATCGAAAGGTAAACGCCACGGAGAAACCGTTAAGCTTATATGGTCGATGACGTGTCTGTCTATATTATGACTCTCGTCAAGAACAAGTAATCTTCTTCTTCCAAAAGAAAATTCAGTTTTCGTTCTTCCCTCCAGTATAAAATAAGAAAAGCTCATAAGTGCTGTTTGTGCACGAAGAGCTTTTAACTTCTGAATCCAGTAAGGACAGTCAAGTATCGCATCACATTTAAAGTCCTTAATCCTCTTACAGAGACCTACGTCAACCGTAGCAAGCGGGTCGTACTTACAAAAGTAGTTCTGCCTTCCCTTAATCGCAGTCAAAAACGGACCGGTCAAGCTATCTCTAAGAAGTTGGTCGATTAGCGCCAACTGTGGAGTAGCGTAGAACGAAGACCTAAAAGCACGGCAAAGAGTAACATTTACAGGTGATTTCCCAAAACCTGTGGGAGCATCCAGTAAAATACATCGGACGCCTGTATTTATTTCGTCTACTATCTTTTCGAGGGTTTCGCGCTGGTATTTACGGAACTTCTTCGCCGGGAATAAGCTAAGAACGTCCTTTTTATCTAGAATCAACTTTTACCTCCAGTTTTATTATTTTAAGTCCGATACCTTTATATCCCTCGACGTGTGTATCACAGACGTCAAACTTTTGACCGTCACCAAGTATCACCCTCCACTTAGCTTCTTTCTGACAACCCTTTTCACGTTGGCTTGACACCTTAGAAAAAAGGCATGGACGTTCTGACATCTATTTTTCTTTCCTCCGTTTGATTCTTGATACTCTGGAAAGGAAGCAATATAGTTGAACTTCATCGTTAGCTCCAGCAGCTATTCTAGACTCCGTTTCTCCCATGATTTCACCTAACTCAGATTTCCACGAGTCGGGAAGTTTTGAATTATATACTACCCTGTAAACCTGCTTTATGAAGTCACTTCCGTCTAGTCCATACTTTCCCATTATTTCTTTTAATAGTTTTTCAGCGTCGATAAAGTTACCCTTTAAGGCAGTCTTTAGCAAATCCATTATATCAGTAGAGTTTACTTTTCCAGTGATTGTGAAAACAATATCTGCGGTTATTACACCTTTAATAGAAGCTGTAGACTGTAGAATGTTTAACGCTTTACGTAAGTCCCCTCTGCATACGTCAAAGATAGCTTCCAGTCCACCTTCAGAAATATTAACGTGTTCACTCTTTATTATCTTACTCAAATAATAGTTTTGGTCTTCTTTTGTTAGGTATGAGAACCTGAATAAGGTGCACCTTGATTGTATCGGCTCTATAATTTTACCGCCGTAATTGCCCAGTAGTATAAAACGACAGGTGCTGGAGTATATCTCCATTAATCGTCTTAGTGCTTGTTGAGCCGCCGACGTCATATTATCAACCTCATCAAGAATTATTGTCTTAAAGGTTACTTTCCCTAAAGACATAGTTCTAGCAAAGGTTTTTATTAAATCCCTCACCGTCCCAATTCCACGCTCATCACTGGCATTAAGCTCTAATGTATAATCCATGTAATTATCGCCGTAAAGTTCACGTAATAAACAGTGAGTAACTGTTGTTTTTCCAGTTCCCGGCGGACCGAGTAACAAACAATGAGGGATATTAGCATTAGTAACAAATCCCTTCATACGTTCTACTATCTCCGTCTGGTTGACTAATTCATCAAGGTGTCTTGGGCGATATTTCTCCGCCCACATTTGATTATTTATACTCATTTTACTATCACTTCCCACTTTATTTTTTCGAATATATTCTGCACTCCAAACTGCACTTTGTCTTTAATAGTATTCAGCATTCTTGGAAGTGCCTCATAAAGCACACAATTTCTTCCAGTAAGAAATGCTGCCCGCATAGTTGTTCCCGAACCTCCAAATGGTTCAAGTATCAAGTCGCCCGGATTTGAGTAAATTTTAATACATCTTTTCGCAAACTCAACTGGATAAGTAGCACCGCCACTTATATCGAGTCCACCTCCAATAAAAGGTATCTCCCAGAGCCCGTCACTCCATCTAGTCCACTCATCTCTAGTAAAGTCAAGTTTAGTTCTTACCCTATTAAAAGCAGACTTCTTATAGAAAGCAAACGCATAAGAGACGTTTGCTATAGCACGTGGATAAGCTGATTGTAGATTACCGTAAAGAGTGTAAGGAAATTTTTGTCCTGCCACTCCAGTTCCAAACTTCCTTACGAACCACCTACTTATAAGTATAAGACCCGACCTTTCGATACTTTCTACCATCGGTCCGCACAGACAGATTTCACGAGGATAACCGCAAAGCCGTGAACCGGGTGGATAATCTTCGAATTGCACGACAATAACTTTTCCCGGCTTTAGAACACGTTCACACTCTTTCCACGTTCTAGCTATCTGATTAAAGAAGTCCTTCTTCTTATAGTAACGACTTAAATCCCTTTCGTGACCCTCTTCTCCTTCTTTAGAAAACACATCTAAATGCCAATAGGGAGGCGAGGTAACAGCAAAGTCTACACTATTGCTTTCTACCTCAGACATATCTCTTGAATCCCCTATTACTATCTTAAAGCTTTTCATTGTTTTCTCTCTCCGAATAGTCCACGCCACCTATTAAGTAATGCGCCGTTTAACCTCCCAGATACAGCTGCGATAGCTATACTTGTTATCACGTAAGATATACATTGTGCTTCACTCCACTCCCACAAAAAGATTCCTAGTGGAGTATAAAATAGTGTAGAGTAAAGAAATCCAAACGAGTAATCGATAAGATAACGTTTTATATGCTTTCTTTTCATTCTTTCTTTTCCTCCTCAGCAAAGCAGATGTTTTCAAATCCACAGTACGCGCATTCCCATTTCTTACCAACTGTTAAAGGCGGTGTTCCTGTTTTTAACGCAAGTTCTATATCTTCTTTATTATTGAGCATTTGCTTCCAATTCTCACTAAGTTCCTCATCTGTAAACTTCAGCGTCCAACACTTCAACTGAGGTTGTATTCCAGTGTAAACAGTCTTTCCGGCAACTTCTGTAAATCTCGTATAATCTCCAGACATGAAGAAAACAAGTAAATCGCCTTCTTTTCCCCCAGTCATATAGCAATACGCCATAAGTTGTTTAACTTTAGTTTCAAAGACCTTATACACGTCACTTAGGTCTTTAATCTTACTAGAACTCATACCTGTAGAATAAATCTCAGTAACTCTGTCACCAACTGCGTCTATATCACCTCTAATACCGTCAACTTCTTTACGAACCTCACTTGATTTAAAGTGTTTTTCTAATTCATAGTGGATACCTCTCCCTCTAGCAAAAATCAAAAAGCGAGACTCAGGAATAAACTCAAAAGTTCCCTTCATCCTATAAAACGTGCACCGAGGACATCCTGTTAACTTAGTTACACTAAAAGTGCTACTTGGAAAACGTTCTCCTGTTAGTGTTTTCATTACTTCATTACGAAGATTGTTATTCTCTTTTATATTTATATCAGACACGCCCCTTTTTATTTAACATTTTAAGTAAGCTGTATATTACATATTCACGCGAGTCATGTACGCCTAATCTTCTATCCGTATTTGTCATACTTTCTCTAATTTGACAGTATTCAATTAGTAACTCAGCACGACGTCTTTTAATAATAAGAAAAGGTAGTATACTACTAAGTATCTCTCTTATCTTTTTCATGCTTCTTTGTCTCGCCGCAAGAGCAAGCTTATTATTGCGATACCTCCACCAGTTTACTGGGATTAAATTCGTCTTTAACATCGGAGCTACCTTCTCCATAAACTCTAATGAAGTATTCGCAACACTTACCTCTGGAACGTACCACGTACCCGGCTTTTCAAGACCGATGTATCCCTCACCATCTACAGCACAAGCTAACCAAACAGTATCAATCAATTCATCCACTCCTTTACTATACTCCATAACTTCAAATTCTATGCTTCCCATCTTATCATCACTAACTTTCATTTTCACTTCAACTCCCACATTGGTTTACCTTTTATAACCTCTCTTAATTCTGGCTCTATCCACGGCAATCCGAGAACGGTAAATATACCTGATTCAGAACTACCAGCTATAACTTTAGCGTCCTTCACGACCCCGAGGCTATACTTAATTCTCATTCCTTTACTTATAGCAAGTTTTGCAAGGTATACGTTGTGCCCAGCAGACCCCGTCCGAATCAGCTTGGTGATACCATAGGTATCCTTAGTAGCCCTGTAAATATCCAGTTCTATTCCATCCAAGATATATCGTTGTATTTTATCTCCAGCACAAACTTTCTTAGCCTTTAACTTTCCCAATAAATAATTACGTAACTGTCGCCAACCTTCATCAGAAGTTATTATCAAGAAATCAATATCATTAACAGTCTTCCTTTTACGCCTTATACTTCCAACCACTGAAATAACCTCAAAATTATTGAAATTGGATTGTATTAATAGTTTATTAGTAAACCTTTTTGCTTCTTCCAGTGGTATATTCTTTCGAATCTCAGGTTCGTCTTCGTCAAACATTCTACTTTGTTTGCTCATTCAATCACCTCATATAACATCGTAACTATACGTTCGTTTTGGTTCATACACACCTCTATAATACGAACGGACTTCCCTTTTAGATTCCGCAAATCTACGAGTTTCGTTCATAGACCACAGCATGACTTTGACTTGTTTACTCATCTTCTATCCTCCCACTTTCTCGTTAAGTAATCGTATACGTTCCACAAACGTATGTGGTGTTAGGTGTTCTACTTTTCCGTTTTTGTAAACTAGAAATAAGTGAATAGAAAGCGACTTAAGACCTTCTATTCCCCAATTCAAAAAAGACCTAAAGTGCTCTGCCGAAATCGTAATTCCATACTTTCTATTGACACCAGCTTTTTTATTCATTCGAGAAACAATTTGACCGATAAGAGTCTGGAGAGCTTGACCCGTGTTTAATTGGTCGCCCTTTGCTTCGATAATAAACCACTCATCGCCCTTAATAGCGACTATATCTATATAACCAACATACTCAGTTTCCACTTTATATCCCATACCACGTAAATACTTTACTTGATAATTAACTATTTGCGTCTCTTTCATTCTTCTTTCACCTCAAATTCACCATCAACTCTTTTTGAAAGCCACCTTAATCTACGTAAGGCTTGCGATTTATCTCTACATCCTATAACCACCCTCGTTTTCAAATCAGAAAGCGGCGTATAATGTGACCAAACCCACTCGGCGTCGTTTATACTCTCACAAAGCCTGACACAACAATAAGCATTAAAATCGGTGTTTGGCGTTACTATTAACTTGACAGAACTTTTTACTTCTCCAACAGACGGATTCACAACTTTCGGTTTTGGCTGTAAGCGTTTACTCAAAACCGTTTTTATTGCAAAACACTTATACCGACGACAATAGTTCAACCACTTTTTATCACACTCAGATTCTTCAGCTATCACAAGAGCTCTACCCAACATTAACTCACTTTTAGGAAACACGACGTGCCAACAGTAAGCCTCATCAGACGGTTCTATTGTATAATCACCTAACTCAGGATGTGTTTTTTGTAATCCAGTAATATCTTCTTTAACTTCCTCAAGACTTTTGTGGTCGTAGTCTAACATCAATCTATGCTTTTTCACTTCGCCGCCTCCTTAAACCTTTTTTTGTCCTCTTCCGTAGGAAAGAAAACGTAAGCCATGACCGTAGAAAAATAAGTTTCTTCACCTTCCTCAATTTTGCTTAAACTCTTACAAACAGCGCCCTTCGGCTCAGTAATAGGTTCAAACTCACTAGTTTCAACCCAAACGGGTTCTTCGGTTCCCGATGCAGGTATACCTATAGTAAGCCAATTCCATCTTATTCTAAAGTCGAATATACAATACTCAATCTCTTTCTTAGTTAATTCTGCGTCATAACTTATCACACCCGTCCTTACGTCACGCAGAGCGTCCACGTCGTAAAATCCCTGAAATCTATACTTATACTCTTCACGCTTTCCGACGCATTTACTATAGACCACAATAGTAGCGTCAACCATCTCCTTTTCAACAGGAATAACCCTAAAATAGTAAACCCTCCTACCAAAGCGTCCCCACGGTTTTATCTCTTTTCTTATAACTCTCTCATCAGTCAGTTTTTCCAGCCAATACCTTGAGCTCCAGTAGGTGATACCAACCGCCTTAGCAACCTCACTCCGAGTAAAACGTACTCCAGTAAGCGTAGAATCTATTAACTTAACTATTGAACCACGTGGACTCCGTCTTACTCTTATCACTTAGTGAGCCACCTTATCATAACATTCTTCGCACAAGAACCGCCGTCTGCAGTTCCTGTGACCTTTTTTCATCCACACCCACTCTCCCTGCTCTATTGTTCTCCCACATCCCCCAAGCTTCTTCGAACACACTCTAGTCCCTTTCTTTATTTCGACCTTCTTCACTTTTTCTTCCCACCTTGTTCAACGCTTTCATATCTTTATAAATTTGCTCTAGATATTCATCGTTCTATGTTTGTGCTTTAACATACTAATACTACCATCTGTATCTATCGCTGCCTCTAGGTAACCTCTTTCATAATCACTGAGTTTATACATCATTCTTCTTCATACCCTCCTGTCCTCACCATCTCTTTCCCGCATTGTGGACAATACGCTTTATCCTCCGTCCAGTCAATGAGTTCAACCTCTCCATGTTCGGGACAGTTCCAAACGCTAATCTTCTTCGCCATTCACTCCACCTCCGATAGCTTTGGTTTACCATTAACTATTTCAAGTTTCGCAAGCATCATAAGAGTTCCATCAAAGGCACACTTCTTTATTGGAAGACCTTCTATTGAAAGAGACAATCCTATACTACCGCACTTAGGACAGTATTGGAAATACCAAACGTTCGCCATCACTCTTCACCTCTGTACCTCAAATACGTGCCACACAAGTGCTCCGCCAAGCATTTGAACCGACCCTATATACACAACATCCTCATTAATATCCATTTCGTGACCAGTCCCGTAGATTCTGAACTTCCTAATTTCAGTAGGTGCTTCGGATTCTACTAGAGTCCAGATACATATAACTCCTCGCTGTACGTCAACACAAAGTACTTCAGCATCTTTGGGCATAGGAACTAATTGTGCGCCATCTGTAATTTTCAACGGAAATTTCCAAATTGTCTCCATCACTCTTCACCTCCGTGTTCTTCCTTCAGTTTTTTAAGAGTATCAAGTGTAGTTTGTGCTTCTTTCATACGCTTTTCTTCAGCTTTGATTTGAGCCTCAATCTTCTCAGGCGTCTCTTGGTCTTCCATAAACTTCTTTACCGTAGGCTGAGATAATCCTAACCTGTTCATGAAGTTACAATCTAGTTTTCCGTGAATTATTGCGTGACTTTCGCAGTCAATACACTTCATCGTCAAACAATGGTCAGGCAACCTATTTCACCTCACCCGGCTTCTTTAAAGTAGAAAGCGGAGTAAACAACGGACAAGCGTTAGTGCAATTAGGATTAAGCGTATTAAATTTTTCGCAGAGTTTCCGAAGACCATCTGGCTCATTTCCATCCGTCGTTACGACAAGATTTACACACTCCCAATACTTCAGTTTTCTTACTTTCATCTATACTTCCTCCTTTTCCTCAATTTTAAAGTGTCCTTTCTCTGGAATTTTCAAGTCCTCCGGTACTGGGATAATGCTAAAGTATCCAGCCAAGAAATAGAGATACGACTCTTCAGTAACAGCTTTGTCTCTAACCTGAAATAGCAACCTTTTAAACATCAGAAAATCGGTTTTTCTCTCTTCAGCTGCTCTAATTCCAGTATCGAAGAACGTGCCTTCAAACCTGTAGAATCCTTTATCTGTGTATCTGAAAGTGGGTTTTCTACCACATTTTTTACACATCATCGGTTCGCCTAGTGCTACACGTGTCTTAGTTCCACAATCGCAGTCTATTATTATCTCCATTCATTTCACCTCCTTATTACCTTTTTCTTTCATGTTTTTCAACAGTCCAACCGTCTGTTTTCTCAAAGTAGTGAATATAAGTTTCTCTTGATGGCGGTTCAGGAATTCCCTTCTTAATATATCCGACCTCAACAATAGCACCTTTACGCCTGACAGCAACAACGCTAATCTGTTTCAATAAACACCAGTCAATAGTTTGCTGTAGCGACCAAGCCATAGGAACACTCACAGTAGTTATATGTATACGAGTTCCTCCATACTTCTTTCCTTTCTCATACATCACCGTTCTCACGTCTTTTCCGATATTCACAGCAGACCTAAACTCATGCGTATCCTTAACCATCGCCAGAAACATCGTCTCAACCTGTTCAGCATTAGCCTCGTCAACCAACTCAAACGGAACTGTCTCCAGCCCCTCAGGAAGTATAACTGGTTCAGTTACTTCCTCCGTCACGACAGGGGGACGTTCTATCCATACATCAACTACATCGTCTACCATATTCACTATTGCTTCCCCTATATTTGAAAAACTATGTATACGCATTACTTCTTTTACTCTCTTCAATAGGTCGTCGTCTATTTCAATAATCATCTTCATTTCCATTCACTTCACCTCCTTTAAGTTCCCGCCGCCATCTTTTCTGGGTCTATACGTGGGGCGACCCAGTAGCTTACTTCTATATCTTTAAACGGTAGTTCAGGGATTATATGAAGAGGCATATCCGTTGAAAACTCTATCTGAATTATATTAGTCACCTTAGAAACAGTTGCGACAAAAACAGTAAGATAAAGTATAGAAACCATAACACTGTCACCAACCTTTCCTATAGACTTCATTATATCCCACCCAGAAGTAAGCATAGCCTCAGTAGAGTATAAACCGCTATCAGACGCAGATAATATCTGAAGCCCCATAGGTGCGTATCTGAATGTAACAATCGCCGCCATATAACCCTCAGTCTTCTTTTTCGTCCTAGAAATCAATTTATCAGCGTCCTCAATAGCTGATTTTACTCCCTCAAGGGAGGTCTTTACTTTATTCGTTAATGTAAGCACCGGCTTACGTCTACTCAGCTCTTCCGGCTTAAGAAGTGGTAAGTTGAAAACACGCAACCGCTTTCCCTTTATTTCAACGTGTAATTTACCCTTATCAGTAACAGTAAACCTGATTACATCACTACTATTCAACCGTGTTAATACCCCTTTGAGCTCTTTAACGGGTAACCGTAACTCACTTATCTTTTGCCCTTTCTCCAGTGTTTTAAAATATGACTTAGGAATAAAAATATCAGTTAAACCGACGTGAGCTTCATCCATCTGCCTCACATACAACCCATCGTTTTCAATCCTAACCTGCACTTCAGCCAGTATGAAACAAGACGCCAACGAAAACAAGCTACTAAACAGCTCCGCATCCATACTGATTTCAACGTCGTCACCTTCTTCTACAAAGTCACTCCCCGGTTTAAGCTCTTCCACGTTCTTGCTCACGTTTCTTTTCCTCCTCTCTTTTCATAATCAACTTTGAAAAAGCTAATGCTCCAAGTACTCTATTCATATAACCTCTATGATAGAGTTCAGCTTGTGGTGCAACAGGCGCAGGTCTTCTTTCCTGTCGTATTTCTTTTCTAGTATATTCCCGTTCTTCTTTTTCTCTATCCCAAGTTGGACTTGGACTAAAGATATGCTTCTTCCTCACAATTACCTTAGCCCTACACTTCGGACAGAAAACATAGTCACGATTAGTATTCTTCTCAAGATTAACTGGAAACTTATGCCCGTTAGGACAGACAACTTTCACTTTCTCATTCAACTTTCTTTTATCTCCTTTAGGGACAGTCTTTTACTCTCCAAGTGTTATCATCTTCACTATAGTATAGTTTATGTTTTATTTTCTCAAGTTCAGTATTAGTTAGATAATCAAAGTCTCCATTGTCGTATAATAGTAAATGTAATTTAGGTTTTTTACTCGACAATTTCTCCAGCCTCCAGTTTCGACAATTCTCTTATTCCTTCCCAAGTTAAGTCTTCCAGACCATTCTTCCAATCCTTCTCATCCACCTGATTTCTAAATCTGTTTTTCAGAACCGTGCAGACCCTCTCAAACCCAGCAATGTACTGCATAGTTTTAGGGTCGACTTTCCTTTTTATCTGGAGGAATAAACGAATATCTGCTTGGAAGTTCATCGTTGGGAGACCTTTCCTAATCCTCCGACCCGTTGTCTTCCTCGCAACCCACTCCTCTTGCATTTGTGAAGTCAAAACCAAGTTCAAGCACATCTTTCCCGGGTCGGTAATCTCAGTAATAAACTCGTCATTCTTTGCGTTAACCGGTCCCCACTCTTCAGGCATAAGGCTTTTTCTT
>Ga0307428_1001048_pt1 | contig 14617 bp, 10 predicted proteins | sample SalMarWE160240MG_FD_202161 | JGI IMG/M metagenome (GOLD analysis project Ga0307428, IMG submission 202161) | Salt marsh sediment microbial communities from the Plum Island Ecosystem LTER, Massachusetts, United States - WE1603-240 | ecosystem: Environmental > Aquatic > Marine > Intertidal zone >...
CCGCGGCTTGGGTCACGCCCAGCTCGGCCGCGGCCCGGGTGAAGTTCTTGTAACGGGCGGCGGCTTCGAAGACCACCAGGCTGTTCATGGGGGGCAGCTTTCGACGCAGCGAAACCATTACAAAAACTCATCATGATGATGAGAATTTGTGCAGTTTACGGGAAATATGGTCGTTGAGCTATAATTAATTGTAGTTCTTAACCCAACAAAGCGATCCGCCAAGGAAGTCCGTCAGGGGGAAACCCGAGATGATGTCGCACAACCATCTGTTCATACCCGGCCCGACCAATGTTCCGGAGCGGTTGCGTCACGCCGTCGACGTGCCGATGGAGGACCAGCGCGCCCCGGATTTCCCGGCCTTCACGCTGGGCCTGCTGGAGGACGTCAAGAAAGTCTTCAAGACGACGCAGGGCCAGGTCTTCCTGTTCCCGGGCTCGGGCACCGGCGGCTGGGAGGCCGCGATCACCAACACGCTGTCGCCCGGCGACAAGGTCCTGGCCGCCCGCTTCGGCCAGTTCTCCCACCTCTGGGTGGATCTCTGCCAGCGCCACAAGCTGGTGGTCGACGTCATCGACGTCGACTGGGGCGAGGGCGTGCCTGTCGCGGCCTATGCCGAGCGGCTGGCCGCCGACAAGGCCCATGAGATCAAGGCGGTGCTGGTCTGCCACAACGAGACCGCGACGGGCGTCACCAGCGACGTGGCGGCGGTGCGGGCGGCGCTGGACGCCGCCGGCCATCCGGCCCTGCTCTACGTCGACGGCGTCAGCTCGATCGCCAGCATCGACTTCCGCATGGACGAGTGGGGCGTCGACCTCGCCGTCAGCGGCTCGCAGAAGGGCTTCATGCTGCCCACGGGCCTAGCCATCGTCGCCGCCAGCCGGAGGGCGCTGGAGGCCGCCAAGACGGCCCAATGCCCGCGCTGCTTCTTCGACTTCGCCGACATGATCCGCACCAATAAGGACGGGTATTTCCCCTATACGCCGGCCACGACCCTGCTGCGCGGCCTGCAGGCGTCGGTCGACATGCTGCTGGAAGAAGGACTCGACAACGTCTTCGCCCGGCACCACCGCCTGGCCGAGGGCGTCCGCCGCGCCGTCTCCGCCTGGGGCCTCGAGCTCTGCGCCAAGGCGCCGAAATGGTATTCGGACACGGTCAGCGCCGTCTGCGTCCCCGAGGGCTTCAACGGTAACGACGTCGCCAAGCTCGCCTATCTGCGCTACAAGCTGTCGCTCGGCCTGGGGCTCTCCCAGGTCGCCGGAAAGGTGTTCCGGATCGGCCATCTCGGCAGCCTCAACGATCTGATGGCGCTCACCGCCCTCAGCGGCTGCGAGATGGCGATGCGGGATCTGGGGATCTCCGTCGAAGCCGGCAGCGGCGTGGCGGCGGCCCAGGAGTATTATCGGCAGACCGCGCGGCCGGTCGATATCGGCGCGGCCAAGGCGGCGGCGATCTAATCAAGAGCCAGCCGGCCCCGACCCGAGGCGCCGGCCCCGCCGGCGGCGGAGGAAGGAAACGGCATGGACAGGCCCAGAGTCGTCGTTACCCGGCGCTGGCCGGACGCGGTCGAGGACCGGCTACGGGAGCTCTTCGAGGTCGAGCTGAACCCCCGTGACGTGCCGCTGGACCAATCCGCGCTTAGAGAGGCGTTCTCGAGCGCCGACGCCGTCTTCGCCACGGTGACGGACCGCATCGACGCCCAGGTGCTCTCGGCCGAGCCGCTCAAGGCCCGGCTGATCGGCAATTTCGGCGTCGGCTTCAACCACATCGATATCGCGGCGGCAAAGGCGCGCGGCATCGTCGTCACCAACACGCCCGACGTGCTGACCGCCGCCACGGCGGACCTCGCCATGACCCTGCTGCTGATGGTGGCCCGTCGCTGCGGCGAGGGCGAGCGCGAGCTCAGGGCCGGGGGCTGGAGCGGTTGGCGGCCGACCCATCTCATGGGCACGCAGGTCAGCGGCAAGACCCTCGGCCTGATCGGCTTCGGCCGGATCGGCCGGGCGGTGGCCCGGCGGGCCCGCCACGGCTTCGACATGCGGGTGCTGTTCCACGACCCCTTCCCGCCCGGCGCCGAGCAAATCCGGGCACTCGGGGCCGAGCCCTGCGAAACCGTCGAGGCGCTGCTGGCGAGCGCCGACTTCGTCTCCCTGCACTGCCCGGCGAGCCCCGAGAACCGGCACCTCATGAACGCCGAGCGCCTGGCGCGCATGAAGCCTGGCGCCTTCCTGATCAACAGCGCCCGCGGCGACATCGTCGACGAGGCGGCGCTGATCGAGGCCTTGGCGGCGGGAGGGATCGCCGGCGCCGGGCTCGACGTCTACGAGGCGGAGCCCCGCGTCACGCCCGAACTCATGTCCATGGAGAACGTCGTGCTGCTGCCGCATTTGGGCAGCGCTATGCGGGAAACCCGGGTCAGCATGGGGCTCAAGGTGCTGGAGAACGCCTCGGCCTTCTTCGCCGGCGAGGCGCCGCCGGACCGGGTCGTCTAACGCCCCAGCCGTCTTGACCACGGGCGGTCGTGGTGGGCGATGACGGGCTCGAACCGCCGACCTCCTCGGTGTAAACGAGATGCTCTACCAGCTGAGCTAATCGCCCGACCCGGCGCGCGGCTGCCAGGGCACACATTGCCGCCGCGCGCGGCACCCCCATGGCGCGCCCAACCGTCGCGACGAATTGAAGCGCCGACCACCTGCACGGCGGCCGGCGCCATAATACGTCAATGCCGGATCAGTTCAACGAGTCCTTGAGGACCTTGCCAGCCTTGAACTTGGGCTGACGCGAGGCCGGGATGCGAATGGCTTCGCCGGTCCGCGGGTTGCGCCCCATCGATGCCGCCCGGTTCGTGACGTGAAACGTACCGAATCCTACCAGCCGGATATCTTCGCCGCTTTTCAGGGCGCTCGTAATGACGTCGAACACGCTGTCGACGGCCTTCGAAGCATCGCCTTTCGATAGGCCCGACTGATTCGCGACAGCCGCGACGAGTTCATTCTTGTTCACTGTGAGACCCCCCTTTCTGGTGCTAGGCAATTTTGTGCCCGAGGCGTAGCGCCCCAAGGCATCCGAAATGACCACGGAGCGAACTCACCTTACGGATTTTTGCGGATTCGGCAACAGTTTCGTCGCGCCCAAGCTACGCGCGACGGACGCTTCGGGCCGCAAGAAATACCGCTATGACTAGTGAGTGACCACTCCGCCAATGTCGCCGTCGCGCTCGCGCGCCGCAACCGCGTCCACGTCCTCGGGCTCCTCCCACTCGATGGGCGTGAGGCCGGACACCAGCGCGTGAGAAAGCACCTCATCAACGGTGGAGACCGGGACGATCTTCAGCTTCTGCTTCACATTATCCGGAATCTCGGCAAGATCCTTCTCGTTGTCCTTGGGGATGAGCACCGTCGTCAGGCCGCCGCGCAATGCCGCCAGGAGCTTCTCCTTGAGGCCGCCGATGGGCAGGACCCGGCCGCGCAGCGAGATCTCGCCGGTCATCGCCACCTCGCGGCGCACGGCGATCCCGGTCAACACCGAGACGATCGAGGCGCACATGGCGACGCCGGCCGACGGCCCGTCCTTGGGCGTGGCGCCCTCGGGCACGTGAACGTGAATGTCCTTCTTCTCGAAGACGGTCGGCTTGATGCCGAACTGAACGGCCCGGGACTTGACGTAGCTCTCGGCCGCCTGCACCGACTCCTTCATGACGTCGCCGAGCTTGCCGGTGGTGGTCATCTTGCCCTTGCCCGGCAGCATCACCGCCTCGATCGACAGCAACTCGCCGCCGACCTCGGTCCAGGCAAGACCCGTGGTCACGCCGATCAGATCCTCGGTCTCCGCCTCGCCGTAGCGGAACTTGCGGACGCCGCCGTATTTCGCGAGGTTGCGCCGCGTCACCGCGACCCGCTCGACGCCCTCGGAGAGGATTTCCTTGATCGCCTTGCGCGCCAAGTTCGCGATCTCGCGCTCGAGGTTCCGGACCCCCGCCTCGCGGGTGTAATAGCGGATGAGGTCGAGGAGCGCGTTGTCCGAGATCGTCCACTCGGCGGGCTTCAGGCCGTGCGCCTCCAGCTGCTTGCTGATCAGGTGGCGCTTGGCGATTTGCACCTTCTCGTCCTCGGTATAGCCCGGGATGCGGATCACCTCCATGCGGTCGAGCAGGGGCTGCGCCATGCGCAGGGTGTTGGCGGTGGTCACGAACATCACGTCCGAGAGATCGTAATCGACCTCGAGGTAGTGATCGTTGAAGTTGATGTTCTGCTCGGGATCGAGCACCTCTAGCAGCGCCGAGCTGGGATCTCCCCGCCAGTCCGCGCCGAGCTTGTCGATCTCGTCGAGCAGGAACAGCGGGTTCGAGGACTTCGCCTTCTTCATGCCCTGGATGACCTTGCCGGGCATCGAGCCGATATAGGTCCGCCGGTGGCCGCGGATCTCGGCCTCGTCGCGGACGCCGCCCAGGGACATGCGCACGAAGTTGCGGCCCGTGGCCCGGGCCACGGACTTGCCGAGCGAGGTCTTGCCGACGCCGGGCGGGCCGACCAGGCAGAGGATGGCGCCCTTGATTTTGCGCATGCGCTGCTGCACCGCGAGGTACTCGAGGATGCGCTCCTTGACCTTCTCGAGGGCGTAGTGGTCGTCGTTCAGGATCTTCTCGGCGCGCTTGATGTCGCGCTTGATCTTGGTGCGCTTCTTCCAGGGGATGTTGAGCATCCAGTCGAGATAGTTCCGCACCACGGTGGCTTCGGCCGACATCGGGCTCATGCTGCGCAGCTTCTTGACCTCGGCGAGCGCCTTTTCCTGCGCCTCCTTCGAGAGCCGGGTCTCCTTGATCCGCTCCTCGAGCTCGGCGATCTCGTCGCGCCCGTCCTCGCTCTCGCCGAGCTCCTTCTGGATCGCCTTGAGCTGCTCGTTGAGATAGTACTCCCGCTGGGTCTTCTCCATCTGGCGCTTGACCCGGTTGCGGATGCGCTTCTCCACCTGCAGCACGCCGATCTCGCCCTCCATGTAGGAGTAGATCTTCTCGAGCCGCTCCTCGACCGAGGCGGTCTCCAGAAGCTCCTGCTTCTCGGGGATCTTCAGCGACAGGTGCGAGGCGATGGTGTCGGTGAGCTTGCTGGGATCGTCGATCTGGTTGATCGAGACCAGCACCTCGGGCGGGATCTTGCGGTTGAGCTTGATGTACTGCTCGAACTGGGAGACGGCGGTGCGCGCCAGCGCCTCGATCTCCTTGGCGCCCGACGGCTCCTCGGCGATCGCCTCGGCAAAGGCTTCGAAGAACTCTTCGTTTTCGGCGAACTTGACGATACGGGCGCGCTGGCCGCCCTCGACCAGCACCTTGACCGTCCCGTCCGGCAGCTTGAGCAGCTGCAGCACGGTGCCGATGGTGCCGACCGAGAAGATGTCCGCGGCCGCGGGCTCGTCCTGGGCGGCATTCTTCTGCGCGATCAGCAAGATCTGCTTGTCGTCCTTCATCACCTCTTCCAGCGCGCGGACGGACTTCTCCCGGCCGACGAACAGCGGCACGATCATGTGGGGGAAGACCACGATGTCACGCAAAGGAAGGATCGGATAAGGATCGCCGGATCGGAGTTCGAACATGCCAGCCCTTGCTAACGTTGACGTATCACGAACATTGGCGACCGCCCCAAAAGGTTAACCGCGGACGGGCCGAATGCCTCAAATAAGGTGGCGTCGCGAGCCAACCGGTTCAAGGGCCGAGGGGGCCTACCGCTGCGCCTCAGGCGCTGCTGGCACCGGTGTCTTCGCGCCGCTCCACGTAGCTGTGCAGGGGCCTGGCGCGCCCTTCCACCACCTCACGGTTGATGGCGATCTCCTCGACGCTCTCCAGGTCCGGCAGCTCGAACATCGATTCGAGCAGGATGCCCTCGAGTATCGAGCGCAAGCCCCGGGCGCCGGTCTTGCGGGCGATCGCCTTCTTGGCGATGCCCTGGAGCGCGTCCTCGGTGAAGCTGAGCTTGACGCCCTCCATCTCGAACAGCCGCTCGTACTGCTTGACCAGGGCGTTCTTGGGCTGCGTCAGGATGTCGACGAGCGCCTGCTCGTCGAGGTCCTCCAGGGTGGCGATCACCGGTAGGCGGCCGATGAACTCGGGGATCAGGCCGAACTTCAGCAGATCCTCGGGCTCGGCCTCCCGCAGGACGGCGCCGGTGCGCCGCTCGTCCGGGCTTTGCACGTCGGCGCCGAAGCCGATGGAGGTGCCGCGCCCGCGGGCCGAGATGATCTTGTCGAGGCCCGAGAAGGCGCCGCCGCAGATGAACAGAATGTTGGTGGTGTCCACCTGCAGGAACTCCTGCTGGGGATGCTTCCGTCCGCCCTGGGGCGGCACCGAGGCCACGGTGCCCTCCATGATCTTCAGGAGGGCCTGCTGCACGCCCTCGCCCGAGACGTCGCGGGTGATCGAGGGGTTGTCGGACTTCCGCGAGATCTTGTCGACCTCGTCGATATAGACGATGCCGCGCTGCGCCCGCTCGACGTTGTAGTCGGCGGCCTGCAGCAGCTTGAGGATGATGTTCTCGACGTCCTCGCCGACATAGCCCGCCTCGGTCAGCGTGGTCGCGTCGGCCATGGTAAACGGCACGTCGATGATCCGCGCCAAGGTCTGCGCCAACAGGGTCTTGCCGCAGCCGGTCGGGCCGATCAGCAGGATGTTCGACTTGGCCAGCTCGACGCCGTTGCTCTTGGCGCCATGGGCAAGCCGCTTGTAATGGTTATGCACGGCGACGGAAAGCACACGCTTGGCGTGCATCTGGCCGATGACATAGTCATTCAGGACGTCGAAGATGTCCTTCGGCGTCGGCACGCCGTCACGGGACTTGACCAGGGAGGACTTGTTCTCCTCGCGGATGATGTCCATGCAGAGCTCGACGCATTCATCGCAGATGAACACGGTCGGGCCGGCGATGAGCTTGCGCACCTCGTGCTGGCTCTTGCCGCAGAACGAGCAATACAGAGTATTCTTGGAATCCGCGCCGGTGGACTTGTTCATGCCGTTTCCGTCCTGACCCGATCAAAGGCGAGGGCCATGTTACCCGCAGCCCCCGGCCATTGCAAAACTATTAGCGGGCCCGAGGACGCGGTCGACGGAAGCCACTATAGGCCGTGACGCCGCCATCCACATGCCGTCCAGTCTCTTTAATATTGGTTAATTGATCGTCACACCTGCGCTTTCCCGATACGTCAGCACGCCACCCTCTAGATCATCCCACAACGCGCTCAATAATCCGTTAATCCCGACCCCGGCGGCGTCTTGGGGCCCGCGGAAATGCTCGGTGGGGCTTCGGGTCGCCGCCCTATCTGACCTTTTCCTTCTCGCGCGTCTCGGTCGGCTCCTGCTCGCCCGAGGGCACCGGCCGGCTCGTCACGACCTCGTCGATGAGCCCGAAATCCTTGGCTTCCTGAGGCGAATAGAAGCGGTCGCGCTCCATGGCGTCCTCGATCACCTTCATCGACTGGCCCGTGTGCTCGGCATAGATCTCGTTGAGCCGTCCCCGGAGCGAGAGGATCTCCTTGGCGTGAATCTCGATGTCGGTGGCCTGGCCCTTGAAGCCGCCGGAGGGCTGGTGGACCATGATTCGGGCATTCGGCAGGGAAAAGCGCTTGCCTTTGGTGCCGGACGCCAGCAGCAGCGAGCCCATGGAGGCTGCCTGGCCGATGCAGACCGTGGAAATGTCGCAGCGGATGTAGCGCAGGGTGTCGTAGACGGCCAATCCCGAGATCACCACCCCGCCCGGCGAGTTGATGTAGAAGGAGATGTCCTTCTTGGGATTCTCCGACTCCAGAAACAGCAGCTGGGCATTGATCAGGCTGGCGACATTGTCTTCGACTACGCCGGTCAGGAAAATGATCCGTTCCTTGAGCAGCCGCGAATAGATGTCGTACGCGCGCTCGCCCCGGTTGGTCTGCTCCACCACCATGGGGACCAGCGTGTTCATGTAGGTATTCCGTGCGTCGCTCATGGATGCTTGGTTCCTTGCGTTCGAGTAACCCGCGTGACCGCAACCTGTGATAGCGGTGTGGCGGTCTCAGCCTTTCGCTTTCGCCTCCGCCTTGGCCTCCTGCTTCTTGCCGCCCCGGCCCTTCTTGGCGGCCGCCTTGCCGGCGGTCTTCTCGCCGCTCTCGGCCGCCGGCGGCTCCTCGATCAGCTCGTCGACCGTCATCTCGCGGTCCTTCACGTCGGCCATCTCGATGATGAAGTCGACGACCTTGTTCTCGAAGATCGGCGCCCGCAGGTTGGCCACGGCCTGGGCGTTGCTCTGAAAGAACTCGAGGACCTCGCGCTCATGGCCGGGATGGCGCCGCGCCTCCTCCATCATGGCGCGATTGACCTCCTCGGGGGCCACCTGAACGTTGTTGCGCTCGCCCACGGCCGACAGCAGCAGCCCGAGCCGGACCCGGCGCTCGGCGATGGCGCGATACTCGGCCTTGAGCTCGTCGTCGCTCTTGCCGACGTCTTCCTCGGCCTGCTGGCCCTGCTCCTTGGCCTCTTCGATCTGTTTCCAGATGTTGTCGAATTCAAGATCGACCATGCCGTCCGGGACCGGGAAGTCGTGGTTCTCCGCCAGCACGTCGAGGAGGGCGCGCTTGAGCCGATTGCGCGCCAACTCGGCGTATTCGTTATCGATGCGCTCCCGCATCAACCGCCTGAGCCCGGCCACATTGTCGAGGCCCATGCTCTTGGCCAGCTCGTCGTCGAGCGCCGCCGGCACCAGCTCGTACAGCGCCTTGACCTCGACATCGAAGACGGCCTGCTTGCCGGCCAACTGCTCGTTGCCGTAGTCCGCCGGGAAGGCGACCTCGACCGCCACCTTGTCGCCGGGCTCGGCGCCCAGGAGCTGCTCCTCGAAGCCCGGAATGAAGGTGCCCGAGCCGAGCTCCAGATGGTAATCCTCGGCTGCGCCGCCGGCGAACTCGGCGCCGTCGATCCGGCCCTTGAAGTCGACGACCACGACGTCGCCTTCCTTGGCCGGGCGCGGCGCCTCTACGGCTACGCTCCGCCGATGCTGCTCGGCCAGCCCCTCGAGCGCCTTCTCGACCTCGTCGTCCGGGACCTGGACCACCGGGCGCTCGAGTTCGATGGCGCCGAACTCCATGGGCTGGATCTCCGGCAGCGCCTCGATCTTCATGGTGAACTCGAGGTCGGCGCCGTCCTCGAAGGAGACGATCTCGATCTTCGGCTGCAGGGCCGGCCGAAGACCGCGCTCCATCATCGCCTGGCTCGACCCGTCGTTGACCGCGCTCTCCAGGACCTCGCCCATCACCGACTTGCCGAAGCGCTGCCTGAGCAGCGACATCGGCACCTTGCCCGGGCGGAATCCCGGGACCTTGATGCTGCTCCCCAGCTCCTTCAGCCGGTGCTGCACCTTGTCGTCGATGTCGCTGGCGGCCATCACCACCTTGAACTCGTGCTTGAGTCCGTCGCTATGGGTCTCGGTCACCTGCATGGGATGTCCACGACGCTGTTGGGCACGGCGCACCTCGTAAGGGCCGACGGTTCGGCCGCCGGCCGCCGGCGAGCCCGAGAGGGCCTCATCGACACGGGCTTGGTGCGGGCGGAGGGACTTGAACCCCCACGGCTTGCGCCACAGGTACCTAAAACCTGCGTGTCTACCAGTTCCACCACGCCCGCCCCGGGCCGCCAAGCCGCGGTGGACCAGACCAGGGCGTCCCCTCGACAGCGCCCCGCGCCGGCGCGGTGCACCTCTATACGGTTGTCGCCCTTCACTTGCAAGCCCCGCATGGGGCGCGATCGGCGGGCAAACCTCAGACCGACTCCCAGAGCGCAACCATCTTCCCGCGCAGGTCCGCGTCGGGCAGCCGGCCGCGGCCGGCGCCCAAATTGTCGCGCATGTGCTCGGGCTTGCCGGTGCCCGGGATGACGCAGGTCACGGCGGGATGGGAGAGGATGAACTTGAGGAAGAACTGGCCCCAGCTGGCGCAGTCGAACTCGGCGGCCCAGGCCGGCAGCGCGCGCCCGCGCACGGCGCGGAAGAGCGAGCCTTCCACGAAGGGGCGGTTGACCAGGACGGCGACGCCGCGGTCGGCGGCCAGCGGCAACACCCGCTCCTCGGCCGCGCGCATGGCCAGCGAATAGGCCAGCTGCACGAAATCCAGCCGCTCGCGCTCGACAATCGCGGCGAGGTCGTCCAGCGCCCCCCGGGTGTAGTGGGTGACGCCGAGGTAGCGGATGCGGCCCTCCTCCTTCCAGGCTCGGAGCGTCGCCAGATGGGTCTGCCAATCGACCAGGTTGTGCACCTGCATGAGATCCAGTTGCTCGGTGCGCAGCTTGGCCAGGGACTGGGTCATCTGACCGATCCCGGCCTGCTTGCCGCGGGTCCAGACCTTGGTGGCGACAAAGGCTTTCGGACGCGCGCCCATGGCCTCGAGCAGCTCGCCCACCACCGCCTCGGCGCGGCCGTACATGGGCGATGAGTCGATCACCCGGCCGCCGCCGGCCAAGAGCAGCTCCAGCACCTCGGTGAGGCGCGCGTGCGACTCCGTGTCGCGCCGCTCGTCGAAGGTCCGCCAGGTGCCGAGGCCCACCGCCGGCAAGTCCTCGCCGGTCGCCGGGATCTTGCGGCTCAGCATCTGCGACGGGGCCGCCTGGGCCCCACGGCCGGGGACGGCCAGGGCCGCGCCGGCGCCGGCCAGGAACCGCAGGAACGCGGCACGCGATATTGGCGGTCCGCCGGCATAGGTCTCATCTTCCATGCCCCCATTCCATCAACTCGCCTCGGCGGCGGCAAGTCGCTGCTGGCGCCGCCCCAACACGATCGCGAGAGCGATCCAGAGCGCCATGAGCGGCAGCGCCAGGGCGGCGATGGCGTAGAGCCCGAGGCCGGCGCCGGCCAGCCCGGCGAAGAGCCAGCCGCTCACCGCGTCGCCGCCCCGGTAGATGACGGTGTCGATGAGGTTCTTGGCCTTGTACTTCTCCTCCGGGCTGACCACGGTGTAGAGGATCTCCCGCGCCGGCCGGGCGATGGCGTAGTTGGCGGCCCGGCGCACGGCCTGCACCGCGACGATCATGGCCAGGACCGGCGCCGCGGCGAGCCCGGCGAAGCCCGCCGCCACGATCGCCGGCAGCAAAGCCAGGGCCGCGGCGACGCCGAAGCGGTCGATGAAGCGGCCGGTGACGAAGGCCTGCAGCAGGATGGTCAGCAGGTTGACGGCGAGATCGATGGCGGCGAACAGGCGGGTGCGCTCGCCGGAGTCGTCGAAGGCGTCGGCGATGAGGTGGGCCTGGGTGAAGTAGAGGAAGGTGGCCGCCGCGGTGAGACAGAGGATGTAGCCGGCGATCGCCAGGAGGTAGGGCGAGCGGGCGAGGAGCGCGAAGCCGGCGAAGGCGCTGCCGCCGATGGCCTCCTCGGGCTGGCGGGCCGCCGGCCCGGCCGGGGTCGGGGGCTGGGCCGGGGGCGCCGCCCGCAGCAGCCGGCGGGCGCACTGGACCGCGCCCTCCAGCAGCAGGGCCGAGATCAGCAGCAGGTTGACCGGCCCCAGCGGCACCGCCAGCCAGGTCACCAGCGCCGGTCCGGCCATGGCGCCGGCGCTGCCGCCGGCGGCGATGAAGCCGAACAGGCGCTTGCCCTGGGCGCTCCGGAAGACGTCGGCCATGACGCTCCAGAAGACCGAGACCACGAACAGGTTGAAGACGCTGGTCCAGATGAAGAAGGCCCGGGCGGCGTGGACCCCCTGCCCGTCGCCGGCGCGGGCCGGGCCGAGCAGGAGATAGAAGATCAGGATGTTGAGGATGAAGAAGCGGTAGACCAGCGGGATGAAGCGGCCGCGCGGCAGCCGGGCGACGACGGCGCCGAACAGCGGCACCGCGGCCAGCATGACCACGAAGGTGCCGGTGAACAGCCACTGCAGGTTCCGCACGCCGCCCTGGATGCCCATCTCCTCGCGCAGCGGACGCAGGATGTAGTAGCCGCAGAGCAGGCAGAAGAAGTAGCCGAAGGAGAGCAGCAGCGCCGCCGCCTCGCCCTCGCGGACGTCGACGGCGCGCCTGAGCAAGGCAGTGGCGGACGCGAGTAGGCCGCTCATGGCCGCTCAGTCGAGGCAGGCCTGGGCGCAAGCGTCGAGGATGGCCTCGCTGTCGATGCGGTAGACATGGTGCAGGTCGGGCACGTCGCCGGCCTGGCCGAAGTGCTCGACGCCGAGGGCGTGGACCCGATGGCCGGCCACGGCGCCGAGCCATTCGAGTGTCGCCGGGTGGCCGTCGATGACGGTGATGAGGCCGGCCTTGGGCGCGAGCGGCGCCAGCAGGTCCTCGACCGGCGCGCGGGCCGCCGCGGCCCCGGCCTGGCGGGCCCGCTCGGCGGCGTGCCAGCCGGCGTTGAGCCGGTCGGCCGAGGTCACCGCCAGGAGCCCGGCCTCGGGCACGTCCTCGAGCAGCTGCTCGTAGACCTCGAGGGCCGCCGGCGCCACCGCGCCGGCATAGGCAATGGCGAGCTCGGCGCCGGGCTTGGGCGGCCTCAGCCAGTAGCCGCCGGTGATGACGTCCCGGCGCTCGGCCGGGGTCAGGGTCCGCTCGGGCTGGGCCACCGGGCGGGTCGAGAGGCGCAGGTAGACGGAGCCGCCCTGGCGGTCGCGCACCCAGTCGCCCTCGCCGGCCTCGCTGCTCCCAGCGTTTCCCTGCCCCCCGTCGCGCTGAATGTAGTCGAAGGCCCAGGCCATGATCTCGGCCAGCTCGTCGACGAAGGCCGGCTCGAAGGCGGCGAGCCCGTCCTGGGCCAGGCCGATGAGCGGCGTGCCGACCGATTGATGGGCGCCGCCCTCGGGCGCCAGGGTGACGCCCGAGGGCGTCGCCACCAGCATGAAGCGGGCGTCCTGGTAGCAAGCGTAGTTGAGGGCGTCGAGGCCGCGCTGGATGAAGGGATCGTAAAGCGTGCCCACGGGCAAGAGGCGCACCCCGAAGAGGCTGTGGGAGAGCCCCAGCGCCGCCAGCAGCAGGAACAGGTTGTTCTCGGCGATGCCGAGCTCGATGTGCTGGCCGGCGCGCGACATCTCCCAGTGCTGGGCCGAGACCACCTTCTCCTGGCGGAAGATATCGGCCCGGTCGCGGCGGTCGAAGATGCCCCGGCGGTTGACCCAGCCGCCGAGATTGGTCGAGACCGTGACGTCAGGCGACGTGGTGACGATGCGCCCGGCGAGCGGGCTGTCCTCGCGGGCCAGGTCGTTGAGGATGCGGCCGAAGGCCTCCTGGGTGGACATGGTCGACGGGCCCTTGGCCGGGTCGAGCGGCAGCGGCAGCCGCTCGGGCACCGGCACCGCCGGCGCCGCGAGCCGGCGCGGGTATTCCCGGGCGAACGGCACGTCGGCGAGAAACGCCTCGAGCTCTCCGGCCGGGGCCTCGAGGCCGGCGAAGCGGTCCCACTCCTGCCCTTCCGGCACCCGCATGGTTGCGCGGAAGCTCTCCATCTGCTCGGGGTTCATCAGGCCCGCGTGGTTGTCCTTGTGGCCGGCAAAGGGCAGGCCGAAGCCCTTGATGGTATAGGCGATGAAGCAGGTCGGCCGGTCGTCGCCCGCGGCGCGGAAGGCCTGCAGCATGCTCTCGAGGTCATGCCCCGCCAGGTTGGTCATGAGCCGGTGCAGGGCCGCGTCGTCGTGCTCGTCGAGCAGGGCCCGGATGCCGTCGACCTTGCCGAGGTCCGCCGTCAGGTGCTCGCGCCAGCCCCGCACCCCGGCGTGCTGGCCGCCGCCCTCGGCGCCCTTGTAGCAGAGGGCGGCATAGAGCGAGTTGGGACAGGCATCGATCCACTCCCGGAGCGCCTGGCCGCCCGGCCGCGCGAAGGCGGCCTCCAGCAGCGTCCCGTACTTGGCGGTGACGACCCGCCAGCCCATGCTCTCGAAAAGCTGGTCGAAGCGCCCGAACAGATGGTCGGTGATGGTGCTGTCCAGGCTCTGCCGGTTGTAGTCGATGATCCACCACAGGTTCCGCACGTCGTGCTTCCAGCCCTCGAGCAGCGCCTCGTAGACGTTGCCCTCGTCGAGCTCGGCGTCGCCGACCACGGCGACCATGCGGCCCGGCGGCCGATCCTCGGGCAGCAGCGACTTGAAGCGCAGGTAGTCCTGGACCAGCGCGGCGAAGCTGGTCATCGCCGCGCCCAGGCCGACCGAGCCGGTCGAGATGTCGACGTCGTCGGCGTCCTTGGTCCGCGACGGGTAGGACTGGGCGCCGCCCAGGGCGCGGAAGCGCTCGAGGTTCTCCCGGCTCTGATGGCCGAGCAGGTACTGGATGGCGTGGAACACCGGGCTGGCGTGGGGCTTCACCGCCACCCGGTCCTGCGGCCGCAAGACGTCGAAATAGAGCGCCGTCATCAGCGTCGCCACCGAGGCGCTCGAGGCCTGGTGTCCGCCCACCTTGAGGCCGTCGCGGGAGGGCCGCAGGTGATTGGCGTTGTGGATCATCCAGGACGACAGCCACAGCACCTTGCGCTCGAGCTGGCGCAGCAGCGCGAGCCGGTCCGCTGACGGCATGCGCTCGGCGCCCGGCCTCGCCCGTTGGTGCGCTGTACTCCTCGTCACCTCGCCTTGTCCGTCGTCATGGTCGACGCGCGCATAGTCAACCCGAAACCAAAGGGTGGGCGCAAATGAAATGTACGGAAACCGGGGC
>Ga0307428_1001050_pt1 | contig 14588 bp, 13 predicted proteins | sample SalMarWE160240MG_FD_202161 | JGI IMG/M metagenome (GOLD analysis project Ga0307428, IMG submission 202161) | Salt marsh sediment microbial communities from the Plum Island Ecosystem LTER, Massachusetts, United States - WE1603-240 | ecosystem: Environmental > Aquatic > Marine > Intertidal zone >...
GATGCGATAATCGGAGAAAAGATGAAGATTCACGTGATTGATCAATCAAAGTGCACCAAATGCGGAACTTGTTATGATGTGTGCCCGCCTAGATTCGGGGCAGTGAAAAAAATATCTGGTGAACCAGTTCCTTCACCCATTCCAGAAGAGAAGAGATTGATCAAAAGATCGCGGAAGGAGAAACGGGACTAAAGGGGTGAAAGAAGATGAAAGGAAGCGAGAAAGAAATCACATTGAAGATAGACGGATTAGAGGTCAAAGCCATAGAAGGAACATCGATTTTGGATGTTGCAAAAAAGCTTGGAATTAACATTCCGACCCTGTGTCATCATCCAGCTCTTGAGGCTTTTGGTGCTTGTCGTGTATGTTCTGTGGAAATAACTGACAAGCGAGGAAGAAAAAAGATTGTGACTTCCTGCAATTACCCTGTTTCCGAAGGACTTGTAGTTGATACGAAGTCTGAGAAAGTATATAGAACCCGTCAACTGCTGCTTGAGTTGTTGCTGGCTCGATGTCCAAAAGTGAAGAGGATACAGGATTTAGCGCGGGAATATGGCGTTGAGAAGCCGAGTTTTTGGGTGGGAGACCCAGAGGAGGACTGTATCCTTTGTGGTTTGTGTGTTCGTGTTTGTGAAGAATTAGTTGGCGTATCTGCTATCAATTTTGCGAACCGAGGTGTGGAACGGGAAGTTACTGCTCCTTATCATACAATATCTGATGATTGTGTTGGATGCGGTGCATGCGCTATCGTGTGTCCTACAGACTCAAAAAAAGTTCGAGTAAACACGTATCCAATGCTGGAAGAGGACATGAAGGAAGCAGAAGAACAGTTTCTGAAAGGAACAGGAGATGAACTCTTAGGCGTTCACACTGAAATTTTTGCAGCAAAAAGCTCTATTAAGGGACAGGATGGCGGAATGGCTACTGCTTTGCTTCTTTCGGGATTTGAAAGAGGTCTGTTTGATGCTGCTATTGTTGTTAAGCGAACAGTTGGGTATAAGGCGGAGGCAATTATTGCAGAGAGTGCTGAGGAAATACTGAATGCACGAGGGACTAAATATTCGAGAGTTAAAATGATGTCAAAAGTTGGGGAGCTAGTGGAAAAAGGGAAAAGGAAAATTGCTATTGTTGGGACACCATGCGAAGTTCGAACAGCAAGGAAGATACAGCAGCAGCTACTAACTGAATATCCCAGCCTTGAGATTACAGTAGTAGGGTTGTTCTGTTTTGAAGCCTTCGATTACGACAAGCTGAAAGAAGAGACAGCAAAATTGTTGGGTGTTGATTTGGACAAGGCAGAGAAGACGCAGATACATAAAGGAAAATTCATAGTCACGGTTGATGGAACGGAATACTCTGCTAAGGTGAAAAAGTTCAACAATGCGATTCAAGGCGGATGCGCTTACTGTAACGACTTTGTTGGCAGACTTTCTGATGTTTCTGTTGGCTCGGTGGGAAGCGATGAAGGATATTCAACAGTGATAGTGCGGTCTGATAAAGGAAAGAAACTTCTGGAGAATGTTGATTTCGTTAAGGGCGATGTCAACAAAGAAGAAATCATAAAACTGGCTGGATTCAAAAAGAAAAGAGCCGAAAAGAATTTTGCTCCCATCCTAGAAGGGACGCAAAAGTAGAACCGCATCAGGATTCTCTCGTGGCATATATGCCCGAATGTCTCCCTTTTTTTATCTTCAAAAGTAGAAAGTTGAGGCTTCAACCTATGTTCCGTTTTCGGAGTTCATACTTTTTATAAGCGTTAATGATTTAGGAAGTGTAAGTTAATGGGCTGAGTAAACTGGTGAATTCGTTGACTGACCAGAAAGCCGAAACAGAAGAAAAAGAACCTGGCAGAATCGAGTTCAATTTTCCATTGCTGACCATCAGAACAAAAATTTTCGGCGGAGTCTTTGACCGGCTCGGCTCTCTTCGCGCCTCACGACTAATCTCATGGCTTGCCCTCATTATTGTGCCCATTGTCGCAGCCATTGGGCTTTACCTGCTCTGCAGCAACCTAATCACGTTGCTGTGGACTCCAGTTGCAAGGGAGGCAATCGGTGAAATGGGTCCTGCATCGTATCTTCTGTTACCTGGAATTAATCCGTTTCTTCCCATATTGTATGGCTGGCTGGCAATAATCTGCGCAATAGTAGTTCATGAAGGCGCACACGGAATCATAGCAAGAAACCGAGGATTAAACGTAAAGTCAAGCGGGTTACTTTTCTTTCTGGTTATTCCCATTGGCGCCTTCGTAGACGTCGATGAAGATCAGATTGCAAAAGCAAAAGCTAAAGATTCTCTGAGGGTTATGGCTGCGGGAGTTGGAGGAAATGTTGTCGTAGCCGTAGCGTGCCTTCTCGCTGTTCTGCTTATTGTCAACGGCTTGACTCCAGTCGTTGATGGCGTATACATTTCAGATGTTACTGAGGGTATGCCTGCTGAGGCTGCAGGATTGTTGCCTGAGGATGTTTTTGTTTCAGTGGATAATATGCAGATTGGCAGTCTTGAGGAATTGCAGGCATTATTTGAGGACAAGAATTCAGGCGACATAGTTCAGGTGACTGTAGCTAGGGGAACAAAATGGGAGGAACGGTTTTCCACATCCATGAGTTTGACGGAATCTGAGGGGCGAGCTGTGATGGGAGTGAGCGTGGGTGATTTGATGACTGAAGAGCGGTTAAGATCTTATCAGCAGTTGAATCCTGAAACGTTTTCTCTGTATATGCTTCCTCCATCTTTGGTTCCGGGTCTAGTGCCTTTTTCAGATTCTTTGACTCCTTTCTATACGCATGGGTTGGGGGCGCAATGGCATGTTTATGCAAACATTTTCTTCTGGTTGTGGTTTGTCAACGTTAACGTTGCGGTGTTCAATGCTTTGCCGATTTATCCTCTGGATGGAGGGCGAATGTTCAACATCTCGTTGAAGAGCGTTTTGGGTCAAAGGGTAAGCGAGAAGACGATCTCTCGAATAACCTTTGCTGTGACAGCTACTTTGATTTGGGTTCTACTGATGATTGTTCTGATTCCCTTTATTATGTAATGAGCATAGTTTTTGATGATTCGGTCTTTTTCCAACATCTCTGGCTTATGAAACTATGGTCAACATGCAAAAACAACTTTTAGGTTGACTCACTATCTTTTACTGTAGTTGAAAACTGGTGAGCAATATGGCTCCTCATGTCGGAAGCGCCTCTATTTTAGCTGAATTGGCAACTGAATCAAACGTTGAAGAGTTTCTTGGGCTCGTCAGGAAGGTTAGCAGGCGATTGGCTACTGAAGACGGAAGGGTTGGAAATCTGAAGATAAGCGGCAGGCTTGTTGAGGTGCCGCCCGTCGGAGAAGCAATCATTATAGGCGATTTGCATGGGGACCTGAAAAGTCTCGTGCACATCTTGGATGAAAGCAAATTTCTAGGTAAAGCGAAAAGTGGCAGCGATGTTCTTTTGGTTTTTCTTGGAGATTACGGAGACCGAGGCTCTCATTCTCCTGAGGTGTATTATGTTGTCCTGAAGCTCAAGGAAATGTTTCCTGAACGTGTCATCTTGATGAGAGGAAACCATGAAGGACCCCCTGACCTCCTTGCATCCCCTCACGACCTGCCAATTCAAATGAAAAACAAATTCAGAGAAAAAGGCTCAGAAGCTTACCTGAAGCTCCGAGAACTCTTCAATCACATGTACACCGGCGTAATCATAAAAGAACGATATGTTCTACTTCACGGCGGAGCCCCAAGCCAAGCCACCAGCATCAATGACATCGCTTACGCCCATGAAACGCATCCGCGAGAACGTCACCTTGAAGAAATCCTGTGGAACGATCCATGGACGGGAATAAAGGGAACAATCGCTTCGCCTAGAGGAGCTGGCAGACTATTCGGTGAAGACGTCACAAACAAGCTTCTGACAATGCTTAACGTCAAAGCTTTGATTCGGGGGCATCAATCTTGTCCAGATGGATACAAAAGCATGCACGGCGGACGCGTATTAACCCTGTTTTCGAGGAAAGGCGCCCCATACAACAACAGGTACGGAGCTTACCTGCGCCTCGACATCTCACAGAAAGTGGAAAAGCCCAAGCAACTCCTACAGGGGATACATAAATTCTAGAGTTCAAACCCAAATGCTATACGTGAGTTGAATCCGCGGTAAACGGTATTTACGGCAGAACAGAAACATGCTCAGAGGGGTATTATTATTGGTCTGCCCATGTAATTTGCTACATTGACGGGTAGGTCATAAACGGCTTCTATGTTCTCTGAGGTGATCACTTCGTGACCGCCAGCAGCAAAAACCGTTCCTTCCTTTAACATAATGAATTTGTCAGAGTAACGCAAGGCAAGATTGATGTCATGCAGCGTCATGATTGCCGTTAAATCTTTTCTTCTTACAACATCAACAAGAGTAGACATTATGTGATGTTGATTGCATAAATCGAGGCTGCTGGTAGGCTCATCTAACAACAAAACTTTCGGTTCCTGCACCAAGGCTCGGGCAATCTGAACCTTCTGCAGTTCGCCACCACTTATTTCATTGATATATTTGAGACGAAGCTCGTTTAAACCAAGACGGTTTATGACGTCCTTGGCAATCTTGATGTCCTTCTTTGAAACGTCCCAAGTAATATGGGGCTTTCTTCCAAGAAGCACAGAATCGAAAACTGTGATCTGTGAAACGTCAGCCCGCTGAGGCACATAACCGATTCTCTTAGCCACCTCAACACGGTTCATACTACGGAGTGCCTCTCCGTCTATCATGATGGTGCCGTTGCGTACCTTTAGTAGTCCGTTGATGCATTTCAGGAGGGTTGTTTTGCCTACTCCGTTAGGACCTAAAATGGTTAAAACTTCGTTTGCTTCCACATTCATCTGGATGTCTTTTAACACAGCTTTGCTATTTTTGTATGCGAACTCGACATCTCTAACTTTCAGTTTCATTTTCTGTACCCCCGAATTAGTATAGCAAGAAACAAAGGTCCACCCATGAACGCGGTTATAACTCCCACAGGAAGAACGAGCGGAGAAATTATTGTTCGAGCCATGGTGTCTGACACCAACAAAATCAGGGCTCCCACTAACGCAGAGGCGGGAATCACGAAACGGTGATCAGAACCAACCACCCTCCGAACCATGTGAGGAGCTAACAAACCCACAAAACCAATAACACCCATCAAAGAAACTATCAAAGCGGCGATAAGCGAGGAGAGAACCATTCCAACAATGATGTGCCTGTTCACGTTGACACCCAGACTGCTTGCTGTGTCTATTCCAGCGTCGATGGCGTTGTAGTTCCAGCGGTTGTAAATGAAGTATATGAGCACAGGCAAAGACACCACGGCAATAAGAATGAGGTTATCCCAAGTTATGCGGCTCAGATCCCCAAACGTCCAGTAGACAATGGAAGCGATTTGAACGTCAGTAGCAAAATACTGGATTCCGGTGCGAGCCGCCGCAAAAACTGACCCCATAACAACGCCTGACAAAACTATGGCTTCTGGCGAGACACGGGTTAATCGGGTAAGAACAAGAACAACACCCGTGGATATCAACGAGAAACAAAACGCACAGATGGTCACGGCGTACTGATTATAGATTACTACGGCATCCTTGATGTTACTGAATGTTGAGCCTGCTCCGAGAATCACAATTGCGAATGCAGCTCCGAATGCCGCGGCTTGGCTAAGTCCAAGAGTGTAAGGTTCACTTAACGGATTCTTGAGTATACATTGCATAACTGTGCCTGCAACTGCCAGCATAGCACCAGCAACCACAGCCACTAACACACGCGGAAATCGGATGCTCCAAGCTATCCCACTCTGGTTAACTATGTGGTTAAGCACCTCGGAAATACTCAGGTTAGCTGATCCGATGGATAATGCTATGAAGATGATTGAGATCAAAACAGCAGCGCAAACTGTTAGGAACACTACCTTTTTTCCAATATACTTGGAGTAATCTGGGTTTTCATCCTTTTTTGGGCTAACGGTTTGGCTGTCCGCCATTACATTTTGCTCCTGTTTCCGGAAGGTTTGCGGGCGAAGATGATCTCAGACATTTCGTCCACAGGTGCGGTGTCTAGAATGGTGAACCCAGATGCTTTCAACAGTCTACAATATTCGTCTCTGTCTATGAATTTACGTGCCGAGTATGGCTTGCCGCCGATCTTCTTTCCTTCGAAGTGTATCATGTTCCAGTCCAGCTTTTTCAATGCGCCTTCCCTAGAATTGTCTTTGAACCTACGTAGCACCAAATCTCCATTGGGATTTAATGCACTCATAAGCTTCGGAATAAGCTCCGGATCATTGCCACTTTGATTGAAAGATGAAAAAATCGCATCATAACCTTCCCCGATACTGTCGACATAGAAATCTCCAGAAATAACATTGACTCTCATTGCGTCATATGCATCGATGTATTTGCAGGTTATCGGCGTTATGTTGGGGCGGTCGAAAACGAATGCCTCAAGTTCAGGATTGAGCGCAGCGAAAGCAATCGAGTAGAGCCCGTGACCTCCGCCAATGTCGAGTAGTCTTCTCCAACGGTGTATGTTCAGATAAGTTGTTACAACTTTTATAGCGTTGTAAACAGAACCTGCCTCAGCCCATTCAGCAATGCTGGTGATCCAGCTATCACCGAACATATCCTGTTTATCTTTGATAATTGGACCATCCCTGAGTAAGGTTGCCAAATGGTTCCAGCGTTTGGCGTTTGTTTTCATGTTTTGGAGGGTGTTGGTCATGCATTGGGAGGATGAGCGGCTTAAGTAGTTACGTGCTAGTGGCGAGTTAACGTATGCGTCGTCCTCTTTTGTCAACAAGCCAAGTTCGGTTAGTGCGTCACAAAATATTTGAGTCATTATCTCTTGATAGCCCAGTTGCTTGGCTAGGTACTGATGGGTTTTGGGAGTTACTGTGCAGTCAAACAGTCCACTTTCCCATGCTGTCATTATCAGGTAATAGCGCTTCAGTCCTTCTAGCGATTTCATTATCAAAGTAGAAAACGCCTTTGAGCGCGGAAATGGGGAAGTTATCAGGTTATTGACGTCTTTCATTGTTCTTGCTCCGTTGATGCAGTGAACTTCAATAGTTGGCTAGGCAAGTTGCTGTTGCCCAGAAACTGTTTTTGTGCATTCTTTTTGCACCTCATCGTAGGCTTACAGGACCAAATTGACCATAGAGTTCAGCCATCTCAACATAGAGTGGTGCGCCGTCTAGGAATGTGTAGATTTCGTCAGCTTTTTCAGCAGGGTCGATGTCCGCAAACTGGTTTGGATATAATACGGTTCCAACGTAGTATACGTCGGTTAGCACGACATCGTAGTTGAGATGGTACCCGTTGTAGCCCATCACTCCGTATGTGCAATTGTTTTGTATTGCATCCAAGCTTCCATACACGTCCATGTGATTTGCTACTTCGTCCTGGCAGAGGCTTAGACCATTGTAGTCAATGAAGATGACGTCGGGGTTAAGTCCAGGAATAACTTCAGCATCTATGCTCACCACTGAAGTGGAACCTTGAACCATCTCACCAGTGATCACATTCTTCGAGTTTGTTAACGTGAATGGAGCATAATATGCATTGGTTGAAACTAATCCGTGTGCTCCACGTGCCGAAAGACCACCCACATACACAGACAACTTTTCCGAATCAGGTACGCTAGAGGTTCTGCTGTCAAGGTCGTCTATTAGTCCGTTTACATAGTTGATAACTTCTGTAGCTCTAGCTTCTTTGTGTAATACTTGTCCAATGAGAGTGAGTCCATCGTAGAACGTTTGAACTTTTTCAGGAGTATCCAGACCACCATAGACAAGTCCGATAACGGGTATTCCCAACTGTTCCTGCATTGAATCAAGATTTGTTACATCAGCGTCTTGCTTAAATACGACATCGGGTGCTTGGGCTGCGATGAGCTCAGGGTCTCCACCATGGGCTGGACCAATTACAGGCAATGTAGCGTATTCGGGGTGTGCCATAGCGTATGGTCGTCCACTAGAGCTTGCTTCAACCTCTTCAACCGCGCATACCATGTCGCTGGCGCCCATATAAGTGAGCAAACGCAAGCAACCGGAATTTATTGCAATAATTCGCTGGATATCACTAGGAACAGTCACTGTGCGACGAGTCATGTCTATGATTTGTTGGGTTTCAGGTTGTTCTTCTGTGGGTCCTGAAAGGTTTGGGTTAAATACAACTGCAATTGCGGCGATTAAAACAACAACCACAACTGTAGCTACTGCTAAAATGTATGTTTTCTTTACCATTCAGCTCTTCATCCTTTGAGAATTTTGAATAAGAAAATCTGTTATCTCTTCCAAGCCAGACACGTTTATGTCAAGCTCCTCTCCGCTCAGTCCCTTCTGTTGGATGGATTGGTCGAAGGGTATTTGCGCGATTACACGGGTTTTGCCTAACTTGTTTAGCATTGTTTCGGCGAGGCTGTCGTTGATTTTGTTGAGTATAAAGTAAACTGATTTGTTTGCTTCGCCTGCCATTGCACAGGTTTTTTCGGACAGTTTAATGGATTCGTAAGATGGATCCAAAACCATTAAAACGATATCGACTCCACTTGCTACTCCTCTGCCTAAATGTTCTATTCCAGCTTCGGTGTCTATGATTGCGACGTCTTTTGGTGCCAGTTTCAGGTTGTACACAAAATCTTTGGATAGTCCGCCCATAGGACAAGCGCATCCTTCCCCAAAGTGTTCTACTTTTCCGATTTGCATCAGGTACAGTTTGTCTTTTTTTGAGACGCATTCGCTGGGTATTTTGTCTATGGTCCATGATTCGTTGAGTAATGTGGTTTGTTTTCCGGCATAGAATGCTGACAGCAGTTTGGTTAGGATAGCCTTTTTTCCGCCGAGTTGATCCATTAGTGCTTTTGGGTCTTCCATGCCCAGTTGGGTGCTGAGTCCGTAGTTTGATTCGTCTGTGTCTACGACTAGGACTCTGTATCCTTTGATGAGTAGGTTTTTTGCTAGAAGGGAGGCAATTGTGCTTTTTCCGCTACCTCCTTTTCCACATATCAGAACCTTCAAGTTTTTGTCCCCTTCGTCTTTTATGAGTGAAATTGAAATACGACATTTGGAACCACTTTAATAAGTATTACTGTTTTAATAAATCGTGTTACCGTCAAACATTTCTGCCGCCACACCAAATTTCTCCACAACAATTCCTTTCCAGAAAAAGAACCATTCCTCACATCTGCTCGCATCTGGAAAAATCATATTAGGAGACTAATAACAGTGCATTGTTGAAAACAGCCTTTTTCTGGGAAACCTAAGCAACAAAAAATTGCTGTTTCCACAAACGCTCGGACAGTAAGTTCCTAGTGCAGAAAACATTTTGTGAGGCATTACTTTAATCTGTCAGAACAATGTTTGATGCATGAAGGGGATACACTTGAAAATGGGACTTATGACCCGAGACGAAGACGGCTGGTGCTCCACGCAACTGCGAAAAGCCATGGAAAAACAGAACGTAACCCCTGTCTGTTTCAGTTACCGTCCGGTAATCGGGCGGGTCAACTACACTCCTGAGGCTTCAGTGAACGAAATTAACATCCTTCAAGACATGGATGCCATGATCACACGTCCCATTGGACGAGGCTCCTTAGAAGAAATCCTCTTCAGAATGAACCTTCTGCATAAACTGGAACGGCTAGGACTACTAATAATCAATCCGCCCCTAGCCATCGAACGGTCAGTGGACAAATATTGTTCCCTAACCCTCTTTCAGGAGAACGGGTTACCTGTTCCCCGCACAGCCGTTACAGAAAGCCATGACGAAGCACTGAAATGCTTCCACGAATTAGGCGGAGACGTCGTAGTGAAGCCACTGTTTGGATCAAGAGGAGTAGGCGCCACCAGAATCACTGACCCAGACATCGCCGCAAGAGTCTTCAGAACCATATCCTTCCATCATGGTGTTCTCTACCTCCAAGAATTCATAAACCACGGAGGATCAGATATCCGCGCCTTCGTTATAGGAGACCGAGTTGTAGCTTCCATGCGCCGAATAGCAAAAAACTGGAAAACCAACGTGAGCCTCGGAGCAAAACCTGTACCCTTAAATTTGCCCGCGGAACTGGAAAGTCTTGCAGTTAAGGCGGCTAAGGTCATAGGCTGCAAGGTTACGGGTGTAGACATCGTAGAGGGACCAGAAGGGCCCCTAGTTATAGAATTGAACAGTCAACCAGGATGGAGAGGACTGCAGTCGGTTACAAAAACGATCATCGCCGACGAAATCATCAGCTACATCTTCTCTGAACTCAAGGCTTAGGAGAAAAAAGGGCATGCGGGAGATCAATGTTTCCCGAATAAACGTTTCAGACCAAACTATCGAAGAGAGAACCGATTTTGTAGCAGAAGAAACAGCTCTCCACATATTCCTTAACAAAACACACTACGGAACGATCCTCTGCTCTCCCGACCAACTGGAAGAAATGGCTGTGGGACATCTTCTCTCTGAAGGACTCCTGAAATCAACAGACGAAATAGATGAATTGCTCCTGAAAAAAGACGGAAAATGCTTAGTGAAACTCAAACCAGACATTGATGCTAAGCAGCGAATCTCAACAGCACAACGTTTTGCACGCCTAGTAGTTTCCGCCTGCGGCTCCCCCGACTATCGCCCCCTCTCAGAAGTCATAGACACTCTCCCAAAACTGGATATGACACCGACCGTAAACGCACAGGTTGTTTCCCAGTCAGTGCTGCAACTCAACACTATCGCCAAAAACTTCAGAACAACAGGCGGAGTTCATGTAGCAGCACTCTACTCGACAGATGGAAAATTAGCTGCTTTGGCTGAGGATGTGGGACGCCACAACGCCGTGGACAAAGTCATCGGCGCCGGAGCAACAAAAAACATGGATTTCAGGAACCTTTTTCTTGCCTTGAGCGGTCGACTCACCGGAGATATAGTTTTGAAAGCAGCCCGCATGAAACTTCCCATAATCGCTTCCTTGTCGGCGGCTATCAGTTCTGGTTTAGAAGCAGCCCAACTGACAAGAGTAACTTTGATCGGTTTCGTCAGAGGCAAACGAATGAACATTTACACTTATCCGGAGCGAATAGTGCTCGGCGCCCGTAAGATTTAACGGTGAAAGATTTATTGAAAAAGTGAACACTGATGAAATCTGAAGCAGACAAAAGCAAACTCGACTTCCTAAAGGATTTAGCGTTGGAGCTTGGCGCAGCAGAGGCGAAAATAATTCCAGCCGATGAAATAGTTGTTGAGAACCGAGTTGTGCTCAAATGCCGAGTAGGATGCAAAGAATTCGGAAAAACGTTAATGTGTCCGCCCTATGCTCCCAGCGTTGACGAGTTCCGGAAAAGTCTAAGCGAATACAGTTATGCGCTCGTTTTCAAATTAAAGAGCCAAGCAGAAGCAACAGCAGAAGTTGCTAAATTGCTTTCTAAGAACGAAAACGACCCATCCCTAACCGAGGAAATGAAAGAAAGAATACAAAACTTCTGGGCTTCTTGGAAAGCTGAAAAGAAAGAATTAGTTAAGAAGATTTGTGCCCTTGAAAAGGCAGCTATGAATAGGGGCTACACTCTAGCATTAGGATTCACTACTGGTTCCTGTATGATATGCGACGAGTGCAATCTTGAAGAAAAGATATGTACTCATCCGACAGAGGCACGCTACTCAGCACAAGCTGTGGGAATCAATGTTCTACAGACTTTGGAGAATGCTGGCATGCCTATACCTGTTCCATTCAACAAGACCCCAGAGTCTTTCGGTTTAGTGCTAATAACCTGACCAGCACGATCTCCTTCTAGTCTCCAAGTAACCACAAAATATCGAGTTCTATTAGGAGCCTAATAATACTTCATTGTTGAAAACAGTACTTTTCTGAAAGCCATACCCAAAATCTCTTCTACATGTGTTCAATCGCTAGCCAATTCCTCTTTTCCACTGTTTGAAGCGGTTATCTGGTCAAATTTTTGCGATTGTTTTCGAACCTTATATACAGGTTTAAGTTACCATCTTGTAAAGTAACATGCCTGATTGAAAGTTGCTTTGCTGGCTGTTTTTGTTTGTTGGCACTTCTATCTGCGTTTGGCTCGTAACCCTTGTAACGTCCCAATAGTCGATAGGTGATTATATTTCCCCAAAAATGGGATATGTCGTTTAGGCTTAGGGCTAAAAAGCAACGGAACTTTGTTTGTCTTTCAGAAGTTTTCTTTGAGAACGTGTTTTTGGTGACATCGCTTGCTTGTTTTGTCGCTTCCATGTAATGGGTTTGAGCATGCGTCTTTTCAGACGTGTTTTTCTTTTGTTGATTGACGCGAAACGGGACGAAATCAAACAATATTTAGTTTTACATTTCAAATCCTGCATGTGGTAGAGGTTCAATTTAGCATTTTTACGGTATAAAACATCTGTTCCTCGTTAACTTAAACCTGAAAAAGATGATGATGGGAACGAAATCAGACGAAACACAGGAACAAGCAAGAAAAGAAACTTTATGGTTGTTGCTGAAGTGAAGAAAAGGCTAATAGGCTAAACTCTTACTGTTTGACCTCGATTATATTGCAGAAATCAGCGGTAATTCTTGCGGGCGGCTTCTCCAGAAGGTTTGGCAAAGACAAGGGATTAGTCGATCTAGATGGTAAGCCGCTTGTCCTTCATGTGATTGACCGAGCAAGCAAAGTAGTTGACGAGGTTCTAGTAGTAGTCAGCTCTAAAGATCAGAAGAACAAATTTGAACCCATTTTAGCAGAGAAAGCAAATCTGATTATTGATAAAGACGGGTCTCAGAGCCCCCTTGTTGGAGCCATAACAGGATTCGAAAGTGCTAAGGGCGAATATTCACTGCTTTTGCCATGTGACACTCCCTTAGTTTCAATTCAGATAGTTCAGTTTCTGTTAGACATGTGCAGCAATAGGCGTGCCGCTATTCCCAGATGGCCGAGTGGATACATCGAGCCTCTTCAAGCAGTTTACCACACAAAATCCGCCCTAACCGCGGCAAAGACGGCGTTAAGGCAGGGAAACATGAACATGCGATCCATGATTGATAATCTGAGGGGAGTACGCTATGTTTCAACGATGGTTCTGGAGCAACTGGAACCTGACCTTTTGACCTTTTTTAACGTCAATACGCCTCAGGATCTGAAGAAAGCTGATTCCCTTCTGAAATAACTGGTTATTTATATTCGGTATCGGTTCTAATGTTGGGTCTTAACATAAAAACATGTTTTAGCGAAAAAATAACTGTTAATTTTTAACTTTTTGTCTATATGTAGGAAGTAACCGTAAACAACGCAATCTCTCTTCGAATATTTTTAATGTTAAAAGCGTAAAAAATAGAGTTGTGAAATTATATAATAAGCATTTATCTGCCATGGATACATGTGTCAAGAGGCGAAGAATATTAAACAGTCGATGTTGAATCCAGTAAAAGAGGCGTTGTCGTTGAATAAAATCGAGATATTCCCAGTAACCGGCTTGCCTATCGTAAAAGAAGGCGACGACCTTGCTCTATCGATCTGCCAAGCTGCTGAAAAGCAGGGAACTCATATTCAAAACGGTGACGTTATTGTAATCACTCACGTTGTAGTTTCTAGAGCTGAGGGAAACGTTGTAAACCTCGAAACGATAACGCCTTCAGAGTTCGCCAAATCCGTTGCCAAGAGAACCGGTAAAGACCCTAGACTCGTAGAGGTTATTCTCAGAGAATCCAGAAGCATCGTACGAATGAGTGAAGGAAAGCTCATTACTGAAACTAAACAGGGAGTGATCTGTGCCAACTCGGGAATTGATCGTTCCAACGTTCCTGGAGATAGTAACGTGGCGCTTTTGCCTGAAGATGCGGATCGGTTAGCCCGAATTATAAGACAGAAGATAATGCAAATAACTGGAAAGGATGTTGCTGTTATCGTTTCGGACACTCACGGGCGCCCTCTACGTCAGGGTGAAATCAACATAGCTTTGGGCATCGCCGGATTCGAACCACTACGAGATCGAAGAGGCGAAAAAGACCTTTTCGGTTACAAAATTAAAGTTAAAAGAACCGCTATCGCCGATGAACTAGCCTCAGCCGCTGAACTGGTCATCGGACAAACAAACGAAGGAATTCCCGTAGCCATAATCCGAGGATATCCATATCCGAAATCTGAAAAGGCAAATGCAACCAAGTTGATACGCCCTCGAGAAAAAGATTTGTTTATCTGAAACATTTTTTGGAATAAGAAACAAATGACCAACAAAACGGATGTCCTAATCTCCATACTGAAACTAACAAACAGTGGTGCCGCTGCTGAAGAAGCTGTTGCCATGGACGCCAACGTTCCTGTCCAAGTTACCAACGACTTTCTGAAAGGGCTTCGTGAAATCGGGCTCATCGAATGTGAAAACGGAAAAATCGAAGTATCTTCGAACCAACGAGTCAAACTTGCCATTCACGCCATCAACCATGGAACGGACATTGAAAGAGTATGCAAAGTTCTTGAATGGATTGAGTTTGAAAATTTTGCAGCTACAGCCTTTGAAACCAACAACTTCGCTGTTAAACGCCGTTTCCGCTTTAAAGCATCAGGAAGAAGATGGGAGATCGATGTCCTTGCGTATAGTGAACCAATTGTTG
>Ga0307428_1001053_pt1 | contig 14561 bp, 13 predicted proteins | sample SalMarWE160240MG_FD_202161 | JGI IMG/M metagenome (GOLD analysis project Ga0307428, IMG submission 202161) | Salt marsh sediment microbial communities from the Plum Island Ecosystem LTER, Massachusetts, United States - WE1603-240 | ecosystem: Environmental > Aquatic > Marine > Intertidal zone >...
CTCGTGAGGGGGGTATCGCAGGGATTTTGAAGCGTATCATCGCTGGTGGTTTTGATGAAGTTGAAGAATGCCGAAAGATGGGCGTAGCGGGTTCGCTTGGTGAGCTGTGCCCTGTGCTCCGTCATATGATTCAAAAACGATAAGATCTCATGTGAGGTGATCTCCTCGAGATTCCTGGCGCTGAATTGCTCACAGAATCTGGAGAGGATTGCCTCATACCCTCGGACGGTGCTCTGTCTGGAGTTCGATTGGCGATACTCTAGACACACTGCTGCGGCTTGTGAAACGTTCATGGTTTACCTCCTTTCTTTGATGCGGTTGAATGTTGTAGGTCATCAGGAGCTAAACCTATGATATCTTGAGGTTACAGGCAATTATTTGGCTTGTTGAAAGGGTGGGGGGATAGCAAGAGATCACAGATTCAGCTTTCAAGATCGCAAGTCTCGATTTATTATCGTAAGTTGTTTTGGAACCTACGTCCCCCTTTATGGGGAGGTCTATCTCCCTATATAATCCCATTTTCTATCTATACAAAGAGAGTGCTTTACAGGAAATAGTTCTTGCAAATTAGAAATCTATTTCTATAATGTAAAATATGATAAAACGAAAAATAACCAAGACAATCATATCGCGTCTTCAGCAATTTCCTGCTGTTGCCCTAGTAGGCCCAAGGCAGTCTGGGAAGACTACGCTGGCAAGGACCTTTTCCGGGAAGTATTACGACCTGGAAGTTGACCAGGAAAAGCTAAGGCTTGACCTGCAATGGGATGAGGTTACTGAATCCGATCACCTTATTATCCTGGATGAGGCTCAAAGCTATCCTGAGATCTTTCCCAGGATACGAAGCGCCATCGACAACCGGAGAGACACCATGGGCCGTTTCATGATTCTCGGTTCTGTCTCACCGGGATTGATGATTCAGGTATCTGAATTCCTGACCGGCAGAATCGCCCTTTGTGAACTTTCGCCTTTTTCTATCGATGAAGTGAGGCGAAAGGATCTGGATACCTTGTTGCTTGCAGGGGGGTTTCCCGATGGGGGAATACTCAAGAGGGATAGATTTCCTCTGTGGCAAAAGAATTATCTCGATGTGCTTGCCATGCGTGATCTTCCGCAATGGGGCCTGCCGGCAACTCCACAGGTCACCCAGAGGCTTTTCAGGATGCTGGCCGCAAGCAACGGCACCGTCTGGAATGCGAGCCAGATCGGCAAGAGCATGGGTCTCTCCTATCATACGGTTAATTCATACTTGAATTACCTCGAACATGCATACCTTGTTCGAAGGCTTCAGCCGTTTCATGCCTCTGTCCGGAAGAGGATTGTGAAGAGCCCGAAAGTGTACTGGCGTGATACGGGTCTCTTGCATAGTCTTCAAGGTGTTATCGGTATGGATGACTTAATCGCCCAGCCATGGGTAGGATTTAGCTGGGAAGGTTTTGTGATTGAACAGATCCTTACCTGTCTTGAGACCCAGGGGACTCATTATGAAGCATACTTCTTCAGGACAAATGACGGATACGAACTTGATCTCCTCTTGATACGTAATGGTAAAAAATGGGCCTTTGAAATCAAGCTTTCGAGTTCTCCCGGCAGGGATGAATTGGATGGATTGCAAAAGGCGGCAGAGATGGTGGGAGCTGATAGAAAAGTCCTTATCTCCCGGACCAAAAGAGAGATAGAAGGAACGAATTTTGTTTCTACGAATCTGTACGGCGTACTCAGGTTGCTGCACGATAGAAGCAGGGAGATATCGTAAGGATTTTAGATTTAGGCAGATCATGCAAAGTTTCGAATTTTGGGATTTCTTTGACTAGGTTGAAGAGCTTAACAAATCAAGGCAATGAAGGATTAAAAGTGAGTTCAATCCCGGCAAAGGCACAGGAGGCAGGCTCTCAATAAACAAAGGTATTGTCATGATGGAGTTTCCCCAACCGGATTTGAATCCCGCCGCGGGACGAGAAAGGCCCGGCCTCGCACGCCAAAAAAAGACCCACCGCTCATGCGATGAGTCTCTTCAATAAATACAATGGCGTCCCCAACCGGATTTGAACCGGTGTTGTCGGCGTGAAAGGCCGATGTCCTGGACCTGGCTAGACGATGGGGACACGAATGAATGCTACACGATAATGGTAATCACTACAAGGGAGAAGCCAAAGTGGGCCGTGCGCGAATCGAACGCGCGACCAACGGATTAAAAGTCCGCTGCTCTACCGGACTGAGCTAACGGCCCATATGGATTCTAAGCCTTTCCCGTTCTAGTACCATTAATGCCGTGGAGTGTCAAAGCAATAATACCAGACCCGACAGCATTCAATCGAGGCTTACGGTGAAGATACTCTGCCTGATGAGGCAAAGCTCCTCTTCATTGGGGGGGTAGGGATAGTTCCACTGTTTCTCGCCTGGAAAGCAATTCCCAAAGGGTCTGTTGCAGGCAACCTCTCCGTCCCGATCAAGACACCCTGTGGTCATAAAGGGGATGCCGAGGTTGATTGCTTCCATAACCTCATCATGCGGAAGGCCGAAATTTATGATATGACCCTCGTTGTCAAGAGACAGTGCAGAAGCAGGCACAGACCTCTCCTCCAGTAAGAAACGCGTAAGCTGGATCCTTAAATAAGAGGGCCACGGCGGCTGCGGCCTGTCCTGCAAGGGTGATCCGGGCTCGGCAAAGAAGGAAAACAGGTGATTCACGGCCCCCATGTTCCATGCCCTTTCCATGGTTGCCACCATCTGCCCTTCCGTCTCCCCCATTCCCACCATGAGATGAATTCCCACGTTTCTCTCGCCGAAGATCTCAAGCCCGTCCGATACGGTTTGCCAATATTTCTCCCATGTGTGGGGCCCTGATACCCCGGTTCCCCGGTAGAGGTCAAAGAGCTCCGGGGTAGCGAGGTCGACTGCCACGCCGATCTTATTCGCACCGGCCTCCTTCATGGCCTCCAGATCGGCACGTTTCAGGACCGTGGGACTGATGAGTAGGGAGATGGGAATCGCTGTTTCCTCCTTGAGCCGTTTGGTCATGGCTATGGTGTCCCTCGGGCATCTGCCGTTGGTGATCATGGAGATGCAGGTTCGTTTCACGTATGGCGGGCCGTTATTGATGGCCTCAATAATGGCATCCATACTGAAAAGAGGCCACTGGACCATGATGAAGCTCTTCTCATCGTAGGCGCCCGATCTCCGTTTGTTCAGGCCGCAGTAAGCGCAGCTTGCGGCGCATCCTTCATGGTGATGGATGAGCAGGTTCGCGCACCTGTTTTTTGCGCCCCTGTAAAAGCGGCCCGGCACGAGGCCGAGGGACATGGCCGTAGCCGTACTTATCCTGGCGTATTCAGGGCTCTGTGGTCCGTTATCCTTTGTCATCGCCGTTTGCCGTCTCCCTGTTGCCTGCGCTTCCCTCCAGATTTCTTACTTCTCGTGGAGTGATGGAGTATTGGATGAATGGAGTATTGGAAACCATCGTAGCGGATACCCTCTACGGACGGTCCAAAATATACGATGTTAATGAGGCTTTGTCCCGACTCTCAAAACCCTTTCTTCCATTTGAGACATTTACTCCGACACTCCATTACTCCAGGCCCATTCCAGTGTTTCTTCACATGATCTTCTGTAATGGGTTAAGGGCATTCTCCCGTGCCTTGAGGATTGCCTCCGTCAATGTCGGGACATCAAGGCCGTAGATCATTTCATCCCTCCACACCCCTGAGAGATGTTCCTCGATCTTCTCAGGTTTTGACGAGGTCCACTTTAGCGAGGATTCCAGCAGGTTGATATCCCTGGTGGTGGAGAAGAAATCGCCGGTAATCATAATGTGCTCAATGGTGTTGCCGGCAAGCGACAGGTATATCTCGAGCAACCCTCCGCGTGTCTTCAGCATGCCGGTTCCCATGTGTGATCTGGGATGTTTGTGCGAGAATATCCACTCCGGGTTGTTGTATCTGTTTTGAGAGAAATCGCGGATCTGCCTGTTTTCCCATTCATCGGGCTCGTCGATTTCGAGAGAAACGCCGAATGCACGGCGAAATGAATCCTCAATGGCCCCGAACGCGGCCTCCATCTCAATGTCACGGCCCAGTTGCTCCGTGATGGTAGTCATTCGATCGCTGAAGCAGTTATAGCCCTTATCGGAGATCTTCAAGGGGGGCTGGTTCATGATATCCAGCATGAGAGGGATGTCGAAGTCCACCAGCAGGCTCGCATGGAATAGAATGGCCCTCTCCGCTTCCAGTGCGGCGGATAGTCCTGCTATCTTCTTGCCTTCCACTACAAGGTCGTTCTTGGGCACGAAGGCCGCCTTGACCCCAAGATCCTGCAACGCCCGCAGCAAGACAGTGCTCAGCGTTTCGAATATTCCTCGTATCCCTCCCCTCATGCCGGGTTGGTCGATATCGATACCGAGCCCAAGGGCAACCACCCGCGGCCCCATGATCACCGTGCCGCCGCCGGTGCTCCTTCGATTAAATTCGATCCCCCTTTCTCTGCACCTGTCCAGCCTCAGGGCAGCTTCTATATCCTGGTATTTCCCCACGATTGCCGATGGCCTGAAGGTGTAAAGATGAAGGATGGGGAGAGAGCCGTGTGCGGATAAAGACAGGGGCAGCGTGTCGTCAATGGATAGGCCCAAGGCAGTTGAAGCGGGATATTCCGCATTCTTGAAGAGCCTCCACGCACCCATTACGCCTTTGCCCGCTCCTCCTCGGTCTTTTTAATCTCTTGTTCGATAAAAGGGATGAGCTGGTCTTGTCCGTGCATGAGGTTGCCGAGCTCGCCCTCAAGGTCACTCGGTTCGATAGCCAGGATCCACCCCTTTCCATAAGGGTCCTGATTGATGAGACCGGTATCGTCCTCCAGCTCTTCATTGAGCTCGATAATCTCCCCTGATAAGGGAGCGCAGAGCTTTCCGATCCATTTCCTGGACTGTATCTTGCCGCAGACCTCTCCCTGCTCCACCTCGTCACCTTCATCGGGAAGGTCTACAAACACGATATCGCCTGCCTCTTTTTGAAACATATCATTCATTCCGACAACAACCCGGTTCTCTTCGACCCTGGCCCAGCTATGCTCCTCATGATAGTAAAGATCATCAGGCATGTCATACCCCTTTATATCCGCCATATCCTACCTCCTTTGGACTGTTCTATGAAGATGATTCATGCATGTAGTATATCGATTCCCGGAATTCAATAAAAATGTGATCTGTGCTTGTGTCCTTGGATTTTTCGTCTCAGCCGGTTGCTCCGTAGTTCCCGATTAAGCTGCCATGACCGGCTGTCCGCAATAAAAAACGATGCTGATAACTACACAGGGTATGTTTCACCAATTGGTCAAGGAGACTCCTCTGGATCCTTCCTCGGCCTGCCTTAATCACGTTAAGAATATACTATAACCTTTGAACCGGGAACTTTGAACGTAGAACCCTTTATTTAAATCTCTCCAGAACCGATCGTGCATGGAGGGTAAGGCCTTCTGCGTTTGCCAAGGTCACTACTGCCTCTTTCAGGAGCGAAAGCCCATCCTTACTCACATACTGAAAGGTTGGTTTTTTCAGAAAATCGTCCACGGAGAGCCCTGAGAATATCCGCGCCTTTTGCCCCGTTGGCAGGACATGGTTCGTGCCTGAGGCGTAATCCCCTGCTGCTATGGGCGAGAAAGGCCCCATGAAGATTGAGCCGGCATTTCTGATCCTCTTGAGCAAAGAAAACGGTTCCTCGGTCATGATCTCAAGATGTTCCGGCGCATATTCGTTAACAAAACCGATGGCCTGGTCCATATCCCTTGCAATCAGGATCCGGGAGTATTTTTCCATCGATGAGCTCACGATCTCCGATCGGGGGACCTGTGGGAGCGCCTTGTCCAAGAGAGCTGAGACCTTACGTACGAGGTCTTCAGAGGTGCTCACCAGCACAGTGGCCGAGTCAGGATCGTGCTCTGCCTGTGACAGGAGATCAATGGCAATAAAATCAGCGTTTCCCGTGTGATCGGCGAGAACCATTCCCTCACTTGGGCCGGCCGGGGAATCGATGTCGACCTCTCCGTAAACCATAACCTTCGCAGCGGTAACGTACTTATTGCCAGGTCCTACTATCTTATCAACCTTGGGGATGCTCCGGGTGCCATATGCCATGGATGCAATGGCCCATGGACCGCCGACCTTAAATATCCTCGCCGGTCCTGCAATCTCCGCTGCCACGAGTATGGCGGGGTGCACTGCCATGGCTTCGCCGGGAGGAGTGCAGATAATAATGTCTTTTACCCCTGCCGCCTTTGCGGGCAGGAGGGTCATGAGCACGGAGCTGGGATAGGGGGCCTTACCGCCGGGTATATACGCGCCAACGCGCTGAAGGGGCGTGGTCATCCGCCCGGCCAGGATTCCATCGGCTACCTCCATTGCCCACATTTCTTTCCCCATCTGGGCTCGATGGAAGGCGGTGATGTGTCGGGCGGCAAGCTGGAGGGCATCGATTACCTTCTGCTCAACATTCTCATAAGCCTTTTCTATCTCTGCCTTACCGACCTCTAGGTCGTGTAATCCAAGATCCTGATTAAGATGCTTCCTGTAGTAATCGAGGAACACCTCTTCACCATTGTCCTTTACATCGAGGATAATCTCTTTCACCCGTTCGTAGACCGATGATATGTCAATCTGTGATCTTTTCATGAGCGCCCTATATTCCTCGGGCCCTAACTCATCGATTTTTACTGGTTTCAGCGTCATTGTTGTGCTTCCTGCCTGGTACTGACCTAAAATAAAAGTCTCAAGGATCACGGTTCAAAGGTGCTTTATCTCCTATCCCATATCCTGGCTGCCATTTCAATGGAATTTTCAGCAGGGAGGTTATGAAGAATACTTTTAGCAGCCAATCTTGATGAGCTCGTAAAAAGTCTTAATTCTGTCTTTTTAGTCATTCTAGCGAACCCCGGATCAGAGTCCGGGGCAGGCGCCGGAATCCATTAATTCCAATAGGTTCTGGATGCCGGATCCGTCATCCTGGACCCTGATCCGGGACCGGCATGACTATTACCTGTCGAGAGCCTCTAGGTCGAACGAGAGGACTTTTTACGAGTTTGTCAATTTTTGAATGATTATAGTATAATTATAAAGATGATCTTGTAGTAAACAGGGTCGCTGTAAAAGGATTCATCAACCCAGGGAATACAAGGATGCTGACAGCCGATACCATCAATGCCTTACCTCGTAAACCAGGGGTATATCTCTTTAAGGACCGATCGGGAAAGCCTCTGTATATCGGAAAGGCAAAGGACCTGCAAAAACGTCTCTCTTCATACCTGCGCACGGGCAAGGATCAGGCCTTTAAATCATGGCTTATCCTGAAAAATTCTCACTCGCTCGATCATATCATCACCGCTACCGAGAAAGAGGCGTTGATACTCGAGGGTAATCTTATTAAAAAGCATCGCCCGAGGTATAATGTAAAGATAAAAGACGATTCCAACTATCCCTTTCTCAAGCTGGACATCAACAACAAGTATCCCCGTCTCAGCATAGTGAGGCGGATGAAGAGCGACGGCGCCCTCTATTACGGCCCCTTTACCTCCAGCTCAGCAGTGCGGTCCACGCTTCGTCTTATAGGCCCCCTGTTTCCCTTAAGGAAATGCAGAACGAATGAAGTCCCCAAGAGGTCGAGACCTTGTCTCAATTTTCAGTTGGGTCTGTGCCTTGCTCCGTGCTGTGAGCACGTGAGTCCCGATGAGTATAGGGAGATTGTGGATCAGGTCAAACTATTCCTTGAAGGTCGCAACAGGGAATTGATTTCCCGATTGAAGGGAATGATGCAGATGGCATCGAGGGATCTTAATTTTGAGAAGGCCGCCAGGCTAAGGGACCAGATCAAGGCCGTTGAGAAGACGATAGAGAGGCAGACGATCGTTTCGTCAGGCAGGAAGGATCAGGATGTGATCGGACTTTTTCATTCCGGGAAAGAGGCCGTGATCGTAATACTGTTGGTGCGGGAAGGATATTTAATCGGCACGAAGTATTTCACCCTCCAGTCCGAGTGGGAGGATTCGGGGGAGATCCTGGAATCGTTTCTTAAGCAGTACTATAGGGACCGAGCGTATGTGCCGTCTGAGATAATCATCTCGAATGCCATCGGCGATCTCGCAGTGATTGCCGAATGGATCACAGGAATAGCAGGCAGGAAGATCTCTCTCTTTGTGCCGACCAGGGGGGGCAAGAAAAAACTCGTGGATATGGCCACGGCAAATGCTGAAAATATCATGCGAGAGAGGCAGCACACAGAACAGGTCGCAGTGCTTGAAAATGCAAAATCTATGCTTAAATTACAAAAGATTCCCTATCGCATAGAAGGACTAGATATATCTAATCTCCAGGGCGAGCATCCAGTGGCCTCTCTGGTTTCATTTTATAAGGGAGTTCCTCAACGTTCCGGGTACAGGAATTACAGGATAAGGGAAGTCCGGGGTATAGACGATTATGCCATGATCGCAGAGGCGGTGAGAAGGAGGCTGACAAAGGGCGACCAACCGGATCTCTTTCTCATCGATGGGGGGAGGGGTCACCTATCGGCGGCCAGAAGAGTGATAGAAGCACGCGGTCTTGAAGATCCGCCCGATATTGTTTCGATCGCAAAGGCAAACAGGGGAGAGGCGGGAGCAGCGGACAAGATATATATTCAGAACAGAAAGAATCCCCTCATGCTTTCCCGCAATCATCCGGTATTGCTCTTTTTTATGAGGATTAGGGATGAGACGCACCGGAGGGCTATCGGTTATCACCGGACAAGGCGACGGAAGAGTTTCATGGAATCCGAGCTTGACAGGATACGGGGAGTGGGCCCAAAAAGAAAAAGAGAGCTGTTGAGATATCTCGGTAATATTCAGTCCATTGCAGGGGCAAGCGTAGAAGAGATACGGCGAGTTCCAGGGATCGATAAGAGGACCGCTGAGTCTATCTTTGATTACTTCAAGGGACTTTCCCCTTAGAGCACCTTCATGGGATCGGCGCATCAAGACCCTTCAGGCAGGTTTGTTCAGGGTGCAATACCATGACAGAAGAGGGTAGACTAATAAGTTCTAATAATGGAACAATATTTATTTAAACGTTTCAAAACTGATATGTTTATAGTAGGCTGCCATAATGGAGATTTTTTGATGCCTATGATTTTACTATTAATATCAAATGGTTATCAATAATTATCGATCACTGAAATCTTGGCACAGTGAATGCACTATCAATCTTTAAAAGGAAAGGGGACTTACTTATGAAAATAGCGTTTAGCTCAACAGGAAAGGATCTTGACTCCGGGATAGATCCGAGGTTTGGCAGGTGTGCATATTTCTTGGTTGTAGACCTAGATGATATGAGCTTTGAGGCCATTGAAAACGAGAGCATGTCGCTGGGCGGAGGAGCAGGCATTCAGTCAGGTCAGTTTATTGCCAGCACAGGGGCGAGTGTCCTTATAACCGGGAATGTAGGGCCTAATGCCAGCAGAACCCTGAATGCAGCCGGCATTGAGGTGATCGTTGGGGCTAATGGCCCGATTAGAGATGTGATTGAGAGATACAAGCGGGGCGAGCTATCCCGCACTGATAAGGCCAATGTAGCAGATCACTTCGGTATGGGAGGAGGCCAAGATGCCTATTCTGGTGGGGGCATGGGCCGAGGCATGGGCATGGGACAAGGCATGGGCCGAGGCATGGGCATGGGACAAGGCATGGGCCGAGGCATGGGTATGGGAGCAGGTTATGCACCAATGCAAGATCCACCCGCTTCATCTCACGAGAATGAGATGGAATCCCTTAAGCAAGAGGCAAAATCCTTAAGGGACCAGCTTAACTCTATCTTATCACGCATAGAGGAATTGGAAGGGAAGTGATTGATACATCTGTCCACGATTGATCGTGGTTGATGTTTTTGCCTTATTTAAGGAAGCAAAGAAGCCTTATTCCCTGCTAGAACGTGATGAGTGTATGGCTGATGCAGCTCAACAATGAGATGCTGAAAAACGCTGATAAAAAAACCTTGAATAAGACGAGCATGAAGATTGCCATTCCAACCTGGAACGGCAGGGTTTCGCCTGTTTTTGATACAGCATCACGGCTCTTAGTGGTGGAGACGGGGGAACATGGTGAGCACTCCCGATTCGAGACAGATATCAGCGAATATTTTCTCCCGAGCAAGGTGATAGGGCTCACAGGGTTGGGTGTTAAGACGCTTATTTGCGGCGCAATCTCAAGGCCTCTTGCCTTTATGGTGACTACTGCCGGGATCAGCTTGATCCCGTGGATATCAGGCAAGGTAGAGGATGTACTCGGGGCGTTTTTATCGGGAACGTTATTTGATCTTCGGTTTATGATGCCCGGTAGCCCAGGCCCCTGGCCCACAGATCCACGCCGCAGGCAAGGACTTGGCAGGGGCAGGAGAAGAGGAATTCATTATTTATATAATACAGAAAGGAGGTGAACGTTATGCCAGGATTTGATGGAACAGGACCTCGAGGGATGGGCCCCATGACCGGTGGAGGCAGGGGATACTGTAATCCTTATTCTGCCGGAGCAGGGACGCCTTATATGGGAGCATATCCCTATGGCAGGTCTTACGGATTGGGCTACGGTCAGGCGTATCCCGGCTATGGCTATGCTCCTTATGCAGCCTATCCTTATGGTTATGGTGCTTATGGTTATGGCGGAGGATTCGGCCGGGGCGGAGGATTCGGCCGGGGCAGAGGATTTGGCTGGGGCAGAGGATTTGGCTGGGGAAGGTGGTAGTAAACCACGACGAGAACATGAGAGCAGTCCTGGAGTAGGTGCAGGACTGCTCAGCTAAAATCTCTGTAAGATAGAAGAGGAGACAAGAACATGCCCTTCGGAAGAGGATTCGGAAGAGGCGGGGGCAGAGGATTTGGATTCAGGGGGTATTCCCCTCCATGGCCGTATGTTGGCCTGGGGAGACGCCATATGCCCGGTATGAAGCTTATGGTTTTCCCCGGGCCTACGCCCCATACGGCATGCCACAAGGATATTGGAATAGATATCCTTATTATGGCTATGCTTACTGATTATAGAGAGAAAAGGAGGCAGCTATGTATTACGGAAATTACCCATATGGAGGATGGCCTTCTCCCTGGGGATACCCAATGGGAATGGGCTATCCTATGATGGGAAATTGGGGTTACCCACAGCCGGGTATGGGGCAGATGCCCTATTATCCACCATGGGGGGGGGTTGGATATCCCGGCATGTCACCTGATGGTTCACCTATGGCAGGTGGATATGGAACACCGGGAATGCCGCCCTATGGTCAACCTATGGCAGGAGGATATGGATCTCCTAGCATGTCACCTGATGGTTCACCTATGGCAGGTGGGTATGGAACACCGGGAATGCCGCCCTATGGTCAACCTATGGCAGGAGGATATGGATCTCCTGGCATGTCACCCTATGGTCCAGCCATGGCTCCTGAACAGGAGATAGAATTCTTAAGGGGCCAGGCCCACATGCTGAAGGATCAGCTAGACCAGATCGATGCGAGGATCAAGGGATTGGAGAGAGAAAGCAAGTAGGTCCTCAATGAGGTGAGATTTGGTGTAAAAACGCTTGACTTTCACAATCAAAGGGCTAAAAGTAACCGAGGTTCGGCAGGCTGAAAACACACTGCATTGAGGACATTCTCGAGCCTGAGGCAGCAGAGGGGAGAGGGCGGCTTCCAGATAGTAGGCCTGTGAGTAAAGCCGAGGCGAGAAGAAAGAGGCTGATGCTCATGTACGAAGAGGGATGTAATCTAAAAGCGCCGTAGACATCTGTGAACAGGAGGCTATTGCCGGAATCAAATCAGTGTGGGGAGCGAGAAGCAGAGAATGAGGGCAAAAGGGCGGCCTTTTTTTATGCTGAGGGAACATTAAAGGCTCAGGCCTTTGCGCTTGATAACCAGCCAATCAAAGGGAAGATCTCAAGAGAAATTTCTGGGCTTACTGCATAGTTTCTCAATTCCTCTAAATAATCCTGCAGAGGTATATACGGAGAGAGGTGCACCCTTGGAAAGAATGCCGGAGGGTACGAGCATTGATGGGCCTTTTGAGAGTAAAGCATATAGTGATTATTACATAAATCGTTGAAGAGGAGATAAAGAATAATGTCCCAACAAACAGAAATGACAAATGAACAAATGGAAAAGAAAAAGGCCATGATGAAGGTCCAGGATGAAGTGATAAAAGAACAGCTCAAGGGGTTTAAAAATAAGATGCTGGTAATGAGCGGAAAGGGAGGTGTAGGGAAGAGCACGGTTGCAGCCTACCTGGCGGTAGGATTAGCCAAAAAGGGATTTCAGGTAGGCCTGATGGATGTTGATCTCCACGGCCCGAGTATCCCAAGGATGCTTGGTCTTAAGGGGAACATAGGGTCTTCTCTTGAGAGCAAGAAGGGGATACCCATCAGCTATCTGCCGAACATGCAGGTGATATCTATCGAGTCGCTTCTGGGAGACAAGGATACGGCCACGATCTGGCGAGGACCGTTAAAGATAGGGGTTATCAAGCAGTTTATCGCCGATATTGAATGGAGCAATTCGGATTATCTTGTCATTGATTGTCCACCCGGCACCGGGGATGAGCCTCTAACCATTGCCCAGGTTATCCCGGATACCAAGGCAATCATCGTTACCACCCCCCAGGAGATTTCCTTGGCGGATGTTCGAAAATCGATCAATTTCTGCAAGCAGGTAAACATGGGGATCCTCGGTTTGGTTGAAAATATGAGCGGCTTGCGCTGCCCTTACTGCGGGAAGACGATTGATATCTTTAAGACCAATGGCGGAATACTCACCGCCAAGAGGGCGGGCCTTACGCTACTGGGAAGCCTCCCGTTGGAGCCGGATATTGTGCAAGAAGGCGATGACGGCACTGTGGCCTGGATGGATAACAAGGATCTCCCTTATACGGTGAATTTTGCCAAGATTGTGGACGCAGTCGCTGATCTCACGAAGTAACGATTTGCGCGTACGTATGTCCCACTGTTTAGACGGTGTCTGGAAGCACGTGGAATAGGGAAGGTACCATGATTATCAGCATAGCAAGCGGAAAAGGCGGAACAGGAAAGACGACCATAGCTACCAACCTGGCTGTGGCCGCCGCCCCTGAGGTGAAGCTTCTGGATTGTGATGTAGAAGAGCCGAATGACCATATCTTTATCCAGCCACGGATTACCCATACCGAGGAGTTCGGTCTGAAAGTCCCTCAGGTAGATATGGGTAAGTGCAGTTTATGCGGGCGGTGTCAAGAGATATGCCAGTTTAAGGCCATTGTGGTAGTCGGCAAAAGCGTGTTAACCTTTCCCGAGTTATGCCACAGCTGTGGCGGGTGTTTCGAGGTGTGCCCGGAAGGCGCCATTACCGAGGTGGACCAACCAATGGGGATCTTTGAACGCGGCACCAGGGGTAGGCTCCAATTCGCTTACGGGCGTCTCTATGTAGGTCAGGTGATGGCAGTCCCTCTCATCGAGAGGGTCAGGGATGATATTGAGACAGGCATGCTGACCATTATCGATGCACCACCGGGTACCTCATGTCCTGTGATAAGTTCGGTGAAAGGCAGCGATTTTGTGATCCTGGTGACTGAACCCACTCCATTCGGCCTCAATGACCTGAAGCTCGCCGTCGGCTTAGTGAAGATCCTCGATATCCCCCATGGGATCGTCATAAATCGCTCTGATCTGGGAGATGACAAGGTAAAGGAATACGCAAAGGAGGAAGGTATCCCTATCCTCATGGAGATACCCTTCAGCCGTCAGATAGCTGAAGCCTATTCCCGCGGCAAGTTGCTGGTAGAGGAAATACCGGGCTGGAAGGAGCAATTCATTCAACTGTATGAGAGAATAGTCGATTATGCGGTCAAGAGATGACATAAAAGAGCTGATTGTGATCAGTGGCAAGGGTGGTACCGGCAAGACCAGCCTGCTGGGTGCATTTGCCTCTTTGGCTGAGAACAAGGTCTTGTGCGATGCAGATGTGGATGCGGCTGATCTCTATCTGATCTTGGAGCCTGAAATAAAGGAAAGACAAGAGTTCCAGGAGGGACACAAGGCCGTTATAAACAAGGATGTGTGCACCGAATGTGGGAGGTGCAGGGAATTATGCCGATTCCATGCCATCAGCCCGGAGTTCGAAGTTAATCCCATCGATTGTGAAGGGTGCGGGGTATGCGTCTACTTCTGCCCTGTGGAGGCAATAGCATTTCCCCTGAAAACCTGCGGGGAGCTGTTTGTTTCAGATACCCGCGTTGGGCCAATGGTGCATGCTAGGCTCGGCATTGCCGAGGATAATTCCGGGAAGCTGGTTACGCTTGCCCGGCAGCGGGCCAGGAACCTGGCCAAAGATAAGGGGCTTGAGCTTATCCTCACCGACGGCCCACCGGGTGTAGCCTGCCCCGTGATTGCATCGATCACAGGAGCTGATGCAGTGTTGATCGTGACAGAGCCCACCCTGTCCGGCCACCACGATATGGATAGGGTGGTAGAGCTGGCCAACCATTTCGAGATCCCAGCTGCGGTGTGCATTAATAAATACGACCTCAATCGAAATATGACGG
>Ga0307428_1001056_pt1 | contig 14540 bp, 9 predicted proteins | sample SalMarWE160240MG_FD_202161 | JGI IMG/M metagenome (GOLD analysis project Ga0307428, IMG submission 202161) | Salt marsh sediment microbial communities from the Plum Island Ecosystem LTER, Massachusetts, United States - WE1603-240 | ecosystem: Environmental > Aquatic > Marine > Intertidal zone >...
ACCCGGCCGGGCCAAGGCTTCTCCAAGCTGCGCCACATTGCCGGCCTGGTCCGCCCGGGGCTGGTCTTCGTCGACAACTGGAGCCGGTACGCGGGCGCAGCCGAGGTGTTCGACGGCGTCGGCGCCGAGATCGTGGTCGCCGACGACATCCCCGCCGACGCCAAGGTCACGCCCTTCGCCGAGCTGGCGGGGACGCCGCCCACGCCGGCCGTCGACGCGGCGGCCGAGGGCGTCGGCCCCGACACGATTCTCAAGATCCTGTTCACCTCCGGCTCGACCGACATGCCGAAAGGGGTGATCAACACCCACCGCATGATCTGCGCCAACCAGACCATGATCCTGCACGGTTGGCCGTTCCTGCGGGAGCGTCCGCCGGTGCTGCTCGACTGGCTGCCCTGGAGCCACACCTTCGCCGGCAACTTCGACTTCTACCTGGCGCTGTGGAACGGCGGCGCCTACTACATCGACGAAGGCAAGCCGGCGCCCGGCCTGATCGAGCGGACCGTGGCCAACCTGCGCGAGGTCTCGCCGACGATCGCGCTGAACGTGCCGGCCGGATACATGCTGCTGCTGGGTTTTCTCGAGCGCGACGCGGAGTTGGCCAAGCGCTTCTTCGGCGATCTCGATATCCTCTTCTACGCCGGCGCCGCCATGGACGAGAACCTGCAGGCGCGCATCCGCAAGCTGGCCGCGGAGTCGGGCAAGGACGTGCCGCTGATCTCGGCCTGGGGCGCCACCGAGACCGCGCCGTTCGCCACCGGCATGAACTTCCCCACCGAGTATCGGGGCAACATCGGCCTGCCGGCGCCGGGCAGCGAAATCAAGCTGGCGCCGGTCGAGGACAAGCTGGAGATCCGCGTGCGCGGCCCCAACGTGACCCCGGGCTATTGGCGGCAGCCGGCCGCGACCGAGGCCGGGTTCGACGAGGAGGGCTTCTACCGGTCGGGCGACGCGGTCAAGTTCGCCGATCCCGACGACCCCTCGAAAGGCCTCGTGTTCGACGGCAGGATCGTCGAGAACTTCAAGCTGTCGACCGGCACCTGGGTGCATGTCGGCGCGCTGCGGCTGGCGCTCATCGCCGAGTGCGCGCCGGTGGTCCAGGACTGCGTCATCACCGGCCAGGATCGGGACTGGGTCGGCGCCCTGGCCTTTCCGAGCCTCGCCGGCTGCCGCTCGCTCTGCCCCGAGCTGCCGGCCGACGCCCCCCTGGGCGATCTGATCAGGGAGCCAACGGTGCGGCAGGCGCTCGAAGCCGGCCTCAAGCGCCTGGCCGAGCGCGGCGGCGGCAGCTCCATGCGGGTCGCCCGCGCGCTCTTGGTCGCCGAGCCGCCCACCATCGACGCCGGCGAGATCACCGACAAGGGATACATCAACCAGCGCGCCGTGCTCGATCACCGCGCCGCGTTGGTCGAGCGGCTGCACGCCGACAAGCCCGACGAGGAGGTCGTGGCAATCGATTAGGGTATCGTATCGGCGAGCCTATGAATGGCGACATTCGCCGAATGCCGTCATGCTTCGACAGGCTCAGCATGAGGATTTGGTTTCTCACCTCACCCTGAGCTTGTCGAAGGGTGAGGCCCGAGATCGTTCGTTGGCGCGCTGGTATCAGGCGTCCGGCCAGACCTCGCGGGCGAGTTCGCTGACCAGCTGCAGCTTGGCAACCTCGTCGGCCTCGGTGACCGGGTTGCCAGAGACGGCGCTGGCGAAGCCGCATTGCGGGCTGAGGCTGAGCCGCTCCAGGGGCACCAGCCGGCTCGCCTCGTCGATCCGCGCCCTGAGCGCCTCGCGGTCCTCCAGTTCCGGCGTCTTGGTGCTGACCAGCCCCAGCACCACCGACTTGTTATCGGGCATGGCCGCGAGCGGGCCGAAATCGCCGGCCCGGGGCGTGTCGTACTCGAGGAAGAAGGCGTCGACGTCGATCTGCCGGAAGATCCGCTCGGCCGCGAAAGCGTAGCTGCCCTCGGCCAGGTACTTGCCCTTGAAGTTGCCGCGGCAGATGTGCATCGCGGCGGTGAGGCCCGCCGGCCGGCCGGCGAGGCAGGCGTTGACCAGCTCGATATAGGCGCCGACCAGGCGGTTCGGGTCCTCGCCGAACGCCCCGAGCCGCTCGCGGATCGCCGGGTCGCAGAGCATGACCAGCGGCACCTCGTCGATCTGGAGGTACCGCGCGCCCATCGCCGCCAGCGCCGCGATCTCCTCCCGATAGACCGCGGCGAGGTCGGCGAAATAGGCGTCGTCGTCGGCATAGCCCGCCCGGCGCGTGGCCTCGGCGGGCGCCCAGAAGCGCATGGTCGTCGGCGAGGGCATGGTGATCTTGGGCACGGCCTTGGCCACGGAGCTCAGGAAACCGAACGCGACGCCCGAGATGCTGCCTTTGCGGCGCAGCTTGCCGGTGATGACCGGGGCGATGAAAGGCAACTGCTCGCCCTTGTCGTCGTGGAAGTCGAAGCGCGACTGCCCCGTGCCGAGCCCGTCCACGCCCTCGACGAAATGCGCCCAATAGGAGGCGCGGCGGAACTCGCCGTCGGTCACCGCGCGGTAGCCCAGCGACTCCTGCATGGCGACCGCCGACAGCACGGCCTCGTCCTGCGCCGTCCGGAACGCCGCCGCGTCGATCTTGCCGGCGCTGAACTCGCGAAAGGCCCGACGCAGCTTGTCGGGCCTGAGCAGGCTTCCCACGTGCTCGGCGCGATAGGGCGGGTTGGCGGCGGAGGTCATGATCGCTGCGTCTCCGTCGTGCTGGCTGGCCGAGACCGGCGCCGCGGCGCTCAGCCCCGTCCCCGGCGCAGTCCGGCGACGAAGGTGTCGGCATATTGCTGCATGATCTTCTCGAGCGGCGGATGATCGATCTTGCCGTACCAAGTCGTCACCGAATTGCAGAAGCCGATCATCCCGAGCGCGGCCAGGCGGCTGTCGATATCGGCGGCGAAACTGCCGTCCCGGATCCCCGCCCTGATGATCTCCTCGATGTGGGCCTCGTAGCGGCGGGTGAGCTGGCCGATGGTGAGACGGCTCTTGCGCGGCAGGTTCTGGCGCAAGGTGGTGAACACGCGTATGTAATCCGGAATCGTCGCCAGCGGCCGGAGATGGCTGAAGATCGCCCGGCGCAGTTTCTCTTCCGGCGGGCACTCGGCGGCGGCCGACGCTTCGATGTTGCGGATGAAATCGTCTATGCCCCAGTAGCAGACCTCCTCGAGCGCCACCTCCTTCGAGGCGAAGTAGTAGTAGAGGCTGCCCTGGCGGATGTTCAGCCGATCGGCGATGTCCTTGGTGCCCGCCCCCTCGTAGCCCTTCTCGGCGAAGACCGCCGCGGCCGCGTCGATCACCTGGCGGCGGCGGCGCTCGTATCGTGCCGTCCGACGCTCATTGGCCTCCGTCGCCGTAGGAGTCTCGCGCACGCCACCGTCTCCTTCTCGACCGCGCCTCGCGTTCATGCCCGGGGGCCGGGCGCCATTGAGGCAAACTGAACGCACCAATAATCTATCGAACAATTTATAGAAAAATTTCGGCGCCAGCGCCACCCGCTTTTTTCACACATGTTGCGTGGTGGTCGGTTCGGCAGGGCCCGGCAGAAGAGGGGCGGGCGTGACCGACGCGCCGCCGCCGAAACCGTGAAAGTGACGGCGTGAAGGGGCTAGAGGAATCCGGGCCGCGGTGATATTCCTGTCGGCACATCGACCCGCCGACGGGCGCAACAACACAACGATCCAAGGGAGAATACGATGCGACGCGCAAATTCGGCGGCCTGCCTCTGCGCCCTGGCCGCGCTCTTGCCGGCGGCGGCTTGCGCGCCCCAGACGCTCTACGGCCCCGAAGTGTCGATGGGAAACGGGACGGCGCGCACTTTCGTCACCACCGCTTCCGAGCGCCCCAGCGCCATCGGGCTGGTGCTGAGCGAGGCCGCGCTCGACGGCCTGCCGCCCCATCGAAACCGGACCAGTCGCTGCTGGGACCTGGACGGCAACGGCCGCATCAACGACCACGATGAGTGCGAGGGCGACTACCAGCACGCGCTCGCCTTCCCCGACGACGTGCCCAACCGCGGCGACATCCCTTTCCGCTGGCTCGGCCTCAACTGGAACCCCGAGGGCCACGAGCCCGAGGCCTGGAGCACACCGCATTTCGACGTTCACTTCTACATGGCGACGCCGGCGGAGATCGACGGCCTCGGTGCGGGGCCCTGCGGCTTCTTCATGGATTGCCAGGACTTCGAGCGGGCGATCAAGCCCGTGCCCGGAAAATACGTCCACCCCGACCACATCAATGTCAAAGCGGCGGTGGCGCGGATGGGCAACCACCTGATCGATTCCAAGACGCCGGAGCTGGCCAAGGAGCCGGAGCCCTTCACCCACACCTGGATCTTCGGCGCCTATGACGGCCACATCACCTTCTACGAGCCGATGATCACCAGGGCCTACCTCGAGTCCAAGCCCGACGACTGCGTGCCGATCAAGCTGCCGCAGGCCTGGGAGCGAAGCGGCTACTACCCGACGGTCTACTGCATGCGCTGGCTGCCCGACGCCCGCGAGTGGCGCATCTCGCTCGAAGGCTTGGTGCTTCGAAAGGGCGAATGACGATCGGCGCCGCTGCGGCCAAGCCGGGCGCCCGGAGCCCGGTTCTTCCGCGCCTCCGCTGTGATAATATCGGCCCGCCCGTCGGAGCCGCCTGATGACAGCTGACATACGCCAGTGGCTGGACGAGCTCGGCCTGGGCAAGCACGTCGACGCGTTCGTCGAGGCCGAGATCGATTTCGACGTCCTGCCGCACCTGTCCGACGCGGACCTCAAGGATATCGGGCTGCCGATCGGCGCCCGGAAGCGGCTGTTGCTGGCGGTCTCCCGGCTCCGGCTGGAAGCGGCGCCCGCGGGTGCCGACGCCTCGGAGGCCGCGGCGGCCGAGCCCGAGCGCGCCGGCCGCAAGGCCAGCCGCGAGGCCGAGCGCCGGCAGCTGACGGTCGTGTTCTGCGACCTGGTCGGCTCGACGGAGCTGTCCCAGCGGCTCGACCCCGAGGACCTGCGCGAGGTGATGCGCCGCTACCAGGACGCGGTGGCCGGCGCCGTGACGCGCTATGGCGGCTACGTCGCCAAGTATCTGGGCGACGGCATGCTCGCCTATTTCGGCTGGCCCCAGGCGCAGGAGGACCAGGCCGAGCGCGCGGTCCGCGCCGGCCTCGAAGCGGTGGCCGCGGTCGAGGGGCTGTCCTTCGACGACGGGGTCCGGCTGCAGACGCGGGTCGGCGTGGCCACCGGCACGGTGGTGATCGGTGACCTGGTGGGAGAGGTCGGCCGCGACGACGAAGCCGTGCTGGGCGAGACGCCGACGATGGCGGCGCGGCTGCAGCAGTTTGCCGCCCCCAACCAGGTGGTGATCGGACAGTCGACGCGGCGGCTGATCTCCGGCGCCTTCACCTTCGAGGACCTGGGATCCACCGAGCTGAAGGGGTTCGACGATCGGGTCGAGATTTTCCAGGTCACGGGCGAGCGCGAGGTCGAGAGCCGCTTCGACGCCGCCCAGGGGGCCGCGCTCGCGAGCCTGGTCGGCCGCCAGCATGAACTGGGCCTGCTGCGGGAACGATGGGAGCTGGCGAAGGCCGGAGAGGGTCAGGTCGTCTTGCTCTCGGGCGAGGCCGGCATCGGCAAGTCCCGGCTGGTGCAGGCGCTGGCGGAAGCGGTGGCGGCCGACAAGCATACCTTGTTGCGCGTTCAGTGCTCGCCCTACCACACCCACAGCGCGCTCTATCCGGTCATTCAGCGCGTCGAGCGGGCCGCGGGCTTCGCGGCGGGCGACGACGCGGCGGCGCGCCTCGACAAGATCGAGGCCATGCTCGACGACGGCACGTCCGAGCTGGGCGAGGTCGTGCCACTCTACGCATCGCTGCTCTCGGTGCCGTTCGAGGAGCGCTACGGACCCCTGGAGCTGACGCCCGAGCATTTCAAGCGCCGCATCCAGCAGATCCTGACCGAGCGCCTGCTCAATCTCGCGAAGAAAGAGCCCGTCCTCTATCTCCTCGAGGATGCCCACTGGATCGATCCGACCACCCTGGAGCTGCTGCAGCAGCTGTTGGCACGCAGCGCCACCGTCCCCCTGCTGATGTTGATCACCCATCGTCCGGATTGGCACTCGGAGTGGGCAAGCCAGCACGGACATGCCGTTTCCCTGTCGCTGGGCAAACTGGCCACGCCCCAGGTGGTCGAGATCGTCAAGGCCCTGGCGGGCGAGAAGGCAAGCCGGGACCTGGTCGAGGAGGTGGTGCGGCGAACCGATGGCATCCCGCTCTTCGTCGAAGAGCTTACCCGCTCCCTCATCGAGAGCGGCGCCGAGGATCTCGGCAGGGCGCGCAACATCCCGGAGACCCTGCAGGCCTCGCTGATGGCGCGGCTAGACCGGCTTCCGGCGGAGGCCAAGGAGGTCGCCCAGACCGGCGCGGTCATCGGACGGGAGTTTCGCCGCGACCTGCTGGCGGCGGTCTCGGAAAAGCCGGACGACAAGCTGACCGAGGCGCTGGGCCAGCTGCTCGGGTCGCGATTGCTGCTGCAGGGCGGCGGGACGACGGAGGATGCGTTTGTCTTCCGACACGCCTTGATCCAAGACGCGGCCTATCAATCGCTGCTCGCGAGCCGCCGGCGGCACCTCCACCAGGCGATCGCGGAAGCGCTCGAGAACGACTTTCCCGAGGTTGTGGATAGCCAGCCGGAACTCATCGCCCGCCACCTGAGCGAGGCGGGATTGTCTGAGCGCGCGGTGCCCTACTGGCGGCGCGCCGGCGAGCTGGCTTCGGGGCGCTTCGCCAACATCGAAGCCGTCGCCCATCTCGAACAGGGACTGGCGTTGGCCCGCGATCTGCCGGAGAGCACAGAGCGCAGCCGGGATCTGCTCGGCCTGCGGATTGCCATCGCTGAGGGATATTTCAGAGTCGCCCGCTACGACGATGCAGTCGCCACCTACTTGAAGGCCAGCGAGATCGCGCGCCAGCTCGGCGACCGCGGAGGCCTGGCCCGGGCGGCAATGGGGATCGCCGAGACGAACTATTGGCGGGGTGTGTTTGACGACAAGTCGTTGACATTGCTGAAAGAGGCCTTGGACGAATTGGGAAACGTCGAGAGCATCGACCGCTGCCGACTCATGAGCCGGCTGGGCAGCGTTCTCCTAATGGGCGGCGATCTGGACCAGGCCGCCGAGATCAACAGGCAGGCCGTGGAAGCCGCGCGGCGCGTGGGAGACAAGCAGGCGCTCATCGACGCGCTGGGACTCGAAGGCGGCTACCTGGCGCTTCAGATCGCGCGGGACCCTGCCGGCGCGATCGATCGCGACCAGGTGATGGACGAAATGGTCAGCTTGGCCGAGGAGATAGGCAGTCCCGATTACCTGATGAAGGCACTAAATTGGCGTATTTTCGGCCACGTCGAAGTCGGTGCCATGGACCGTTTCGGGCATAGCCTCGCCAAGGTGCAGGAGCTTGCCGAGAAGTATCAGGTTCCTTTCTACATGTGGAGCGTTGCCAGCTTCAGGGCGCTGAGCGCCATCCTCCATGGTGAGTTCGACGAAGGGGAACGCTTCGCCGAGATGGCGTTGGAGCGGAGCCAGGGGCTTCAAGGCATCGACGTCCATGGCCTCTACGGCATACAGATGTTCACCATCCGACGCGAGCAGGGCCGTCTCGCCGAGGTGGCGCCTGTCATCAAGCGCATGGTCGACGAGAATCCCGACGATTCCACCTGGCGTCCCGGCTTCGCGATCATCGCCAGCGACCTGGGCTTCGAGGAACCGGCGCGCAAGGTTTTCGACGAGATCGCAGAGGGGGGATTTGCGCTCCCCCGGGACGCCAAACGGAACGTCGAGCTCTCCTACCTCGCCGAGCTCTGCGCCAGGCTGGGCGACGCCAGGCGCGCCGAACAGCTTTACGAGCTCTTGCTGCCCTGCCGCGACATCGCCGTGACCCTGGGACTGGCCGCGGTGTGCTATGGCTCGGCCGGGCGCTATCTCGGCCTGCTGGCCGAGACCATGGGCGCGCGGGAGCTGGCCGAGGAGCACTTTGCCGCGGCATTGAAGATGAACGAGGAGATGCGGGCCTGGCCGTGGCTGGCCCACACCCAATACGCCTACGGCCAGATGTTGCGCCGGGACGGCGAGTCCGGCGCGGCGGAACGCGCCGACGCCTTGCTCAAAGAAGCCTGGGAAACCGCGGACCGGCTTGGTATGGTTGCGCTCAAGCAACAGATGCGCAGCCAATATCACTGAAAACCCTGCCACCAGGCCGTCAACGGGCGTTCGGCGGCGAGAACATGGGAATGAAGCGATGCCAAAGTTCCTGATCGAGCGAAACTTCGCGGAGCAGCTCGAAGTCACAAAGGAAGATGCAGACAACGTCCAGCGCATCAATGACGAAGAAGGCGTCAAGTGGCTGTTCTCCTTCTTGAGCGCCGACAAGAAGAAGACCTACTGCCTATATGAGGCGCCCAACCCCGAGGCGATCCGCGCCGCGGCCAAGCGCGCCAACCTGCCCGCCGACGTGGTCGTCGAGGTGGGCGACCTGAACCCGCAAATGTTCGCGTGACATACGACGCGGGCGGTCTGCCCGCTACGACCGCCCGCCCAACATCGACCCGCAGCCCGGCCGACGCGTACATTTTCCACAATTAGCCCGGCAGGTCCGGTCGGTCGCCCGTACGGGTGGCAAAGTGCGGCCGCCCCGTGCTATTCCCTTCCGGTCCGCTAAACGATTCAACTCACCATGAAAGCGCAGGTCGCGCGCCCGAAAATCCCTACGGCGTGAGGCGGCCGTTTGGCGCCGATCGCAGCCACAGGAGTCGAGATGACCGTGACAAGATTTGGCATCGGCCAGTCCGTCAGACGCCGGGAGGACCTGCGTTTCCTCACCGGCCAGGGAAACTTTCTCGCCGACATCGATTTTGACGGACAGCTCCATGGCGCCGTCCTGCGTTCACCGATTGCCCACGCCGAGATCCGCGGCATCGACACCGCGGAGGCCGCCGCGCTGCCCGGCGTTGCCGCCGTGCTGACCGGCGCCGACGTGGCGGCCGACGGCATCGGCGTCATCCCCGCCGGCGCCACGGTCACCAACCGCGACGGCAATCCCAACCCGGTGCCGCCGCGTCCTCCGCTGGCGCAGGGCCGGGTCCGCCATGTCGGGCAGCCGGTGGCCTTCGTCGTGGCCGAGAGCCTCGAGGTCGCCCGCGACGCGGCCGAGCTGATCCAGGTCGACTACGACGAGCTGCCGGCGGTGGTCGCCGCCGAGGCCGCCCTGGACCCCCAGGCGCCGCGGCTCCACGAGAGCGCCCCCAACAACCTCTGCATGGACTGGGAGAAGGGCGACAAGGCCGCGACCGATGCGGCCTTCGCCAAGGCGGCGCACGTCACCTCCCTCGAGCTCGTCAACAGCCGCGTCATCGTCAATCCCATGGAAACCCGCGGCTGTATCGGGCTCTGGGACGGCGAGAGCGAGAGCTTCACCCTCTACAACGCCGGCCAGGCGGTGCAGAACATCGGCCGCATGCTGGCCACCAGCGTTTTCGACATCCCGGCGGACAAGCTCCGGGTGATCTCGCCAGACGTGGGCGGCGGCTTCGGCACCAAGAACTTCGGCTATCCCGAGCAGGCCCTGGTGCTATGGGCGGCGCGGCGGCTCGGCCGGCCGGTGAAGTGGATCAGCGAGCGGATGGAGGGCTTCGTCAGCGACACCCAGGGCCGCGACCACGTCATGCGGGCCGAGCTGGCGCTCGACAAGGACGCCAAGTTCCTGGCGCTTCGCGTCGTCACCAAGGCCAACATCGGCGCCTTCGTCTCGACCTTCGGGGCGATGATCCCCGCCAACCCGGTCGCCGTGGTCCTCGGCGGCGTCTACGACATCCCGACGGCCTACTACAACGTCAGGGGCGTCTTCACCAACACCGTGCCCGTGGACGCCTATCGCGGCGCCGGCCGGCCCGAGGCCTCCTACGCCATCGAGCGCCTGGTGGAGCTGGCCGCGGCGGAGCTCGGCGTCGACCCGATAGAGCTCAGGCGCCGCAACTTCGTTCGTCCCGAGGCCATGCCCTACACCACGGCCATGGGCAGCGTCCTCGACTGCGGCGAGTTCGACCGCGTCCTCGACCGCGCCCTGGCCCAGGCGGATCACGGCGGGCTTGCCGCGCGCCGGCGAGACGCTGAGCGGCGCGGGCGCCTGCTGGGCTTCGGGCTGGCCTCCTATTTCGAGGCGACCCTCGGCCTCCCCAACGAGCGCACCTCGGTGCGCTTCGAGCCGGACGGCCGGGTCACCGTGCTGGCCGGCACCATGTCCAACGGCCAGGGCCACGAGACCACCTACGCGCAGATCCTGCACCAGCGCCTGGGCATCCCCTTCGAGGTCATCGACTACCTGCAGGGCGACACCCGCGAGATTCCGGTGGGCGGCGGCCACGGCGGCTCGCGCTCGATGCAGATGGGCGGCAGCGCGCTCCTGGTGGCCGCCGACATCATCGAGGAGAAGGCCAAGCTGCTGGCGGCCCATCACTTCGAGGCGATGCCGGCCGACATCGAGCTCCGCGACGGCAGCATGCGGGTGGTCGGCACCGACCTGACGATAACGCTCCTGGAGCTCGCCGAGATGGCGCGCGATCCGGCCAAGCTGCCCGAGGGCATGGAGCCGGGCCTGGATGCGTCCGGCGACTACCAGCGCGAGGGCACCGCCTTCCCCAACGGCTGCCACGCCGCCGAGGTCGAGGTCGACCCGGAGACCGGCGTCGTGCACCTAGTCGCCTATCACGTGGTCGACGATTTCGGCACCCTCTTGAACCCCATGATCACCGAGGGCCAGGTGCATGGCGGCGTGGCGCAAGGGGTGGGGCAGGCGCTCATGGAGCACACGGTCTACGACCGGGAGAGCGGGCAGCTGCTCAGCGGCTCGTTCATGGACTACGGCCTGCCCCGCGCCGACGACCTGCCGCCGATCGAGGTCGGCTTCGAGACCGTGCCCACCGGGACCAACGCGCTCGGCGTCAAGGGCTGCGGCGAGGCGGGCTGCATCGGCGCGCTGCCCGCGGTGATCAACGCGGTGGTCGACGCGCTCAAGCCCTATGGGGTCCGCCACATCGACATGCCGGCCACGCCCGAGCGGGTCTGGCGCACCATCCAGGGCGCCAAAACACCGCCTCGTCATTCCCGCGCCCTTCGGCACGCTCAGGAGCGGGAATCCATACGATCGAACGAATGGACCCCGCCTGCGCGGGGGTGACGGGTCGTGTGTGGCCGCCCAGCCCTCGGGTCAGCCCGACAGCATGCCCGCCAGCGCCGTGGCAATGCCGAGGAAGGAGAAGAACCCGGCGATGTCGGTCACCGTGGTCAGGATGATCGACGACGACTGGGCCGGGTCCTGGCCCAGCCGCGTCAAGGTGATCGGCACCATCGCCCCGGCCAGCCCGGCCGCCACCATGGACAGCACCATGGACATGGCGATGACCAGCGCCAGCCCGAAGCTGCCGCTCCAGATCCAGACGCCGGTGCCGGTGGTCAGCGCAATGGCGACGCCGTTGAGAAAGCCCGTGCTCACTTCCTTCGCGGTGACCTCGAGCCAGTGACGGATGGTGATCTCGCGCAGCGCCAGGCCGCGCATGGTCACCGCCAGGGCCTGGGCGCCGGCGTTGCCGGACTGCCCGGCGACCACCGGCAGCAGCACGGCGAGCGCCGTGAAGCGCGCGATGGTGTCCTCGAAGAGCCCGACCACGGCGGCGGCGAGGAAGGCCGTCAACAGGTTGATGTGCAGCCACGGCAGCCGCTTGCGGACGGCGAAGAGGCTGCTCGAGAGGGCGCGCTCGTCCTTGCTCGCGCCGACCATGGTCTGGATGTCGACGCTGGTCTCCTCCCGCAGCGCGTCGACCAGGGCGGCGTGCCGGATGACGCCCAGAAGCTCCCCGTCGATGTTCACCACCGGCAGCTCGTCAAGGTCCAGCCGCTCGAACTTGTCGACCACGTCCTCGCGCGGGTCGAGCGCGGTGACCGCCGCGCGGACGGGCCGCGACAACTCCGCCAGCGGCTGGCCCGGCTCGGCGAACATCAGCTCCTGGACGTCGAGCACCGAGCTCAGGCGGTTGGCCTCGTCGACCAGGAAGACGTGCCGAAGGGTCCTGGGGAGCAGGGCCCGCAGTTGCTGGATGGCCGATTTCACGGTGACCGAGCCGCGGAAGGCGCGGACGCGGGTATCCATCAGCGCCCCGGCGCTGTTCGGCGGAAAGGCCATGAGCTTGCGCAGCTCCTCTGCGGTGCCTTCGGTCAGGAGGCCGAGGAGGCGCTCCTGCTCGCCGCTCTCGAGCCCGGCCAGCAGGACGGCGGCGCGGCCCGGGTCCAGCGCCCGCAGCAGCGCCCGCGCGTCGTCGTCCGGCAGCAGCGCCAGCAGCGCCTCGCCGGCGCCCGGAGCCAAGCTCTCCCAGACCGGCAGCGACACCTCCAACGGGTAGTCCTTCAGGATGTTGCAGGCGCTCCTGGCCGGCGTGTTCTCGAACCAGTGCGCGGCGCGCCGCGGATAGTCGAGCAGGAACCGCCGGTTCAGAGCCTCGACGACGGGCGCAAGGTCATCGGGCACGGCGCTTCCTCCCTGTTGCCGGGGGCGACATCTCGGGAGCCGCGACGGTGATCTCCAGGAGACCCGTCACCGCGGCCCAGTAGGCCTCGACGAAGCCCAGGAGCCCCGGCTCACCCTCGCGCGCGTCGGGCTCGGCCTCCGTCGCGCGCAGGCCGCGGCGAAGGTCGGCGTGCCTGAGCGCCCCGACGAAGTGGTCGCGCCGGTCGACCACCGGCAGCATGTCGGCGTTCGACCAGCCCGGGTGCTCGCGCACGGAGGCGAGCGACGCCCGCGCCGGCAGCACATGACGAGCGGGCGACATGACGCGGGAGAGCGCGAGGTTGTGGTCCGACGTCAGCAAGACGTGCCAGGGCACGACGCCGCGCAGGCGCGAGGCGCGGGAGGCCACGAAGACCTTGCTGCCGTCCCACACGTCGTCCTGTCTCAGACGCCGCAGCGCGTCGCCCACGTCCCCCTCGTCGGGCAGGACGAGCGCCCGCGGGTCCATCCAGGCGCCGACCTCGTGGACGGCGTGGCGCAGCAACAGCTCGGCGGCGGCCGACTTCGCCGTGGGCAGCGACTCGATGACGGGCTTGCGCTGGCTGGCCGTCAGCCGGCGCAAAATCGCCGCGGCCCGCAGCAGGTCCGCCTGCCGCAGCAGTGAGGCGGCGGTTGGCGCCGGCAGCTCGGCCAGGCAGGCCGCCGCGGAGCCCGGAAGCATTTCGGCCACCACCATGCCCGCCAAGCGGACCGGGCTGCGCTGCAGGAAGGCCGCGGCCAATTCCGGCGGCTGGGCCTCGAGAATCCGCGCCGCGTCGACGGGCCGGCTTTGCAGGAACTCGAGCGCCAGCCGGATGCTTTCAGCCATCGCTCTTGTCCTCAGACAGGGCCACGCTGGGCTCTTCGGCGAAGAGCCCGGCCGGGACCGTCGCCCGGCCGTCATCAGTCTCCAGCACCACGGCGGTGCGGGTGAGCTCGAGGATCCGCCCCTCCTGCGCGCCGATCCTGAGCTTGTCGCCGACGCGGCAGGTCTTAGCCAGCTGCTGGGCGGCGATCAAGTTGCTCACATAGGTGCGCGAGCCCAGGCCGAAGGCGATGGCGGCGCCGCCCACGAAGGCGCCGAAGCCGATGGCGAGGATGGTAATCAGGGCCGTGATGTCGATGCCGGTCTGGTCGATTCCGACCGTGACCAGGGTAACCAGGGCGAGCGTCTGGGCGAGCCGCCCCAGGAGCGCGCTATGCTCGTAGCCGGCGGACGCCGCCGCGGCCGCCACCGCGTTGCGGGCCAGGTTGCCGATGACGACGCCGGCAACGATGATCAGCACGCCCGACAGGATGGTCGGCAGATAATTGATGATGCCGTCGAGCCAGCCCGTGAACAGCCGCAAGCCCAGCACGTTGGTCGCCGCGGTGACGAACAGCAAGACGACGATCCAGAAGACGACGTCGCCGACGACGGCGGCATAGCGGGGCATTGCCTCCACCGGCCGCGGCTCCAGACCCGGCACCAAGCGGGCGATCAAGTGGTCGAAGTTGCCGGCCAGCCTCGTCGAGAGACCGCGCGCGGCGCGGGCGATGAACCACCCGACGACGATGAGGCCCAACCCGGTCAAGAGCTGCGGCAGGTACTCCAGAACCTGCTGCAGCATCCGGGAGTAGCTCTGGAGCAGCGGCTCGGTCCAGTCGAAGGCTTTATTCATGTCCACCCTGTCCCCGGTCATCGCGCGGCCCACCGCGGCGTTGCGCGCCAGCGCCCGCCCCGGCCCATCCAGGCACGGACGCCGATTCGGAATATGCTGTAAAAAGTACGGTAATGGAAGTAAAAAATACTACTATATCGGAAAGACCTTGTGCTAGTCTGTGTCCTGGCCGGCCCTCCGCGCTGGCGGGCGGACGAAAAAACGGCATGGACGATCAGGGCTGGGAGGAGATCTTGGCGACCAACCCAACCGGCACAGAGCCGCTAATCGAGCGGATCGTCGAGGCG
>Ga0307428_1001057_pt1 | contig 14540 bp, 8 predicted proteins | sample SalMarWE160240MG_FD_202161 | JGI IMG/M metagenome (GOLD analysis project Ga0307428, IMG submission 202161) | Salt marsh sediment microbial communities from the Plum Island Ecosystem LTER, Massachusetts, United States - WE1603-240 | ecosystem: Environmental > Aquatic > Marine > Intertidal zone >...
GGGTCGAGGCCTGGGAGGGCAGCCGCCGCCTGCCCGAGCCCGACGGCATCCTCGACGTGCAGAAGCCGGTCGACAACCGCCGCTGGGGCCGCTCGTCCTGGCTGGCGGAGGCGCGGGCGCTGGGCCGGAAGGGCGAATGAGCGAGGGCGGCAACGACCCCGCCGAACCGCGGCCGCCGCCGCCCGGCTATTCGTCCAGCGGCCGGCTCGAGCGCGTGCTCCGGGCCGGCCGCTTCGCCATCACCGCCGAGCTCAACCCGCCCGATTCCGCCGACCCCCGCGAGGTCTACGAGCGGGCGCTGGTGCTCTCGGAAGTCTGTGACGCCATCAACGCCACCGATGCCTCCGGCGCCAACGTCCACATGTCCAGCGTCGGCATCTGCGCGCTGCTGACCCGGGCCGGCTACACGCCTGTGATGCAGGTCTCCTGCCGCGACCGCAACCGCATCGCCATCCAGGGCGACGTGCTGGGGGCGGCCGCGATGGGCGTCTGCAACGTGCTCTGCCTGACCGGCGACGGCGTCCAGGTCGGCGACCAGCCCCAGGCCAAGCCGGTCTTCGACCTGGACAGCCTATCGCTGCTGGAAACGCTGCGCGGCATGCGCGACGAGGGCCGCTTCCTCTCGGGCCGGGCGCTCACGATGCCGCCCGCCGTCTTCCTCGGCGCCGCCGCCAACCCCTTCGCGCCGCCGGTCGACTTCCGGCCGCTTAGGCTGGCCAAGAAGATCGCCGCCGGCGCCCAGTTCATCCAGACCCAGTATTGCTTCGACCTGGAACGGCTGGAGGCCTACATGGCGCGGGTCAGGGAGCTGGGCCTCCACAAGCAGTGCTTCATCCTGGTGGGCGTGGGGCCCTTGGCCTCGGCCCGGGCGGCGCGTTGGATCCGCAGCAACGTCCCCGGCGTCCACATCCCCGACGCGGTCATCGCCCGCCTCGAGGGCGCCCGCGACCAGAAGCGCGAGGGCAAGGCGATCTGCATCGAGCTGATCCAGCGGATCCGCGAGATCGAGGGCGTCGCCGGGGTCCACGTCATGGCCTATCGCCAGGAGGAGCTGGTCGCCGAGATTATCGGCCTTTCCGGCGTGCTCAAGGCGCGCGGCCGGGTGCGGGGGCGGAAGACTCGCTAACCGCGCGCGGCGTCGGCGGGCTGGCGCTCCTCCCGGGGCGTCCGGCCGAAATGCTCGCGGTAGCACTTGGAAAAGTGGGAGGCCGAGACGAAGCCGCAGGCGAGCGCCACGTTCAGCACCGAGAGGCTGGTCTGCAACAGCAGGTGCCGCGCCTTGTCGAGCCGCAGCTCGAGATAGTAGCGGGTCGGCGTGCAGCTTAAATACTTGCGGAACAGGCGTTCGAGCTGGCGGCTCGAGAGACCCACGGTCTTGGCGAGCTGGCCCTGGCTCAGCGGGTTTTCGAGGTTGTCCTCCATCTCGGTGACCGCCTGCAGCAGCTTGGGATGGCTGACGCCGAGCCGGAGCCTGAGCGCCACCCGCTGGTGGTCGTGGGAATCGCGGATGCGATCGTAGATCAGCTCGTCCGAGACGGTGATCGCCAGTTCCTGGCCGAATTGCAGGGCGATCATCTGCAGCATCATGTCGAGGGCCGCGGTGCCGCCCGAGCAGGTGAAGCGGCTGCGGTCGATCTCGTAAAGTTCCGTGGAGACCTCGATGTCCGGGAACTCCTCGGTAAACGCCGGCAGGTTCTCCCAGTGGATGGTGCAGCGATAGCCCTCGAGCAGCCCGGCCCGGGCAAGCACGTGGCTGCCGGTGCAGAGCGCGCCGATGTCCGAGCCCTGGGCCGCCTGCCGCCGCAGCCAGCCGAACACCTTGCGGTCCCGGTAGAGGTGGGAATCGATGCCGCCGCAGACGAAGAGCTTGGGCGCCCGTACGTCGTCGCCGATGGCGCTGTCGACGTTGATCGACATGCCGCTGCTGGCGCAGACGGGCGCTCCGTCCGTCGAGTAGGTCTGCCAGTGGTAGAGATCGCGGCCCGACACCCAATTCGCCAGCCGCAGCGGCTCGATCGCCGAGACGAAGGCGATCATCGAGAAATTCGGGATCAGCAGGAACCCGAAGCGCTGCGGTCTGTCGGCGGTGCCGGCGGCAAACATGGGCGCCTTCCCCAGAGCCCACGGCGCCGGAACGGCCGGCGCCGCGCGTTCTCTCCGGGGCCCATGCTACACCGCGTCGCGCTCGAAATAAAAGGCGGCGTGTTTGGACAAAACCGGCGCGGCCTGACGCAGGCTGGCGTGAGCAAAGGGAGTCGGCTGACGCAACGGGCCAAGCCGTGGAATCAAAATCCGTTCCGGCATCATCCCGGACGTTAGGCGAGCCCGAAAATCAGCGATTTTCGGCGTGCGAGCCTTGCGATCCGGGATCCATCTCGACATCGCGCCCGCGCCGCGGCCATGGCTTCCGGATCACTGACTTTCCTATCCAAATCAAAGATTTGGAGGAAAGTCGTGTCCGGAATGACGGCCTTATGAGTACGCAACCTAGGCCCGGAGCCGCGCGTTCTCCGGGTCGTGGGGCGAGTCGGGGATGACCTTGGCCGGCCAGCGCTCGCCCAGGATCTCGAGCTCGAGGCCGGTGCCGGGCTCGGCCACGCCGGGCTGGACGTAGGCCAGCGCCAGGCTCTTGCCGACGAAGTGCCCGCAGGCCCCGGCGGTGGCGCGGCCCACCATCTCGCCGTTCCGGTAGATCGGCTCGTTGCCGATGGGGTCGGCGTCGCCGGTCTCGGTGACCTCGAGGGTGACGAAGCGCTGGGGCACGCCCGCCTGCTTCTGCTTGAGGAGCGCCTCCCGGCCGACGAACGCCTCCTTGTCGAGCCGGACGAAGCGGTCGAGCCCGGCCTCCAGCGCCGAGTAGTCCCGGGTCAGGTCCTGGCCCCACATGCGGTAGGACTTCTCGATGCGCAGCGAATCCATCGCCCGCATGCCGCACTGGCCGATGCCGAACTCGGCGCCCGCCGCCATCAGCGCCTCGAAGATGTGGCGCTGGTATTCGATGGGATGGTGCAGCTCCCAGCCGAGCTCGCCGACGAAGTTGACCCGCATGGCGCGGACCGGCGCCGGGCCGATCAGGATGTGCCGGCCCGAGAGCCAGGGAAACGCCTCGTTCGAGAGGTCCGCGTCGGTGGCCTTGGCCAGCACCTCGCGGGCCCGCGGGCCCACCAGCACGAGCACGCCGTCGGACGTGGTGAGGTTCTCCAGCCGCACGCTGCCGCCCTCGGGCAGCCGCTTGACCAGGAAATCGTTGTCGAAGCGCTCGGCAGCGCCCGAGCTCACCAAGTAGAAGCTCTCGGGGCCGTCGCGCATGATGGTGAACTCGGAGCGCACGCCGCCGCGCACGGTCAGCGCGTGGGCCAGGCGGATGGCCCCGTCGCGCTGGGGGACGCGGTTGGCCACCAGGCCGTCGAGCCAGGCCTCGGCGCCGGTGCCCGCGACCCGGTGCTTGGTGAAGCTGGTGATGTCGATGATCGCCACCTTCTCGCGCACCAGCCGGCACTCGTTGCCCACGTGCTCGAAATGATTGGTGCGGCGGAAGCTCCAGACGTCCTTGCGCTCCACGCCCTCGGGGGCGAACCAGTTGGGCCGCTCCCAGCCGTAGCGCTGGCCCCAGACGGCGCCGAGCGCGTCGAGCCGGTCGTGGATGGGGCTGGTCTTGGCCGGTCGCGCCGCCGGGCGCTCCTCGTCCGGGTAGTGGATGATGAAGACGTGCTCGTAGGCTTCCTCGTTCTTGAGCTTGACATAGCCCTTGTTGGCATAGGGGCCGAAGCGGCGCGGGTCGACGTCGAGCATGTCGATGCCGGGCTCGCCTTCGGTGATCCACTCGACCAGCTGCCAGCCGGAGCCGCCGGCGGCGGTGATGCCGAAGCTGTGGCCCTCGGAGAGCCAGAAGTTCTTGAGCCCCTGGGCCGGCCCGACCAGCGGGCTGCCGTCCGGCGTGTAGGGGATGGGGCCGTTGATGATGTCCTTGATGCCGGCGGCCTCGAAGGTCGGCACCCGGTTGATGGTGGCCTCGACGTGGGGCAGCAGCCGGTCGAGGTCGCCCGGGAACAGGTCCTGGCCGAAGCTCTCGGGGACGCCGTCGGCGAAGCAGGCCGGCGCGCCCTTCTCGTAGGGCCCGAGGATGTAGCCCTGGCGCTCCTCGCGCAGATAGTAGGACGCGTCGCTCTCCCGCAGCACCGCCAGCTCCGGCAGCCCGGCCTTGTGGCGCTCGACCAGCTCGGGCACCTCGCCGGTGACGATGTACTGGTGCTCGACGGGAATCGAGGGGATGTCCAGGCCCACAAGCGCGCCGGTCTGCCGCGCGTAGTTGCCGGTGCAGCTCACCACGTGCTCGCAGACAATGTCGCCCTTGTCGGTCTTGACCAGCCACTCGCCGTTGGCCTTCTGCTCGATCGCCGTGACCTTGGTGTGGCGGTTGATCTCGGCGCCGCCGTTGCGGGCGCCGATGGCCATGGCCTGGGTGACGTCGGCGGGCGCGATGTGGCCGTCGTCCGGGTGGTAGAGCGCGCCCACCAGCCCCTCGATGTTGCAGAGCGGCCAAAGCTCCTTGATCTCGCTCGGCCCGATCATCTGGAAGGGCACGCCGATGGTGTTCGCGGTGCCGCAGTACTTGTGGTACTCGTCCATGCGCTCCTTGTTGGTGGCCAAGCGCAGGTTGCCGGTGACGTGGAAGCTCACGTCCTGGCCGGTTTCGGCCTCGAGACCCTTGTAGAGGTCGACCGAGTACTTGTGCAGCTGGCCGACGCAGTAGCTCATGTTGAAGAGCGGCAAGAGCCCGGCGGCGTGCCAGGTCGAGCCCGCCGTGAGCTCGGTGCGCTCGCACAGCACCACGTCGGACCAGCCCTTCTTGGTCAGGTGATAGAGCACGCTGACGCCGACCACGCCGCCGCCGATCACCACCACCCGCGCATGGCTTCTCATGGCTTCCTCCCTATGGCCGTCCCGACCGCCCCGCGGGACGCCTGGCTTGACGCCTGACCCCGTTTCGTAGCACCGCCGCCGGGGCCCGTCTTTGCTGCCGTACGACACCGGCCGGCCCGGAAGCGACACCTTGGTCGCTCGACCGGGGCCGCTCGACCGGGGCCGCGCACCGCCCCCGGCCCGGAAGCCGCCTTTGGGCCGATTTTCGTCGCGACGGTGACAGCGGCGCCGGCGGCGCGGGGCCGATAATCCGGCGGCGGGAACACGAGGGCGGAAGCGCATGAACGACGGCACCGAAGAGGAAGGCGGCGGCCGCCGCGGCCGGCGCGGCCGGGGCGGCGGCGGTGCGGCGGCGCGCCGGGCGGCGCGGCGCGGGGGCGGCCTCGAGCAGCTCAAGTTCATCGAGCGCCGCATCCCGGCCTATGAGATCCTCTCCGAGGACGGCTTGGCGCTGATCGAGGACAACGCCGAAACGGTGCTCCAGGAGGTCGGCATCGAGTTCCGCTCCGACGCCGAGGCGCTGGCGCTCTGGCGGCAGGCCGGGGCCGAGGTCGACGGCGAGCGCGTGCGCTTTCCGCGCGGGCTCTGCCGCAAGCTCATCGAGACGGCGCCGGCCCGCTTCACCCAGCACGCCCGCAACCCCGAGCGCAGCGTCGAGATCGGCGGCGCCAACACGGTCTTCGCGCCGGTCTATGGGCCGCCCTTCGCGCACGACCTCGAAGGCGGCCGCCGCTACGCCACCATCGAGGACTTCCGGAACTTCGTGAAGCTCGCCTACATGACGCCGGCCCTGCACCACTCGGGCGGCACCGTATGCGAGCCCGTGGACCTGCCGGTCAACAAGCGGCACCTGGACATGGTCTACAGCCACATCCGCTACTCGGACAAACCGTTCATGGGCTCGGTCACCGCGCCCGAAAGGGCCGAGGACAGCGTGGCCATGGCCCGGCTGGTCTTCGGCGACGGCTTCGTCGACGAGAACTGCGTGCTCATCAGCCTGATCAACGCCAACTCGCCGATGGTCTGGGACGAGACCATGCTGGGCGCGCTCAAGGCCTATGCCCGGGCCGGCCAGGCGACGCTCATAACACCCTTCATCCTGGCCGGCGCCATGGCGCCGGTGACCGTCGCCGGCACGCTCACCCAGACCCTGGCCGAGGCCATGGCCGGCATGGCCTTCGCCCAACTCGTGCGGCCGGGCGCGCCGGTGGTCTTCGGCAGCTTCGCCAGCTCCATCTCGATGCAGTCCGGGGCGCCCACCTTCGGCACGCCGGAGCCGGCGCTGGTGCTGTTCGGCGCGGCGCAGCTGGCCCGGCGCCTGGGCGTGCCCTTCAGGAGCGGCGGCTCGCTCTGCGCCAGCAAGCTGCCGGACGCCCAGGCGGCCTACGAGAGCGCCCAGACCCTGCTGCCGGCGCTCTTGGCCGGCGTGAACTTCATGCTGCACGGCGCCGGCTGGCTCGAGGGCGGACTGGTCTCGAGCTACGAGAAGTTCGTCATGGACGCCGACCAGCTCGGCATGATGCAGACCCTGGCCGGCGGTTACGACCTCAGCGAGAACGGCCAGGCCATGGACGCCATCCGCGAGGTCGGGCCCGGCAGCCACTATCTCGGCTGCGCCCATACCCGGGCCAACTTCGAGACCGCCTTCTACCGCTCGGCGATCGCCGACAACAACAGCTTCGAGCAGTGGGAGGCCGAGGGCGGCCTGGACGCGGCCCAGCGCGCCCACGGGCTCTGGAAGCAGACGCTCGCCGCCCACGCCGAGCACGCGCCCGAGCTCGACCCCGGCATCGACGAGGCGCTCCAGGAGTTCATGACCAAGAAGAAGGACTCGATGCCCGACGCCTTCACCTGATCGGGCTGCCGGCGATACTACAGATCGTGGACTATTCCCGACGCCGCGGCGGCCGCAGGATCGGCGCCGGATCGACGACGATCCGAGCGTTCTCGTCGACCAGCAAGGGAGCACAGCCATGGACGACGCGATTCGAGGGCAAGTGACGCGCAGCGCCGCGGACGTGTACGAGGAATTCTTCGTGCCGGCCCTGTTCCGGGAATGGGCGGCGCCGGTCGCCGACGCCGCCGCCATTTCCCCGAGCCAGAGGGTCCTGGACGTGGCCTGCGGGACCGGCGTGCTGGCGCGCGAAGCCGCCCGGCGCGTGGCACCCACGGGCCAGGTCGTCGGCCTCGACCGCAACGAGGGCATGCTCGCCGTGGCGCGGCGCATAGCGCCCGACGTGGACTGGCGGCTGGGCCAGGCCGAAACGCTGCCCTTCGCCGACGACGGGTTCGATGCGGTGGTGAGCCAGTTCGGCCTGATGTTCTTCGAGGACCGCCCGCGGGCGCTGCGGGAGATGTGGCGCGTGCTGCGGCCCGGCGGCCGGCTGGCCGTGGCGGTCTGGGACGCCCTCGAGCGCACGCCGGGCTATGCGGCGATGACCGGCCTGCTGCAGCGCCTGTTCGGCGACCGCGCCGCCGAAGCGCTCCGGGCGCCCTTCATACTCGGGGACCCGGAGGCGCTCGCGTCCCTCTTCGCCGAGGCGGGCATCCCCGACGCCCGGGTGCGGACGCGGGACGGCATCGCCCGCTTCCCTTCCCTCGACGCCTGGGTGCACACCGACGTCAAGGGCTGGACCCTGGCCGATCTCATCGACGACGCCCAGTGCGAGCGGCTGCGGCGGGCGGCGCAGAAGGAGCTCAAGACCTTCGTGGGGGATGACGGCTCGGTGAGGTTCAGCGCGCCGGCGCACATCGCCGTGGCGAGCAAGCCTTGATCGCGGGCCGCGCTTTCGCTATTCCGCCGCGGCCCGGTCGAAGGCCAATTCCTCGGCCTCGGCCGGGACCTCCGCCTCGCGCAGCTCGCGGTCGAGGCGGATGCCGGCGTGCGCCCGCGGCGCGGCGAGCGGCGCCAGCAGGCTGTAGATCACCGGGATCAGCACCAGCGTGAAGACGGTGGCGATGCCGAGGCCGCCGAAGACGACCCAGCCGATGGCGCTGCGGGCCTCGGCGCCGGGGCCGCTCGCCAGGATCAGCGGCAGCGCGCCCAGCACCGTCGACAGCATAGTCATCAGCACCGGCCTGAGGCGCGTCATGGCGGCGGTCCGCACCGCCTCCATCACCCCGAGGCCGCGGTCGCGCAGCTGGTCGGCGAACTCGACCACCAGGATGCCGTTCTTGGCCATCAGCCCGACCAGCATGATCAGGCCGATCTGGCTGTAGATGTTGAGCGTCGAGCCGGTGAGCTTGAGCGCGAAGACCGCCGCGGCGAGGCCGAAGGGCACGGTCAGCACGATGACCAGCGCCGAGAGCACGCTCTCGAACTGGGCGGCGAGCACCAGGAGGACCACCAGCACCGCGATGGCGAAGGTAATCGCCACCTCGTGCGAGGTCTCCTCCAGCGTCGCCGCCTCGTTGATGAAGCGCAGGTCGATCCCCGGCGGCAGAACATCGTCGGCGATCTGTTGGACCTCGGTCATCGCCCGGCGCATGGCGTAGCCCTCGGGCAGCGGCGTGTCGATCTCGACCGCCCGCTTCTGGGCGGTGCGGTCGAGCTCGGCCGCGATCCCCACCTCCGTGAGCGTGACGAAGGCCGAGAGCGGCACCAATTCGCCCCGGCCGGTGGCGACGAAGAGGTTGTTGAGGTCGCTCGGATCGTCGATGGCGCCGGCGGCGGATTCCAGCAGCACCGGGACCGAACGGTCGTTGACGTTGAGGTCGGCCACCTCGTAGCCGTCGACCATGGCGCGCAGGGTGTTGGCGATGCCCTCGACCGGCACGCCCAGATCCTCGGCGCGGCGCCGGTCGACCTTGATCGAGAGCTGGGGCTGGGTCTGCTGGAACTCGACCTCCGCGTCCTCGAACTGCGGCAGGCGCTCCTGCATCGCCGCCAGGAAGTCGTTGGCCGCCGCCGCGATGTCCTTGTAGTTCGAGCCGGTGAGCGCGAACTCGAGCCGGCCGCCGGCCCGGCGCAGGTTGAGGCTGTTGGGCTGCCGGATGCGCACGGTCGCCCCCGGGATCGCCTTGAGCGGGCCGTGCAGCTCGCGGGCGATCTCGGCCTGGCTGCTGCTGCGCTCCGACCAGGGGGCGAGCGGGGCGACGATCCACGTCCGGTTCAGGTCCCAGCGCCCGACGATCGACAGCACGTTGCCGACCTCGCCGCGCGCCTGCAGCGGCTTCAAGATCGCCTCGGCCTTGGCCGACTGGCGGTCCATGTACTCCAGGCCGACCCCGTCGGGGCCTTGCAGCATGATGTAAATGGCGCCGCGGTCCTCGGGCGGCAGCAGCTCCTCGTCGATGGTCGGGAAAACCGCCAGCGCGGTGAGCGCGGCCAGCGCCGTGCCGCCGAGCACCAGGAACCGGGCGGACAGCGTAAAGTCCAGGAGCCGCTCGTACATCCGGATCGAGAAGCCACCCACCCGGGTCATGATCCGCTTGGGCGGGGCCTCGGACTCGCCGGCCATCGCCGGCAGCCGCGAGGCCAGCATCGGGCAAAGCGACAGCGCCACGAAGGAGGAGATCGCCACCGCGATCGCCAGCACGAAGCCGAACTCGGTGAACATCCGGCCCGCGGTCGAGGGCAGGAAGGCGATCGGCAGGAAGACCGAGATCAGGGTCACCGTCGTGGCGATCACCGCGAAGAACACCTGGCGGGTGCCGATCACCGCGGCGGCCAGGGGCTTGAGCCCCAGACTCCGATGGCGCTGGACGTTCTCGACCACGACGATGGCGTCGTCGACGATCATCCCCGTGGCCAGCACCAGGGCCAAGAGCGTCAGGATGTTGATCGAAAAGCCGAGCAGCCAGATCGCGGCGATGGTGCCGATCAGCGCCACCGGGATGGCCGCGGCGGGGATCAAGGTCGGGCGCAGCGCGCCCATGAAGGCGAAGATCACCGCGATGACGACGCAGACGGCGATGGCGAGAGTCTGGATCACCTCGCGCACCGAGCCGCGGATGAACCGCGCGTCGTCGGAGATCTTGACGATCTCGGCGTCGTCGAGGCGCCGGTTCAGGCGCTCGACCGCCTTGTCCACCGCATCGGAGATGGCGACGGTGTTGGACTGGGCCCGGCGGATGATGCCGAGGCCGATCACCTTGCGGCCGTTGAGCAGGCTGTAGGTTTCGGCCTCGGCCGGACCGTAGAAGGCCTGCGCCACGTCGCCCAGCAGCACGTTGGGTCGCAGCTCCAGCGCCTCGATCTCTGCGGTCCGCCAGACCGAGGCGTCGGCGCGCACCAGCAGCATCTGGTCGTCCGACTTGAAGCTGCCCACCGGCACGTCCAGGCTGGTGCTGCGCAGCACCTTGGCGACGTCGTCGATCGACAGGCCGTAGCTGGCCAGCCGCATGGGCTTGACGACGATGCGCAGGACCGGCTTCTGGTCGCCGAACAGCTCGACCGTGGCCACGCCCGGGATGGCCGAGAGTTCGGCCGCGACGTCGTCCTCGGCAAGCCGGGTCAGCGCTTCCTGCGGCAGGCGCTCGCTGACCAGGGCCAGGCGGATGATCGGCTGGGCGTCGGTGTCCGCCTTGGTGATGGTGATGTCCTCGACCCCGTCCGGCAGCTCCCGCTCGATCGCCGCCACCGCCTCGCGCACGTCGTTGGCCGCCACGTCGAGATCGACGTCGGTCGCGAACTCGGCGCGGACGCGGGCGTTGTCCTCCTCGCTGGCCGCGTTGATGGTCCGGACGCCCGAGACCCGCGCCACGGCGCCCTCGATGACGCTGGTGACCTCGGCGTCCATGGTCTCGGGCGAGGCGCCGTCGTAGAAGGCGCGCACCATGACCACCGGCCGGTCGACGTCGGGCAGCTCGCGGACCTCGACGCCGACCAGCGCGGCCAGGCCGGCGAGGACGATCAGCAGGTTCGCCACCACGATCAGGGTGGGACGTCGGATCGAGAGCGCCGGCAGGTCGCTGAAGCGGGCCATCAGGACGCCTCGCCGGCCTGGCCGAGCTGCTGCCCGCTGGCCTTGTCGGGCTCGAACGGTTGCGGGTCGAGCGGCTGGCCGGCGCGCAGGCCCTGCACGCCCTCGACCACGATCAGGTCGCCGGCCGCGAGCGGACCGTCGACCAGGACCCGGCCGCGGTCGCGGCGGACCAGCTTGACGAACACCTTCTCGGCCTTGCCACGGGTGGCGCGCCAGAGATAGGCGCCGTCGCGGCTCCACAGCACGGCGACCTCGCGCACTCTGGGATAGGGGCGGCCGATGAACGACAGCTCGACCTCGAACGAGGTTCCGGGCCGGATGGCGTCATCGGGATTGGGGATCCGCGCCCGCACCCGGAGCGAGCGCGAGGTCGGATCGATGCGGCTGCCGGTGGCGACGATCGTGCCTTCGACCTCCCGCTCGGGCATGGTCCAGGGCCGGACCTTGATCGGGTCGCCGCGCCGGATGCGGCCGGCATAGTCCTCGGGCAGGTTGAAGTCGACCAGGATGGCTGAGCGGTCGTCCAGGGTCGCGATCATGGTCTCCTCGGTGACCCGGTCGCCGATGTCGATTTCGGTCAGGCCGACGACGCCGGCGAAGGGCGCCGTGACGGTGCGGTCCGCGAGGTCGGCCTTGGCCTGGTCGAGGCGCAGGCCGGAGCTCTCCAGCTCGGCCTGGGCGGTCCTGAGCCGGACCTGCGAGACGGCACCCGTGGGCGCGAGCTTCTCGAGGCGCGCGACCTCGCGCCTGGCTTCGCCGAGCGCCACTTCGGCCAGCCGTACCGCCAGCTGCTGGCGCTCGTCGTCCAGGCGGAGCAGGACCGCGCCTTTCTCGACCCGCTGTTCCGCCTCGAAGCCGATCTCGACCACCTCGCCCGAGACCGAGGGGTGGATCGCCGCGGATTGCACCGCGATGCCGGTGCCCACCGCGCGCACCACCACCCGGTCCTCGGTCAGCTCGAGCGGCTCGACCATGACCAGCGTCGCGGCGCCGGGATTGCCGTTCCGCTCAACCGACTCCGCGGTGTCCTGCGAGCCCGCGAGCCAGACCCACCCGGCCGCGACTAGGGCGGCCAGAACGCTGGTGATGGCGAGCTGTTTGCGCAGAGACATTCCCGATAGTCCGAAAGGGGCGCGGCCTCGCGTCCTCCGACCGGCGAACAAGGATCATTCTACACTACTTTCTACACCACCAAGTACGGTTTGACTCGAGAGACCGTTCCCGGCAGAGCCCGCTCCATCCGGCCAAGGATACGCGAAATCAATGGGTTCGATGGGGGCGCCCGTGGCCTCACCGGAATGTGTCTTCCGTTCCGGCCGGCCCCGGCGCACGCTATGGCGACGCCGTTGACTCGGGGAGGCAAGGCATGCGCAGCCATTTCGATCCCGACGGAAGACGCCTGCCGATCAAGCTCGACAGCACCTCGAACGGCGAGTTCATGCCGATCCCCCTCGACGCCACGGGCCGCGGGGCCAATCGCCTGGCCCAGGCCTGGGCCGGCGAGAACGCCCGGCGGCGCGGCCTCGGCCGGCGGCGGTTCATGGTCTCGCTCTGCGGGGCGGCCAGCGCGCTCCTGGCTTTCAACCGGGCCAACGCGGCGGCCGGCCGGACCGGCGGCTTCTTCGAACTGGACCAGGTGGCCGCGGTGGACCCCGAGGCAGCGGCGGCGCAACTGGGCGGCCGCGAGTTCATCTTCGACGTCCAAGGCCACTTCGTAGGGCAGAACGGGATCGGGCGCAGCGGGCTGGGCGACGCCGACCAGTTCATCAAGGACATCTTCGTCGACTCGGACACCGACATGATGGTGCTGTCCTTCATCCCGTCGCGGCGCGAGAAGGAGCTGTTGACCATCCAGGAGGCGGACGAGACCCGCCGGATCGTCGACAAGATGGAGGGCAGCCACCGGCTGCTGCTCCACGGCCGGGTCAACCCCAACCAGCCGGGCGACCTCGAGGACATGGACGAGCTCGCCGAGCGCTGGGGCGTCTCGGCCTGGAAGTGCTACACCCAGTGGGGCCCGGACCGGCGCGGCTTCTTCCTGCACGACGACCTCGGCCTCAAGATGATCGAGAAGGCCCGGGCGCTGGGCGTCAGGAACATCTGCGTACACAAGGGCCTGCCCTTCGGCCGGGACTCCTACGAGCACAGCCTGGCGAGCGACATCGGCGTGGTCGCCAGGATGTTCCCGGACGTGAACTTCCTGGTCTACCACTCGGGATACATCGCCGGCCAGGCGGAGGGTCCCTACGACCCGGGCCGCGGCGAGGGCGTCGACGCGCTGATCCGCTCGCTCGAGGAGAACGGCGTGCCGCCCAACGCCAACGTCTATGCCGAGCTCGGCAGCACCTGGCGCTACAACATGCGCGATCCCGACAGTGCCGCCCACATCATCGGCAAGCTGGTCAAGCACGTGGGCGAGGAGAACGTGCTCTACGGCTCGGACTGCATCTGGTACGGCTCGCCCCAGGACCAGGTCCTGGCCTTGCGCAGCTTCCAGATCTCCGAGGCGCTCCGGGAGACGCACGGTTACGCCGAGCTGACGCCCAGGCTCCGGGCCCGCATCTTCGGGCTGAACGCGACCCGGCCCTACGGCATCGAGGTCGCGGAGATCCTCGAGCGCGCCCGCCGCGACGCCATCGAGCGCCGCCGCGCCGCGGCCCGCGAGGACCCGGACCCCCACTTCCTCACCTTCGGGCCCCGCACCCGGCGGGAGTTCCTCGCCAACCTCCGGGCCCGCGGCGGCGCGCCGGTCTAGCCGCGGCGGCGGCGGGCGAGACGCCGGCTGGCCAGGCCGTGGGACCCGACTAGTCCGAGCCTACGCGAAGGCGTTCGCGGCCGCCCCGACGCAGCATCCGCCGGGGCGTTTTTTGTGCCCTCAATACTGCTGCGCCGGGGTTCAACGAACGCTGGCGCGGGAACGGGCCGCGTCCTATATCTCCGCGGCCACCTCGAACGGTTCGCCCCTCCATGATCCGCTTCCGCCGCCTTTTCGACCTCGAGACCGATACCGACCAGGGACGCTTCGCCGAGGTGAAGCGCATCTTCCGGGCGGCGTTTCCCGCCGAGGCCGAGGCGGTGGAGCGCATCGAGCGCGCGCTCCGGGACGGCGTCCGGCTCACCTTCGAGCCCATTCTCCTGGTTGCCGAGGACCAGCGGGACCAGGTGATCGGGCTCACCTTCACCTTCTATTTCCCGACCGTCCGTTTCGCCTATCTCCAGTACATCGCCAGCGACCCGGAGCGCTCGGCGCGCGGGATCGGCGGCGCGCTCTACGAGGCGCTCCGGGAGTACCTGGCGCGCAAGGGGGCGCTCGGGCTGCTGCTCGACGTGCCCCCGGACGAGCCGGAGAAGCTCAAGGATCGGGAGCGGCTTCCCGTCAACCGCAAGCGCATGCAGTTCTATGAGCGTTACGGCGCGCAGCCTGTCCTGGCCACGCTGTGGGATGCGGAGCCCAACCCGCGGAACGAGGGCTACCTGACGATGCTGCTTTACGACGCCCTCGGCCGGAACGCGCGCCTCCGCCGCAGCGACGCGCGCAAGGCTGTCCAGCGCATCCTCGAGGCGCAATACGGCTTCGCGCCGGGCGATCCCTTCGTGCGCCGGATCGTCGAGTCGTTCCGCGACGACCCGGTTGCGCTTCGCCCGCCGCGGAGCACGGCCAGCGCACCCGCCGTGCCCGCCACCGGCACC
>Ga0307428_1001059_pt1 | contig 14525 bp, 12 predicted proteins | sample SalMarWE160240MG_FD_202161 | JGI IMG/M metagenome (GOLD analysis project Ga0307428, IMG submission 202161) | Salt marsh sediment microbial communities from the Plum Island Ecosystem LTER, Massachusetts, United States - WE1603-240 | ecosystem: Environmental > Aquatic > Marine > Intertidal zone >...
CAAAGGTCTCCTCAGGCTGGTTGGTGATCAGCCATTGAGTGTAAGGGTATAAGGAGGCTTGACTGCGAGACCTACAAGTCGAGCAGGTGCGAAAGCAGGTCCTAGTGACCCAGTGGCACTTTGTGGAATGGCCACTGCTCATCGGACAAAAGTTACCCCGGGGATAACAGGCTAGTCTGGTCCAAGAGTTCACATCGACGACCAGGATCGGCACCTCGATGTCGGCTCATCCTATCCTGGGGCTGAATCAGGTCCCAAGGGTCCGGCTGTTCGCCGGTTAAAAGGGTACGCGAGCTGGGTTCAGACCGTCGTGAGACAGGTCGGTCTCTATCCACCGTGGGCGTGGGAGACTTGAGAGGGACTATCTCTAGTACGAGAGGACCGAGATAGCTGAACCGATGGTGTACCAGTTGTCCCGCCAGGGGCATCGCTGGGTAGCTAAGTTCAGTTTTGGATAAGAGCTGAAGGCATCTAAGCACGAAGCCGTCCTCAAGACGAGGTCTCCATATTAGGCCCCTCCGAGACTAGGAGGTTGATAGGCCGCAGGTGTAAGCGCAGTAATGCGTTCAGCCGAGCGGTACTAATAGGCCGAATGCTTGCATGGTACACACCCTGTTCACTTGTCTTAAGGACAAAAATTATTTTAAGATTCCAGGTGGCAGATAGCGGAGGGGGTATACCCGTTCCCATCCCGAACACGGCAGTTAAGCCCTCCAGCGCCGATGGTACTAACTTCGCAAGGAGTTGGGAGAGTAGGTCGTTGCCTGGTTTTTTGTTTCATTGCTCTTCTAGTAGTGTCTGCTATAGAATTAACCTCATGGACTGGCTCTTTCCTAAGACCAACCCCCCTTCAGATTCCGGTGTTCGTGTTACGCTTGTCGGTATTGTCATCAACGTTCTTCTACTTGCAGCGAAGCTGATCGCCGGTTTCTTGACCGGCTCAGTTGCTCTTGTCGCCGATGGAATCCATTCGGGGTCGGATATGGCGACCGATCTGGTAGTTCTGGGCGCAATCCGGCTGGGAGCCCGCAAACCAGACGCGAGTCACCCCTATGGACACGGCCGCTACGAGACCCTTGCTGGTGGGTTACTGGCAGTTACCCTGATCGTGGTAGGCCTATTCATCGCCTGGAAAGCTGGCCGAGCCCTCTATGCCCATCAACGCAGCTTTCCAGGCTTGGCTGTTCTCGTTGTTGCCGCATGTTCAATTCTGACAAAAGAGTGGATCTACCGCAAAACGGCTCGCGTCGCCCGCCGCGTCAGAAGCACCGCCCTACACGCAAACGCCTGGCACCATCGCTCCGATGCCCTTTCCTCTGTTGCCGTACTTCTCGGTGGAGTTGTCGGGCTGTGTGGGTGGGGGTACGCAGATCAGGTTGCCGGACTCCTTGTCGGATTGATGGTGGTCTCATCCGGTGGAAAGACCTTGTTCAACGTCCTTCATGAACTGACCGAGGGGGCTCTTTCACCCGCACAGCTACACACGATCAACGCCGCCATTAAGCAGGTAGACCAGGTCCGCGGATGGCACCAACTTCGCACCCGACAGGTAGGAAGGGAGATCTTCCTCGACCTTCACGTCCTTGTCGATCCGGATCTTACCCTCTTGGAAGGGCATCGCATCTCGATGCAGGTCGAAGAAGTATTGCAGGCTGCGTGCAAGAGGCCGGTGAACGTGATGGTACACGTCGAGCCCGATACCCCAGAACTCGCCGCGCACCACAAGGATTGCTAGAGATCAAGACTACCCTGTTCCAGGGCGAGGAGTCGCTCCTTGAGAGGGAGTTCGCCACCGTAGCCGACAAGGGAGCCATCTTTTCCGATCACTCGATGACAGGGAATAACTATAGGAATAGGATTTGCGCCAACTGCTCCACCGACCGCCCTGGTAGCATGTGGCCGGCCGATCGCCACGGCGATCTCCCCGTAGGACATAGTCTTGCCATAGGGAATCTGTGATAACGTGTTCCACACCGACATCTGAAATGGAGTCCCTTGGAAGTCGAGAGTACAGGAGAACGATTCCCGTTGCCCCGCTAAGTACTCGTGAAGTTCCTGCAAGATATGGGCATTGCGGCGATCATCCGGGATAACTCTGACCCTCAGACGACTGCTTAGCTCAGCAAGGAGGGTACCGTGAAGATCGATACGACAGACACCCACCGCCGAAGAAAGGACAGCGAACTGCCACCCTTCCCAACAGATCACACTCCCGTACAGTCGTCTCGTCAAAGGCCTACCCTCCCTCTCTCGGTAGTTACAGCGTAATGAGTTGAGGCAGGAAGGTCAATGTGGAGACTCTCCTTCCTTAAAGTGAAGTACGTGATAGATTTCGATTTGCGGAAGCGGATTCCTTTTCCAGCAATCAGCGGCTGCTCCCTGCTTTTCACATAGATGAGAAAGAAACTTCGCTGGGTCGGGATAGGCTTCCCATATATGGGGTAGATAGGTTGACAGAGCAGCCTCCGTGGTGAGGATCACTCCATCTGCTCCTGGGTGAAGTTTCTCGAGCAGATCGTCAGGGCCCTCAAACTTGAGCACTTGTGGAACATCAAGCACGCTGATCTCGATGCGGATGGCATCAAGTTCCCCTATCGTAACCGGTGAGAAACGTTCATCACCGGTGGCAGCGAGTACAGCGTTTCGCCGCACATTTCGGTAGAGGGACTCGTGAGGGTAAAAAGCGTCGATCATGCACCCGCGCAGGATCCCGTCTTTATACAGTGTGACAAAGCAGGCCGCCTCTCGCCGCAGGTTTACAGAGACCGCAGCCGCGTCAACCACGATCCCAGGTTCACCGGCGAGGACCGCCTCCAGTTGCTGCCGGGCGAGTTGAAGGAGGTACACTTGCTCCGATTCGAAGAGGGATAGCGGCTTGAGTGTATTCGTCCCCGCCGCAGGAGCCTTTTCATGGTTGAGCAGCAGACCACAAGTAAGGAGGATCGCAGCGAGTCCGATCACCATTGCGCCCAGTAACAACTCCCTCATCTTTCACCGCCTTCCTATGAGACAATAGATCGCCGCCCCGGCGTCGTCAACCTTGGAGTCATACCGCTGTTCACCTATACTTACGACAGACCTTGCCATTACAAAGGACGGTAACAAAAGGAGGAGCATGAGCGAGCGATTGATTGAAGGGTTCTGCGATATGGTGCAGATCGACAGCGAGTCGGGCGAGGAAGAACGGTTCATTGACTACCTTAAGGACCTCTTAGAAAAGGAGCTTAAAGCACGCTGTGAGCTCGACGCCTACGGGAACCTGATCGCCCACGTCCCTGCAAAAGGATCGGAGAAGACCGAACCGATTCTCCTCGGTGCTCATGCCGACACAGTGAAGCCGGGGAAAGGGATCAAGCCGGTGATCGAGGACGGGGTGATCCGCTCCGCCGGGGAGACGATCCTCGGTGCCGATGATAAGGCCGGTATCGCCGCGATTCTCGAGGCAGTGAGAACCGCGGAGAGACGGCCTCCAGTGGAGATCGTGATTACCCGCGGCGAGGAGGTTGGGCTTCTCGGTTCCAAGAACCTCGATCTTACAATGGTTAAATCCAAAAGAGGATTCGTCGTCGATGGCGACGAGCTGGATACAGTGATCATCGGGGGGCCCTCGCACGTCTCACTCGACATCGATATCAAAGGGAAGGCGGCACATGCTGGAATGGAACCGGAGAAGGGAATCTCAGCGATTCGCGTTGCTGCCGTGGCGATCGCTGGAATGCCCGAGGGACGTATCGATGAGGAGACGACCGCCAATGTGGGAACGATCCATGGTGGGATGATTCGAAACGGTGTGCCGGAGAGGGTGACAATCCAAGCCGAGTGTCGCAGCCTCAACCATGACAAGTGCATGCGCCAGGCCGAGGTGATGCAACGTGCCTTCGAAGAGGCAGCAAAGGAGATGGGAGCACAGATCGAGGTAAAGGTCGATCTAGAGTATAAGGCGTCGCAGGTATCCGAGGACGCGCCAGTTGTGCAACTGGCTAAGCAGGCGATCGCTGCTGCTGGCCTTGAGCCAAAGACGCAGGTTATCACAGGGGGAACGGACGCTCTGATCCTGAATGGAAAAGGAATCGCCGCGGTCGTCCTCGGCTTCGGCGGGAAGGCGGCACACGCGACGGAAGAGCACATTGCTATTGCTGATCTTAAACAGGCATCAAAAGTTATTCACCAGCTCTTATACGCTGCGGCTTAAGAAAGTTGACGAAGGCTTAGCAGGCCGATAGAATAAAGACGCATTCCTCGGTAGCTCAATTGGTAGAGCACTCGGCTGTTAACCGAATGGTTGGAGGTTCGAGTCCTCCCCGGGGAGCCAACAAAGATAACCCAGTTTAGAAAAGGCTTTCCTCGAACGATTCATCTCGTTCCGATTCCTGTAGATTCCACACCAAGAATGAAGGTGTGACCCCATGCCCCTCCCAACTTGTCTCTTGACATTTTTGCTGATGCGATATGTTTGAAGGACACTGTGGCGTCCAAACTGAGCTTAAGCAACGAAAATCCTTCTACAGCCTTTCTGAGTGAGCGTTCAATCGTGCGGCTGACTATTCGATCGGATAGACTCCCACTGGACGGAGAGTGCCTGGATTGAAGAAGACATCGCTGGTCTGGTTGCTGCTTGGAATCATCTGGGGATCGACCTGGCTGTTCATTAAGCTCGGGTTGGAGGATCTTCCTCCGTTTCTGTTTGCCGGTCTGCGCTTCGTCATCGCGTCGGTTTTCCTCTGGGTGATTCTGTGGGTGCGGCGTGTTCGCCTTCCAAGGATTCGGCGGGATTGGCTCGTGATGGTCGGAACGGGGTTGCTCACCTTTAGCATGGATTACGGCCTGATCTACTGGGGCGAAAACCACATCCCCGCCGGACTGACCTCGATCCTTTTCTCGACCCTTCCGCTATTCGTGCTTCTGTTGGCCCACTTTTTTCTTCGCAATGAGCGGATGACGCGATGGAGTCTGGGCGGCATTCTGGTGGGACTTGCCGGGGTGACGTTCATCTTCTCCAAACAATTGCAGCTGGCCGATGCACTGGCATTCTGGGGGTCGGTGGCCGTCTTGGGGGCGGCACTTGCAGCGGCCATCTCCTCCGTTCTCGTGCGGCGGTTTGCACAGCATCTCGACCCGATGATCCTGACAACGATTCAAATGACCGCCGGCTGCATTCCTCTCGTTGCTCTGGGCCTGAGTTTGGAGGGCTCGCCCATCCACTTCCATTGGACAGCAATGGCGTGGACCTCCTTGTTGTACATGGCAATCATTGGCTCCGCTTTGGCTTTCGTCCTTCTCTATTGGCTGCTGAAACAGATCGGTCCGGTGCGGACTGGACTGATCATCCCGTTCACGACCGTAGTGGCTGTGCTGCTCGGGGTGATTGTCTTGGGAGAGGCGTTCACCTGGCGCACAGGCGTGGGCGGAGCGCTGGTCCTCGGCGGCCTGACGTTGGCAACGCGGAAGGGCAATTAGAGATCCGTCTTCAGATCCTCAGGCAGAGCCTCCCACTGTATTTCGAATATTCAGACTTGACAAAACTTCCAAAACGTTTATCATTTCCCGGACGTCGAAAAGGAGTAATCGTGAGCGACAAACAAGAGGCACGGCGGCAGTTCATCGAGGACGCCGGCGACACGTTGGAGGAGCACGGACTGCCACACATGGCAGGACGAGTGTTGGGCGCACTGATGATCTGTGTGCCGCCGCAGATGTCGATGGATGAGCTGGCAAAGCAGCTGCAAGCAAGCAAGGGATCGATCAGCTCGGCAACGCAGATGCTCCTTCGCCTGGGGATCATCGAGAAGATCAGCATGCCCGGCCATCGGCGTCGCTACTACCGCCCTCGTCCCAACCTGTGGTCTGACCTGTTTGCACAGCAAATGGGATCCCTCAAGGAGCATCATGCACTGGCGGATCAGGGATTAAAGACACTCGCGGGTGAATCCCTCGAGATGAAGGAACGGTTAATCGAAATGCAGGTGTTCTTCGACTTTGTGAAGAAGGAGTTCCCCGGGTTTGCGCAGCGCTGGGAAAAGCAACGCCCGCAGCTGCTGAAGAAACGATTGGCCTTACAAAAATAGAAAGGACCGGAAATGAAGTATCGATACGTAGCGTGGTTCGTGATGTGCTTTATCCTGATCAACGTCGGGTTATCGGCCCAGACAACCGGCCAGGGAAATGTAGTGGGCGTCCGTCTACTGCTCGTCGATGAGACGAAGACGTTCATCTCCACGATGCGCGTCGGCGCGTTGGCCGGTGCGCTGAAGAAGATGGGCCTGTTTGACGTTTCCGTGAAACTGGTGGATGTATTAAGCAGCTACGATGACCCACTGAAGACAGAGCAGCTGGACTCCGGACAGGCGCCATTTGACGTCATCTTGGTTCTTCCACGCGGACTCGATGACGGCTCGGTGAGTCAGATCTGGCTTGCTACCGCAGGGTTGGAATCCCTGGCGCCGACAGTGCGCGCCGGAGTGGACGCCGCTTCACACATCGTCGATCAGGTCTTCCAAGGACTCGCGGAGGCGATCGACGTGAGCGAAGATCTTTGGCCCGGGCTCCTCGCGGCCCTGTATCTCCAGGAGGGGTGGCTACGATGAAGAGAATCTTAAAATCACTGTTTGCGTGGACGGTCGACCACCCCATCTGGACACTGGCGATCGTCCTCGTCGTGGTCGTCGGATTCACGGCAGCGATCTCCAATCTGTCCATGGAGACCGACTTCCGTGAGTTCATGAGTAAGGACGACCCGGTCATCAAGCTGATGGACGAGGCCGAGGAACGCTACGGCAGCACGTTCGGCATCTTCGTGATGGTGGTCAACGACGAGGGGATCTTCAACGAGGAGGCCCTCTCTAAGATCCACCAGATGGAAGAGGGTTTTGAAGCGATCACCGGCGTGAAATCGGTTTCGAGCCCACTGTCGGCACAAGTGATCACGGGCACGGAAACGGCGCTGAACGTTCAGAAGGCTGCCCCGAAGGGCGAGGTCCCGGCGACACCGGAGGCGATGGACGCGTTCCGCGAACAGATCATGGGAAGCCGCATGCTCCGCGATAGCGTGGTCTCCTCCGACGGAAAGGCGGGGGCGATCTCGATCGAGCTGAAGATCGGCGCCGATGAGACGGCGATCACGAAGGAGATTGTGGAGATCATCGAGCCACTCAAAGGCGGCTCCGATGAGATCTACATCTACGGCGACGCCTACATCGACACGCTGATGAGCGAAGAGATGGGTCGCGATATGCAGATCCTGCTCCCACTAGCGATCTTCATGATCGTGGCCGTGCTTTTCCTGAGCTTCCTCAACCTGCGCGGGGTCCTCATCCCGGTCACCGTGGTCATCTTGTCGGTTCTAGTGGCTCTAGGTGTGATGGCTCTCGTCGGTTTTCCGATGACGATGGTCACGTTCATCGTACCGGTACTGCTGCTGGCAATCGGTATTGCCGACGGTATCCACGTCCTCAATCGCTACAACGAGGAAGTGGCCAAGGGCCTGCCGAAACGAAACGCAATCCTGAACACGATGGACGAGATGAAAGGGCCGGTAGTCATGACGTCCCTTACAACCGGAGCCGGGTTCTTATCACTTCTTTCTTCGTTCTTCATCCCGCAGCAGCACCTCGGGGTCATCGCGGCGGTGGGCGTGCTGGCGGCGATGGTGTTGTCGCTGGTCCTGATTCCCGCGATCCTGTCGCTGCTCAAACTGCCGAAGGTCAGGCAACAGGAGAAGGGTCTGCGGCCGCTGACCCGAGTGCTGCTCGGGTTTGAACGATTGGTGGTCCGTCGGCGCCGAGTGGTGCTTGTCCTCGCGGTGCTCGTGCTTGCGGCAATGGTCGCCGGATTGCCGCTTCTGCGCGTCGAAACTTCCAACGAAGAGATGCTGGGAGAAGATCATCCCGCGATCCAGATCATGAAGCTCTCCGATCGGTACTTCTCGGGATCGGCGCAGGTGATGATCGAGATTGATACGCAGAAGCGTGACGGGTTGAAGGATCCAGCGTTGCTGTCCCAAATGGTCGCGTTGGAGGAGTTCCTGGAGACAGAGGGGATCACAAAGACGATCTCCCTCACCACTCTGGTGCGGGAGATGAACGAGAAGTTCCACGCCGACGACCCCGCCTACTACGTCATCCCCGAGGACCCGAAGCTCGTGTCGCAGCTCCTGCTGCTGTTCACCTTCCAGGGCGGCAATCTCGGCAACATGGCGCTCGGCGACTTCTCGGCAGGGACGACCATGGGACTTTATCCGATGCCGTCTACCAGTGAGATGTCCAGACTGTCGCGCCAAGTCCAGGGCTATCTGGATGAGCACTTCAACGACGGAACCGCTGCTCGTGCCCGCATGGTCGGGATGACGGTGATGATGGAACGAATGATGACGCGGATGACACAGAGCCAGATGATCGGGCTGGGTACGACGATCGCTGCGGTGGCCGTGATCGTGATACTCCTGATGGGCTCGATCGTTGCCGGACTGGTCGCCATGATCCCGCTGCTTCTCACCGTGGCGATCAGCATGGGAATCATGGCCTACACCGGTATCCCACTTGACATCATGACCCTGATGGTCTCGGCGATTGCCGTCGGGATCGGCGTCGATTATTCGATTCACTTTATCTCCCGCTTCCGCCGGGAGTATCGGAGGGATCAGGACGCACATCGCGCCCTGCAGGGGACGATCCGCACGACCGGACGAGGAATTACCTACAACGCCCTCACCGTGGCGCTGGGATTCTTCATCCTCGTGTTCGCCTCGTTCAAGGGAATCCGCTTCTTCGGCATGCAGATCGCCCTAACGATGGTGATCAGTGCGGTCTCCGCGATCTCGATCATCCCCGCCATCCTCGTGCAATGGCAGCCGAGCTTTCTCAAAAGGCCCGTGTGGGGCCGCGAGGAAGCGACCTCCGTTCCAGCGGACCAAGAGGAAGAACCTCAAAAGCAAATGACCAGTTCAAAGGTCGAAGGAGGTTTACGACGATGAATAGTAGATGGAAAAGAGTGTTTGGATGGACGTTGGTCGCCGTGCTTTTGGCCGGCGGTGTCGGGCTGGCACAAGATCTAACGGCAGACGACATCTTGGACCGAATGGAAGAGGAGAGCGACGCGCTCGCCCAAGGGAGCATGATTAGCAAGATGCGGGTCGATGTCAATCATCCGGACGGCACCACCACGTGGCAGACGTCCGCCGTATTGAGCAAGCCGGACAGGACGCTGATCTACCAGCTTGAACCCGAGGATGACGAAGGATCAATGTGGTTGATTGTCGAGCAGGAAGATGACGATTCGCGGCTATGGATGTACCTGCCCGCCCTCGGCATAGCCAAAGAGCTAGTCACAGAAGAGCAACGTGGGGGGAGTTTCGCCGGCAGCTCGATCTCCTTAGAGGACATCGGCGGCGGCGATCAGAGCGAGGACTACGATGCGGTCTTGGTCGGAGAAGAGGCCCTCACCATTGACGAGGAGGAGCGCACGGCGTACGTCGTCGAGTCGACTGCCAAACCCGATGCCAACGAGGACATCGTGCGCATCGTGCTGTGGGTAGACAAGGAGAGTTTTGTGATGCTCAAGATGGAGGGCTACAACGACCTCGGCAATTTGGAGCAGACGCTCGACGTCCTCGCCCTTGCCGAGTTTGAAGGCCATCTCATCGCAGAGCAGATGGTTTCGCGCGACGTGCTGGAGGAGAGCCAGACCACGATCACCATCCTCGAACGACGACGATCAGCGGAGGAGATCCCTGATGAGGTCTTCGATCCCGAAAACCTGGCGAGCTTCGATCCTACAGCTTGGGGTTTGTAACCCTCAGTTTAGATGCGGACAAAACGGGGCGCTCTCACGGGCGCCCCGTTCCTTTTCAAGAACGCCGAGCTGCCGAGACGGCATTCAGAGCACACGGGTTCTCACTTCAGTACTTGAACAGGGGCTGACCCAGATTCGCTTCCCAGTTGTTCGTCCAAACGCGGTCCGTCATTTCGGCAACTGCAGCCAGCGGAACGAGCACTCCAGTGATCTGAGAACCAGGAGGGGGCGATGCTCTGCACTTTCATACCAAAACCCACCCCTAGCGGTTAAGGATAAATGCCTTCTCGAACGCCTCGATTCCGTTGAGTGCTCCCCTCACGGTGAAACGCCCATCGGGCAAACCGGAGAGATCCAATTGGTAGAGACACCAGTCTCGACTACTCACGATGTCGTCCACACTTTTAACGACGTTCCCCTCAGGATCGATCCACGAGAGGTCAAAGGAATCATCACTTCGGATACGGGTAAAATGAACGATTAGGTAAGCCTCACCATCAGAGCGCTCGAAGCGGGTGGTCTCGTCCTCACCCACATAGCCGTTTCTCTTTGGCTTTACCGCTCTGTAGAGTCCGTAACGAAGCTCCCGAGTGTAGGTAAAAGTGAGGAGAGAGGCCATGTCTGAGGCGATGTCGTCGGCTGCCTGAGCGATCAGTGTCTCATAGCCGCCGAAGGTATTCCCCTGCTTGACAGTAACGCTTTCTCCCCGCTCAACATCGAGTGCCTGTTCAATTTGGCCAGTCTGTGCGCTCACAACTTGGATTTGCCCCAGGACTCGTACTGTGTGGCGGATCGCCGGCACGGATTGGACACACTCTCCGTCTTTCCATTCCTCGCAGACCGTCGTTTCTTCCGAGCGCGACTCGATCCCGTAGACCGTTCCGGTCAACAACTTGCTGACCCCGGTCAGGGAGCCGATACGGGCCGCGGTGGCTGAATCGATTAATCCCACCTCGCCGAGCATCTGTTCTGTGAGCAGTTCGTCTAACCGTGATCGAGAAAAGACCGTGATTCCGGAAGCGTTGACAAGCTCCGTTTCAATCCGGGCACGAAGCGTCTCTCCTACCCCAGGCCATGACGAACTGTTGTCGAACGTCAGTACAGCGACATCGAGCCGCTCGGTCGCGATCACCGCCCGCTGCGCCGGCTCAGGGATAACCAACATGAATAATGCCACCACAAGCGCTAGAGCAAGCCCAATGGCGATTACTATACCTAAAGCATCATCCATCTCGCCCTTCCCCCTTGAGACCGTTCACCCTGCAAACGGGATACCCTCTTCTTCGGGCAAACTTGGAGCCCCCGATGCATCGTGGTCAACTAGTGTCGCACCCTTCCAGGCAAAAATCAAGCGTGAATAGCAGCGTACCAAACAGCCAGTGCACGGTCTTCCTGTCAAGCCTGCTTGGGTGAGAATAGAAGGGCTTTTAAGGATATTTATGTTATTTATGAGTGTATAATGAGGTGCGGAGAAGGGGTTTTCATCCTAGCTGTTTTTCTCCCTTTCTCATCTCTAAGGAACCGAACATGAAAAGGTCACCGCGTTCGTTAAGGAACAGTTTGCCGGGTGCAGATGAGCGCAAGTTTCCTCGTGACCGCTACGCAAAAGTGGATGGCTTCCGACTCCGCTATTGGGTAAGGGGACATGGGGAGAACGTGCTTCTGCTTCCTGGTCTCGGAGGCTCGGTCGAGGATTGGCTCGGGGCTTTTGAACGGCTTGATGATCACTTCCGGCTTTGGGCGCTGGAACTTCCCGGACTCGGTCGATCCGACAAGCCCTTCCGTGGCTATTCGGTGGATTTTTTCGTCCATGTGGCCCTAGGCTTCATGAGCCTCCAGGGGATTGAGCGGGCACACGTTGTTGGCCTGTCCATGGGCGGTGGCATCGGAATCGCCCTGACCCTTCAAATGCCAATGCGAGTACAACGCCTCGTGTTGGTGAGCTCCGCCCTCCTCGGCCGGCGGCTGCATCCCTTTTTACACCTGTGCACCCTACCTCTGCTTGGCGAGCTTCTTCTTTGCCCCACGTCAAAGGTCGTTAAGCGCTACATCAGTCGGTGCTTTGCGGACCCCAGCAGAGCGCCAGCGGAATGGGTTTCTGCCCACGTGGAACTGGCCACCCTTCCCGGTGCCCAGCAGGCCTTCCTGGCGATATTGCGGTCTGAAAACGGACTTTTGGGAACCTCAAGGCAAGAGCTTCGGCCGATTCTCTCAGCCCTACCACGCATATCTGCAAAGACCCTGATCATCTGCGGGGAGCGGGACAATTTTATCCCTACGTGCTATGCGCGGCGGGCGGCGGCCCTAATCCCAAACGCGCAGTATGTCTCTTTTCCCAATTGTGGACACGCGGTCCCGATTGAACGCCCAGACCTCTTCTACCCGCTCGTCTCCTCCTTCCTGAAAGGAGAGGCTACAGTACTGTAGGCCATTCTACTCTCTTAGGTAGCGGCTGAACCAGCGGAGGATATGTTCCAGCCGTGCGACACGGCGATCGGTGCGTCCTTGACGCGACAGCCCGTGTGGCTCATCCGGAAAGCGCACCATTTCCGTTTCCACCCCCAAGCGCTTCAAGGCGACAAACACCTGCTCGCCCTGTTCAATGGCACAGCGTAGATCCTGTTCGCTGTGGATGATGAGGGTTGGTGTCTTCGCACTTCCGATGTGCTTCATAGGCGACTGCTCCCAGTAGTTGTGAAGATCTTCCCACGGGGGAGCGTCTCCGAACTCCTGTTGAAAGGCCCAGTTGAAGTCGCTTGACCCGTACATGCTTACGAGATTACTCACGCAACGCTGCGTCACTGCCGCTGTGAACCGATCGGTATGACCGATGATCCAAGCAGTCATGTAACCACCGTAACTACCTCCAGTGACACCCATACGGGCTTCATCGATGTAAGGTTTCCCCGTCATGAAATCGGTCCACGCCATCAGATCCTCGTAATCGGCCGTTCCCCAGTTGTTGTGGATGGCCTTGGAGTGCGCTTCACCGTAGCCCTGTCCGCCCCGTGGATTACAGAAATAAACGACATAGCCCCGGGCAGCTAGAAAGTAGAACTCGTGCATAAAGAAGTTCCCGTACTGCACCCGAGGCCCGCCGTGGATCTCCAGGATGGAGGGGTAGCGCTTGGAGGGATCGAATCCCGGTGGCTTCAGGATCCACCCCTGCAGATCATTGTCTGCAGCACCTTTGAACCACACCTGCTCCATCTCTCCCGGATCTATTTCCCTTAACAGCTTCTCATTGACCCCCGCCAGCACGCGGGAGCGACCAGAGGCCATCTCGCGAAGCCACACCTGACCGGGGTCACGCATATTCCCGTGGAAGTAGAGCAGCTTTTCCTGCTCGCGATCGAAGCTAACCGCACCCACAACTCCATCCTCATCGATCACTCCGGACAGAGTAAGGGAACTTCCTTCCATCGTCAGCGACTTTAGGGTGGTGTTCCCGTGGTGGGCCACCTGAAAAAAGATCGTCTTTCCGTCCTTCGACCACGTCGGGGGCACCTGGGGCAGGCTTCCCATGTCATTGATCGTCCAGGAAGAGACGTTGAAATCGTAGTCTTTCGTGAGATTGCGCGGTTGGCCCTCGCCGGTTGCCGGGACGACCCATAGCCGTGTCTGCTTCCAGTCCTGCCCTTTGCCCTCGTGGCCATAGTAGGCGAGCCAACTCCCGTCGGGGGAGAAGGTCGGACTCCCTTTCGGCCCCAGCGGGGTCTCAATCTTGCGGATTGTCTTATCCTTAATCGCGAGCATATAGAGGTCGATCGCGTCGGGATCGAGATCTGGGTCCTTGCTGCGATTGGAGCAGAAGGCAATCTTGGTTCCATCGGGCGACCAGGCAGGTTTCCGCTCATCATAGATCTCACCCTCTGTAAGCTGGATCGTCTTCCCAGTAGCGATATCGACCGTTAAGAGATGCCACCGCTCCTTCGGTAAGAATCCGACTCCATCCTCTTTGAAGAAGACACGAGTGATGTGCCGGTAGACGATCCCCAGTTTCTTTTTCTCCTCATCCTTCTCCCTTTCGATCTCCTCTTTGTCTTTTTTACGAAACTGCAGAAGAAGCTTTTCCCCATCGGGTGACCATTCGAAGGACTCGATCGTACCCTTAAAGGCGGTGAGCTTGTGTGCCTCACCCCCACCAACAGGTATGAGGTAGATTTGAGGTTGTTTCTCCTCATCACGGTTGGAGAGAAAGGCGATCTTCGTGCCATCGGGTGAGAAACGGGGTCGGGTATCTGCCTGATCTCCATAGGTGAACTGGCTGGCCTTACCACCGGTGGTGGGCACAATCCATAGGTTGGCGTACTTCTTCTCTTTTTCCTTGTCCACTCGGTGCACGCAGTAGATGGCGATTTTGCCGTCCGGTGAAATTTGCGGATCGGAGATCAGCTTGAACCGATAGAGATCCTCCGCCGTAATGCCACGTATCTTGCGATCTGACATGATCCCTCCGCTTCTAATCATTAAGTTTCGATAAACCGGCGCACTTTCTTGCACGCATATCTATCGCCTCATTTCCGATAAGTTTCATACATTCTAATCCGTGCCAGCCTCTATGCCAATCGATCAAGGCAAACGCGCCGCCGCGAAGTGGCGACACACCGATCGGAAGTGGACAAGAAAGGTAGGCCAGGTGACAGCGCCTCCTGGTCATCTTAGCGTTTGTTGATTGACAAGTGACAGCGCCTCCTGGTCACTCGTTGAACCTTCGCCTTGGCAGTATGTAAGGGACC
>Ga0307428_1001063_pt1 | contig 14509 bp, 11 predicted proteins | sample SalMarWE160240MG_FD_202161 | JGI IMG/M metagenome (GOLD analysis project Ga0307428, IMG submission 202161) | Salt marsh sediment microbial communities from the Plum Island Ecosystem LTER, Massachusetts, United States - WE1603-240 | ecosystem: Environmental > Aquatic > Marine > Intertidal zone >...
GCAATCCAGCTATTTAACGTCTCCACTCGATTCATCGGTGGCTATGTACCGATCGGTGCGGATTCCATGGCGGCCCTGCGAATGGTAATAATCGGTGTGTTGATAGTCCTGTTTCTCCTGTATCGGCCTGAGGGCCTGATAAAGGAGAGGAAGAAGATTTATCACGAGGGGAGAGAAACGGGGAGCGAGTGAACCTATGCTGAGTATTAGAAATCTAGAGAAGAATTTCGGCAACTTACGGGCATTAGGTGGGGTATCGCTCGACGTGGAAGCCGACTCTATTGTGGGATTAATAGGGCCGAACGGTTCTGGCAAGACCACTTTGTTCAACGTCGTTTCAGGCTTCTGTGAAAAGGATGGAGGGGAAATCTCTTTTAGAGGGGAGAGTATAGATAGTCTAACGCCCGATGGGATTGCAAAAAGGGGGCTCTGTAGGACCTTTCAAATCGCCAAGGCCCCTGAGAAATTAACAGTGCTTGAAAATATGATGCTGGCTGCAAAGAACCAGACAGGAGAGAATCCATTTACCGCACTATTTAAGCGTGGGGGGGTGTCTAAGCTCGAAAAGGCCAATCTCAACAGGGCGATGGATCTGCTCGAGGTGTTGCAGCTTGCCGATTTACGAAACGAATACGCGGGCGATCTATCCGGTGGGCAGAAAAAACTTCTCTCCCTGGGAAGGGTTTTTATGTTGAATCCAGACCTCATATTGCTCGATGAGCCTACTGCCGGTGTGAGTCCAACCTTGACAATGGATTTACTCAAGGTGATAAGAGAACTCCAAAAAAGGGAGGGGAAATCTTTCTTTATTATCGAGCACAGCATGAAGGTCATCAGTAGCATCTGTGACAAGGTGATTGTGCTGAACTTTGGGAAAAAAATTGCCGAGGGAACACCAGGGGAGATCCAACAGGATAAAGAAGTACTTGAAGCATACCTAAGTGGCGCTTCCGAAGGCCGGTCTTGAGGGGTTCGAGCACAATGGCGTTACTGAACGCAAGCAATATAGTGTCTGGTTATGGAAAGACGGATATCCTGCACGGCGTTTCCATATACGTTGATCAAGATGAAATCGTGACGGTCATCGGGCCTAATGGCGCTGGAAAATCCACGCTGTTCAAAACGATCATGGGATATCTGATACCACGCGAGGGAAGCATCCTGTTCTCGGGAGAAGATGTGACCACATTAAAGCCGAACAAAAAAGTAGAGAAAGGCATGGCCTATGTTCCGCAGCTCGAGAATGTGTTCCCCACCCTCACCGTTCAGGAAAATCTGGAAATGGGAGGCTTTTCAAAAGAGAGCGGGGCGGTAAGGAAGGGAATTGAGTACGCATTCACTACCTTTCCCGTTCTGGGGGACAAGAGAAATAAGCGAGCCAGTACGCTCAGCGGCGGAGAAAGGCAGATGCTGGGAATGGGCAGGGCCCTCATGACCCATCCGAGCCTCATATTGCTGGATGAGCCCTCTGCTGGACTCGCCCCGAAGATTACAGAAGCGGTGTTCAATCAGATCAGGGGTTTGCATGACGAAGGGATCGCGTTCATCATTATCGAACAAGATGCCTATGGATCCCTGAATATATCGGATAGAGGATATGTGTTAGCCGTGGGACAGAACCAGTTCGATGACTCTGCCGATAAGATCCTCGATAACGACCAAATAAGAGAGGCGTACCTGGGCGGCTAACTTCAGGGAAGAGGATTCTTGAGACGAGATTCGGTACATGAGAAGGGCGTTGTCTTTGATATCAAGAAATACGCCATTCATGATGGGCGGGGCATCCGCACCACGGTTTTCTTCAAGGGTTGCCCTTTACATTGCCAGTGGTGTCACAATCCCGAGGGCCTGGCAGTGCAGCCACAGGTGGTCTATCGGAGAGATCGATGTATCGGCTGTGGCGAATGTGTCGATGCCTGCCCCGAGAGCGCCCTCACGCTCACAGCTTCCGGAGTGGTTACGGATCTTTCCAAATGCATTCGCTGCGGAGCCTGCGCTGAGGCCTGCCCAGCAGGGGCCCGCGAGCTCATCGGCAGGGAGATGAGCGTGGACGAGGTGGTTGAGGAGATCAAAAAAGACATCCTATTCTATGATCAATCAGGTGGGGGGGTCACCTTTTCCGGCGGTGAGCCCCTCATGCAGCCCGCCTTTCTCCTAGGGCTTCTCGATGCCTGTGGAGAACTGGACATCCATAGAACGGTGGATACCGCGGGCTACGCGGATGCGGACCTAATCCTGAAGGTCGCAGACAGAACTGATCTCTTTCTCTATGATCTGAAGCATATGGACTCTGAACTACATAGAAGGTATACAGGGGTTCCGAACGAGCAAATCCTCAGCAACCTGGAGCTTCTCGCCGCACATGGCGCAAGGATACACATACGCATCCCCGTTATTCCCGGTATCAACAGTGATGATGAAAACATCGAGCGCACGGGTTCCTTTGTATCCTCTCTGCCCGGTGTGCATGAAATAAGCCTTTTACCATACCATAGCGCAGCAGAGGGCAAGTATGGGAGGCTTGATATGGACTATTGCCTGAGAAACGTGATGCCCCCTTCCGAATTGGCGGTGGAGACTGTTGCCAAACGGCTGGAAAGGTTCGGTTTCCAGGTCAAGACAGGAGGATGATGGGTATGAACGAAAGAGTAGCACAATTGCGGAAGGCGAGTTTTGAGGTGCAGCCAAGCATCTCTGTTGAGCGTGCCGTGCTCGTCACTGAATTCTATAGGGAAAACGAGGGCAGGTATTCCGTTCCCGTGCTCAGGGCCCTGAACTTCAAGAACCTCTGCGAGGGAAAAACGATCTACATCGGTGAAGATGAGCTCATCGTGGGAGAGCGCGGGCCATTTCCCAAAGCGGTCCCCACATTTCCCGAGCTGAACTGCCACAGCGTTGAGGATCTTAGGGTCCTCAACTTAAGGCGAATGACCAGGTATACCGTTTCTGAGGATGCCATAGAAACTTACCGCAGTGTGGTGATCCCTTACTGGCGCGGCAGGACTATGCGGGATAGAATCTTTCGCGACGTGCCTCAGGAGTGGAAGGATGCCTACGGGGCCGGTATGTTTACTGAATTTATGGAGCAGCGAGCGCCAGGCCATACTACCCTTGACGGCACGATCTACACCAAGGGCATGCTGGATTTCAAAAAGGAGATTGCACAAGGCCTCTCAGGGCTTGATTTCCTCAATGATCCGGAGGCCGCGGATAAGGCCGAAGAGTTAAGGGCCATGGATATCTCCTGTGATGCAGCCATCGTATTTGCCGAGCGTCACGCAAAACTGGCCGAGGAGATGGCCGAAAAGGAAACTGACCCGCAGAGGAAGGCGGAACTCCAGCGCATTGCTGCAAACTGCCGCTGGGTTCCGGCCCATGCACCCAGGGATCTCTGGGAGGCCATCCAGATGTACTGGTTCGTTCATCTCGGCACCATCACCGAGCTGAATGGGTGGGATGCGATGAATCCCGGGCACATGGATCAGCATCTCTATCCCTTCTACAAAAAGGGCCTGGAGGACGGGACCGTTGACCGGGAGAGGGCCGGAGAGCTTATCGAGTGTTTCTGGGTCAAGGTGAACAATCAACCGGCCCCTCCCAAGGTAGGGGTGACCGCCGAGGAAAGCGGTACGTACAATGACTTCACCAACATTAACCTCGGTGGTCTGACGCGCGACGGTTCCGATGGCGTGAATGAACTCTCTTACCTCATCCTGGAGGTCATTGACGAGATGCATCTTCTCCAGCCGGGCACCAACGTCCAGATCAGCCACAAGACACCCGATCGTTTCCTGAAGTCCGCGTGCCGGGTAATTCGCAAGGGGTATGGGTATCCTTCGGTGTTCAATGCCGACGAGGTCGTTATGGAGCAGGTGCTGGCGGGAAAGGCCGTTGAGGATGCCCGTGAAGGAGGGTGCAGCGGGTGCATCGAGACCGGTTGCTTTGGCAAGGAGGCCTACATCTTGACCGGCTACCTCAATGTCCCAAAGGTCCTGGAGCTGGCGCTCAATAACGGCGTTGATCCCCTGACCGGAAAGAAAGTGGGGCCTGAGACAGGGGAACCCAAGGACTTTGGGGATTTTGAGGAGCTCTACGCCGCCTTCCAAACACAGCTCCATCACACTGTAGAGCTGAAGCTACGGGTAAACAATTACATAGAGCGAATGTTTGCCACGAGCACACCTGCCCCTTTCCTCTCGGTGGTGATCAATGACTGCATTGCCAATGGCAAGGACTACTACAATGGAGGGCCGCGGTACAACACGAATTACATCCAGTGCTGTGGAATCGGAACCGTGACGGACAGCATGTCGGCACTAAAGAAGCACGTGTTTGAGGACAAGGATGTGACCATGGAACATTTGCTGCATGCCCTCAGTACAAACTTTGAGGGCGAGGAGGCACTTCGCCTCCGTCTTTTCAATAAAACGCCCTTCTATGGCAATGATGATGATCACGCCGATTCAATCATGCAGAGGGTGTATGCATCCCTCATCAAGGAGATCGATGGCAAGCCGAATACCAAGGGGGGTGAATATCACCTGGATATGCTCTCCACCACCTGTCACGTCTATTTCGGAAAGATGCTGGGTGCCTCTGCCAACGGCAGATTTGCGGGAATGCCTGAATCTGATGGGACCTCCCCCTCGCAGGGCGCTGACCGTAATGGACCCACCGCGGTAGTCAAATCCCTGGGCAAGATGGATCAGCTCAAATCCGGCGGCACCCTGCTGAACCAGAGATTCTTTCCAAGCGTCCTTGACGGTGAACAGGGCATCGATAACCTCGCCCATCTCCTCCGTACCTATTTCAGGCTCAACGGGCATCATGTTCAGTTCAACGTGGTCGATACGAACACGCTCCGCAAGGCCCAGGCGTCTCCCGAGGAGTATCGAGATCTGCTGGTGCGTGTTGCGGGGTACAGCGACTATTTCGTTGATCTGGACAGGGATCATCAGGAAGAGATCATATCCAGGACAGAGCATGAGTCTTTTTGAAAGGTCATCACCAGTACCTCGGATCACGTCAATCTCCCTCTTCTCTTGGATGTATGACGGGAGCTTCCCGTTTCCACTCAACCACGATAGAGAGAGCACACCCTTAGACGCGCCTATTCCTAGAAATTGATGGGAGACCATAAGGGCATCCATGGAATGCCCGTGCGGAACGAGGTGTGCGCACGAGAAACTCGAGTACCAATGCCCAACGAGAAACACCAACCGACCCAGCTGAAACCCTACCTCCTCATCGTATGTGCCGCGGTCTTATGGGCATCGGCCGGGACTACCTCGAAATACCTCTTCAACGCGGGCATGAGCCCCTATACCCTTGCCCAGTACAGGGTCAGCTTCTCCTCGCTCCTCATATTCGCCTATCTGCTTGTCTTTAGCCGAGACACACTGAGAATCAACGTGAGGGATCTCTGGTACCTTGTCGTGTTAGGTGCAGTGGGTATGGGCGGGATATAGGTGACCTATCTGTTTGCGATCTCCAAGATCAAGGTGGCCATGGCCATCTTGCTCCAGTATCTGGCCCCGTTTTTCGTGGCCGCCTATAGCTGGCTCTTCTTACGGGAGCGCATGGATGGATGGAAGGTGCTCTCGATTCTTCTGGCCTTTGCCGGCTGCGTTCTCGTGGTGGAGGCCTACAAGGTTTCGTTTTTCTCCCTGAACATCGAGGGGGTTGTTGCCGGCCTGCTCTCCGCTGGGTTCTTCAGCTTCTACAGCCTCCTCGGCGAGAGGGGCATGAGGAGATACAGCCCCTGGACGGTTTTATTCTATGCACTGCTCTTCGCGGCAGTCCTATTTAACATCGCTATGCCGATAAAGAATATCATCGTGTGGAAGGCCGAGCTTCGGTGGTGCCTATCGGTGGTCTATATCATAGTGTGCGGAACAGCGCTCCCCTTTGGTCTTTACTACATGGGAATAGAGCATCTGCGGAGCACGAGGGCCTCGATTGTGGCTACGCTTGAGCCCATTTCCGCGGGATTGTTCTCCTTTATCTTCCTGGGAGAGATCTTAACTCCATGGCAGATATTCGGGGGGGTTCTGGTCATTGTCGCGATTGGCATCATCCAATCTCGAAGGGAGATCGACCTGGAGGCACCGATCTACAAGAGGAAACCTAACGGCGTAGTCCCTTGAGTTCCTTGAGTTTATTGGGTTGACACTGTTGAAACCTCATATAAAGGTTCCTCAGTATCCCCCAAAGAGCTTACTTACCCTTGAACCTCAGGTTAGTGGTTCCATCCTCCTAGGTAATGTAGACTCCTCCTTCCTCAGTGCCTTAAAGGTCTGTTGTAAGCCTGTCTATTATCTATCGCTGAGTTTACTAATGTCTCATTGGTTATCACTTAAAAATAAAATTTGTCCAAGTTCTCCTGCCATTTCAGTAATGTTTGTCTCGAAACTGCTGTTAGTTGGATAGCCTTTTTCTTTATGGAAGTAAAAAAAGGAAAAAGCATGAGTCATTTGTTAGGCCCAGGCTTTTTGTGGAGTAAATGTATGTAGTGGGTTAAGCTGCTACAGAGAACTCGATCAATATACCCTGTATATGAAGTTTAACCCTCCGAACTCAACAAACTCAGAGAACACCATAAACCCGCTGTCTCGTGCCTACCACCCGAGTGTCAGAAAGCTGTGGATGGAGTTTGCCACCTGTCTGCCTGCGCCCATGGCAAGGATTACCGTTGCCTGACCTGTGACGATATCTCCACCTGCCCACACGCCACGCTTGGTGGTCTTGCCCGTTTCGGGCTCGGCCACGATGTAGCCCCGCTTGGTCAACTTGATATCGGGAGTGGCCTTGGTCAAGAGGGGATTCGCTCCCGCGCCTATGGCGACCACTGCGGTATCGCACTGGATTTCGATTTCACTGCCTTTGATCGGGACCGGCCTGCGGCGTCCCGATTCATCGGGCTCACCCAACTCCATCATCTGACACCTGACCCCTGAGAGGCGTCCCTCACTGTCCCCGATAAAATTGAGGGGGGCTGCCAGCAACAAAAACTCCACGCCTTCTTGCTCGGCGTGGTGAATCTCCTCGGCCCGAGCGGGCATCTCCTGCCTGGATCTGCGATAGATGATCCGTACCTTGTCCGCACCGAGACGGAGGGCAGTTCTCGCAGAATCCATGGCCACGTTTCCAGCGCCAAAGACTGCCACATCCTTACCCCTGATTATGGGGGTGTCATACTCAGGAAACAGGTAGGCCTTCATGAGGTTGCTCCTGGTGAGGTACTCATTGGCGGAGTATACGCCTATCAGGTTCTCACCCGGTATGTTCATGAAGATAGGCAGCCCGGCTCCCACACCGACATAGACTGCATCGTAGCCCTGCTCGAAAAGCTCATCGACGCTTACCGTGGCTCCCACTACCGTATCGCACTCAGACTTCACGCCGAGCTTCTTCATGTATTCTACCTCGGCGGCAACAATAGCCTTGGGCAGCCTGAACTCAGGTATCCCGTATATCAAGACGCCTCCGGGTACCTGAAAGGCCTCGAACATCGTCACATCATGGCCCTTGAGGATGAGATCGCCGGCCACGGTGAGCCCGGATGGCCCGGAACCCACCACGGCGACCTTCTTTCCCGTAGAAGGCGCCTTCACTGGTTGCTCCTCAGCTGAAGCGCCTGTCTCCGGCGTTGCGGCCTTGGGCTGGTTTCGGTCCCAATCAGCCGTGAATCTCTCCAGCCTCCCAATGGCGACCGGTTCTCCTTTTTTCCCGAGTATGCAGTTCTGCTCACACTGGAGCTCCTGGGGGCATACCCTCCCGCAGACAGCCGGGAGTAAGTTCTTTTCCTTGATCTTCGCTATAGCGCCCCTGAAGTCCCCTTCCCTGATCCGGTTAATAAATGCAGGAATGTCTATCTCCACAGGGCAGCCGGTCCTGCATGTAGGGTTCTTGCACTGGATGCATCTGCTCGCCTCCAGCATGGCAGTCTCCGCTGAGTAGCCGAAGGGAACCTCCTTATAGTTCTTTATCCTTACCTTAGGATCCTGCTCGGGCATTGGCTGCCGAGGAATCTTATCCTTTTTTTCCTTCTCTTCCATCAGGCCTTCCTCCAATCTTACCAAAAGCAGAAAATGAGCTATCGCGATGATCGCCGTGCTACGAGTTGCTTGTGCCTAGATGCACTCTCTCTGGGGCCCTGCGCCACCTTCGGGTCTCCCACTGCTGGAGGGAAAGGATCTCCTCCTGCTGGTAGCTATTCTGCCGCGACAAAAGCACGTCCCAATCTACCTGATGAGCGTCAAACTCAGGGCCGTCAACGCAGGCGAATTTTGTCTCTCCCCCGACACTTACCCTACAGCACCCGCACATCCCTGTGCCGTCGACCATCACAGAACTTAGATGCGCTATGGTCTTTATGCCCAGCGGCTTTGTCGTCTCCGAGGTGAGCTTCATCATATAGGTACATCCGAATGCGACTACCAGGTCTATGGAAGATCCTGAGTCAGCCAGCTTGGCTACCTGATCGGGAACCCACCTTTCAGGTGTGTGGGAACCATCGCCGATTGTTATGATCACCTGATCGCTGACCCTCTTTAGCTCCTCTTCCCAGAAAATTAGATATCGGCTTCGAGCCTCAATCACCGAGATTACCGTATTGCCCGCTTCTTTCATGGCTCGAGCAATGGGCATCATAGCAGCTATCCCATAGCAGCCGCCCACGCATGCCACGGTGCCGAATTTTTCGATATGGGTAGGGATCCCCAGCGGCCCCGCAAGGCTGTAAAGGGAGTCTCCCGCATTAAAGGTCGCCAGCCGCTGCGTGCTCGTTCCCACTTCCATAAAGACGATGGTGATCAATCCCCCTTCCCGGTCCCAATCCGCGATAGTGAGTGGAATCCTCTCGCCCTTCTCGTCAATGGTCACAATAACGAATTGGCCCGGCTGGGCCTTTTTTGCCACAGCAGGGGCTTCAACCTCGATGAGATGGATATTCGGTACCAGCTTTCTCTTCTCTCGTATCTTGTACAATGTACACCTCCAGAGATTGCCATTCCTATGTCTTTTCTACCCTGACCGCACATACCTTGTACTCGGGTATCTTCGCCACGGGGTCAAGGGCGGGATTTGTTAGTTGATTGGTCGGGCTTTCAGCAAAATGGAAGTTCATGGTCACCACCTTTGCCGGCGAAACCTCCGTTACCTTTGCCCTGGCCGTAAGCTCGCCTCTTCTGGACACCACCTTCACTCTCTCGCCGTCATCGATGCCCAAGCCAGAGGCATCATCGGGGTTTATCTCCACCATTGCCTCAGCATCCAGGAAATCGAGCCCGTTTACCTTGCGTGTCATGGTGCCGGTGTGGAAATGGTACCTGCTTCGCTCGGTGGTGAGAATCAAGGGATAGTTATCATCGGGAAGCTCTGCAGGAGGCTTGTACTCCAAAGGCATAAACATGCCCTTTCCCCTGCTGAATTTCTCGGCGTGCAAGATAGGCGTACCCGGGTGATCTGGGGAAGGACACGGCCATGGGATGCCGCCGCTCTCCAGCCTTTCATAGGTGATGCCGGCGTAGCTCGGCGTCAGGGTTCTGAATTCCTCCATGATCTGGGATGGTTCCTCAAAGTCAAAACCCTTGGCCTCCATCCTCTGTGCGATCTGGCAGGTGATCAGCCAATCCGGCCTGCTCTGACCTATCGGCTCTATGGCCTTTCTTACTTTCTGGACCCTCCTGTCCGTATTGGTAAAGGTTCCGTCCTTCTCAGCAAAGCTCGTGCTCGGCAGCAGCACATGGGCCAACTGTGCAGTCTCGGACATGAATATGTCCTGCGCCACAAAGAAATCCAATGCTTCCAAGGCCTCCTTGGCATGGCTTGCATCAGGATCGCTCAACACGGGGTTCTCGCCGATAAGATACAGGGCCTTCATCTCCTTTCTGTACGCAGCATCCAGTATCTCGAGCAAGGTGAGGCCGCCCTCCCTCGGCAGGTACGTACCCCAGGCATCCTCGAACTTCTTCCGTATCTCATCGTTTGCCACTGCCTGATAGCCGGTATACACGTTCGGAAGGGCTCCCAGGTCGCAGGCGCCCTGGACATTGTTCTGGCCCCTCAGGGGGTTTACGCCTGTTGACGGTTTCCCCACGTTACCCGTAAGCATGGCCAGGTTTGCGGTAGCCATGACATTGTCGGTACCGTGGGATGATTGGGTAATTCCCATGGCATAGAGGATTGAGGATGGCTTATCGGTTGCGTACATCCTGGCTGCTTCGACTATTTTCTCTTTGGGAACACCGGTAATCTCCTCGGTCCTATCAAGATCAAATTGCCCAAGGGAATCGGCGAAGGCCTCGAAATTCTCGCAACGCTCTTCGATGAAGGCCTTGTCGTGAAGATCCTCATCCACGATAACACGCATCATCCCCATGAGCAGGGCAACATCGCTTCCGGGATTGTGCTGCAGCCACAGGTCCGCATCCTGCACCAACTCTATCTCCCTCGGATTGGCCACGATTAGCTTGGCGCCGTTTCTTGCTGCCTGCCTTACCCTCATCCCTATTACGGGATGCGCATAGGTGGTATTGGTGCCTATGGCGAGGATGCAGCCGGCATAACTGATCTCATCTATGCTGTTGGTCATGGCGCCGGCCCCGAAGCTCTGAGCCAGGCCGGCCACGGTGGATGCATGACACAACCGTGCGCAGTGATCGACATTGTTCGTACCGAGAACTGCCCGCGCGAACTTCTGGGTTACATAGTTATCCTCGTTGGTACACTTCGCAGAGGAAATAACTGCTACCTCATGGGGCTTATAGCCGGCCATCCGCTCGGCAACCATATCAAGCGCCTCGTCCCAGGTTGCCTCCTCGAATACCCCGTTTCTCCTGATAAGGGGGACGCGGAGCCGCTCGGGGTGGTGCACATACTCAATGATCCCGAACTTGCCCTTCACACAGGCCTGTCCCTCATTTACGGTGCCTTCTGCCTTTGGCGTTACCCCTACAATCCTGTCCTTCTTGATCTGGAGTTCCAACTGGCACCCTACCCCGCAGTAAGGACAGGTGGTTACCACCGTCCGTTCAGGAACACCCTCCCACTTATCGGCCCACTCGGTTAATGCCCCTGTGGGGCAGACATCAACACAGGCCCCGCAAAACTGGCATCCTGACTCCTCAAGGCCGGGCGCCTTACTGCCGATCATCACCTTTCCGTTGTGAAAGACGAGGCCTATCGCACTATTGCCCCTCACATCCTGACATGCCCTCACGCACCGGGTACAGGCGATACACAGGTTATAGTTGCGCTCGAAGAAGGGATCATAGTTCACCACGGGCAGGTCCTTGAATTCGTAAGGAGGCGTGGTGGGATCCACCCCTATGTAAGCGGCGACCTCCTGGAGCTCACAGCGCAGGTTGTTGGGGCAGAACTCACAGCCGGTGACTGCCTCTGCCTTTCGGATGCTGCCCCTGAAGGGATCGCACTCCTCCTTCCTGTCGCAGGCAAGGCATACATTGGGATGTTCCGCCAGGATGACCTTCAGGTTCTCCCTGCGTTTTTCCTGAATCTCCGAGGTGTTGGTCTGAACCACCATGCCGTCGGCAACCTCGGTGGTACATGAAGCAACGAGCTCATCGACACCATCTACCTTTACCAGACAGAGCTGACAACCTCCATATTCGGTCAACGAATTATCATTTTCTATTGCTTCACTGCCCCGGTATACTACTTCAAAAGGCTTGACTGTCCTCGATGATGGTAGATTGGGATGAGAGCACAGTGCCGGGATATAGATGCCGGCGTTCCGTGCAGCCTCCAGGATTGTGATACCCTTCTCAACAGAAATGCTAGTATCATCTATAGTAACATTCATTTCTCTTCCTCGCCTTCATCTATAATAACATTCACGATCTCTCCATAGCCGGCGTGCAACCGGTTGGGGGGTCTATAATATTCCATAGGTAATTTGTCAAGAAAATTGTCGGTAAATGCATCTCAAAGCCATTGGACGATATTCAGAAAAAGATTGGTCCTGATCGATATTGTTTCCTTGATTATAATGGAACGCATCCTTAGATTAGGGCTTGATAATGCATCGAACCAGATCGAGGATGCCAGGGAAGGCCATAAGAAGAGGCGGGTAATGCAGGATAGAAATCAAAAACCGTTATCTTGAAATTTTGATTGGTCTACAAGAAAGAATTTTCCGTTTTCCGTTCTCGCGACGATACCGGCCTGGACCAGGGATTCCAGGGCCTTGGGCCGATAGTCCCTCAACCCAATCCTGAAATAGTGTGCCTTCGCATAGGGGAGCTCAGCAGCAGAGGCATGGTCGAAGGCTTGCCGGATCTCGAGGTCTTGGATGATGAGATGTGCCGCGCGCCGTATTCGATAGGCAATTCCGATTCGGGTGATGAGGAAGACCATGATAAGAAAAATGATTCCTATGATAATTTGGATAAATCCAGTCATGCACTGTATTTCCTAAAAATGATAGATTGCCGGTAATCATCTTGATTGTCTTACTCGTTACCAGATAGCCTATAACCTGTCAAGTCTGGGAAAAACATCGAAAGAACATGAAATTATGTTATTATTTTCAACATGACCATGGAGAGGATACATAATGAGTTAAAGACGCCGGCAATGGGAACGGCAGCGGAAGGGAGGAGAAGCTGAAATGGAACGAAGAGAACAAGAACTTTTGGATAAGGCCTATCAACTGGGGTTCGAGTACGAGAAGACCTACACAGGTTGCTCACAGTGTACAATTGCGGCAATACAGGATACCCTGGATATCAGGGACGACAGTGTATTCAAGGCAGCCACAGGTCTCACGGCCGGTGGGGGTTTGACCGGAATCGGGGTCTGTGGCGGCTACGTGGGGGGTGTCATGGTAATCAGTCAGCTTTTAGGGCGCGAGCGGTCGAACTTCAAGGATCCGGAAAGGATCAGATCCAAATCCTTTGAACTGGCCAGAAGATTCCTCGAACAATACACTCGGGAGCTGGGTTCCATCATCTGTAGGGATGTGCAGCTCATCAGGTTTGGCCGTCCCTACTACCTTCCCGATCCAGAAGATCATGAAAAGTTCGAGAAGGCAGGCGGCCACGTGGACAAGTGTCCCGATGTGGTGGGAAAGGCCGCCCAGCTGGCGGTGAAGTTGATACTGGAGGAGGGTCTCATCAAGCCTTCGAAGTGACAGAGTGTCCGCCTCCATATCCTTCTTTATCTGTGGTCCCTTTGCCGTGTTTGTATTTCACACTCCCTTGAGCATGGCGAGTTGGGCCGCTGCATCATAGCGGTAGTCGGCTGCCGAGCTCACGACAAAACTGTCCGGGAGGCTCACCGGCGGCTCGCCCTTGATGGATTTGATCAGCTCGAAGGCCTTTTCCACGTTCTCCTCTTCCCCCTCTAAGGCAAGGTGCACCGAGCCTTCAGAGCCCCCTACGCCGCCGGAACCGATATGGTATGCCCGAACACCCGCCAGGATGGCAAAGGCCTGAATCTCGGTCACCACCTTTGCCAGGGGCACGGGCATAAGCTTTACCGGTAAGCCGGTGCTGTGTTTGAAGCGGTAGATGCCGGTGTGCTTTGCTGCTTGAATGACCGAGGCCACCATCTTCTCAAGACCCACCGGTATTATGAGATGGCTGCCCCGCGGTGTGAGGATGGGCCAGACCATGCCGATGGTGCCGCCCTTCACTGACGATGAGTAGACGCCGGCATTCCCCTCGGTATCGACGGCATTGGCGCCCTTGATGAAGACATCCTCGGGGCCGAAGCCCAGTATCTCCACATTCGAGTCGGCCCCCTCAAGGGGTTTTCCCTTCCGTATCACGTGCCATATACACGGGGGCGGCCCTGGATTGGCATTGGTAATTCCATTGCAGACCAGACCTATGGTCTGGCCCGCCTTGGGTTCAACCGAGATGTGAAACAGCTCCTCCGTGACATATGCTGTGGTGATACCCCGTCCTATGATTATGGTCCCGTTTTTCCACGCGTTTCTCACCTCGGGAAGTGCTGCCGTTGCCTTGGCCAAGAGCCTTCTGGACTCTGATGCATTGAGCACGACCATTGCTGAAATCTCTTTTCGGCCTTCCTTGGATTTTAACGTCTCTACCTCATAGAACATGATTTCCTCCCCTACATTGACATATTAGCGATAGCTCCCTAAACTATAATAAGGAATATGGCACGGATCAAGTTATAAAATCGTTTCACGGTTTTATATAGCAGGCGGGATTTAGAAAATAGACAAGACCCAGGTGGTATCCCCTAGCATAATGGGGAATCATCAGAAAATCGGATGATCCCGATCTATACTTAGGCGTGATTTCCTTTACTATGAGTAAAAAACCCGATTGAAAAGAGGCCGTTATCTGATATGTTAAATGTTTACAATGCCGATCTTGATACATCAAACAGGAAGGCAGGACGATGTGTTTCACTTTCCGCTGACCACAGGGTTTTCAGGGGGACTTATCGGCTTTAGCCAGGAGGGCGGGGACCAGGGTTTGGAGCAATGGGCATAACGATTCTCTTATAAGAAAAA
>Ga0307428_1001066_pt1 | contig 14470 bp, 14 predicted proteins | sample SalMarWE160240MG_FD_202161 | JGI IMG/M metagenome (GOLD analysis project Ga0307428, IMG submission 202161) | Salt marsh sediment microbial communities from the Plum Island Ecosystem LTER, Massachusetts, United States - WE1603-240 | ecosystem: Environmental > Aquatic > Marine > Intertidal zone >...
AATCTTTAAAGATGGTTCACTTTTAAAAAATTAATTGATTTATTTTAAATTATAATTAGCAAATTTTTTAGCTTAATTTAGTCCACTTTTGAATTTTAAAAAGTCCACTTTTGAAACGTAACTAACAGATTTCCTACAGCTTTGCATATTATCCTATCAAAAATTTCAAATCTGCTTCCTTCTGATAAAATTTTCCTGCCATCGCAGACTGGTCTTCCACTTGAAGTAAGAAGAGAAGAATTTGCAGTATTTATTTATAATAATTACGTTTATTCTCAAAATCCAATTACCCCTGAATTATTAAAACGATTAGCCGATCATGGACTGCGAGGTTTTAAAGACAGTTCTTTCTATCTGGTAAATTTCTTCCAATTTCAAGAAACTGTTTATGATTACCCTGATTTTAACGCAATTGTCGACACAGAAGCAATATTTATAGCAGCTTTTGATGCTGTAGCAATAAGAACAGTCTTTGGAATGGCAAATACCTTCTCAGAAATAATGGTGAAGATATATAAACAGTAATTAGATGGTGATAGGAAGGGTACGAGGAAGACCCAAGATTAATTTTAAAAATTAGAAAAACGACTAAATTGGGAGCAACCGTTCCAATTATACATTATGTTCTAAAGGAAAGAGACGTTGATACTGGATATAGCCTAAGCCCACAAATTGAGATTGATGAAGTTATAAAGAATAAAGTGAAGAATGAATTAGGGAAACTTGATTTGTTATAAAATTATATTTATTTGTATTAATTTCATGTTCTGTTTAAACATATTGTTTTTTCCTATGGGTATAATCATACTAATTAATTTGGTTCAAGTAAAGCGAATTTTCGCTTACCATCGAAAAACTTTTAGTAAGAGATATTCCTTCTAAGTCGATAATTCTGATTCGTTCTTTGAAAGTTATAACAATAAAGATAGCTATCTAGACCAGGCTGGAGTTCTTCTAAAGACGGATATATCTTCCTCAGGAAAGCATGCTTATAGAATTCTTCTTAATAGGGTCTGGTTAAACCGTTATACTATTCCATTGGTCCGGGTTGTTCTAGGGTTAATTTTCGTATGTCGGATCTGACGCACGTTTAAGAAGGGTCTGGACTGCACCCCTCCGACTAGACACATTTAGAAGAAAAATAAGACTTGTTGTATAATAAAATAATAAGCAAGAAGAACAAAGGAGGGGCAAAGTTAATGAGTATAAAAAGAAGAAAATATTCAAAAGAACAAAAAGAAGAAATTGTACAAAGAGCCCTAAGCGGTAAAAGCATCCTGGAATTAGGAAAAGAGAACAACATCTCCCCCGGACTTATCAACCGCCGGAAGAGACAATACTTAGATGGATAATTAAATAATAATACCAATCAAGAAGTAAAAAAATTAGAGACACAAGTAGGAAAACTTGAGCAGATGATCGGTAAACTTACCATGGAGAACTACATTTTAAAAAAAGAGAAAGAATACATACTACAGAGGAAAAAAGAGGGTTCATCCATCATTACCGGTCCCTATTTAAATCAATCAAAGAAGGATGTAGACTAATGGGTATAAAAAGATCTACCCTTTATTACCAGCCAAAAAAGAATATAACTAAAAAGCAAAAAGAATTAAGGATTAGAAAAAAGATAGAGGACATCTCCCGGGAACATCCCTATTACGGTTACAGGAGAATAACTGCTTCCCTAAGAAGGAATAAGTTAATAGTAAATCATAAGAAGGTATTAAAGATGATGAAGGAATTAGGTATACAAGGCAGAATAAAACGCAAATATATTACTACTACTAATAGCAAACATCATAATAGAATATACTCCAATTTGATCAAAGATAAAGAGCTTACCGGTATCAATCAAGTCTGGTGTGCTGATATCACCTATATCAGGATACTTAACGGTTTTGTCTACCTTGCCGCCATCCTGGATATCTATTCCCGCAAAATAGTCGGTTATGCTATCGGTAAAACTTTATCTCCTAAACTTGCCATTACTGCACCTTCTATGGCTGTAGCTACCAGAAATACTAAGGACCTGATTCATCATTCAGATCAGGGTATCCAGTATGCCTGCAAAGATTACATAAATATTCTAAAGGCTCATCATATTAAGATAAGTATGTCAGCCAAAGGCAATCCTTATGATAATGCCACAGCCGTGCATATTTCGGTAACATCCGGACACTGTTTCCGGTAACATCCGGACAGCGTTTCGGAATTATCCGGACAGCATAACGGCATATCCGGACACCTTGTCGAATCATTAAATAAAAGGTACTCTTTAATTATAATGATTAAAGGGGGCCAAATAATGAGGAGGCTAGATATGCTAAAAACGAGAGAAATACTAAGATTAAGACACGAATTAGGATTATCACTGAGAGAAATAGGTCAAGTCTGCAGTTGTGGAAAAACAACGGTATCAGAGATTCTCACACGAGCTAAAGATGCCGAAATAATGTGGCCGATTGACCTTAGCGATAAGCAATTGATGTCCAGGCTTTATCCACCTGCAGAAACTAAGACATCAGCTCATGAACCCGATATGGAATACACTTTTTGTGAGATGAAGAAAAAGAAGGTAACCTTGATGCTTTTATGGGAAGAGTATAAAGAGAAACATCCCGGTGGAATCATGTATACCCAGTTCTGTGACCGCTATCGGAAATTTAAAAAAGACAATAAAATTTCCTTGCATAAAGAGCACAAAGCAGGTGAGGAGATGGAAGTTGATTGGGCCGGAGACCATATCTCATACGTGAAACCAGGTACGGGTGAAGTCATGGCAGCATCCCTGTTTGTCGCTGTCCTGCCAGCGAGCGCATATCCTTTTGTATATGCTTATGATAATATGAAAATGCCAAATGGATAGATGCTCATGTGCGGGCTTACACCTGGTTTGGAGGAGTCCCCAAGATTACCATCCCTGACAACACCAAAACTGCTGTTATCAAATCCGACCTGGTAGACCCGGTCTTAAACAAGAGCTATCAGGAGATGGCCAGGCATTATAGGACGACCATTATACCTGCCCGGGCGGGAAAACCTAAAGATAAGGCAGCTGATGAGAACATGGTAGGGAATGTTTCCCGGAGAATAATTGCCGCCTTGAGAAACCGGCAATTTTTTAGCCTCTATGAAATCAACCAGGCGATATCTGAAGAACTTGAGAAATTTATTCATCGGCTTTTTCAAAAGATGGAAGGCAATAGAGAGACTGCCTTTGAAAAGATTGACAAACCCTGCTTACAAGCCTTACCTTTAACCAAATATGAATATGCCCAATGGAAGGAGACAAAAGTTGCCTTTAATTACCATGTGGATTATGACATTTTTTTTACAGTGTTCATTATTCCTATGTCAACCGCCCCTGTTCAATACGGGCAACTTCTAAAACCATAGAGGTCTATGTAGGTCATGAACGGGTAGCCGCCTATCCCAGAAACTACAACACCTCTAAAAGGTATGAAACCCTGGAAGAACATATGCCTGATGAACACAAAGCTGTTTACGGGTGGAGTTCCGACCGCTTTCTCTTATGGGCAGCAAAAACCGGCCCCAACACCCGGGAATTCATAAAAAAGATCCTTGAGACTCGGGAATATCCTGTCCAGAGCTATAGGGCCTGTATGGGTATCATGCGCCTTGGTAAAGGTTATCCACTGGAAATAATGGAAACTAGCAGCAGGGAAGCTCTGGATAAAAATATCTGCTCCTATAAGTATTTTAACCTCATCTTAAAACAGGTTGTTTCCAAATTAGTAAAGAGAGAGGATGATAAAATCATACACCATGAAAATGTTAGAGGAAGCAGGGCTTATGCGGGAGGTGGTATCCATGCTTAACCATCCTACTGTAGAAAAACTAAAAGATATGAAGCTTAAGGTCATGGCCCAGGTGCTGATTGATTCAGACTCTGCTTTAAGAGAGCTCTCCTTTGAGGAAAGATTAGCTATTATGGTTGAAAAAGAGTGGTTGTACCGAAAAAATACCAGAATTAAGCGATTCCTTTATAATGCTTCTCTGGCAGTAAAGAATCCACCCGCTAAGCAGGTGGCTTTAAAGAAGCCTCTAAAAGAGGCTTAAATTCTTATTAGATAGTTTTCTCTATTCTCCTTTTCTTGATGCCTTATATATCTTTTGAACTACTCTTTCAAATCGATATTGCTTACATAATATTCTTAATTTAAAAAGTATTTAGCTAGTCCATGTTCTCTTTACGGTAAAACCATTTGGCCATTACCACCTTCAAAGAAGGTGGTTTTTTAAGGTGAAATAAATGCCTGTATCGAGGACATTGACTATACTCAAGAGCGAAAGATAGATAAAAAAACCATCCGGACACTTTCTAGCTGTACCTTCATCGAACAGAAACTTAATATCATTATTTCGGGTAAAACAGGATGCGGTAAATCCTTTTTGGCCTGTGCCTTCGGGAATAATGCCTGTCGCCATGGTTATACTGTCAAATACTACAGAATACCTGAACTCCTGCTTGAAATTCAAGCCGCAAAAAACGAAAATTACTATACTCAATTTATGAATAAGTTAAAAAAAGTAAGGCTTCTGATATTGGATGATATAGGCCTTAAATCATACACCTTGGAGGAAAGTAGGGATATCCTCGAGATTGCAGAAAGCAGGTATAACATATCATCCACCATACTTTCCGGACAGATTCCCCATACGCATTGGTATGACTTATTCCCTGATCCTGCCACAGCAGATGCCATAATGGACCGGATAATCCACAATGCCTATATTCTGCCGCTGGACTCAAAAAAATCTATGCGGGAGGTGATGGCAAAAAAGACCATTCAGGCAATCTAATGAGCGATAGCTCAAAAGGGTGTTGCCGAACAGTCACTATAGGTATACAATAACCTTATTGGAAAAAAGAGTAAAACCTTTAGATCAAATTCTTTCAGGTTATCAATTTAATTTGAACTAAATGATAATTATTGATTAAGAATAATGTTTTGTAAAAATTGAATCGATAAGATGTCCGTATGTTCCGGTTTAATGTCCGGATGCCTTCGGAATTGCCGTCCGGATACTCCGGAATACGCAACAGCCGTAATCATTCTTTAAAACCCTAAAACAAGAGGAGGTATATTTATGGGAATATGAAACCTTTTCTGATGTAGTAGAAAGGATTCCTTATTTTATAGAAGATGTGTATAATAAGAAGAGGCTGCATTCATCTTTAGGCTATCGGCCTTCAGAGGAATACGAGAGGTTATTGGTAAAGAATAGCTCTCGGGAATACCTGGTGTGTTAAGACTTAAAGTGTCTAATCTGAGGGGTTCACTCCACTTTTTGGCCTTCAAATAGTGCTAATTTAGACATTATTCCTTCCTTATTCTTTTAATTTTTTATTTCACCTTAAAAAACCACCTTCTTTGAAGGTGGTAATGGCCAAATGGTTTTACCATAAAAACCGATATATATTAAGATAAGATATGACTAAATGAAAAAAATTATCTCATACAATCTATCAATGTAAATATCACATAGTCTGGTGTCCAAAGTACAGATACCGGATACTAAAAGGTCCAGTGGCTGAATTTGTAGAGCAAACCCTGAGGATGCTATGTGAATGGAAAACTATGGAGATACTGGAAATGAATGTAAAAGAGGACCATATACATATGATACTTTCTATACCTCCCAGATTATCAATATCCGAAGTAATGGGAATGCTAAAAGGTAAGACAGCAATAAAACTCTTCAAAAGCTTTCCTACTCTCAGGAAGAAACCCTATTGGGGAAATCACTTTTGGAGCCGGAGATATTGTGTAAGTTCTATAGGTTTGGATGAGAACAAAATTAGAAAGTATGTAAAATATCAAGAAGAAAGAGAAAGACAAGAAGAAGGCGACCAACAAGAATTTGGCCTCTTTTAGAGGCCTCTTAAACCCACCTGCTTAGCGGGTGGGTTGTTTAGTTTAATCCGGTAGTACTGATTCCTTTAACCAAATATCTTTGAAAACTAATAAACAAAATAAATGGAGGGATTAAAGATAATACAGACATTGCAAACAAAGCTCCCCAATTTGTCACCGTACTTGGATCTGAAAAGAGTTTTAAAGCTAGAGAAACCGGGTACAAATTATTTGATTGAATATATAACAAGGGGCTCAGAAAATCTTGCCATGTCCAACAAAATTGAAAAACAAATGTTGTAATTAAAGCCGGTTTTATATTAGGCAATATTATTCTGAAAAAAATAGAATAATGTCCACAACCATCAATTGTGGCTGCTTCATCTAATTCTTTCGGGATACCCTGAATAAACTGATATATTAAGAAGACAAAAAAGGGCATTGGTAAAAACCTTGGGATTATTAATGGCTTAAAGGTATCTATCCAGCCGATAGTACTAATGATAATATACTGTGGGATCATAAGTATCTCTCTCGGCAAGAGCATTGTTGCAAGCATCAACATAAACCAGAACTTTTTACCAATAAACTTAACTCTGGCAAAACCGTATGCAACTATTGATGCTGTAGCAACTTGACCTAAAGTTGCGGTAATAGTTATAATAAAAGAGTTTATAAAAAAAGTATCAAAGGACACATTGCTGAATCCTTTCCAACCTTGAATATAATTGTCAAAATTAAACTGATTAGGAATAAGAGAACTCACGTTTTGAAATATTTCTGAATGCATTTTAAAAGAACTAGCGATTATCCATAAAATAGGATAAAGCATCATGAAACCTAGGACAAGAATTAGACTATGGTATAATAAACTCTGCCATTTTTCCTTTAAACGAACCATTTAAATCTCACTTTTTGACTCATAATAAACCCATCGAGGTGATGTTTTAAAAAGTATAAAAGTAACAATCGCGAGAATAAATAAGAGAATCCAAGATAAAGCACTAGCATAACCCATTTTATAGTACGTAAATGCATTTTTAAATAAATACAGTGAATACACCATGGTTTGTTCATAAGGACCGCCACCAGTAACGATATAAGCTGATGTAAACATCATAAAGCTACCGATTGTCTGCATTATTAAATTAAAGAAAATAATAGGGCTTAGCATTGGAATGGTTATTCTGACAAACATCTGCCACCAATGAGCTCCATCAATAGAGGCAGCTTCATAATATGAATCAGGTATTTGCTTTAAGCCCGCTATAAAAATCAACATAGGGGAACCGAACTGCCAAGCAGCAAGTAAAATAAGAGTCCAGAGTGCCGTTTTGGGATTGCTAATCCAGCCAAAGTTTTTGTCTATCACCCCTAGATGCATCAATATAGAATTTAGTGCGCCTTCTACTCCAAATAATTGACGCCACATTACAGCAATGGCAACACTTCCCCCAACGAGCGAAGGAATGTAGAACAAAGCTCTATAAAGTCCAACCATCATTCTTTTTTGTGAAAGTAATATAGCCAAGAATAGAGCAAATATCAGTCTTAAAGGCACAGCAATAAACACATAAGAAAATGTTATTCTTATTGTCTGCCAAAACGCACCATCGTGTAAAATATCACTATAGTTGCCTAGGCCTGTCCATATCGGGGAAGACATTAAATCATAACGGGTAAAAGACAAGTATAATGACGAAACCATAGGAATTATACCAAAGACTAAAAATCCAAGAAGCCACGGCATAATAAATATATACCCAGTTAAACTGTAATACTTTCGCCTCTTATTTCTTTTAAAAACCTTGCTTAATTGCATACATGGATCTCCAATATTAAACACTTTTTCTCATAAAACCCCACGAGTTAGCCAGAGAGAAAATTATTTACTTCCACTAACTCGTGAGGTAACAATATATTCCTTAATTTTCGGCCAGGATTTTATTAGCCTTTTCTCTAAATTCTTTGGCTGCTTCTTCTAGTGTTAAATCACCAAAGAGCATTCTTTCATATGTCTTGCCTAATAAATCCACAATCTGACTCGCGGCTACTGGACCTTCCCATGCAGCAGGACTAGTATATTCCAAAACAAGATCACTAAAATTAAACATTTTCTTTTGAGCATCGGTTAAATACGGCTTAAGCTCCTCTCTAATCTTGGAGGAAATTGGAAGACCTATTTCTGCTAATAAAATTTTGTTAGCTTCCAGATCATTTGTGTAAAAGTCAATAAATTTTACAGCCCATTCAGGATATTTACTATATGCAGGCACTAAAAAATACAGACTACCCTTTATCCATGTACCATACTGAACTTGGTCCTTACTATTCGGAAAGATCATCATATTTAGAGGTCTACCTGCAGCCGCAGTTAAAGCAGTAATCTGGTTGCTCCAAGCAGGCCACATAGCTGCATCCTGCTTGACTAATAAAGTGTTTTCCGCACTTACTCCTATTTCAATGCTTAACTCTGGTGGAGCAATAGCACCATCTTTTGCTAAATCAACAAGCATACTATAGAAATCAATAAATAAGCTATCATCTTCATATCCAAGCTTTTTAAAGGATTTATCGTACAAACTCTTGCCATGTTGTGTTAAATAGTATCTAAAGGAAAAGGCATAACGCACCAACATATAAGGATCATCTCCATAGATTCCTAAAGCATTATGTATTTTTCGGCATTTTTCACTATAATCTTCCCAGGTCCAATCTGGGAAAGGCTCTTCTACCCCTGCCTTTTTAAATAATTCCGGGTCATAAAAATATACCACGCTGTTAGTTCCTCCACAGACTCCGTAAAGCTTTTCATTAATACTAGCACCTGAAATTTCCATTTCAGTAGTATTGTCTAAATTCAACGTATTATCTTCTATACAAGGATTAAGATTTAATAATGTACCCTGTTCTAACAACCTAGGTATATGAGTCAAACCCTGAACAAAAACATCCGGGAGATTTTTAGCAACAGTCTGAACAGCAATCCTTGTAAAGTAGTCGTCCCCGCCTAAAGGCTCAGGACTAATCTTAACGTTGGGGTATTTTTCTTCAAATAGTTTTATAACTTCAGACATTCTGTTGTGCCTATCCTGTGAACCATACCAGGAAACCCGTAATGTAATATCTTGTGCAAAATTTACCATCGATATAGCCGAAACAATCATAATAACTAACAAAACAACCAAAAAAATCTTTTTCATTTTAGAATCACTCCTTTCAATATAATCTTTACTTACCTTGTAATCATTTAATTTCCCTTAAAATTAATTATTCAGCTTTCTAATCACCTCCTATATCTTTTTTTCTCCCCTAATAATAGTGTTCATATCTTCCGTATATAAATTCAAGGTCTAATAATCCGGTAGATGTCTATTTCGGACTTATCATCTTAAGGGAGATATTTAACCAATCAGGTGAATAAGTCTTTCTACTACTCGATTTTATTCTTTTTCCAAAGTTCTCTGACTAGATGTGCTGCCATTTTTGGTTGACGATCACGAGTGAATACACCTTTACGATTATAAAAAACGCGGAGAGGAAGCTGTTGAGTTTTAAAATCAGTCAGGTTCCATATATGTTCCCCAATAATGTATGGTTTAGACTTTATTATCCTATCGTACATCTTAATTAATTTAGCTTGATATTCTTCAGTAAACATTTCTGCAGGATCTGAGTGAAGCCCAGGAATAGAATCTGCGCCAAACTCAGCAACAATTATTGGTTTTTGAAATTTTTCATAAAAAGAATCAAGGTAATAACTTAACTCTTCCTCAGCCTTTTTTAGCTGACCAGGAAACTGATACCATCCAAAATAACAATTAATGCCTAGTAAGTCAAAATGTTGAGCTACAAGCTCTCTGTCTGGAAGAGAATCAGAAACAATCATATTAGGCCGAGAAGAATCTAACTCTTTAATATAATCAGCGATCTCGGCAAAATAACCTTTCGCTTCTTCTCGCCATGTATCTGCTTCGTTAGCCACACTCCAGGCAATTACCGAAGGATGGTTTTTATCTCTTTCTATCATTTCTTTTAGTTGTCGTTTGTGGCTATGTAAGGTTTTTTCTGTAACACTACGCATAGCGAGACTTACTGCGGGAACTTCATCAATAACTAAAAAACCCAAGCAATCTGCTAATTGCATTTGTTCTGTTGAATATGGATAATGAGAGGTACGGAAAGAATTAGCACCTGTCCATTTCATAAGTTCATAATCTTTAATCATAACTGCATGACTTGTACCACGACCTATAATGTGAAAATCTTCATGCCGTGCAAAACCCTGCAAAAAAATAGGTTTACCGTTAAGTAATAATTGGCCATCTTGGACCTTTACTTCCCTAATTCCAACTTGAAGGGCATACTCATCAACTACATTGTTACCACACAAAGCTTTGATCTGTAAACTATATAGGTAAGGGTGACCTACATTCCATAAGTTTGGGGTTTTTACAGTCAAATTACCTTTTGCCTTACCTTCGCTACATATTAATTCTTTTTCCTTAATTTTATTCATTTTCTGATCAATTAAACTAATCTCACATCTGGATATGCCTGGTGAAGTAAATATTTCATATGATACTATTCCATCTCTATTATCTTCTCCCACAACTTTTGTATTTAAAGTTATATCCTGTATTGCGTTACGAGGGCGATTATAAATTATTACAGACCTATTAATCCCCGCATAAGGGAAAAAATCTCCGGATGTAGAGGGGTACTTATTCTTAAAATCATCATCAATGCCCAATTCTACCGGAAGATTCCCCATTGGAACAGTATTTTCTGATAATTTACAATCAACACGAACTATTAAAATATTTTCTGCTTCAGTTTCAACTATATTTGATATATCAAATTCAAAAGGAGTAAAACCCCCATCATGTTTACCCACGTAATTACCGTTAAGCCATATTTCTGCCCGATAATTAATTCCCTCAAATCGGCTCTTTATTTCATCATTCTTCCAAAAAGGAGACAACCAGAATCGTTTTTCATACCAACCCGAACCAAGATATGTTCGCAAAAATTCATCTTGGGTTTGGTCATTCCAACTGGCAGGAACTGCTAAAAGAATTCCATCTGTAATACCAGTAGACCATCCTTTTTCCTTTCCTTGATCTTTCTCATCAATTTTAAAGTGCCAAAATCCATCCAACTTTTTTATTGTACGATATCTATTTTCTATGGGATATAACATAAAAAAATCCTCCTGAATTTTTTATTTTTATCCCTTGCTTGCAAGAACCAAAAATTAAATAATATAACATAGCTTCAAGATGTGTTTACAGACTGGTATGCTAGAGTCTTCATAATCAAGTTTATGTTGTGTCTATTATGTTTTATCAAAAATTAATTTATATACTGAGTAAAATATAACCAAATAACAAACTCTGTTAATTTTCACAAAAGTTTAAATACTTAAATTCTTTTTAAAATTTTTCATAAAACTCTTTCATAACATGAAATGCTAACTTCTTATGTTTCTTATCTTTGGATAGTAGTCCTTTTAAATTGTATCCCTTTTGAAACTTATTTTTTCTCCTTGGAGATCTGAAATCATACAATATCCATGGACTTATACCTTTTATATATGGTATTCCCCCAAGAACTTTTACCTGTTTTTTATAAATAGCTTCTTGGCGATCTTCTGTAAACATTTCATCTACTGTGCCTCTAAAATTAGCAAGAGCTCCACCACCAAATTCAGTGATTACTACTGGCTTCCCTGGTTTACTATTTTCGAAAAACTGAGGAAGTTTTGAAAAGTCAGGTCTATACCATCCATAGTATTCATTTATACCAATTATATTTAGATATTCTGCTAATCTATCATTGATTATATTTTTTGTACCACCAGAAACACAGGCAGCAGAGACTAATCTTGTTGGGTCGAGCTCTCTTGAAATGTCTACTAAGTCCTTCATAAATTTCAATCTTGTATCTGTATCTGCATTTTCATTTCCTACTGACCAAATAATAACACTTGCTCTATTTATATCTCTTTTTATCAATTCTTTTAACTGATTTTGTGCATCACCAATTGTAAGTGGATTTTCAAAATCAATTGCCCAATAAACGGGTATTTCTTCCCACAACATTATACCTAATTCATCTGCAAGCATGGCTGTTTTTTCAGTATGGGGATAATGAACTAACCTCATAAAATTACAATTCAACTCCTTTGCTAATTTTAAATTTTCTAAAATTTCTTCTTCACTTATTGTTTTTCCGTTTTCTGAACTTTCCTCATGACAATTAATTCCTTTGAGAAAAATCTTTTCACCATTTAAATAAATATCTGCTCCTTCAATCTTTATTTCCCTGAATCCCACCTTATCTTTTATCTCATCTTCACAATATTGAACCTGAACCTCATATAATTTAGGATTTTCAGGACTCCATAGTTCTGGTTGCGCATCAAACTCTATATTACCTCTTCCATTTTCTAATAGTATTTCTTTAAAAATATTTAATTCAGTGATTTTCATAAGAGCTTTGCCCTCTAATCTATCGCCATCTACCTTCAATTGTACTTTAATTTTTTTAAAATCACTATTATTCGCTAAAGCAATATTAAAATCTTTTATAAAATTTTGTTCTAGTCTTATAAGCTCAACGTCTCTATAGACTCCACCATAATTAAACCAATCAAAATTTTCCATAGGAACCTTTTCATTACTTCTTTTATTATTTACAACTATGTGTATTCTATTGTCTTCCAAAAGACCATCTGTTACTTCTATAAAAAAAGGTGTTGACCCACCCTTATGATACCCAATAAACTTTTTATTTAGAAATACTCTAGCTTCGTAATTAACCGCTCCAAATTTTATAAACACTCTAGATTCACCTTTATTTATGTACTTAAAGGTTCTCGTATATATTGCTATCCCTTCATAATAAAAATAGTCTCTATTTGAAGTATTCCAACAAGATGGTACGTACATTTCTTGCCAACTATCAAAACTAAAATCATAAGGTAAATCTAATCCTTTTTCGTCTTTTAACTTTTCTTTATACCACTCTGCTCTCAAAAAAGTGTCATATTCATCAATCTCAAAATTCCAATTACCATTTAACGACTCTTTACTTCTAAATCTATCAAAGATAATTTCTTCATGTGTTATTAAGGGTAAGTTATATTTAGAATAATAATTTCGGTTATGAACTTCATTTACATAATTATTTGGTTTTGTTTCCACTATAATACACTCCTATACTATATTTATTTAGCTTTTTATGAAAATACATAAAATAGCTATAACGTAACTTTATACTATTTTAATTTCATCTATAATATATACATCTGGACTGAACCCCTCAGATTAGACACTTTAAGTCTTAAAACGCCATGCATTCCCAAGAGCTATTCTTTGCCAATAACCTCTCATATTCCTCAGGAGGCTGATAGCCCAAATATGAATGCAACCTCTTTTTATTTCATATATGAATCTTTTCTACATTATAGAAACTGATTCTATCTTTTTATATTTTTATTATACAAGATTAAACTTAGTTTTGTCAACTTTTCGAATTGCCTTGTTAGTTAAAAGTTAAAACCGGACTAAATTAAACTCAATATTTCTCTTAATTACACTTTAAAAATGGGCCACCTTTAAAGATTAAGATATACTATATTTCATTCTATAGATGTAAATAATTTATTAGTTAAAAGTTAAAAGTGCACTAAATTAAGCTCACTATTTTTAACTTTTTGACTACCTAAAAAATTATCTCTATACCAGAATCTTACTTCAGATACGCCAGATTCTTTATCTGGGCTAATCCTAAGTTGTATTCTCTCGTGTAATGGTGCACCAGGTACTTTCAATTCTAAATTATTGATAGACACTTTACGATAAGGGTTTACCATTCTCTCTACTCTTAAACAGAAGATATCCTTGGTTGATAAAAATGGTGGCATTATCCTAAATTCTCTAAATAAAGTTCTTTTTTCTCTTATTGCTCTTTGAAATCTAATATAAGGTATCTCCCCGGTGGTAGAATGAACTATTCGGTAATTGTACCTCCCAACCAGGCTATTTAGGATTAATAGGATTAATTGGGCTTCTTTGATAACCTTAATATTCTCTCGGTAACAGGTCCTGACCAATCGGTCCTGAATCCACCTGTAGGGTCTTTCAATCTTACCCTTGGCCTGGGGAGAAAGCGCATAGGTTACCTTTACCCTGCAGTCATCTAAAACCTGTTTCCACTGAGGATTAGCTTCATCGGTAAGCTTGTAGTGATTTCGCCAGAAACTGTCTCTTCCTTGTACAAATCGAAAGATAGAATGACTATCTACATAATAGGCCAGAGGGAATCCATATTTTAATAAAACTGCCTCTAAGGCCAGGATATGTTCCCAGGTGGTCTCTCTTTCTACTAAGACAGCATACAGGATCAACCTGCTGTAATCATCTATTGAGGTAATCAGGTACCATTTATCAGAAGCATAAGGGGTAAACTGATGATGAGAAGAATCATGTTGGATAAGTTCTCCCGGATAGTTGGTTATTACTTCTCTATCATGAGCTTTTCTCTTTGGTTTTAAAAAATAAAAATTATTTCTTTTTGCTCGG
>Ga0307428_1001068_pt1 | contig 14436 bp, 12 predicted proteins | sample SalMarWE160240MG_FD_202161 | JGI IMG/M metagenome (GOLD analysis project Ga0307428, IMG submission 202161) | Salt marsh sediment microbial communities from the Plum Island Ecosystem LTER, Massachusetts, United States - WE1603-240 | ecosystem: Environmental > Aquatic > Marine > Intertidal zone >...
GGTACTCGGATTGGTACCTATTACAAGTCTAAATTGCAGGCTTGAATCACGAGGGACGGTTATTACTGTTGCCATTATTTTTTCACCTCCTTTTTTATGAGATTTGAATCAAGTAAAACCAAGTTGTTATATGAACATATTATCATATATAGATGTATTAGTCAATATTAAAGCATTATCAGCCTTTTTAATGGATAAATGTTCTTTTTTCTTTAATTTCCTTTGAATTACTCATTATTTTATAAAACTAAAAAGGGATCCTTCCCGGTATAAGAAGGACTCCTTGAACTACCTATATACAAAATACTATTTGTAGAATTAATAAAATTAGTTTATGATAAGCTAAGAATCTATAAAGAATACTACAAGGAAAATAGTGGTTAATTTCCGAAACTTCACCCAGAGTCGCGCATAAACGAAGTAGTTCGATTATTTTAAATTAGGCGGCATGTTACCCGGCAATAGATGCGCGATATATGTAAAAGGAGGATACTAAAATGTCCAAGTACGATTCGTTAGATCCGAGGTCGGAATTAGAACAAACAATAACGAAAGATCTTGAATCTGCACTTAAAAAGAGGGAATTTAATGTTAAGCATAATGGGACAGACACGCAACCAGCAAAAGGGGGATTGTCTGATATTGAGATTTGGAATGGCAATAATCATATCAACGTAGAGGTAACAAAGACCACGAAATCAAGTTCTGATAGAGAATATTTAGCAATTAGAGACCATCTTGAAAAAACGAAGGAAGAATACCCTACTAAAAACTGTTTCGTTTGGTATGTCTCTCCAGAAACTCATTACAGAACTATTGGCGCGATGAGAGAATATAACGTTTCAAAGAAGGGGAGACCAGATTTAAAAATGATGCCAGTTTGTTTTTCTAGCTTTGAGTTGCTGATAAATAAATTGATTAGAACAACTAAAGACGAATATAAGGCAAATCAGATAATTAAGCTATTTTCAAGGCATCTTGATTTTGTAGATGATGAGAGGATTTTGAGGATTTTTTACGAAGAACTTTTTCCTGAAGATATTGAGTTAGGAAAAGAGTTGATAGCAAAAGAGGATAATAAACATCAGACGATCGTTCAAAATCTTATTAAAGACCTTAAAAAACTTGAACAGGATTTAAGAGATTACAGAATAGCTTTGGCTGCTGATGCAATCAAAAATGTAATCTATCTTGTTTTCATAAAATTATATGAAGAAAAACGAGAATACGAAGGAAAGGGAAACCGTTTTGCACAGAAAACTTTTTTAGAATTTCAATATATGATTGGGCAAGAGAAAAAGAAGCAGGCGGTTCACGAATTATTTAAGCAGATTAAAGAAGATAAAGAATTACAGGAAGCAAAGTTATTTACAGAAATGGATAGATTATCAGAAAAATTAGACGATGATTTCGTAGTCAAATATTTCATTGAGCCATTCTCACGCTATCATTTCTTTACAAACAAGATAGATGGTTTGGGTGCAGCGTATGAAGTGCTGGGAAAACTATCTGGCAAAGATGTGAAAGTCGGTCAGTTCTTTACGCCAGAATACGTTGTTAAATTCATGGTGTCACTCGCCGAGTTGGAACCTACCGATGTTGTTTTGGATCCCGCATGTGGTACAGGGAGATTTCTGATATATTCTATGAAAGATATGTTGGATAAGGTTGCGGGGGTTAACATGAGTATACAGGAAAAACATATTAAGGCAAAGCAACTTTATGGAACGGACGATGACATTAATGTAGCTAAACTTGCAAAAATGAACATGTATATTCATGGTGATGGGAAGACTAATATATTTGATAAGGATGGTCTGAAGTTATTTGAATTTGACAAGAAAATAGATATCATCCTGACTAATCCCCCATTGGGAAATTTGACATATATGAAAGACACTTATGATGACGATTTTCGACTTAAGCGGATGGAAGTAATACCGAGAAAGAACATCACAAAAGAAAATACAGTTATCGCTGAGGAGAGGATCGAATACTTTAAGAAAAAATTAGAAGAGGCTCAGAAAACAAAAAGCAGAGTGAGATATGAGAATAAAGTGAAAGAATACGAAGAGAGAGCCGCAGAGTGTAAACTACTAATAAAAAAACAAAAAGAAAAATGTGAAACCACAGGTAATTTGATGAAAGGCGGGGCACTCTTTGTAAACGCTGCGAAACACTATCTAAAAAGTGTTAGGGATGAAAGTGCTTTGCCTGAATGGAGGGGAGGGAAATTGTTAATAATACTCGATGAAGGTGTTTTGAATACTGATGATTATAAAGATGTTAGAGGTTTCATCAGGAAGTACTTCTACATTAAGGCGATAATTTCGTTGACGAGAGATACGTTTGTGCCTGTATCGAATACATCAACAAAAACATCTATACTATATGCGATTAAAAAGGAAGACCCGGATGCGACACAACTGGAACCTACATTCTTCGCTCATGCCGAGAAAGTTGGTATTAACACAAAAAAGAAAGCCTGTCCAAATTATTTGTTTAGTGTGTTTAATAGTGGCAATGACGTTCTCTCAAAGTATCAGGAATTTAGAAAAGTGGTTTTAGATTCTTACGATGGACTGCGATTCAATAGACAAAAATTCCTAAATCAAGGATTTGAAACGGGCGAAATAAAATGATTAAAAAGGAATCATATTACTATTTTAAGTTTCCGAATGAAATAGAAGATAGATTAGATTTTGTTCATCATCATCCTGAATTGGACGATTTAAAGCATTTAGATAAGATTACTTGTTTTAAGGTGTATAAATTTAGTGATGATGTCGGAAGAGAACCGATAATCCTTTATATTGCAAGTGGGTCGACTCCTAAGGGTATCAAGTATGTAGATTCGGGCGTTATGTTTTTAGGTGCGGGGAATATAAAAGAAGGAAAGTTGGAATTGGCAGAAGTAACCCGCATTGATCCTTCCTATCACAATGGAATACTTTCTAGCTCTCAATTAAAACAGAACGATGTTCTTATCACTATGGCAGGTACTATAGGGAGAGTTTGCATTTTCGATAAGGATGAAGAAGCAAATATAAACCAGGCCATTGCTAAAGTTGAAATAAATACGAATATTGTAATTGGAGAATATTTATCAAAATATTTAAATTCGAAATATGGGCAAAAGGGGTTTTTGAAGTATAGACATGATGTAAGCCAGCCCAACATAAACATAGAAGAGATCCAAAGAATTAAAACCATTCTCCCCCCTAAAAACATTCAAGAGCAGATAATTAATAAAACAAAACCTATTGAAGATGAGGCCATCGATTTTGAATTAAAGGCAGAACAAAATCTTTGCCAAGCAGGTAAAATTCTCTCAGATGAGCTAGGCGTGGATTTGCCTCGCAAGGAAATAGGTTATTTTTTCAAGAAGGGAAAGGCTGATGTGTCAGATTACTATTACAGGTTTAGTGATAAAATTCAAGACAGGTTCCATTATTTATTCAATCATCCGAAGCTTGAAATCTTAGATGAATTAAAAAATAAATATCAAACTGTTTTGTTAAAAAACATCTGCAGAGAACCCATAAAAAGAGGGGAACAACCGCAATACAGCGACTTTGGCGTTATGGTGATCAAAACGGTTGACCTTAAGAACCGTTTTATTGACTATGAGAATACTTTGAGAGTTTCTGAAGATGTTTATGAATCAAAACCTCAAGCACACATCCAGAAAAATGATATTCTCGTTTCTTCAACAGGTTATGTTTCGGTTGGAAAAATAAATGTTTTTGACCTTGATGAACCCGCTTTTGCAGATGGGCATATAGCAATTATTAGACTAAATCAAGATTATGATCCTTATTTCGTAACCTATTTTCTTAGATCACCCTTAGGTCAAATTCAATTTGAGAAATGGTTTACTGGCTCGTCTGGACAGATTGAAGTCCAACCAGAAGATTTAAACAAGTTTCTTCTTCCAAGCAAAGATACAATATCAAAGGATAAACAGAAAGAGATTGCGGATAAAATAACTAAAGAGTATAAAAGGGCATGGGATCATGAACATCAAGCCCACTTAAAATGGCAAGAAGCAAAAGAATTATTTGAAAAGTTGATACTTGAGGGTGTTGAGAGTTTATAAAAGTATAGAATTGCCGAGTAACACACGTTCACTGCGCTCACTGGCGTATAACACGGTGTAAAAGACTAAGTTTTGATCCGTTAAAAAAAGGCAAAACATAAACAAATGAAAAAAACGAATGCCTTAAAATCGATTATAGATGACCTCTTTTACTCTCTCCCGATATTTTATTAAAACGATGTTAAATTGCTTTTATTGACTTCCTGGTAAATAATTTCTGGTCATCTCATCCTCACGACCGCCCGCCAAGAGCTTTTTTTGCTAAGGAGCTTAATTGAAAGCCTCCACATACATAACAAGACTCTATCGGACATTCTAAAAAGAAATATATGAGGGTTTATCTTATCCGATAAAGCTTTGTTATGTATAGCAAAAAAAGCATTATATTTTTAACCAACTAAAAGCTTTTTTAGCCTGGTTAAAAATATAAAGGCGGGCTAAATTAGATACTTCTTTTCATAGGGCTAAAACTCTATTCCTGATCATCGCTTGGCTCCCCTCCCTTCCCTCCCCTGTTCCTGATCATTGTTCTTCTACGTTTTAACATTTTTTAAGCAGTAGCAGGATAAAAAATACTAAAACTATTATAGGAGCTTACATACGCGACATCGATGGCGTTTATAGAAGACTCAGCACCGCAAAAAATGCAGGCAAGCAATTAAGCACGAGATTTTTTTGCGGCACCGGCTTCTACAAACGCCAGGAGAAGAAAATTCAAAGAAAAGAAAAAAGATATCTTTCCCTGGCGATAGGTGAAAACTACATAAAGAAAATATTTCTTTTCTTTAATATTTTATTTATGGATGTTTTTTACTTATCGCCAACCGTAAGGAAACCGGAGAAAATAGTCACCGAAAAGGGAGATAAAAAGTTCCCACTATTATCCTTTCATTTATTTTTTATCTCTCTTTTGCGGGGAGAAGACTAATCCACCGTTTTTAACCGCTGCACGGTCTGTATCAGAATAAAGATATATAAGAGGGGGGTGATTTTCCCTTCTTATATATCTTTTAAGCATTCGTCTTCTCTTTAGCATTACACGATAAAAATAACTTCAAATTTTTTCCTAAATTTTAATTATTTTTTGAGTGTTATGCTTCACTTTTCGCTTTTCTATTTCTGGTATTGCTTTTTGTAAAAGAGGGGTGATTCCCCCCTGTTTATAACAAGTAATAATCCTTTTCTCTTCTCAGCAATACTCTCACCAGGTAAATTACTATTTATCCTGTGAGTGTATTGCCCTTTCTTTTTACTTCTTGCTGCCCGATGATATTTTTTTTGAGTCAACGGGAAGATGTTTTTAATCTTCCTGTAAAGATTCAGAAAAAAATTTGTTCGGGCAGATCGTTCGGCAATATAAAGATATTTCAACCAGGTAACTGAAAAGGTTTTTTTGCTATGCAAGTTACTACTTGCAGGGGTACAAAAAACCTTTTGTGTTACCTGGGTAGTTATATTAAAAGGGGAGAGCAACATTTGTCAGTAGTGGATACTTTCACTGCTGCCAAATGTTGCGGTATTGTCTTTGCACTTATGAAGCAATATGAGTCTAAAAGCGGGCTTCTTTTAGTCTCATATTTCTTAATAAGTGCGTCTTCTCTTTGATTTTCTTCTCTCCGGATAAAAATATATTTCGTAAATAGGGGATGTTTTTGCCTTATTTACTGAAATATAATTTTATCCTTTCTTCCGGTGATCACAATCTAAAAGGGCTTTTTCTTTTAGGTTGTGTTAACCGGTCTTTCTTTTTTTTTGAAGTTCTCTTATTCTTACCACCTGTTGATATTTTTCTTTGGTCCAACGGGGATATGTTTTTAATATCCCATGTAAGGGCCAGAGAGAAATTTGAACAGGTGGTTACCCCTGACGGCAATATTAAGACAATCAATCAGGCAATAGAAAAGTATTTTTTCCTATTCCTAAAATGCTTTTGAATTGCCTGGAGTGTTACGATAAAAGGGTCTGCCTGCAGCAGACAGGCGGAAGCAAATAGACTCACAGAGACAGAATAGGGGCGGGGCAAGGGAGAGAGGATCTCGATAATGCCTGCAAATATGCTTGTAGAGTAGGAGGTGAATCGACCGCAGTTTTTTCCTTCCCCCTTAGATACCCCCCCTAATGAATCATAACCTAACCTTATGTTAGCCCGCTTTCCAGTATCCCCGAAGCGTAAAGCCCGAAGTTCAAGGGAATTTAGCGAGGGGTACGTAAAGAAAGCGGGATATGAAAAGGAAGGGGGATTTTTGGGGGGTTTTAGGGGGGAATAAGGGGGAAGGAAAAGCTACCCGCCCCGCGCGTGGATGAGTTGTAAAATTAGAGATAGCCGGAGTAGATTAAATTAGCCAGGTAAATTAGATTAGTCAGAGTGGCCAGGGTTGATTAATTTGAGATCAGGCATGAGTAGATTAAATTAAATTTAAATTCAGTATAAGCCCTGGCATGGTAATAATTAAAGAGGAGAGAGAAAGAGTCTGCCCAAAAATTTTTTACACAAAACCATTTTTGGCGACAGCCCTTTTTTAGATACACCTTTTAAGACTAGAAATAGAGAATAGAGAAAGGAAGAGACAGAGGTGAGGAGGGAGATTGAAAACACACAATATAGTAGGCCTTATTTTCCCGTTAAAACCGTTGTAAAATATCGAATTTACCCCTGTAAAATTACAGGGTTTTAAACGTCTTTTAATTTTTTAGGTTTACTTTAAAACCCCACTCGTGTAAACCCTCAACTGCTTTTTTAACTATTCTACAATCCATCTTAGCACACATTGCAATCTCGTTTATTGTAACAGCCTCACCGTCAAAAATAGTTCCTAAAAGACAAACAACCCCTCGCTCGGTATTAGATATCTGTTTCAATTTGCTTAAATTTCTAATCAATATATTCCCCGCTTTTAACTTGCCCCCTTTAAATTTAAACTTACAATTATCACAATTGACAAAAGGTAACTTTTCCCTAATACTACTACACTTATATTTATAAGATTTTTTAAAGATCTCCTCTATCTCTTTATCATTTAAAGGTTTTGTTAATGAGTTATTTTTTGTGAGCACTATATTTTTAGAGTAATCTTTTTCGTTATTATTTTGGAGTAAAAGATTATAGAGTACAAATAAACCGTTATCTCTCTCCCCTACCTCTAACTCCCTGCTTAAAATCTGGCGCATACAGTCCACTTCTTGTCCGTGATATTTTGGCATTTTATAATATTTATCCTTTCTACCCTCTACGTAAGAAACTGGGTCCTTTTCTTTTTTAATTAATATTTTTGGTATGGGCAACATCTTGCTAAGAGGCACTTCATAAACATATCGATGGGCTTTTATTATTGACGGAGGAGCCACAACATAATTTCCATTGCTTCTTAATTCGAGTCTTTTGCCGAATAAGCTATTGGTGCTTTTAATATAATCGCCATTAAGAGAAAAATAGTAATGATACCCTCTTCTTGTTCTGACCCTGGTTGTTTCTTTTATCTCTGGTAATAATTCTTCTAACTCCGGCAACAAAGTAAGATCATCAACATCAATAACCGCTAATTTACTTATATTTCCGGTAACTATGCCAATATTGACATCAGTAAATTTATCATACCAATCAAAAACATCTTCTGTAATTGCTTTTTTATATTGAAAAGGTTTCCAATAGATATAAGGTTTCTTTTCGCTGTTAATCGGTATTAGGCTATATTCGTATTTTAGATATTCATTTATTATGTTTCTATATATAATTCAAACCTTTCTTTGGCGTGGTATGAAATAAGGGCTTAACCTATAAATCACTTCCAGGCCTGAGTAGTTTTTAAGCTGGGTATGATTTGTTAAACTCTGTAGCCTTTTTCTAATTTAAAGTAAAACATTTAAGTCTAATAAAATAAAAAAACCGGAAGGGAAACGTGGAGTAAATCTTTCGGCATAGCCATAAAAAAGGGAGCGTAATTTTAGTAAATCCCACTCCCTTTTGTATTTATAATTATAACACTAAAAAATGTATTAAGGAAGAAATCTCAATAATATTTATCCTATTTCTTAAAATATTTAAATATCGATTTTTTGCAATTTCATTTTCTTAAGTGCCCTTTAATTATTCTAAAATGTCTTTAAATTATCATTCCTTTATTCGCATTCCTTATCTAATATAACTTCCAGGTATTGCCAATTTTCTGTAAATGCAATGTTCCACTTACGGTGTCACTTTCAAAATACCCGCAATAGCTAATTATAATGCTTATATCACAAGGAGCTTGGGCATAATCTCCGTTAATAGAAACATTCTTGATATCCACAATAATATTAATAGTTACGATGTTACAATATTGATATCCCGTATTTACCATATCTTCAATTTGGCAAGTTTTATAATACTTGTCTGAGTTATAAATACAATAACTTTTTGCTTCGCCCCAATTCTGGTCATTTATAGCTAAATAATATTCGTTTATAACGCTCTTTACTGCCGCCTCGTCGGGACCTGAAGGAGTTACTATCCCCCCACCACTGCAACCTGTTAAAAATATAACCAATGCCAAGAACAAAATTGCAAAACAATATTTCCTTTTCATTTTCTAAATACCTCCTTTATTTTTAATAAAGTTTTTCTGATTCTCGGTAGTATTTTTACTTGCTGTTTATGTCTTCAATCTTCCCGGAATCAATCCAATCTTTTATTATCTCTCTTCTCTTTTCTTCCAGAACAACCTCAAGCATTTTTGAAGGTTTATCTTTAATTCTTCCCTTGTTTAATTGCACTTTCCAAAAATCTGGCAGTCTGTTTTCTGTTTCTATTCTTATCTCTTCCTGCTGTAGAGGATTAAGTGAATTATAAATTTGTTCTATCTTTTTAATCTCTTCCTGCCTCTTTTTATTTTCCTCTTCCTGGCGCTTGGTTTTAATAACTACTGTTTTTTTCTCTTCTTCTTCTCGTTGTTCCTCTCTTTTTTCTCTTAAATATTCCTCCGGGACCTGCCACTTTTCTCTTATGGCCTTTACTAAATAAGCCGCTTTATCATCGGCATTAGAATAGTTAATTGCCCCAATCCATTTTTTTATTAATTCCTGATCATTGTTTTTTATTAGATTTTCAGCGGTTACTTTAGAAACATTAATTTTAACTAATTGATTAATTAAAGCAACCTGCTCTGTAGAATATTTTATTACTTCCTCTTTTGGCTCTGGTAGATATTCTTCTGTCTGGCCATCAATACTTTTTATCTTTGCTCTTTTCATTTCCTCTTTAGCTCTCTCTCCCGGCCAATAATATATAAGCCAATCCTTATTTCCGTTTTCACTCCATTCATATTTGGAAATAAAGCCGGTATCTTTGAGTTCGTCATTGCCAGAATTTAATTGCCGAGTAGCATCTGAAAAATATCTATAAGGAGTTAGTGGAAGGAGCTGACACAAGGTAGAATATTTATAACGTATAAAACATTCTTTTTTATTCCGTACACCATAAAATTTTACCCCTAAAATTTCATAGAGCCTAGAGGCTATTTTGCTTTTAAGACTTCGCCAATAAGTATAATCAATCGATTTTGTATTGAAGGAGTTTAAGCTCTGAAGATAAATATCACTTAAGTATAATAAATTTATTTCTGTAATGGAACCATCTTCTAATTGCTCACCTCTAAAAATAACACCATCGTATAAACCAAAAACGCTCGATATCCATTCCTTTTTGCCTTTATGATAAAAAGCCTTTTCTGATTTAATTACAGTAGCTTGAATCTGTTCTAAAGCCTTCTTTATTTGTTGGTAATTTCCTCCACCTTTAATTCCCATCCTCTTACATAAATTATAAATCGAAAACTGAATAGGATTTTTTATAATGCCGTCTCTTTTTATAATTTCCGTTGCAATTTGTTCAATAATTTTGTGAACTTCTCTATCAAAAGGACCAGGGTATCCATATTCAGGATTAGCTGAAACATTCCAGACTATTTCTTTTTTTTGGTCCCCTCTTTTATCTATATCTCTGTATTCAGTTTTTAATCTTTTATCTTTTCTCTCTAAGGCAAAAAATGGGAATACTAATAAATTTACTTCGGATTTAATTATCTTTGGTAGGATAATTTCGTTATTATTTTTTATAGAAACTTCATTAGTAAAACCAGAGTTGAATTTTTTCACTTTTTTCTCCTTGTTTTCTTGCCATAATAACAACAACATCTTCTTGTTGTTGTTATTATATATATTGTAAGTATTGTCTTTTCAGCAAACCCTTATAAAATAAAGGATAATAAGCGATTTTCTCGTTTCAAACTTAACTATTTCTCGTTTCAAACTTAACTATTTCTCGTTTCAAACTTAACTATTTCTCGTTTCAAACTTAACTATTTCTCGTTTCAAACTTAACTATTTCTTAATCTAATAAAACATTATTTAATTTTAATTATCCAACCTTCTTCTTTCCACTTATCCCATTTCTTATCATCTATTCCATCTACAAACTTAATTTCTTCCGGTGTTTTAAAACCCCCACAGGACTCTCTATAATCAAATATATTTTGTGCTATTTTCTCACCTATTCCCCAAAGTTCATCTAATTCTTCTAAAGAAGCAGTATTAATATTTATAGCCTTACCTGATGGAGTAGGAGTTTCTTCGGAGGTCTCCGGAATTGGCAAAGAAATAATACCGGCCTCGCTAATTAATTCATTATATCTTTTCGGGCTGTATTTATTATTCCATAAATTATTAAATTGATTTTGATATTTTTCAATTATATTTCTATCATCTATTACCAATAGATTTTCATCATTTCTTTCTCCGGCAGAAGCTGTCCAATTATATGATCCTGTAATAACTATTTTATTATCTATTACTGCGAATTTATTATGCATTATATAACTGTTTGAGCTTATTCTTATACCTTCTTCTATGCCGTTATTTATAAAGTACCGAGATTTGCTGTATTTGGCATTAACTTGTGAGCGATCTAAATATATTTTAATATTCACTCCTCTATCTTTGGCTCTAATTATTGCCTGGGCTATTTCTCTATCAGTAAAAGTATACATAGTAATATTTATAAAATCTTTTGCATTGTCTATTTTTTCAATAATTATTGATTCTGGATCATCATAAAGAGAGAAATAGACTTCCGTTTTAGCAAGAATATTAAAAGAAAAAATAAATAATAAGCTAATAATTAATAGAAAGATAAAAGTAAATTTAATTAGTTTTTTATAATTAAACATTTTTACAATAAAACCCCATTTTTAAAACACTTATAGTTTTAAACAAGTATTTTTAAGATTCCTTCTGAGATTTAGGCCTTTGCTTTAAGTCCTTTTCCTTTAACCCATCTCTTACTACAATATTGAAGGCCTCTGTTAGACTATGCCTATCCCAGTAGGCAAAATTATATAAATTCTGTAACAGATCTTCTTTAATATAGAAGGTCATCTTTTTAGTCTTATAGGTATCGGTTTTAGCATTAGGAGAAGACATGCTTGCTTTACGGGTAATGTTTGTTTTACGTGTAATACTTGCAATGTTTTTATTACTTACTTTACCCGTAGTTTTCTTAATAAGTTTATCTTTAAGGTTGATATTTTTTCCTACCGGCATTTTAGCTCCTTTCATTTAAAAATTCCTTCGCTAAATTCTTATAATCAATAGCCCCTTCACTTGAAGGAGCATAACTTAATACACTCTTGGCAAACGAAGGGGCCTCAGCTATCTTTACACATATCCGAATCAATGAATTAAAAACTTTTTCTTTTAGATTGTTCTTAATCTCCTTTAATATCTCGCTGGATAATCTTCTCCGGCCATCATACATAGAGACGACAATCCCGGTAATCCTTAATTTTTTATTTAAGATATTCTTGACCTCATCTATGGTCTTTAATAACTGGGTCAAACCTTGTAGGCTTAAAATTTCCATTTGTAGGGGAATTAATACCTCACCAGCCGTGGTTAGGGCATTTATAGTTAAGATAGATAAGGATGGGGGACTATCAATAAATACATAGTCATACTCCTTTAGCCCTTTAAGTCGATCCTGCAATAACTGTTCCCGGCCAATTTTGTTAATTATAGAGACTTCTAAATCAGCTAGCAAAGAAGAGGAAGGAGCAATATCCAGGCCTTCTTTTTTTACAAGTATTGTTTGTATTGTTTGTTTTCCTTGTAATACTTCCACTATAGTGTTCTTTGGATTACGTATCCCAAAAGAATAGGTAAGGTTGGCCTGGGGATCAAAATCAATTAGCAATATCTTTTTTCCCATCAAGGCAAGGGCTACCCCTAAATTCATGGTGATGGTGGTCTTTCCAGTTCCACCTTTTTGATTGATTACAGTGATTATTCTCATTTAATTTACCTGCAATATACATGTAATGTTTGTAATGTTTGTAATAATTATAATATCCAACGTGAAAGAGCAATGTTTATACATTAAATTTTCATTTCTTTTTCGCTTTTATTTAAGATTCTGTAAAATGCATTTTAAGCTCGTGAGCAGGTATTCCCAAACTGTAGGCTAAAAAGATATGCTTGTGGATCTAAATCTATCAATAAGACGTGCTTCCTGAGCTTATTTAAGCCCGCTCCTATGTTAATTGCGCAAGTTGTCTTGCCAACCCCGCCTTTTTGATTGATTAATGTTATTATTTGCATTTGCTAAATTCCTGTTTGTTTATTGAAGATATTTTATTTTTTTGTTTATCTTTTTCGTGAAATTCTATAGTAAGCTGGTTAGTTATAGCTTCCATTCTTGTCTCTGCTGCTTTAAAATATTTTTCGTCTATTTCTATCCCTAGAAAATTTCTTTTCATTTCCAAAGCAGCAACACCAGTTGAACCTACACCCATAAAGGGATCTAAAATTAAATCATCTGGGTTTGATGCAATTTTTATAATGTGTTTTAACACTTTTATTGGTTTTTGTGTAGGATGTTTTGGATTTTTAAGTCTTTCTTTCCCCATACATATAGGGGTTTCAATGAAATTATGCATTTCTGATTGCTTACCAAAATTCCAAGTATGTCCACCGTTCCAACAACAAACAATTAATTCACAACTATTTAGAAAGCCTGCTTTTCTAAATTTGGGGACCGGATTTCTCTTATGCCAAACCATAAATTGAAAAGTTTTAAATATTGGATCAAAAGTTTTATGCCACTCTCCTAATAAATTGTAACTTGTAAAGACAAAAATATTTCCGGTTGGCTTTAAAATCCTAACAAATTCTTCTTTAACTTTTTGGGGGTTAAAAATAATTTTATCCCATTCAGCCAAATCATTATTGATATCATTCCTCCATGAAAACTTCATATTCCCCGTTGAATAATTACTTAAGTTATAGGGTGGATCGGTTAAGATTAAGTCAATTGATTTGGATTTTATCTTTTTTGTATAGTCAAAAAAATCATCATTTATAAGGGTAGTCTTTAGTTTTTCATTAGGTTGCATTGGCTATTTATCCTCCAAATATAACTTTTTTATATCCTCAAGAGCATCTTTAATTATATAAGATTTTTCTTTATATGCTTTTAAAACAATATCGTAGCCTTTTTCAGATTTACATACAAAATCCCAAAAATCTTTTCCTATGAGTAATTCATCATCTGCGAAGAATTGCCTAACTCTTTCCTGCTTCCATAACTTACCTTCTCCATAACGATTGTAAGCAGTAGCAAAATGAGTAAGAATAACTGCATCTTTTGGTAAAGTATTAGACAAAATTGCAAATTGTTCTAATATTGCCTCTTTTTCTGAACGTGCTTTTTTATTGTCTAAATCACCGCCTATTTTAAGTTCTATAAGGTGGTGATAATTGTCTTCTTTATCAATTAAATAGTAATCGCTCTCATGTCTTAAAAATTTAGTTTGTTCTAGATTTGCATTTCTTAATATCTGATAATCTTCTACTTTTGGTTTTTTGCTTCTTCGTTTGTATGATTCTAAGAGCCTTGCAATTTCTTGGTTTTGTTCCGCGGTTATTGTTCCCTCTACATGTTTTCTAACATCATAGAATAGCCTAGCAATGTTTATGCCGAGTTTTTCAAGCATATTCCCCAAAGAACTGTCAAATGATCGGACTAAAGCAGAGTAGTACTGAAGTTCAGGACCTAAAACAGCAATAAAAACATTGTGAATTTTCATATTTAGTGTTCCGTTTGGATTGTCTATTTCTCCTACATGCCTTGATTTAAATCCTTCTGTAAAGGACTCAACAGCAGAAAACACAATTGCTCTTATTGCTTCTTCTTTTGGAATATTATCAAAATACATTTACTTTATTTCTCCTCTTTAATTTTTATTCAGTATTGTTTCCGTATAAAAAATAGATATTTTTTATACAGGTATTTACTTAAAACCTTTAAACTA
>Ga0307428_1001072_pt1 | contig 14411 bp, 19 predicted proteins | sample SalMarWE160240MG_FD_202161 | JGI IMG/M metagenome (GOLD analysis project Ga0307428, IMG submission 202161) | Salt marsh sediment microbial communities from the Plum Island Ecosystem LTER, Massachusetts, United States - WE1603-240 | ecosystem: Environmental > Aquatic > Marine > Intertidal zone >...
CTGAGGACTGAGGATCAGCGGGGGCAGCATCGACGTGAGTCCCTGGACCTGATACCACCCACGATAATACTCCAGGGTACTTCCGGGCATCCCTGGCCTCTCCCACCGAAATGCCTCATCAATCCCCGCGACCGGTGTGAGGTCGTAGCCGCGCGCCGCCATCGCGGAGCGGAATGTTTCCCTTTCGACCCGCAACGTGTTGACGCGGACGTGGGTCGGAACCGAAAGATTCACGCTATTAAGAAACGACGAAAAGTCCGCAATGATATCGCGATACCGCTCGAAGGCCGGAACCATATCACCTGCCGGAGGAAAGAAGTGTATCGATCGCAAATCGGTCGGGAAGCGACTCCTGCGCCCCTCGGTGAGTCGTCGCCAGCGCACCGGCCGCATTGGCAAAGGGAATGGCATCTTCCATCGCCTTTCCCTCAGACAGTGCCACGGCCAAGGCGCCGTTGAAAGCATCGCCCGCGGCCGTGGAATCAACGGTACGGACAGAAAAGCCCGGAAAGTGTTGGGCCCCGTCTTTTCCCAGCCACAGGGATCCTTGTGCTCCCAGCGTGATAATCACATCTCCGCAACCCATATCCCGAAGCCGGACACCCGCTTCCTCGGCCGCCCCCAAGCCCGTCACGGAAACGCCGGTCAGGTCGGAGGCCTCCGCTTCATTGGGAGTCAGAAAATCGATCAGAGAGAAATACTCCAATGGAAGAGCGGTGGCGGGCGCGGGGTTCAGGATGGTTCGCATCCCCTTTTGCTTGACGCGTTGAAGGGCACAGAGGATCGTGTCGAGAGGCGTCTCGAGCTGCAGGAGCAAGATCACGCCGGCGAGGAGGTCATCGCGGCTCTCAAGTTCCTCGGGGGTCAGATGGTAGTTGCATCCGGATGCCACCACAATCTGATTCCCTCCGGCCGGGTCGACGAGGATGAAAGCGACGCCCGTATGACAGGAGGCGTCCTCGATGAGGCCGGTCACGTCAATCCCAGCCCCCTCCAGATTTTTTCGGATGTGCGCACCGTGTTGATCCCTGCCCACCTTGCCGACAAAGGCCACCTCTGCCCCGGTCCGCCGGGCCGCCACCGCCTGATTCGCCCCTTTACCACCAAGCGACACCAAGAAGTCCCGCCCCAGGATCGTTTCCCCGGGTCGCGGGACCCGATCCACTTGCATGATGAAGTCCACGTTGGCAGACCCCACAACTACGACCGCCGACATAGCCGTTCCACAAATAGGCTGAGGAAGCGATCCACGTCGACCTCGAGCGCAACATCAACGTTCGGCCCCCCCTCTGCCCGGACGCGACGGCGGTCCGCTATCGTCATTCCGCTCGTGATCTCACCCTGAGTTTCGACCTGGACGTGATACGGCTGCGTTTTCACCAGATCCTGTTCAAGGACCGCGCCCACCGTGACCGGATCGTGCAGGATAATCCCCGCAAATCCCTCGCATGCTTTGGAGAAAGCGATGAGATGCGCCGTACAGTCCAGCAGGAACTGCGCAGGGAGGTCAGCGAGAGGCTCAACCCATGTCCTGAACGCCTCCGCCGAAAGCCGGACACGCTCCGTAACATCCAGGGGGATGAGGGTCAGCGGGAGCCCCGAGGTGAACACGATTCGGGCAGCCTCGGGGTCTGTCGCGATATTGAATTCTGCCGTTGGCGACGTATTGCCCGGGACGACAATGGCCCCCCCCATGCTGACTATGCGCCGCAGCTTCCGCATCGTCCCTCGATCTCGGAGCAGCGCCTGCGCCACGTTGGTTAGGGGCCCAAGCGTGATGAGGGTGATCTCGCCGGGGTACCGACCGACGATCTCGAGGATAAGGTCAGCCGCGCCGACGGGCGCAAGACTCACCTGGGGTTTGGGATATCTCGGGAGACCGTCCGGGTTACGATACTCGGAGAGTCCCCCAAGCCCGTCCCTTCCATGCACCTCCGGGGCTGTCTGCAGTTCCCGCTCGAGCGGCCGCGCCGCCCCCTGGGCCACAACGGGACGAGGGTGCGGGTCCAGCAGCCCGAGCACGGTAAAAACGTTTCGGGTGCAGTGTTCGACCGGGGCATTGCCGGCGACGGTGGTGATCGCCTCAATGCGCAGTTCCGGCGACTTCAATGCCAGGAACAGCGCCAGCGCATCGTCAACCCCGGGATCGGTATCAATGATGACTCGTTTCATATGCGAAGTCCGACGTCCGATGTCAAGAACGAGGAGGGTGATTCCTATTGGTCCGCACGCCTCATTTATTCAAGTAGTTCTTTAGGACAATGACGGAACCTATTGCTATAAAAGGGAATAATTCGTCAACGAAGGAATTGTCGAGTCCTGGAGTCGACCGTGCAGATCACTCTCCCGCTCGGGGGACGACAGAGTCGACGAATGCCTTCAGCTTCGCAAAGTACTCCTCGCCCCCGGCAAGGTACGTGTCGTTGTGGCTCGCGCCCTTAATCAGATAAAACGCCTTTGGAGACTTCGCCGCCGCGTGCACACGTTCGCCCATCCACAATGGGATAATCTCATCATGCTCGCCGTGAATGATCAGCGTAGGGGCAGTCACCTTTTCGATGAGTGACAGGGTATCGTATTTGACCATGTCCGGCGGCAGCGGGGGCAGGAAACGAAAGTACAGGCGCATCACATCATCGGTCGAGGTAAAAGCCGACTCGAGGATCACACCGGCACACGCGTGCTCCGCAGCGACGGCGGTTGCCAAGGCCGTCCCCAACGACCGGCCAAAGAGGACAATGTGACTCGGGGGCAGGCCAGGCCGAGAGCAAAGATACCCAAAGGCCGCAAATGCATCTCGGAAGGTGCCGGCCTTCGATATCTCGCCTTCGCTCTTTCCGTACTCCCGATAGTCGAAGATAAAAAGATTGACGCCGACGCGGTCGTGCAAAAGTGCAAGGTTGTCCAGTCGGTGGCTGATGTTTCCGGCATTGCCGTGAAACCAGAGCAGCGTCGCAGGACTATCGTGATGCGGGACGTACCACCCGTGAAGTCGGACTCCGTCCTCGGTCGCGAAAAACACGTCTTCATAGGCAAGCCCCAGGTCGCTTGGGCTCCCGATCAGGTAAGGATCAGGAAAAAAGACCGTACCCTTCTCTGGAAATAGCGTCATAGGCTATCCGGCATCCCCCCCGCTGACGCCGGGGAGGAGACGGGTGCTCTCCTTGGCTTGGGCTGCAGTGGGTCGGTAACGCCCCAAGGCATTCGGCATCTGCTGGTTGAGGTCTTGGATGCGCTGGGCCGGGCTCGGGTGGGTCGAGAGGAATTCGGGCGGTCGACCTCCATCTTCCCGAGCCATGCGCTCCCACAGGTGGACCGCCTCCCGGGGATCGTAGCCCGCCTCGGCCATCAGGATCAGCCCGATTCGATCCGCCTCTGACTCTTGAAGCCGGCTATAGGGAAGCAGAACGCCGACGTTCGCCCCCAGACCGTAGGCAGTCATCACGCCCTGCACGACGGCCGGGTTGCTGCCCGCCATGCCGGCCTGAACCGCGGTCGCGCCCATCTGCGCAACGAGGCCCTGGCTAAGCCGCTCCCCCCCGTGTCGCGCCAGCACATGGCCCACCTCGTGCGCCATGACGGCCGCCAGCCCGCCTTCGGTCCGGGCCACCGGGAACATGCCGGTATAGACCGCAACTTTTCCACCCGGGAGCGCGAAGGCGTTTACCGTCTTGTCATTGTCAAGGACCACGAATTGCCATTGAAAGTCGTCCCGCCCCGCCTTGTTCGCAATCCGCCGTCCGATCCGATCCACCGTCTGCTGAAGCGTCGGATCACGACTGACCTTCTCCTCCGAAAGAACCTGCTGAAAGGCGTCGATCCCCAGCTGGTTCTCCTCGGCTTGCGAGATGAGCATGAGCTGAGAGCGCTGCGTGTACGGAGTCTTCGCGCAGGCCGTCAAAAGGATGACCAGCGGAAGGATGATTCCGAGAATGCTTCGGCGGATGAGCTCCATACTTTTTCCCCCGGAATGGAGAGCAGAATGATATCACCGGGCCACAGAGGACGCAAGGATGGCCGACCTGATATTCACGATTTCCGAAACCAGCTCGCGACACGTCGTTTGAGGTACAGATACCCCTCCTTTCCCGCGAGGAATGTCCCGAGTAAGAACAGGCCCCAGCTCACGAGCATCCCAACGACCAACAGATTGGTCATGGCTTCCAGTGAAACCGGTAAGAACGGGATCATCAAGTAAAACGCCAAGACACTAAAGCTCGCAACCATCAGGGCGATCCCCGCCCAGAATGCGACGCCTCTTGGGGACGAGGGTTCCAGCTCAGCCTTGTGCCCCGGGTCCATGCGGGAATGCCCTCCCGTCTCTTCTCCTACTCCCCCCATGCCTTTGCCAACGCTGCCACGGCCGCCTCCGGTGTCCGTGCCTCCTGCACCTCCCCAATGTGACCCCCATGATCGCGCCGCGCCGCCGCCAGTGCCGGGCGCCAGGTGGTACCAAGGAGCAGGACCGGCGCCGGTGGCATAAGCCGCTTGTGTATGCATTCCACAACGAGCGCAAGTTCAAGCAATGTGCCGGACCCGCCTGGCAGCACGACGTATCCGTCACCCAGGTCTAACAACCGACCGAGCCTCGCAAAAAGATCGGCCGCCTCTTCATGGTGGGAGATATAGGGGTTCGGGGGTCCGCCATATAAGGTGCATGTGATACCGAGCGTCTGCCCACCGGCGCGCCGCGCACCCTTGGCTGCGGCGGCCATCGTCCCCCCGTAGCCGCCATTGCAGACCACCCACCCATGTCGCGCGATCACCAGCCCCAGGCGCTCCGCCCGTGCATACGCGGAACTGCCGGGAACCGGACGCGAGCTGCCAAAGATGGTGATCACGCGCTGCCCCTGCCACATGCTTTTCCTCCCGTTTCGTCGATTTCTCGCGACCCGTCACTCTTCCGGATGAATGAGCAGGGTGAGTCCCCTGACCGCCTGCACCCGCACGCGGCTTCCCCGAGGAATCGATATGTCAGTCTGCAACGCCTCGGCCCGCCACAGCTCGCCACCTATCCGGATGTAACCAGACGGCGCCAGTCGCTCTTCCGCAGTCCCTTGGACCCCAATGAGTCGCTCGATCCCGCCTCTTCCACGCGCTTCATACACCGGGCGAAGGAAAGGAAACAACATCAGGTCCTTAACGACCCAGGCGAGGAACAGGGCAGCGGCTCCCCAGTTGGGAAGGTCGATCCATCGCCTGAGCACTCCGAGCACGACCGCTGCGAGGATCCACCCAGGTATCTGGAGTAATAAGTACTTTGCCAAGGGTGAGCGCCGAAAATCATGCATTACGAGACTCCCATCAGGTTATGCCGCTCCACAAATCCCCTGGCTTCGTCCATCACGTCCTCGGCGTCCTTGCCACCCCACAACTCCAGAATGAACGGGCCCTTGTAGTCGAGTCTGCGGACCTTGTCAAAAAACCGCGACCAATCTATCGGCCCCCGTCCCGGCACCCAGTGGAGATCTTCGACACGGTCGTTCTCGTGCAGGTGGAAAGAATATAGCCTCTCCGCACACTGCTCAACCTCGTGCATGGGATCAATGCCACTAATCAGGCAATGGCCGGTGTCGAAGCAGATGCCGACGTTCTCCTCCCCCAGACGGTCCACGAGCTTCACGAGCTCCCGAAGGTCGGCAAAGGCCGGAACCGTCCCCCTCCCCATGTTTTCCAGTGCGACCCCAATCCCCTTTCCTCCGGCCAAACGGGCCACCCGTCTCAAGGATTCTTCCCGACACCCTGTTACCTCTGGCGCACGCTGGACTGAAGTGGACGGATAACAGAGCAGCACGGGATGAACCACCACAAAACTCGCCTGCAAGAACTCAGCAGTCTCCACGATCGACACCATGAGCTGTTCCCAGGCCATCCAGGCAGCCTCCTCGGCAAGTTGCTGTTCCCGGAACTCGAACGGGGCGTGCAGCGAAACCGCCCGAAGCCCCTCCTGTGTGAGGACCTCCTGCACCCGCCGTACATCCCCCCCCAGGCGAGGGTCGAGATGGGCATAGTTACACCATAGTTCAACATCCCGGAAGCCATGGCGCGCAATCCTGTGCAGGGCGTCCACCGTCCCATCCGTCTCGCAAATCCAGCTTGCGATTCCCGCTCGAAACATGCCACAGCCCCTCCCGGCCATCCACCATCCTCAAGCGCTGGTCAAGGTCGAATCGCCACGTCATCGTGAATGTCAGCCAAGGCCACAATAATCATGCCGGTGCTTCCAATAGTAGAAGTCGTGGGCGGCCACGCCTGAGTCACACATCGGTCCCGATCTGCTCGGTAACGAGTCAAAAATCGTCGTGACGATGGGCTGCCGTACCCAGTCGATTTCCGGATAGGGGGGAGGTCCACAAGAAAATGCCTGGCTACGCTGAGGCTTGACGTCCCCGGTGGAAACCTTCGAGCTCGCTGTTTGCGTTGATGATTGTCTCGAGACTTTCCAGGACAGCGGTCACGCGGGGGCCTGGGATCGCGAAGTAGAGTTCGTCGTCGCCCAACCCCGTGTAGACCCGATTGCCGATGCACCCCAGGCTCAGGCTGGCGCGTCCCGCCTCGGCGGCCTCCGGGACAATGGCACACGTCGGCCGAAGTTTGGCCGCCGTGTCCTGGCTGACACCCGCAGCACGAGCGGCCTCCGCCAGCAACATCATCTGCTTGGGATTCCCCCGTACGAGGACGACGTCTGGTTTTACCGGTGTTGAGGTCAGCGGTGCATAGATGGCGACACGAAACGGCTGTCTCCGTTGCGGGATCGTCGCGACCTCCTCCATGTCAATGTACTCGATCCGGACCATCGTCTCGATCAGTCCGGTAAGCTCATGGGCCGCCTCGGCCGGTAGAGGGACACCGTGAGTATGTGCTCCGATTGGGCAGTTGGCGTGGTCTGACGCTTCGGTAAAGAAGGGCTGTCCCTCTGCGGCAAGCCTCCAGTAGCTGCATCCGGCGGGCGCGCCATGACTGATACGGGGAACGTTTGGTGGGGGCTCGTCCCTGAAGGCCAGCGACACGGGTGGAAATCGCAGGCCAAGCAGGCCTTGTAACCGTATCCCCTGGGCTTTTGCGTCCATCTGAACCTCCTTGTGGCTAAAGGGTACTCATTCTTACTCACCGGCACTGCTATATGGGGCCATAGTATCCCAGAGGTCCGAAGGGCTCAAGGGGGACCTGCCGCCTCCGAGGCCAGGTCGGCCCCCACCTTGGATGACGAACCCGGGGACAATGCGGTGAAATATCGTTCCGTCGTAGAATCCGGCATCCACATATGCAAGGAAGTTCTCAACGGTAACGGGAGCCTTGTCAGAATAGAGCTCAATAGTCAATTCTCCGAACGCCAGAGAGAACATAACCATAACCGCGTCTCCTTTCAGAGCATCAACATTACCCCAAACGATTCCTATCTGAGCGCGAGGGCCCAACACCACATAACCACTGCCAGCGCGCCACCCCCGAGCGCCCACTGCACGCCACGCCCAGGCCGACGCGGGACGGCGAAGGCAATGAGGATCCCCAGCAGGCTCCCGACGAGAAATCCAAAAAGGTGGGCCCAGAGATCTACCCCCTTCCCCATCCCCAACATGGCGAGCAGGGCTAAGCCAGCGGCGAAGGGGACCCACATCCGTCGGCCGCGCGCTCTTTTCCGGCGGTGCCGCACCACGGCCAGGCCCGCCAGTACGCCGACCGCTCCGAAAACAGCGGTCGAGGCCCCTACCGAGATATGCTGTGAACCATGGAAGGCGGCGTTGAGGAAGTTCCCGCCAGCCCCCGCAAGCAACACAAGCGCGCAGCCGAGTCCCGGACCCAAAACACGGCACACGGCGCCAACGAAAAGGGCGCCCGCGACCGCATTGGCCGCCACATGTCCGAGATCCGCGTGGAGGGTGAGGGCGGTGACGGTGCGCCAGACCTCGCCCAACAGGATCCGCTCGGCATCTGCGCTCCCACGCACAAACCACTGTTCCATGGCGCTTCTCGCCCCGGTAAGAACGAAGAATCCAATCAAGGCCACCGCCACGCCGATCCCCACCCACACGGGACCAGATCCTGCCCGCTCCTCGTCTTGCTGCGGCTCAGCCGGATTCTCCCTTTCGTAAGCAGACAGCGCGGCAGCCGCCCGTTCCGCTTCCTCGACCGCCACGCCGAGCACGAACCCCTCACGCGCGGCGCGTACGTGTGGAGACAGCCCCTCGGCGACAAGCACGAGCGCCCATTCCTCGGCAATGCCTCGACTGGCAGCAACGCGTATCACGATCTCTGACGTCTCACTCATCGCCCACCCCGTGTACAGCACACGCTCACGAGGACATCAATCCCCCCCAGCGCCGTGTTTCCCGCGACTGTCGCCCTCCCCTCGTCTGTCGTTGCGACACGCTGGCGACCGCCCGCGTGCAGGATTGTCGAGCGCGTCCATCGCCACCTGGGCCAATGCAAAGGTCTTCAAATCAATTTCAGGGTCCGCATAGAAATGATCCAAGCCGATATCGGTAATAACAATACCTCCTTCGATTAATTCATCGGCAAGGAGCGTCAGTCCGTCATTCGGGCCGAACTTTCGTAGGCCCTTATACCGCCCCTGCACGCGTTCCGCAATCTGCCCAGACAGCGGCACGCCGACATACTGCAGCAGAAGAATCTGTTGTGGAAAATCAAGTTGTGCAAATACCCGCCTGCGCTTTTCGGTATGTAGGCTTTTTACGGTCTCTATCGGAACCCCCTGAAAGAAAAAAACGATGCGGGCCAGCCAGCTCGTGGGCCATGTGAGGGCCTGGTCTGCCTCGGGGCTCCCCCTCAACAATCCTCCAATGCTAATCCATGCTTTGACGGCCCCCAATTGATCCGGCGTCATAAGCTGTCCAATCGCCAGGGCCACCTCGGGGCCGCCTTTGCTCGTGCTTACCAGTATGATATTGTTATATCGCTCGCCCAGACGCGCGATCTCGGTCGCGAGAATCGATGCATTGTCATCAACAGTCCCGACCTCCTCTGTTTCAAGCAATACGGTTCGAAATCCCGCTCGACCCATGATCCGCCGCTGGCGGCCAAAGTCCGCGCCCGTGGCAGGATCCTCCTTGTAGCCGTACCCCGGCACAAAAGCGATAAGGTAGGACTGAAATCTTTTCGCAACCCGTGACATTTCTTCTTCTCCCCTGATTCTCAGGGTGGCGACGTGTGAACGAAATGCCCCTTGCGCCCATCGGTTTACAGGATCCTGAAATATGCGCGACACAAAATACAGAGTCGCAAAGTCGGGGGAGAATTGCTCGCTCATTTCTTTGAGGGTATTCCGATCAAGGGGGGCCCGATTCCATACGCCAAGTGCTTTATTTATCCTTTCATCGTATTCAGGGCGGTCGTGGTCATTCTGGAGATAATGCTCCAGGTAATACTGGGAAATTCTAGAGTCGACCGTTGTCGAGACCTGTTGATCCGCCAGGCGACCGCTTGCCTGATATGCGGGGACGCTGGCACACGCAGAAATGTGTAGGGTCAGTAAAACGCTGAGAACTAAATAGCCGGCGACCCGAACGGCCGAAATCTGACGAACGACGCCACCAAGCAATGTTCCCTCCCCTTGGTCCCTAGACGCCTTGCCAATGCTTACCTCCCTCGTCCTGGAGTGTCAAGATGCCCGTTTTCCCGGCAGTGGCTTAAAAATCGTCACTTAGCGAGAGAGGCCTCGCCTGAGAACCTCTTTGAATATCGCTACCTCACACGCCTGAGGTCTTGGCATGGAGATTGCCTGGAACCCTCTGCGGTGGACCTGTGTCTAGGCCGGCCCACAGGAACAAGGCAACTTGGCGTCTTTTGGGAATTCGGACGACCGCATCGGCATCTACAAAAAGGAGCGCGAACTGTGAAAAAGAAGTTTGGCCGGGTCAAACGCAGTAAGCTTGAAGACATCTGCGCCGTGCTCCAGGACGTCCACGGGGCACCGCACGTTGAGCTGCGGGTGTACCGTCGCTCCGCGGACTCCGTTCAGCAGTCCCTGCCAGGGAGGGAAGGGATTGCCGTGCCGGTTCAACTGCTCCCGGACGTTCTCGATATGCTCGAGCAGACCAAGAAAGAGCTTATTCAACAGGGGCTCCTGCATCCTTCTTCCCCCGCCTATGCAACGACCATGGAAGTCGGCGAGGAGGTTCCCCTTCGCGTGGGAGCGCCCAGCCGCCGAGGAGATTCCCGACGCGAAGCTCGTTTGTCCCTGGCGGTTCCTGTCGGATGCCGCCTCTTGGACGATGCAGAGCCCAAAACAGCGACCGGCCAGACTGAGGATGTGAGCCATGGCGGGACAAAGGCTTGGCTCACCGAACGTTTTTCGCTCTTCAGTAAGGTTGAACTCTTCATGCGGATCGGAGAGGTAAACGTCCAAGCACAGGCGCAAGTCGTCGCAGCCGAGCTGCACCCCGTGCGGAAACGCTACCGACACAGCTTCCAATGGCTGGGCCTGAGTCCGGAGGCAAAGACGGCGTTATTGAAACTCACCAAAAGCCTGGCTGAGGCAGCGAAATCGACGGATCCCAACCCTTGAGCATCTGCTCAGGAAGGCGTGGCGATAAACGACACACGCGACTTCAGTGGGTCAGGCCACGTTTTTCGAAGTACCGCTGGTGATATTCTTCCGCCCGATAGAACTCCGATGCTGGCGTGATTTCCGTGACAATCGGCTTCTTGAACCGCCCGCTGCTCTGGAGCCTTTCCTTTGACGCCCTCGCCGCAGCTTCCTGTTCCGGATTATGGAAAAATATCGCAGACCTATATTGCGTACCGACGTCCGGTCCCTGCCGGTTCAGCGTGGTTGGGTCGTGAATCTTCCAGAAGACATCCAAGATCTCCTCATACGACACCTGCGATGGATCATATTCCACTTGCAGCACTTCCGCGTGGCCAGTCTCGCCGGAACATACGTCCTTGTACGCTGGGTTAGCGGAGGATCCACCAGCATACCCGACCGATGTTGACAGCACCCCCGGCACCTTTCCGAACGCCGCTTCGATTCCCCAAAAGCAGCCCGCCCCAAACGTGGCTTTCTCCATGCGATTGCTTCCTCCGTGCTGTTTCTGACTACCTGAATCCTCTCCGCGATACGGCCTTTCTCCTAAACACGTAATCAAGGGAAATTCGGCCCGGCCCTAAGAAGAGTATGGTGGTAAAACACACCAGGTAGAGTATCGCCATCTCCGGGTTACCCCACTTCTCGATCACTTCCGGAGGCACGGCTTTTATTCCAAGTGCGACGAGGGCGTGCTCATGGGCTCGATGCTGGAAAACTGCCGCGACGACCATCGTGAACAGGGGGAACGGAGCGACAATTCGCGTTCCAAGTCCCAACCCAACGAGAAGACCACCAACCAATTCAGCAAGGGCAGCGGCCCAGGCAAACACTGCAGGCATGGGGAACCCCAGCGCCTCAACACCCGAAATGAAGCCTGCACCTTGACCGGACGCCAACGCGATCGTCTTCCCCAAACCATGGCCAAGCGCCAGGTAGAATCCGGACAGGCGAATAAGAAGAAGTCCAAGGTCATATGCCATCAGACTGTTTATGCCCTCATTCTATGCTACACATGCAGGTCGACGATCTCTGCATCGAGATCCCCATCCCGCATACAGAGCCGGGCTACCGTGACCGGGAGGTTGAACCGCCGCGGACCAGCACTCCCAGGATTCAAAAACAATACGCCACCCCGCTCCCGCACTTCGGGCCGATGAGAATGGCCGGAAATCACGCCTGTCAAATCGGCTGCGACCGGATCGAGATCGAGCTTACTCAAGTCATGCAGCAAGTAGAACGAGAATTCACCGACCTGAACGACCTCAGTTTCTGGCAGTGTCTCCGTCCATCCCCCTTTGTCGGTGTTCCCTCGAACCGCGATCAGCGGTGCGATTACCCTCAGCTCGTCTAACACCTCGGGGTTTCCGATATCGCCTGCGTGGACGATGAGCTCGGAACCACGAAGTTCAGCGACCGCCTCCGGTCGCAGCAACCCATGGGTGTCCGATATGACACCAACGATACGCCCAGCTTCCTGTTCCTTAGGTGCCACGGCCCGTCATTCCTCCTATCCATCCAACCGCGCCTCACCTCGCCTCCAGGATTGAGACTACCATGACCGTATAGTCCTGTCGATCGTCGTTCACCTTTTATCTCCCGTTCAACCCGTATCGGCTCTTGCTCGCTCCTGCCTGTCCGTCGCCCGTACTTCGGCGTGGCGGAAGCACGTCACGAGATGGTCATTCACCATCCCTGCAGCCTGCATGAATGCGTAACAGATGGTTGAACCGACGAACGTGAAACCCCGTGCTTTCAGGGCATTGCTCATTCGGTCGGACTCGACCGTCCTGGCCGGAATCTCCCGCACGGTCTTCCGGGCATTGTGTCGAGGTACCCCTCCTACAAACTGCCAAATGAAGCTGTCAAATGACCCGACTTCCTCTTGGATCTGAAGAAACGCTCGGGCATTGTCCACGGTGGCTTTAACTTTTTGTCTGTTCCGGATGATCCTCGAGTCTCCCAGTAACCGCTCGATCTTCCGTGTCGTGTATCGGGCAATTCTCTCCGCCTCAAAGTTGTCCAACGCCTTGCGGAAAGCCTCCCTCTTGTTGAGAACGATCGCCCAACTCAATCCCGCCTGGAAGGCGTCTAGCACCATATACTCAAAGAGCTGTCGGTCGTCGTGGACGGGGACGCCCCACTCCTGGTCATGGTAGGCCACCATCCGTTCACTCCCCTCGGCCCACCCGCAACGCTTCATTATTTCTCCTACCGCTTTCTCTGTCGTCGGCAAACCGGTATGTCCATCTAATGAGAATCATTTGGACCGGTATGTCATCATCCTTCGCGCCACGCTGGCGGGACACGCACGACCACCACTTCTCCGCACAGCAGTCTCCGTTTGTCCCTCATCACATCGGTCTCATCTGGACAAATATCTTTACTGCTCCATCACCCACCGTTTCAACCGCCAACGCGCACAGGATCAATCCCATCACCCGGATCAGTATGTTTGCGCCTCCCCTTCCAATCACGCGCTGAATCTTGTTCGCCCCGAGGAGCATAACATAGGTAATACCCAGTATAACCAACAAGATCACCGTAGTGATCGCCTGCTCCGCCATGATGTGCCAATCGTTCGCCGTCAATAGAACCACGGCCATAATGGCCCCGGGGCTTGCAATGGATGGGATGGACAGTGGAAATATCGCAACATCTTCGCTCGGCTCTCCTTCGCTCGGGGGATTTGCCACGCCGGCCCCAAACACCATTTGCAGTCCAAACAGAAATAGAACAATGCCCCCTGCAATTTGAAATGATACCAACCGGATGCCTAAGGCCAAGAGCAAAATCTCGCCAAAGATGATACATCCAACCAGAACCACTGCAGAGTAGAGGCAACAGCGAAGTGCAATTTTTCGCCGTTGTTCTGGTGTGGCGTGCGACGTCACTCCGAGAAATAGTGAGAGGGTGCCGATCGGATCGATGACAACGAAGAGCATAACCGCGTCACGAATTATCTGATGCCACACCGCGCCGTATTCCACCACATACTCTTTCTACCCAGGTGTCTCCTTGGGCAAACGCTTAGTTCATCATCACCACGAGGGGACTGATCTGCGGTGTGAAGCCAGAAAGCTCCTGAATCAGAAACGGACTTGGACCTTCCATGCTCGCATCGAAGGTTCCTTCGGTCTAGCTCTCTACCCCGCCCGCGATCGCCTCATCAGCCGTGATTGCAGCACCACGCCGGCACTCACCAATACGACAAAAACGATAACGCTCATCGTCTGTCCAAGATCTACTGCTTGAAGAACGGCTCCGGCTCCAACAAGGCAAGAAAGGATAATGATGGCCCAATCCATGACCAATGCTGCAAACATCGCCCCGATGACTCCACCGACACTGAACCACACAATGCTATGGCCATTGCCGACCAGTGATTCGGCCACAATCAGGGCAAGGTAGGATCCCGCAAAAAATCCTGCCACAGAAAAGGCAATCCGCTCAGCAAATACTGCCAAAAGCGCTCCGAGCAACCCGGCAGCCCCCGCAACCACAACCAGCACCCACTGCGGTTGGTCGCCAAGAATCATACCGGCAAACTCCATACCGACCAGGAACCCCGCGATCCCAACAAAAAGCCAGAAAAGCTTTCGTCCAAACACGAGCAGAACCAGACCCAAAATGAGGTGCGAGATCCCCATCATACCGCCCACAATGTTTGCCGACTACCTACGGTACCACGGGTGACACTCGGCACGACGATTCTCATCTCTGCCTCCTTCCTTTGGACTCCCTTCCTCGCGACCTTTCCTGCGGATGTGTCTCTTCCCCCTTACGCGGTAGGATTGGTGTTAAGCGGCCTGTGCCTTATGGGGGAGAATGGTCAATTTCACGAACTTCTCAAGGGTAAGACCCT
>Ga0307428_1001075_pt1 | contig 14388 bp, 12 predicted proteins | sample SalMarWE160240MG_FD_202161 | JGI IMG/M metagenome (GOLD analysis project Ga0307428, IMG submission 202161) | Salt marsh sediment microbial communities from the Plum Island Ecosystem LTER, Massachusetts, United States - WE1603-240 | ecosystem: Environmental > Aquatic > Marine > Intertidal zone >...
TCGGAAATCCAAGACCTGACGGTCGTCAGCCAGCTCCTGGCAGGGCCTCGTAATGGGCACGGGGGGAGCCCCGCCGCCGCCCGAGTGCCTGGATGCGAACCAGGCCCGCAGGCGCCGCGCCCCCGTCCCGCCAATCGCAACGCCTCGCGAAAGCGCCCTCAAGAGGACGAGATGATGCGGAGTCTAAGCGAGGCTGGAGAGGCGGGAATAAGTTTGAGATGTGCTTCACCTCTCCCCGGCGGGGAGAGGTGAAGCACGGCCCAAGTCCGCGCAGAGAGATTACCGGTCGATCCTGGTGATCTTGGAGCCTTCGAGGGAGAGGCTGTACATCAGGCCTTGCTGATCGAGCACGAAGGCGATGATCGGGCTCGTCAGCGACGAGGTATCGATCGAGCCGCCGGCGCCGAGATTGACCACCACGATCGAGCCGTCGACGCCGACCTTGAAGCCGGCCGAATTCTTGAACGAGGCGAGCGCCTGCTCGGTCATGAACATGATGATGATGGTCTGCGCCTGGGCGCCGAGCTGAAAGCCGAACGAGGCGGAGATGATGTTGTAATAGCCGTCGGGCTCGCCCTTCACGATGAGGACGCCCTCGCCATAAGACCCGCCGATGCCGAAGCCGGCCTTGTACACCGAGGGGAACACGAGCCACCCCGCCGCTTTTCTGGCGAGCTCGCGGCCGGTGCCGGGATATTGCTTATCGAAGCTCTCGAGCGTCCTGTTGGCGGAGGCGTTGATCTCGGTCGCGGTTGCGGCCGCGCTCGGGCCCGCGCCGCCAAGGAGCGCGACGAGGGCGAGAACCAAGACCATCCCGGGCACATATCTCATCCGACACCTCCCCCTCGCGCTGTCAGCCTCGCCATACCGCGGCAAGGTGGCGACAGCTTGAGGCTTTCGTTGCTCACGCCGCCTGTTTCACCGCTTCGCCGTTGATGACGAGGCCGTCCTTGCCGGCGGTGATCTTCACGGTATCGCCCTCGCGAAGCTTGCCTTGCAGCACGAGCTCGGCAAGCGGGTCTTGCACGTATTTCTGGATCACGCGCTTCAGAGGCCGCGCGCCATAGGCGGGGTCATAGCCCTTCTGGCCGAGCCATTCGCGCGCGTGATCGTCGAGCTCGATGGTGAGCTTGCGATCGGCCAAGAGCTTCTGCAGCCGCTTGATCTGGATGTCGACGATGCCGGTCATCTCCTCCCGCTTCAGCCGGTGGAACAGCAGGATCTCGTCGACGCGGTTCAGGAACTCGGGACGGAAATGCGCGCGCACCACGGCCATCACCTGGTCGCGCACGGCGTCGGTGTCCTCGCCTTCGGCCTGGCTGATGAGATATTCGGAACCGAGATTGGAGGTCATGATGATCAGCGTGTTGCGGAAATCGACGGTGCGGCCCTGGCCGTCGGTGAGCCTGCCGTCGTCGAGCACCTGGAGCAGGACGTTGAACACGTCGGGGTGCGCCTTCTCGATCTCGTCGAACAGGATGACCTGATAGGGCCGCCGGCGCACGGCCTCGGTCAGCGCGCCGCCCTCTTCATAGCCGACATAGCCGGGAGGGGCGCCGATCAGCCGCGCTACCGAGTGCTTCTCCATATATTCAGACATGTCGATGCGGATCATGGCGTGCTCGTCGTCGAACAGGAATTCGGCGAGCGCACGGGCAAGCTCGGTCTTGCCGACGCCGGTGGGGCCCAAGAACATGAACGAGCCGATCGGCCGGTTGGGATCTTGTAAGCCCGCGCGGGAGCGGCGCACTGCGGTCGACACGGCGGTCACGGCCTCCTTCTGGCCGATCACCCGCTTGACGATCTCCTCCTCCATGCGCAGCAGCTTGTCGCGCTCGCCTTCGAGCATCCTGTCGACGGGGATGCCGGTCCAGCGCGACACCACTTGCGCAATGAGGTCGGCGGTCACGACTTCCTGGGCGAGCTCGCCGCCCTTGTCCTCGGCCTCCTCGATCTCCTTGATCTTGGTCTCGAGCTCGGGGATGACGCCATAAGCCAGCTCGCCGGCCTTGGCGAGGTCGCCTCTCCGCTGCGCCTGCTCGAGCTCGACCCGCGCGGCATCGAGTTTCTCTTTGATCTTCTGTGCCCCGGCGAGCTTCTCCTTCTCCTCCTGCCAGCGCTGGGTGAGCAGGCGCGCCTCTTCCTCGAGATTGGCGAGCTCCTTCTCCAGTTTCTCCAGACGATCCTTGGAGGCGCGGTCAGATTCCTTCTTCAGCGCCTCGCGCTCGATCTTGAGCTGGATGATGCGCCGGTCGAGCTCGTCGAGATGCTCGGGCTTGGAGTCGATCTGCATGCGCAAGCGCGACGCCGCCTCGTCGACGAGGTCGATGGCCTTGTCGGGAAGAAAGCGGTCGGTGATGTAGCGGTTGGAGAGCACCGCCGCCGAGACCAGCGCCGCGTCGGCGATGCGGACGCCGTGATGCAGCTCGTATTTCTCCTTGAGCCCGCGGAGAATGGAGATGGTGTCCTCCACCGTCGGCTCGGACACGAAGATCGGCTGGAAGCGCCTGGCAAGGGCCGCGTCCTTCTCCACGTTTTTGCGGTACTCGTCGAGGGTGGTGGCGCCGACGCAATGGAGCTCGCCGCGCGCGAGCGCGGGCTTGAGCAGGTTCGAGGCGTCCATGGCGCCTTCGGCCTTGCCCGCCCCAACCAGGGTATGCATCTCGTCGATGAAGAGGATGACCTGGCCTTCGGCGGCCTCGATCTCCGACAGCACGGCCTTCAAACGCTCCTCAAACTCGCCGCGATATTTGGCGCCGGCGATCAGCGCGCCCATGTCGAGGGAGAGCACCTTCTTGTCCTTGAGACTCTCCGGCACGTCGCCATTGACGATGCGGTGCGCAAGTCCCTCGACAATCGCGGTCTTGCCGACGCCAGGCTCGCCGATCAACACGGGATTATTCTTGGTGCGGCGGGACAGAACCTGGATGGTGCGTCGGATCTCCTCGTCGCGGCCGATCACGGGATCAAGCTCGCCCTTGGCCGCGGCTTCGGTGAAATCACGGGTGTAGCGCTTCAGCGCGTCATAGGCCTGCTCGGCACCAGCCGAATCGGCGGTGCGGCCTTTGCGCAAATCGTTGATCGCGGCATTGAGCGATTGTGGGGTGATGCCGGCATCGGCGAGGATGCGCGAAGACTCGGCCTCCTTGGCCATGCTGAGCGCTTGCAGCACGCGCTCCACGGTGACGAAGCTGTCGCCGGCCTTGGTCGCGATCTGCTCGGCCTGGTCGAGGACGCGGCCCAACGCCGGCGCCATATGCACCTGGGCGCCGCCGCCGGACACCTTGGGCAGCTTGGCGAGCGCAGCCTCGGTGCGCTCAAGCGCCTCCTTCGGCCTGCCGCCAGCCTTGGTGATCAGCCCCGCGGCCAAGCCTTCCGGGTCGTCGAGCAGCACCTTGAGGAGATGCTCTGGCGTGATCTGCGGGTTGTTGTCGCGGATGGCAAGCGTTTGCGCCGACTGCACAAAGCCCTTCAGGCGGTCGGAGAATTTTTCGAAATCCATGGGAATGCTTCCTCTTCAGGACGCCAGAGACAGCGAACAAGGTCAGAAGAGCGGGCGAGAACGCCCTTTGTGTCCAAAGCCAATACCCGCCAACACCTTAACGGACATATAGCGCGGCGATACCCCAGGAAAAAGGCGACCCCAGTCAGAAAGCGCCGATTACTGGGCTTGTTTTGCTCGACCCGCCTCTAGCCCTCGGCAGCGCCCCGTTCTTCGACAAAGGGGACGCGCCGGGCATGCCGCCGACCATGATGGCGATGATGGGCTTTTCGCGGGAGACCTTTGCCGCCAAGGACTGTCTCGACAAGAACGACGTGGCCAAGGCCTGCGCCCATTGGCAGAACGTGCTCGCCGTCATCGACAAATTGTCGCTGGCGCTCGATGACAGCCGCGGCGAGCTCGAGGCGCTGATGGCCGATCATGATTGCGCCGATGCGCCGTCGCCTGACGCAGGGCGCGCCCCCGACGCCGAATCGCCGCCTGATCCTACTGCCCCAGAAGCCCCGGAATGACCGCCGGGACGACGCAGGAGAGCACGCTCGGATCTCTGCGACGCACTATTCTCCTGCTGCGCCTGCCCGCCGGCCTCGTCGCCGTCGCCTGTTTTCTCGCCTCGCTCGCGGTTCACGCCGCCGCAATCCGCGGGGGTATCAGCGCGGACACGTCCGAGCTCTGGCTCCTGCATTGGGGGATCTCCCCCCTGATCGTGCTCGCGACGCTCACGCCCGCGGCGCTCGCCGGAAGGACCTTGACCTTCCGCGAACTGGTCGCCTCGATCCCCGCTCCCGCCCTGACCGTGGTCATGCTGGCCCTGATTTATGTCCTCGCGAGCTTCGTCCTGCTGTGGCCGGAGACCGGGGCCGGAGAGCCTCTCGTCAGGGACGGCCGGTTCTTCTTCAATGACCACGGTATCTTGCGCGAGGTGACCGCCGGCGCGTTTCACCTCGAGCGCAATCTGACCGTGCGCCTTTACTCGGGCGCCTGGGCATATCTCTATCTGGTGTCGGCCATGCTGCTGCTCGGCACGCGTCAGCCGCAGGTCCAGACCAAGGCACGGAAAAGTTGAGCGCAGTCGGTGGGGGCCGAACTTCGGCACCCATGAGCCCGATCAGGTCACCGGATCGGCAGCGCTCTCATCGGAGGCGCTGTCAGCGTCGGCATCGGCGCCATTGCCATCGCGGCTATGACCCTCGCCGCCATTCTGGCCGCGGCGCCCCTGGTGCTCGCGTCCGCCAGCCCGCTGCTCGCCGCCACCGCCCGTCTCGGGCACGCCGTCGAAATCGGCGCCGCCGTCGTCATCGCCTTCGGCGTTCCAACGCGGCCGATAGCCGTTCGGTCCGTCGCCTGGCTGGCCGCCATGCTGGGGACCGAACTGCGACTGCGCCGCCATGATGATGCGGTTGTAGTGCTCGGCGTGCTGGAAATAGCTCTCCGCCGAGATCATGTCGCCAGACGCGAGGGCATCGCGAGCGAGCGACGTGTATTTCTCGGCGATGTGAGCCGCGGTGCCGCGGATCTTCACGTCCGGTCCGTTGGATTCGTAGCTCCGTGCCAATGGATTTTGGGGCTTGCGGCCACGGCCGCGGCCCCGGCGATTCTGTTGTCCTTGCCTCATAGGCTTTATTCAACCCTGATAAGCGGCCAAGCGCCGCGACTTCATCCCTGCTCGTCAGTTTCTTGTTGCCCCGGATCTCCGGCCCGGGTTCCGAAAACCATCATCCCTGTCGCATCCGCGCGGACTGGTATCCGTGCCCTACGTCTCCGATGCAATTCCCGCTTATGCCTTGCGCATTCCCCGGCGCCGAACCGATTACTTCCGATTGCGCCAGTCAGCCTAGAATTAGATGGGCGGTCGAGCGTCCCCTGAACGTCCCGAAAGGCACGCCGCCTTATGATCGAGGTTCAAGAAATGTTCGCTCTTGTTGCCGTCTGCAACCGGCCGGGCGCTATTAACGCCGCGGGCCGAGAATGTCTTCCGCTGCCCTCAAGTTAGTATGAAACCCGCCATTTTCCAAGCCCTTTTTCACGCTGCGACCTAGGGCGCGGGGAGCGCTCCAGGCGGCCTCAAGCCCTCGCCCCGACCACCCGCGGCCGGCCTCCAAGGTCACGCCAGAGCCAGTCGTCGCGCGGCGTCAAGCCCGACCCCACGAGAAGGCGTCTCACAGCCTCCGTCTGATCGATCCCGATCTCGAAAAGTATGATCCCGCCAGGGCGCAAGACGCCTTTGAGCCGTGGCGCGATGCCCCGGTAGGCGGCAAGGCCGTCCGGACCGCCATCGAGCGCGGTCTCCGGGTCATGACCGACCTCGGGCCCGAGGCCGCGGACCTCCGCGGTCGGAATATAAGGCGGGTTGGCGACCACGAGGTCGAAGGCACCGCAGAGGCCGTCGAGCCAGTCGGAGGCGACGAAATCCGCGCGGTTCCCGACCCCTAGAGCCTCGGCATTTTCCCGGGCGAGCCGAAGCGCCGCTTGGCTGAGATCCAGGCCGACGCCGGTCGCTCGTGGTAGCTCGGCCAGGAGGGTGATCAGGAGGCAACCGGTGCCGGTGCCGAGATCGAGCAGCCTGAGCGGCGCCTGGCGCGACGCCGTGCCGCCGACGACCGCAAGCGCCGCCTCGACCAAGGTCTCGGTGTCAGGGCGCGGATCAAGGGTGCTCGCATCGAGGCGGAAAGGACGACCATAGAATTCACGAACGCCGAGAATGCGCGACACCGGCTCGCCGCGGAGCCTGCGGTCGATGGACGAGGCAAACCGCGCCGCCGCCTCAGAGGGAAGTGCCGCATCGCCGCGGGCAACGCAGTCCTCATGGCTGAGCCTGGTGGCGTGACAGAGCAGGAGCCGCGCATCGAGCTCCGGCGTCTCGATGCCGCCCTGGCGCAGCAGCCGGGCCGCCACCGCGCAGGCTTTTGCGAGGCTCGGCGTGAGCCCGATGGCGACTGCCTGCGCCTCACCCATGGGCTTCTTCCTGAACGCTGGCGAGCTGGCTCGCCTGATGCTCGGTGATCAGCGCATCGATGATTTCGTCGAGCCCCCGGCCCTCGAGCACGAGATCGAGGCTGTGCAAGGTGAGGCCGATGCGGTGGTCGGTGACGCGACCTTGCGGGAAATTATAGGTGCGGATCCGCTGCGACCGGTCGCCAGTGCCGATCTGGCTGCGGCGGTCCTGGGCCCGCTCAGCGTCCTGCTTGGCGCGTTCCAGCTCATAGAGCCGCGCACGCAAGACCTTCATCGCCTTCGCCTTGTTCTTGTGCTGGGATTTCTCGTCTTGCTGGCTGACCACGAGCCCGGTCGGCAGATGGGTGATCCTAACGGCGCTGTCGGTGGTGTTGACCGACTGGCCACCTGGGCCACTCGCGCGGAACACGTCGACGCGCAGGTCCTTGTCGTCGATCTTGATGTCGACGTCCTCGGCCTCGGGCAGCACGGCGACGGTCGCGGCGCTCGTGTGGATCCGCCCTTGCGCCTCGGTCTCGGGCACGCGCTGCACCCGATGCACGCCGGATTCGAATTTGAGCCGGGCGAACACGCCCTTGCCGGTGATGTTGGCGATGATCTCCTTGTAGCCGCCGGTGGCCGACTCGCTTGCCGAGATGATCGACACCTTCCAGCCACGGGCGTCGGCATAGCGCTGATACATGCGGAACAGGTCGGCCGCGAACAACGCCGCCTCCTCGCCGCCGGTGCCGGCCCGCACCTCTAGGATCGCGCTCTTCTCGTCGGCCTCGTCCTTCGGCAGCAATTGCACCTTCAATTGATGCTCGAGATCCTCGATCTTGGTGTCGAGGGTGCCAAGCTCCTCCTCGGCAAGGGCGACCATGTCAGCACCGGACCCCGGATCGTCGATCAGCTGCTGCAAGTCGTCGCGCTCGCGGAGCGCCGAGCGGAGCGCCGTGATGGTCGCCACGATCGGATCGAGCTCGGCAAATTCGCGGGAGAGGCGGATGTAGCTGTCCTGATCCGCGCCGGCGGCGAGCGCGCCCTGCACTGTCTCCCAGCGGGAGACAAGGTTGTCGAGCTTTGCAGCGGGAATCGTGGTCATCGGTCAGGATAGGGATGTGGCCAGCTAAAAGGCGCCGGGCAACCGGTCAGCCTTGCGGCTGCGCGGGTCGTTGGGATCGGGTGCGGACGGCGCCGAAGCGCCGGGCTTTGCCGCCGGCCCGGAACCAAGAAGCGCGGGTTCCGCAAGCCACTTCCATAGGGCAAAGGCGCCGCCGAGCACAATGAGCACGACTGCACCCCATTTCAGCACCGGCTTCCACGGCAAGGCCTTCCGCGCGGGCTTCGGTTCGGGAAGCGGCGCGGCGCGTGGCGGCTGGACCGCTGCTGGCGGTGGCTGCTGCGGTACTCTCCCTTGAGGTGGAGCTGGTGGACGCTGGCGGTATGGCGCGTGCGGTGCGCCTTGTGGCTGCTGCGGCGGAACCGGGCGCGGCTGACCTGGCATGCGTTGCGGCGGCTGGGGCTGAGGCGCCTGCGGCCGCGGCGCCCCCGGCCGCATCTGCGGCGCTTGTGCCTGCCTCGGGCCAGGGGCCGGACGGCCGGGGGCCCCTTGCGGCCCTCTCGGTTGAGGCGCCCCCGCTTGGCGTGGCTGCTGCCGTGGCGCGGGCTCAGGAGGCATTGGCGCGGCCGGCCGCCCCTGAGGCCGACGGTCGTGACCGTCGGGCGGCGCCATGAACGGCACGTCGGGCATGGATTTCGGCGCGAGCTCGACGATTCCCGCCTCGACTTGCGCATAGATGCGGCGGAGCAGCGGCTGCACATCGAGGTTGAGGAGGGTGCCGTAGGTCGCCACCACCCGGTAGGTCTCCGGCCATGGCGGCAAGGCGAACAGCGCACCCTGCTCTAGCGCCTGGACGACCTCCGGCCGGGTCGCGAGCTGAGCCGCAAGATCGGCCTCCGACAAGCCGCTGGCGGCCCGAAGGTCCCGAAACAATTCCGCCACCTCAGCATCATAGCCGGCTGGCATCTCTTTGATCCCGTGAATGTGCAGGCGATCTCCGGCGCTCACGTCCGCAAACACTTTTACTGTCGCTGAGCGCGGCGAAGTGGCCATTCATAGTCCTGCAACTCTCACCCCACACAAGCCCATCGGCCGCGGCTTTGCAAGTCTCCGCCGGGACGCAGGGGGGCGCCTTTGGCACCTGCGTCCTATCGGCCACAGCGGCCCTCATATCTGCACGCCTTTCTCGGCGGCGTAGGCCTTGAACTCGTCTCGCAACGTCGTCGCCCGCGCGCTCAGCAGCTCCTTGAGCCGCTCCCACAGATCGCCGGCATCGAGTGACAGCACCATCGCCTTGACCGGCCCCACTGACGCCGGCGCCATGGAGATCGAACGGAAGCCAAGCCCGAGCAGCGCCATGGCCTCAAGCGGCTTGCCGGCCATCTCGCCACAGAGGTTGAGCGGGACGTCGTGCCTTGCCGCAGCCTCGACGATGGAGCGAAGCGCCAGGAGCGCGGCAGGATTGAGCGTGTCGAAGCGGGTCGCCACCAGGATATTGCCGCGGTCGGCGGCGAACAGGAACTGCATCAGATCATTCGATCCGACCGAGGCGAAATCGGCGAGCGGCAGCACGCGGTCGAGCTGCCACAATAGCGCCGGCACCTCGATCATGATGCCGATCAGAAGCCGCTTCGGCTCCGGGCGGCCATGGCGCTTCAAGATGTGAAGCTCGCGGTCGATCAGGGCCCGCGCCGCCAGCAACTCGCCGACATCGCCGATCATCGGCAGCATGACGCGAAGCTCGCGGCCCTGCGCGGCTCGGAGCAGCCCCCTGATCTGGGTGCGGAATAGCGCCGGCCGGTCGAGCGCCATGCGGATCGCCCGCCAACCCAGCGCGGGGTTTTCCTCCTTGGCGGCGCGGAAATAGGGCAGCACCTTGTCGCCGCCGACATCGAGGGAGCGGAACACCACCGGCCGGTCGCCGGCGGCGTCGAGGATCGCCTTGTAGATGCGCGTCTGCTGCTCGAGCCTCGGAAAGGTCGAGCCGATCATGAATTGCAGTTCGGTGCGAAACAGGCCGATGCCGTCGGCGCCGGACTGATCGAGATGGGGCAGATCGACGAGGAGCCCGGCATTGATGTTGAGCGACACCCGCTCGCCATCGAGCGTCACCGCTGGCACGTTGCGCAAGGCCGCATATTGCGCCTGCCGCCGCGCCCGGAAGCGGACCTTGTCGGCATAGGCCGCGATCACCTCCGGCGTCGGCCGCACATGGAGTTCGCCGGCCTCGGCGTCGATGATTGCGGCATCCCCTGGCTCGACGGCGTCGAGCGCGCCCTTGGCCTGGCTGATGGCGGCGATGCCGAGAGCCCGCGCCACGATGGCGACGTGGCTCGACGGACCACCCTCCTCGAGCACGAGGCCACGCAAGCGCTGGCGGTCATAGTCGAGGAGCTCGGCCGGACCCATGGTACGGGCGATGAGAATGGTGTCTTGCGGCAAAGTGGTCGCCGCCGCCGTACCGGCGCCGCCGGCCAACAGCCGCAACAGCCGGTTGGAGAGGTCGTCGATATCGTGGAGGCGCTCCCGTGCGTAAGGATCCATCTGGCGAAGCATGCGCGCGCGTGTGTCGTTGCGCACGCGCTCCACCGCGGCCTCCGCGGTGAGGCCCGTGATCAGCGCTTCGTCGAGGCGGCGCCGCCAGCCGCGGTCATGGGCGAACATGCGGAACGCCTCCAGCACCTCGCGATGCTCGCCGGCGCGCTGGAGATCGCCGCGCTCGAGCATGCCGTCGATCAGGCTGGCCAACTCGTCGATGGCCTGCGCCAACCGTCGCCGCTCGAACTCGATATCCTCCGCAATCAGCTTGGAGACGACGATGCGCGGCTCGTGCAACACCACGTGACCAAGAGCCACGCCTTCCGACAGCGGCAGGCCGGCAAAGCGAGCGCTCTGATCGCGGCGCGCGTCGGTGGCGGATTCCTCGCTGACCGTGACCCCGCCGGACGCGATCATCTCGGCGATGACCATGGCCGTGGTCTGGAGCGCCTCGACCTCCTCGTCGCTATAGTGGCGCAGCGTGCGGTTCTGCACCGTAAGCACGCCGATGCTGTGGCCGCCGCGAAGGACCGGCACGCCGATGAAGGAGTGAAAGATCTCCTCGCCGGTCTCGGGCCGGTAGGAAAAAGCGGGGTGGGTTTGGGCGTCGGCGAATTGCATCGGCTCGGCCTGCTCGGCAATTAAGCCCACCAGGCCCTCGCCCCGTTTCAAATGGGTGTTGTGCACCGCCTCGGGATTCAACCCCTCGGTGGCGAACAGCTCGAGCGAGCCGTCACGCCGGCACAAATAGAGCGAGCACACCTCAGCCACCATGTTGGAGGCGATCAGCACCACGACCTTGTCGAGCCGTGCCTGGGGGCTCTCGCGCGCGGCCATGATCTCGCGCAAGCGGCGAAGCAGCAATCTCGGGGCGCCAACGGAGACGGGCATAGGTTTTCAGTCCTCGCCGGGCGGTTTAGCGGCGAACCAAGCTCGTTTAAAGGCTAGATGGCCGCGATGGGCCGAAACTCTAGCGGCTGTCGAGCCCGAACAGGGAATGCAAGGTCCGCACCGCAAGTTCAGCATACGCCGCATCAATCAATACGCTGATTTTGATCTCGGAGGTGGAGATCGCCTCGATATTGATGCCTTTTTCGGCAAGGGCGCTGAACATCTGAGCGGCGACGCCGGCATGGCTGCGCATGCCGACGCCGATGGCCGAGACCTTGGCGATGTCCGTGGAGCCAACCAAATCGGCGTATTCGACCTTGTTCCGCGCCTTTTTCAGCACCTCGACGGCGCGGTCGAAATCGGCGCTTTGCACGGTGAAGGTGAGATCGGTGAAGCCGTCCTCGGAGACGTTTTGCACGATCATGTCGACATTGATATTGGCGGCGGCGAGCGGGCCGAACACCTGAGCGGCGACGCCCGGCTTGTCCGCAATTTTAAGCAGCGTCACCTTGGCCTCGTCTCGTGCATAGGCGATTCCGCTGACAACATTCTGCTCCACGATCTCATCCTCATGACAAACGAGCGTTCCACAGTCCTCGGCTGACGTCCTGCCGTTCAGGTCAGGCGCATCGAAGCTCGAGCGCACCAGAATCCGAACTCCCTGCTGCATCGCGAGCTCGACCGAGCGCGTTTGCAGCACCTTGGCACCTTGGGAGGCCATCTCCAACATCTCTTCATAGGAGATCCTGGGGAGCCGGTGGGCGCGGGCGACGATCCTGGGGTCGGTGGTGTAGACCCCGTCAACATCGGTATAGATGTCGCAGCGGTCGGCATCGAGCGCCGCGGCAAGCGCGACCGCGCTCGTATCCGAACCGCCCCGCCCGAGCGTCGAGATGCGGTTATCTGGGCCGAGCCCCTGGAAGCCTGCGACCACAGCCACCTCGCCATCGAGCATCCGCGCCTTCAGGCCATCGACAGCGACGCCGGTGATGCGGGCGGCGCGGTGGGCGCCGTCGGTCGCGACCGGGATCTGCCAGCCCTGCCAGGACCGCGCCGAAATGCCGAGGGACTGGAGCACGAGCGCGAGCAGCCCCGAGGTAACCTGCTCGCCGGAGGCGACCACGGCGTCGTACTCACGGGCGTCATAAGCGGCGAAGAGCTCAGGCCCATTGCCTTGCTGCCCCTGCTTGAAGCCCCAGGCATCTTCTACGAGAGCCACCAGCTGATTGGTCTGGCCAGCCATGGCCGAAACCACCACGGCGCAAGCGTGCCCGGCGTCGACCTCGCGCTTCACATGCGCGGCGACGTTGCGGATGCGGTCGATACCAGCGACGGAGGTTCCGCCGAATTTGAGCACCAACAGCGACATGCTTAACTCCGGGCTTCCGGCCCGCCGTCGTGACGACCTTAGGCCCCCAGCAAGATTAAGGCCGGCCACGCCGGGCCGGCCAGAACGCGCTCTTCATAATGCGCTCTTCATAATGAGTGCGGGGCGCCGCCGCAACCTGGCTGCCTCAAGGTTAGAGCTTCGACCTGTCCCCGTGCTTGACAGGGGCTTAACCCCGGCGGCCAATGCCTCCCATGACGCCAGCGCCGCACAGTACCCCAACCTTGGACCGCGACGAGGTTGCCCGCTTCGCCAAGCTCGGCGGCGAATGGTGGGACGCGAACGGCCCGTTCAAGCCTCTGCACCGCATCAACCCGACCCGGCTTACCTATATCCGCGACCAGATCTGCCGCGCCTACAAGCGCAACGCCAAGGAGGCCAAGAGCCTCGACGGTGTGAGCGTGCTTGACATCGGCTGCGGCGGCGGCCTTGTGTGCGAGCCGCTGGCGCGGCTCGGCGCTCGCGTCACCGGCATCGACCCGGGCGAGGAGGCAATTGCCGCGGCAGGAGCCCACGCCGAAGCCGGCGGCCTCGACATCAACTACCAAGTGGCGACCGCCGAGGAGCTTGCCGCTCAAGGGGCCAACTTCGACGCCGTGCTGCTGCTGGAAGTGGTCGAGCACGTCCCCGACGTGCCGGCGCTGATCAAGGCGATTGCGCCGCTGGTGAAGCCCCGCGGCATCATGATCCTCTCTACGCTCAACCGCACGCTCAAGGCCTTTGCCCTCGCCATCGTCGGGGGCGAATACATCTTGCGCTGGCTTCCCGTCGGCACCCATCAATGGGACCGCTTCGTTACCCCTGACGAGCTCCGGTCGGCTCTGAGCGGGGCTGGCCTGAAGCTCACCGACACCACGGGGATGATGTACGACCCCTTCGCCGATCAATGGCGGCTTGGCCGTGATGTCGACGTGAACTACTTCGCGGCCGCTTCGCGGGCCTAGGCAGGGCTGGCGCGGCGACGCCACACCGAAGGTGGCACTCCGACCATCTTCTTGAAGGCGCGGCTGAACGAGGCCTCGGAATCGTAGCCGATCTCGTTGGCGATGGTGGCGACATTGGCGCGGCCTTCCGCGAGCAGCCCCGACGCGATCTGCATTCGCCATCTGGCGAGGTAGTGCATCGGCGGCATGCCGACGACATCAGCGAAGCGCTCGGCAAGGACCGAGCGCGACAGGCCGACCTCGCGCCCCAACTCCTCCAGCGTCCAATCATGGGCCGGCCGCCGGTGCATGTGCGCCAGCGCCTTGCCGATGAAGGGATCGCGCAAGCCCGCGAGCCATCCCGACTGCTCCGGCGGCAACGTCTCGATGTAGCGGCGAATGACCTCGATGAACATCAGCTCGCTGAGCTTGGCGAGCACGCTCTCGCCGCCAGCGCGCTTCTCCGCCGACTCCATCATGGCGAAGCGGATGAACTCGCCGAACCAGCCTTGGTCGCTGCCTTCGGGGTCGCCCACCTTGATCACAGGCGGCAGGTTGTCGAGCAGCGGATTGAATGGACGCGCATCGCAAGCGAGGAAGCCGCAAACGAGCTTGGTGGCCGGACCGTCACCGGCACCATAGGTGGCGTAGAACGGGAGCTGCGACGCGGTGACGGTGTCGATCTTTTCCTGAGTGAACGGATCGGCGCGCATGCCGGGATCGCTCGCCATGACATGGGGATCGCCCTTGGTGAAGACGATGACCTCACGCGCCCCGACCGCGACCGGCGCCTCGCCGATGATATTGCCGAAGCACCGCCCCTCGATCACGACGTGATAGGCGATCAGATGCTCGGCGCCGGGCAGGATCTTGGGCAAGACCATCTCCGGGCTCGGCTGCTCGGCGACCCAGGGCGCCCTTGCCACCACATCAAAAAATGTGGCGCCGGTCAGCCGGACCGTTCGCAGCACATCGGACAGCGCGTCTCTGCTCATCAGCCTCTCCAGCCCTGGCGCAAACCGCGCGGGGCCTGCCCCACCATGGCTCCCCTCCCGGACGTGCTGTCAAGAGGTGCGGACGCCCGATCATTCGCTGCCGCGACGGCAATCCCCAGATACGGGCCACGACACGGCCCAAAAACAGGAAAGGT
>Ga0307428_1001076_pt1 | contig 14381 bp, 26 predicted proteins | sample SalMarWE160240MG_FD_202161 | JGI IMG/M metagenome (GOLD analysis project Ga0307428, IMG submission 202161) | Salt marsh sediment microbial communities from the Plum Island Ecosystem LTER, Massachusetts, United States - WE1603-240 | ecosystem: Environmental > Aquatic > Marine > Intertidal zone >...
ATCAAAAAACCAGCACACCATTTGGTTAAATTTTTCATTCTAATCACCTGAAAGAAATCGGATTTGAGCTATCTTTAAGGATAATACAGCTTTTAGGCCTTCCAGCCGTTTTTTAGCCATCTCAGCCGAGATACGCATGTTTTCTAGGTTGAATAGCACATTTTGCTGGTTCGTAATAGCATTTGCTATAGGGTCTTTTTTTCGTTGCAGAATAAGCCACGCTTCACGCTGAGGTACTGTCATTGGTTTATTGTTAGGACCAACCGGGACCTTGAAAACTAAATCTGCCAAGAGGCCTTTAACTTCTTGGCAATCATTAGTCCCGGATGCTATAGCCGAATAGTTAAAATCCCTGAAACTATTTTCGGCGTGTAAAGCGGCTTCCAGTTCACCAAAAGCTTTAGGAATATCTTCCTCTACTAGCTTTTTGGTCTTAAGAGCTTTTAGATAGGAAACCTTTTCCCTTAAGTCCATTGTCCTCCTCCTTTTATAATTTCTCTAATTATAAAGCATCAAGGTCAATCTTTGATACTTTACCTTGTGCTACATCAGAAAGTCCTTGTTGAATCGTTGCGATAGTATCAGGTTTTAGAATAAGCTCAAAAACAGCGTATGCCCCTGTAAAACCATCAAATAGCCAAACTAGCTTATACCTAGCAATAAATTCATCGATAGTGAGTTGCTGTTTCCTGGCCTCTCTTTCAACAATAGCGCGAGGCACGCTTGTCCTTACTGTATTACCATCAACACCTACAGTCTGCATCCGGTATGCCTTTTTGAAAGCATCTGTGGGGATTTTTAAGCTCATAGAGATATTTTTACATATTTTTTGTAAAATGTCAAGCTTTTTGGGACTTATTTTACTAAATTATTGTAAAATTATCCTAAGAAAGTCAGAAGGCAAATGAGGGAAATGCTGCTCTGTGTGTATCAAGCTCGCAGTGGGTGGGTAAATAGATTAACCAATGTAATCAGCTAAGTCAGTAAACATCCACTTCCAGTCTTCCTCAAGCTCCCTCTCTTCCTCTTTGTTTATCCTGATAGTTCCATCTTTGTTGAGCTCCATTAGCTGTCTCCTCCATATCCTACCGAAAATGGCAGCTTCTCCTCCGCTACAAATGCCTCCCAATCTTCTTTTGAAAAAGCTTCCGTGTTAAGGATATGCTCTTTAATCCATTCAATATCTGCCTTACGCATAGCATTGGCACCAGCCTCGGCAAATGATATTAGAGCTTGAGCAAGGTTACCTTTGGTCAATTCAGGGTCAGGCACCTTCTTTATCTCAACCAAAAGCATCTCTGTCCAATTCTCAGGTCTATTTCTCATTTCTCCTCCTTTTATTTCGGCAGTTTCCTTACAGCGTTACAGAATTCTATCAAGCGTTTCTTGATAAGCTCAAAGTTTGAGTTGAATTTTAAGCAGTGCTCTATGTTTAAAACTGTAGCGAAGTCGTTACTGCGAATAGCTATGTCGCCCCACATAATATAGCCGTGACGCCCTCCCCAACTAAGTTGGAGAGCTTCCCCCGTTTTTAGTTCTACTTCAATGTTCCGTAGATTCTCCGGCAGTTTGCCCATAGCTGACACTAGCTTCTTAAGGTTTTCTGTAGTTAGTTCACGAACCATAGTAGCGCCGTCTGTTTCTACGTCTTCCCCGAGCATCCTTTTCAAAAGAACTTCAGGTATCTTGTCTGAGGTAATCACGTTTAAGATCTCGTTGGTAGCTGAATATACTTTCTCTGTAGCTGGTTTGATCTCATTATTGAGAAAATCATTGAACTCAGCTTTATGATGGTTATAAATAGGTCTTATCTCTCTCACCCAAACACTGCCACCGTCTTCTTCGGCGATGCGTAGAGTGCCTTTGCCTATAGTAAAAACATAGCTACAATTTGCGATTGTTACACTCTTAGTAACAAGAATAATAGAGTCTTTGAGCTTTGTTTGGCAGTCGGTTAGTTCTTTTTCCCATTGTTTAAATGATGGGTATTTCATAGTCCTCCTTAATTTGTTCTTGTCCCTCCCTACTGTTTATGCGTAGTCCTGTTTAAAGGATACTAGGCATCACCTCCTTCCTCCGTTAGTTTGTGGTAATCGGATTATGTTTCCCCAAGGAGCATCAGCTGTATCGTTGTTGCACAGCCAAATAACAGGGAAATTCGGTTCTTTCTCTGGAAACTCTCCACAAAGATCAGTCATATAAACAAATGCTGTAATATCTAGCTTTTTGGCTGCCTCGAGGGGTTCTATAAAGCTAGTCCCGCCTCTACCTAGAACTGTCTTGGGGATTGGGTCGTAGGGTCCCAGCTCCATTTGTTGATGAATTCGGGTATCACAAACAAACAGATATATAGTATAGTTTTCATAAGTGTCACAGATACCTTTTAGTTCGGTTAGACAATTTTTGATTTCATCGTCACTCATACTACCTGAGCTATCAATAGCTACAGCTATATTAAGTTCATCCCCAAATGTTGATGGGAGATAAATGCCACGCCACAGGTGTTTCTTGTTAGGTGGGATTATTCTAAAATCGTTTTTAGCAGTGGACGTAACCATATCTCTTAATAGAACTTTCCAGTCTAGTTTAGGGTAGAGCGCGGCTTCAACCAATGAATCTAAATGACCCGGGAGTTTACCTTTCATTCTGGCAGAGTTTGCCGCCTGAGCAACCCTTTCCCGCCAAACCTGTTCCGCAGTCTCTGGAACTAGTGGGTTCTTTTGGTCTTGACCTTGACCACCCTTACCCCAATTATCCCATTCTACATGGCTATCCCAAGTAGCACCTTTTGAGCCTTCAGGCGGGTCGGGGAGCTGGTTATAAATCCACTCCACTGTTTTATCGTTAAAATCAGGATTAAAGAGGTGCCCTTTTGGAAGAAGTAAAGCTCTTTCTTGTCTTATCAGAGCATTAACAGCATAATCCGCAGCTTCGTTCCATTTAGCTGCGTTCCTTTTTTGTCGCCGGGGAAGGTGTAGAAACGCCACATGACCGACTTCGTGGGCAATACAGCCTGCTACTTCCTGGAGAGTTAAGGAGTTTACAAAGTCCGGGTCGTAGAAAAGATAGGTACCGTCTGTAGCCATAGTTTTCACAGGTAAATCTCTTCTTTCTACGGCTTCAAGAAACATAGTCAGAGTGCCCCAAAAAGGTAGGTCAAAAAGCATCATAACTCTAGCTTGAGCTATTCTCTTTTCTGGGTTCATATCATCTTCCTATCAATTGCAATTTCGCTGTGAACTCTCGACCACTTTTTGAAGTTAGTAGATGTTGCCACTAACCCTTGATTTTTTGACGCCAGTAGTTGAACCAGCATCACGCTGTATTCCGCCGGTAGAGCCATAGAATACTCAAGCAAGCGGTTAAACTGTTTGGCATTCTTGGCTCTGGAAACTAGGGCAGAAGTTAAAGCGTATCTTAAATCCATTCGTTTGGGCACTATATCTTTACCCTCAAAGATTTCGTTAAGGTCAGGTAGCTCTGTTTGGACTTTGAGGAACCCTGTAAATTCTGCGGTAGCTCCTTTACCGATAGTGCCTTCAAGGACTTCAGGCAACAAGGCTTTAGGACAAATCTTTAACATCTGAGATGCAAATTCCCATGAATTATGAACTATAAAGCCATTAGCTATGTAGTTCCCAGAGGTTGATGTAAAGTCGTAGAATACCTCTTGATAATTTCTTTCTCTAACGGATATAGTTTCTCGCGTTGCTTGGAGTTTATAAGCCGAATAAAGGCTACGATACCTCGGAGTTCTGGAGTGATTTCCATCTGAATCCCCCATTTCTGTTTCCCCCTGCACCTGATGTATTCTCGCAGTAAGAGCGCTACTGGCTTCTTGGCTGTTAGGTAAGGTAATAATTCTTCTATCAGAAATAGAACGGAGTTCCCCCAAATCCCGATAATATATTTTGTTTGTAACCCTTTCCGCTTGCAAGTGCGAACCGTAAAGCCCATATTTGCTAGATAGTCCCTGATAAGTAAGGAGCAATTTGAGATGCCTAAACAAGGCTCGTAAAATTCCTTCCCCCACCTTCTCCGATGGGCTAGATAAAATGAGCCCTCCCCGTCTATCAGTGCTACTAGGTAAGCCTTGCTCGTTTCGGACAGGTTTAGCTTTTCTAACCATCGTTTCTTCTTCCGCATAATTTTCCCTATATACATTTGTATCTCCTTCCATAGTTATATATACAGGGGTATTAGCACAAATATCTTTTGCTTGCAAGTATCCTCGATCAGTAAGGAAATGATGTTCGTGTGAACACCGGATTTTTCTTTTGGAGGAGGATAACTCTAACCCTTGCTCTATATAAGTCTGGAAGGTTTTAGTAACAATGGCTTTTCTAAAGCCTTTTTCGTAACCTACAATTTCATCTCCTACTTTTATATCAGAGATTGTTTTAAAGCTACCATCCCACATTTTTATCTCGGTTTCACCACCTAGACATCTTGGGCTGGGAAATGCTTTTTCCTCAGACTCAGGATTAAACTTGAATAATAGCTCGTCGCCACGCCATTGAATAAAAGCAATAATATTAGGGTCAAGCCCTACGCCTAGAGCCCATGTTATCCAGTCGGGAACATTAGCCTCAAAATCTACATGGATAAGTCTGTTGTTTAGGGCAGAAGACATTCGGTGAACTACAGCCCTATCCTGGATACGATTACCCGCACAAACAATATACCATCCCTCCGGCAATTCATACTCACCAATTTTGCCATCAAAAGTAAGCTGATAAGCACTTACTTGAACCAGAGGCGGCGCCGATGGCAGTTCATCTAAAATCATAATGCCTCTGCCATCTCTAGGGAGCTCAGCTGGCTGAAGCCATTTAGCGTGTCCGTCTTCAGGCACTGGGATACCCCGCAGGTCTGTTGGGTCACGCTGGGCAAGTCGTATATCTAGAAAATCTATCCCTCTTTCCTCAGTAACTTGTTGGACTATGCTAGATTTACCAACTCCTGGCGGTCCCCAGAGCATAATAGGCGGAGTGTTTACAGGGTCTTCTACAGCTTTGTTAATAATCTGTTTAACTTCTTTTGGTCTCATTTAACCTCCTCTATCTCGAATGTTCTGGAAATAGTTTCATCCCTTTCCGAAATACGCTCGCCTTTGTTTTCAAGAACAAGCCTTTCCGCTTCAGTTTCATCCTCAGCCTCAACCTCATAAACGTAAGCTCGTGTTACTGTTTCTGTTACGGAAAATTTCATTGTTTCACCTCCTTTCTTTAATTATTCTTCCTCAATCAAAGTTAGCCATTTGTGTTTTCTACTTAGTTCAGCTAAGAATTTATGTTCTTTAATCCACGAAAGCATAATCTCGTTAACTACAAATTCTGGTATACGGAAAACTCCTTCTGTTGTTCGGACTTCTAACCAGTGCTCGCCGTAGAAATGGTTCATGTCGCAGACGCGTATTTTGTTCCCGTCAACTATAGAAGTTTTATCGTCACCTTTTACACGGGAAAGTGTAGCTTTTTCAACGGCTTCATTCCATTTTATAGTTTTCACGTTCTTGCTCTCTTTCTTTTATAAGCTACACGGAAAAGTGTAGTGTTTACATGTCCCTCAGTTCACACCAATCTCGCCAAGGAACTACTTTCTTATAATACCAGCAACATTGAAGATAACCGATTATCTCCCAAATACGCATAATCTCTCCTTATTTTACTCTCCCTGTATAAGCAGGGAAGCGTAATATTCCAAAGTTCGTGTATTCCAGGAACCGGACTTTCACCTTAATCTGCGGTTTCACCCAAACAACATCCCGAGGCACTTCTGAAGTAACTCGACCAAACGGTGATACAAATAAAGTGGCACTTTTCATATCAGCATACAAATCTGCTATTTCTTGGTCGTTAAACCCTGTGCCGACACAGCCAACATAAGTCAGGTTGCCATCATCCAGCTTCCCCAAAACCAAAGCTCCAAAAGTCGACTCACGCCAGCCTGTCCCTGGCGTAGTTTCATAATTCCAATACAGGATAATATTATCGCTGTTAGTTTTAAGACTAATATCAACAAGATACACCTCCTAACCTAGCTATTCTTTCCCGGTATTCTCTCCGGTTCCAGACACGCCATTTTCTCAAGGCGATTTGGTATCGGCGTCTGGTCCGGAAGTTTCTCTTAATGGGATAGTTCATCTTATCCCTAGCATCTTATCGTGTTCTTCCGCCTTTTTAATTCTTGCCGCTTCATCTCCAGGAGTTTCAGGTGCCGATGCTTTCTCAGCTTCAAGTCTCCGGCGGCAGTCGCCGCAAATAGTCCCTTTCTTAGAACCTATAGGAATAATATTCCTGTGGCACATCGGGCATTTCTTATGATGTTTTTTCATTCTTTACGCTCTTTTCTCCCTTCTTATCCATTTACAATAAGGGCAAGTATAGGTCTGGATTTTTGCCCTTTCAGGGTTTAGGGGTTGTAGTCGACTTCTCCAACCTTGTGTTAGACAGTGTGGACATAGCTTCATTTATCACCTCCTTTTTATTCTCCTGTTAATCTATAAGCTAATTCCTCACACATAAACCAAACCATAGCGTTTTTGAAAGTGTCATTGCTTACTATTTGTTCAGCACAGTTAAAAGTAGCGATTAACGCTGGCACAGTAGAGCCTTGTCTTTCTGACATATCGTATAGAGTGTTCCAAATATCGTCAGCGAAGCGGTCATAGAGTTTTACTGTGTCAGTATAATAAGTAATATGGTGGTAGCCCATATTTGCTCCGTGCTGAGCAATGTCTTTCATTTCACCTTTAGTGAAGTTAGCTTTGAACCAACTCTCAAAGGTCCGTGCTCTAACCTTCATAGAATCTTCCTTTTAACCTCCCTAAAATATATTCGGGCTCAGTCGGCCAGAGCCCTTGCTTGACCTGCTCAATATGCTTACAGTCTCGCCTCGGGTAATGGCGTGTCCACGCAGGACAGCTACAAGCGTAATTGCCATCTTTATCTATAGCGACAATGTAATTCCCACCGCCACTAGAAGATGGCACAACCCATTTCTGAATCACTTATCGTTTTTCATTAGGTAGTCTCCTTTGAGTTAAAAAATATAAAGCTGGTATCGCTATTATCAAATAGATGGGAAGTATTCTATACCAAGGAGTATAGGTTATAGCTATCCCAACAGCAAAAACTAAAAGCAACACCGCCAGAGCCTTAATCAAAATGGTCAATACATCATCCATTAAAGTATCAGTTTAGTTTAAGGAAATGTGTATGTTTTCTATGTTTAGAGGTATTTCGGTACCATTCTCAGTTATCTCAATAGCGCTGATAACATCAACCATAACGCCTTCTGCTTCCACCTCCGGGTTATCAAATGTGATATTAAATGAGTATATCCGCCCATGTCTGCCAAGTCTTCTAAGTTTTCTAGTTTAACTGTAGCACCAATTTGGATAGCAATTTCTGCTTTTATCATTTGTCCCTCCTATTATGTAAGTATAACTTCCCTATATAGGTAAAGGCGAGGCTTGATAAGAGCCTCGCCTTTACCCTTGCCAGCTCTATCACCCTATTATTATTATCAGGCTCCTGAACACTGGCAAGCAAGATTAGGATGCTAGTAATACCCGCCCAAGTCGTTTATGACCAGCGTTCTTGTAATGCTTTTCCCACCAGACCTTCACGACTTTGACGGCGCCAGCGTCTAGCTCTGCTAGCTCTGAAGCGGCGACATCTGCCGCTTCATCCATTTCAGCCTTTACAACCTCTGGGTCTTTAGCCATGTCTCCTCCTTTAGTTTCTTCTTGTATATATAGTCTCACGCTCCACCAATCAGGATCAGTCTCATAATAAGCCCAATATTTCTCCTCTTTATCAAGGAGTATTACTATCAATGTGGATATTAAAGTCACCAAGCTCATTATAACCTCTTATTAAGTATTCGCGAAACCTCTCCGCCTGTCAAAAGCAACCATATAACCAACATCTTGCTCAGATATAAATGGGTAGCACTCTTTACAAACACGCTTGTTATAGAGTTCATCTGCGAAGTGCTTTGACGACTTAATTTGCCAGCACACAAAGCATCTGAACATACCTTTCGGGATAAGCTCTTCCGGCGTGTCAGGCTTTGCTCGCTCTATATTACTAACAACTTCTATCGTGAGCCGACTGGCTGGCTTCTGACAAGGGAGATAACAGGTTAGTATTCGCATTTGTCCCTCCAGTCTATCAGTTTTCGGACATACAAATAGGGCAACCACGACTGAGCGTGATTAACCCTATTTGCTTTAGGTGGTCAGCTTTGGGCTACGATGAACCGAACGCCCCGTTCAGCGTCAACGGTGTATTTGATATCTGACGCTTCACCAGTCTCAGCACTGATTGGTTTGGTGAATACCTGTGGCATATCCTTATGCCCTGTTATTCGCAACCCGAGTGCTTTGGCTAGTGCTGACGGAGACTCGTGTTCAGTTGTCTCTTCGCCTTTGACTAGAGTAGATTTACCCCACTGAGACTTGAAGCCATTGTCGTTTCCTTTAGACTTACTACCGCTAGCTGTGAGGTTCACATCAGTATAGTCAAAAGGGCTTTCACCATCAGGGAAGGTGATTATGACCTTGCGTCTACTCAGGTCTATACCGTGCTTCTCAATCAGGGCTGGCAGGTTCTCAGCCAGAAGGGCTTTCAGGTCAGTGTCAAAGGCTATTCGTTGCTGTGCCTGTTGGCTATCCCGTAGCTCGTTCTTGAGTTTGAGTAAGTTAGCCTTGATAACTTCGTAAGCAGGACTGTTGCTATCCAAGCCATCTAATACTTGCTGAATACTCTCAAGCTCGCTAGGGACTTTAGCTTCAACAACAGGGGCTTGAGTTTCAGGCTCAACAGTTTCAGGCTCAACGACCTGATTAGCCTCCGGTTCGGGTTCGGGTGTGGGTCTTAGATTATGGTTGTGTCTAGACATTGTTCCCTCCTATTCTTATATTATTATTCTATAGGGTCAGCTTTTAGGCTATGCGTTATAGCCTTAGCTAATCCAGAATAATCTTATTGTTAAGGTGCGGTTCAAAGCTGGTTAATTTTTGTTTTTAGCTTTGATTAGCTTTTTTTTAGCTTACCCTATTTAACCATAATAACTAATCGGCTGTCAAGTTTGCTGGTAACAAGACGTCTTGTTACATAACTTTACAAAAGGCTTTATTGTTAACCTGATTAAAATTGATTACGCACCGGAAGGCTAAATCAGCTTGGATAGATAAAATTTAGATAGATAAGATTAAAATAAATCTAAGAAATTAGATTAAATAATAGTCTATCTTATCAGTGAGCCTGACTTCATAGTTTCTCTACGCTCTCAGAGCGAGGAAGAGCGACTAATCAGTTCCCCTATACCGTGGATAAGGTCTATTGAAAGGAGTGGCTTCTCGCATAGCCTTTAAATCTTCAAGTTCCTTTTGAGTTGCCGCATCAAGGGTAGACAGGTATTTCTCGTAGATAGAGATACCTGAATAAGGCTTACCAGTGCGTTTCTGATAACATTCTGGGCATATACCGGGAACTTCTGATGTATCACTAAGGGGTTCCCTTTCACCCATCTCCTTGCCACATGAGCTGCATACAATCCTCATTGTTACCTCCTATGCTGGTTTTTGAGGATAACCACCCTCCGGAACATTCTCACAATAAACCGACTCTATCCCACGGGCTATGATATAATCTATCAATTTACCAGCCGCTTCCTTTCGTTTGTTTACAGCTGAGGTTCTATAAGTTATTAAAGGAGACCCACAATGAGGGACTGATTGGAAGATATTAAATATCTCTACTTCATAAACATTATAACCACAGCTATGTGTCAAATATACCGGTTTCTGGTAATAACAAGTACCAGCTCCTGTGGAACATGGCTGCCAACACTTAATACGTGTTCCTATACATCTTTCTAAATGCTCAGCTAGTATAGTTGTGTCAGTTATTTCGACCTCATCTACTATATGAGCACCGCAGATTGGACAGCAGAGATTTCCGGTGACTTTTTCTGTCACCACAATACTTGCTGATTTAGGACCAACGGATACATTAAAAGTTCCGGCTACGTTCATAGTTGGTCGGAAATAGACAACATCCCAACTACCATTCCCGGAAGCGGTGAAGTGCACTGTTTGAACCAAAACCATGCCATCTATTTCACATACTATATCAAAATCATCTTCACGCCCACTTATATTGAGAACCTGGGCGCTTATTAGGAGATCTTCTCCAACAGTGACGGCCTGTGGCTCAACAGTCAACCACCTTACTTCAATACCCTCCATAGGCTCTACATATTCTAAATAATATTCTTTCTCAGTTCGACCGGCGGGAATAGAAATCGGTTCACTGATAGGACTATAATTGGTTTTAGTAATGGTGATAGTATATTCGCCAGCCAGTAAACCATAAAAACTAACATCACCAAAGGTATTAGAGAGTTGCTCAACATTAGCCGGGCCGGTAAGTGTAACTTTAGCATCAACTATCGCTTCTGAGGTTAGACTGTTCCAAACACCAGCGTGAAACTCAGCTTTTGTTCCAGCTGGTATTAACTCTACAGACAGTTCATTAGCACCTTCAGCAATCCATTCAGATATAGTTAGGCTTTCATAACCTTCTACTTCAAATTTAATATCATAGTTGCTAGGTACTATATTTTCGTGGAGGTAATAACCAGTAGCATCAGTAGAAACTACACTAGAAGCAATAATAACTGCTACATTGGGGATAGGTAAACCGGTAGCAGCATCTGAAACAATACCATAAATAGTGGCTTTACCGGGCTCAGGCGGTGGAGGCTCTGGTGGCCCTAGTGGTTTCTTTTTAGTAACAGCATAAATTACAGCACCGATAGCAGCACCGATGCCGGCACCGATAGCTATTTTTCTTTTATCCATAACTTACCTCCTTATTCCTTTTACCACAAAAAGCCTCTGTGGTCAATCTCAAAACTCCTCTTTATATGAAGCTGTAATATCTGACCAATCAGCGCCGCTCCCAGCACTGGTAATCCTAAATAGAAGCCGCCCAGCGGGAATATCAACTAATTCTATAGCCTTAAATCTACCACCACTTCTTTCCTCACCCATGGGATCACTCCCCACATATTCTATCCAACCTAATTTCCTGAGCATAAATAGATAATTTCGGATAGTATGATAACTAGCGCCGCGTCGCTTGGTTCTCTTTTGACCTCGGGCTTCATAAGCAGCACCTAAAGCTTCTCGATACTCGCGATAAATCTGGAAAGCCCAGGTAATATGACCATCGGACAAATTTTCCTGCATCCAAGGGCCCAATCTTATTGGGCGTAAAAAGCCACCTTTACCTGCCATTTATCCTCTACCCATTGGAAACCCTGGTGGTAAATTTATTCCTTGTCCTGGCGGCATCCCCGGCGGTGGTCCTATTTGAGGTCTACCTTCTGTTTTACCTATATAGCAAATGTATTCTGTGCCACATTCAGCACAAATGTCTTGGACAATTACTATTACAGGGCATCTCAAAAGGCCGCTAGCTTTTTTAGGATCAAACACAGCTAAATGACGAACCGCAGAACCTACCACTAGCTCTTTATCAACTTTACCCGAGGCGACTTCTTCGTCTTTAATGCCATCTATAATCCTTTTCCCACTACCGCAGTTAGGACAAACGAAAGTCTTTAGAACTTCAATCATTTTTTATCTCCTTTTCACATTTTTCGCAATGCTCTATAATTTTATTAAGAAGTTCAAGAACTAACTTTATATCCTGGAGTATATCTTGTATTGGACAATTCTCAGGTACCCTCATTCGAACCTCCTACTTTAAGTTTCTTCATTATAATGTTTTATTACAGAGCGGAGAAAGCCTTCACCAGCATCCGTAGCAACTTTGAGACATTCCTTAAAGGTCTTCCCTGCTGTGTGGAAACCTTTTAATTGTGGGCAACTAATATGCCAAGCATCCTCATCCATCTCTATTTCAAGTCTAAGAGGAACCGTGACATAAACTATCGGCGGGTGTAGACTTCCAGCGTCAATGTATTGTCGTTTGCCATTTTCTCTCTCTATTGTGATTTCCCGTTTACCAATGTCAACAACCTTAACCAGCTCGCCATTATACATAACAAGTTTTGTATAATCCAAATCTTTCTTTTTCATTCAAACCTCCTTTAACAATTTCCGCTTCTGTCTAGTTGCTACATTATTCATGTGTGTTTTTAAAACATCAGGAAAGTCCGTATTATTCACTAACCTGACAAAATTGTTTCTCCATATTCCAAGTGCTGTTTCCCTCGTTTCCTTGTTGGGGATGGATGTGAGTGCTTTAATAGATGTCATATACTTTGATAGTATTCTTAGCGCTTTGGGAGCGTAAGACGAATATTCTGGCATATTGAGTATATTTGTTAGATTTATTGCTGCTCGACTATTCCCAAAAGTAAACTTATCTATCTCTATCATTCAAACCTCCTTTTTCTTACTTCTTTACTTACATTACCCACTTTGGCTGGATGCAATTTGAAATAGCGCATCGTTGTTTCAAACCTTTTGTGGCCTAAATGTTCTTGTAAAGCTTTTTGTTTTGAAACATCATCGCCGGCTATTGTCAGCCAATCTACGCTCAGGCTATCACGGAAATTATGTGGATGAACATAGTGTTTTTTACCTGTTTCCGGGTTTAATATTGACTTCCCTCCTAATCCTATCTGAGCAGCTATCTCTCTGATAATATAATATATTCTCTGTCTACTTAGATTGATAAGATAAGGAGAATCATCACCACGGTTATCTAGATAATTCCGGATAAGGTTTATCGTAGGTCTGCCTAGATTGATTAGTCGTGAGCGCTCTTCTATCCCTTCTGCGACAATTTTGCTAAGGTCAGCTCCGCAATTACTACAAAAAGATTGAGACCTGCCGGCAGCCTTTCCACACTTAGGGCACCTTTTCCTTAATCCTCTTTTGAGGTGTGGGATAAGCACCATATTACGCTGAAAGTCTATATCAGATACTTTTACTTTAAGTAATTCGCTAACTCTGCATCCACTATCAGCGTAAAAGGAAATAACCATTTTATCCCGCAATGTTGGTGCAGTGCTAATCATATCTTTGATATTTTCAGCTGTTAAATATGTTCTCATTCCCAATAACTCTGCAAACGCCTTAAATATTCTTTGTCTAAACAATCTAGACACCGGAGTGAAATATAATCGGGTGAGCCCGGGTAGCTAAACTGATAAAGGAACTGCTCGACCTGCACTATTTTATTTGAGGTGCTTCTAGGTTTAGTCCACCACATCATCTTAACTAAATGGCACGCTGGACAAACTGGCATTTATTCTACCTCCTTATTCCATTTACCACATCTGCTACCGGTAACCCCTATAAGTTTATCATCTCTATAGATTCTTAAAAGCTCACAACGGTTCTCGCAATCATTACACTGCTGGAATTGAGTTGTGTAATCGCCATTCATAAGATTAGAAGTACATCTACCATTTGAGTTTATACGGTTTTCTCGTGTTAATATGGCGATACCAATAGCACCCATATAGCTACAATTTTCAGGAACTAAAATGGGTTGTTTAAGTTCTCGTTCAAAACATTTAACCAGAGCTTTATTTTGGGCAGTTGCTCCTTGAAAAACAATCGGAGATTGGAGCTTTTTACCCTTGGCTAAAGTAGCCAGATAATTGCCTGTTAAAGCGCGACAAACCCCTAGTAAAATATCTGGCACCGGCCGTCCTTTATTTACTTCTGAAACTACCGCGCTTTGAGCAAATATCCCGCATTTTCCAGGGAGATTAGCTGGTTTTTCACTCTGTAAAGCTATATCTCCTACATCTTCAATATTAACTCCTAATCTAGTAGCTATAGTTTCTATCATGCTCCCGGTTCCTCCACCGCAATCGCGATTCATCTGAAAATCTGCTAGAACATTATTCTTAACGAGCATTAGTTTTGAATCTTCCCCGCCAATATCTATTATAGTTTTTAAGTCGGGGTATTCTTTTACCGCAGCTACAACGTGAGCCATAATCTCCGAATCAGTATAATCAGCCTTTATTAGGACCTTAACAAACTCTTTGCCTGAGCCGGTGATACCTATTCCTTCTAAGCCAATGTTAGGCAAAAGGCTCAGACCTTTTTGCAAAGTTTTGATTAAGCCTTCATTTTTTAGGTAGATTTTGTTGGTGACTTTGTCTCCTTCAAGGAGAACAAATTTCAAAGAGACACTACCAATGTCTAACCCTAAAAAACTCAAGGCCACCTATCTCCTGGACTCTCTGAACGGCAGAGGATAACAATAAAAGTAACTATAAATATAATAATTAGTATTCCCCACCAAGGCACTATCTTTCCCTCTCTTCTAATTTCTTCTTCCAATCCCATCCTGGGTAACGGTGTAGCCTTCTCC
>Ga0307428_1001077_pt1 | contig 14367 bp, 16 predicted proteins | sample SalMarWE160240MG_FD_202161 | JGI IMG/M metagenome (GOLD analysis project Ga0307428, IMG submission 202161) | Salt marsh sediment microbial communities from the Plum Island Ecosystem LTER, Massachusetts, United States - WE1603-240 | ecosystem: Environmental > Aquatic > Marine > Intertidal zone >...
TATGTCAAGTATAAATTTTGGATTCTATGCACGTTTTTAAATATAATATCATCTATTTTATTTGTATCTATAATATTTACAATTAGTTGTTATACTTTAACTTCTTTCAAAGTGGAAAAGATAGGATTTAACATTCAACATTCAACATTATTTTTCCTTTTCTATCTGCCTGCCCGGCGTAATCCCGATTCGTCGGGATGAAGCCGGGTCATTCTGAAGGAACGAAGTGACTGCCTGTCCCGACTTGTCGGGGAAGAATCTCCGCACCACAATGCACTTCCCCCCATATTGTTATTCTACAATCTGCCTCATCTCAAAGAGATCCCTCTGGGACAGAGGCCCCTATTGGGCAATCTTTCTCGAATAGACCCCTATGGGGCAATCTTCAATCTTCACCCTGCTACTTACGTGATTCAGATGACACGCTGTTTTCTTATTCTGATTATTATACTGCAAAATATTAAATTGACTTTTAAAATTAATATATGCATTGTATATTCGTAAAGGAGGTGATAATTTATGAAAACATCAGTAACTAAGAGAGGACAGACTGTAATACCTGCGATTTTTAGAAAAAAATATGGTATCAAAGAGAATGCGTCTATTCAGTGGATAGATACGGGTGAAGGAATAAAAGTTGTACCAATTCCTGATGATATAATAGGTACACTCAGGGGGATATCAAAAAAGGAAAATTTACTTGATAAATTGTTAGAGGAAAGAAGAATAGATGAATCTAGAGAATAAAGCCAGATATTTGCTGGACACTTCTGCTTTTATGACTTTTTTAGAAGATGAAAAAGGTACAGATGAAGTTGATTTTATTTTAAGAAACGGAAATGTTTTATGTCCTTTCATTGTTCTTTTGGAAATATACTATATTACATTGAGAGAAAGAGGTCAAGAGATTGCAGATAAGAGGTATGCAGTTATTAGAAACCTTAATGTTGAATTTATTTGGAATATAGATGAACCGACATTAATTACAGCGGGAAGATTTAAAGGTAAATTCCGGATTTCACTTGCTGATGCAATAATTGCCGCCTATGCAAAAATTAATAATGCAATTTTAGTCCACAAAGACCCTGAATATGAATGTCTCCAGAAAGAATTAAAGCAGCATATATTGCCCTATAAATAACCTGAGTCCCGTCAGAGGCGGTGGCGTAGTCCCGTTACTGCAGGGGATCTTTTCAGCCCAGAGTTAATCCCCTATCCTGTCACCCGGAGCCCTGGCGGAAAAAGCATTAATGAAATCCTCAATAAACTAAAATATATCCTTCGCTAACATCTTATAAATCTGTGCCAAAGGCATCCCCTTGGGAAAATCTGAAATCTAAAATCTGCGCCGAAGGCGTCCCCTTGGGGCAATCCCTGTCCAGTATCTTATCCATCCAGATTCTTCGGGACTCAACCATTTTCTCGGTGTATCACTGTTCCCGCATTTGTCCAATGGCACGTTTTTCCAGTTCATTACATCCTTTCTCCATGTTCCACGCAGTCTAATTCATTCGTATTAAATTGCGTCCATTAAACCAGTAAACCTATCTTGCCCGATTCTTCACCATGATAAATCAGTCACATCGGTCACGTAGGTTCGTAGAACTCCCATTTGGGGAGACTCCTTTTGAGGATTCAAGAATGACACGTTGTTTTGTCATCCGCCCCCTATCTGCCTGCCCGGCGGAGCGTAGCGGAGACTGGTCATTGCGACCTAATATGTCATTATGATCCCGATAGCGTGGCGTATCGGGAGTGGCAATCCCTACTAATGTAATTTTTAATTTTTAATTGATTTTGAATAAGGTAAATGTAGTTAGAGATAAATCCTTTGAGTTTGCATTAAGAATTGTAGAATTATATAAATATCTGACAGATAGAAATGATTAATTTTTAATTTTTAATGTTTAATTGGTTTTGAATAAGATAAACATTGTTATAGATAAATCCTTTGATTTTGCTATAAAAATTATTGATTTATACAAATATTTGAGATACGAAAAGAAAGAATATGTATTATCAAAGCAGTTATTGAGATCAGGAACATCTATAGGCGCAAATGTAGAGGAGGCTCAGGCCGCACAAAGTAAAAAAGATTTCATTTCTAAGATGTCTATTTCCTCAAAAGAAGCAAGAGAAACGCACTATTGGCTTAGATTACTCAGGAGAAGCAATTATATTGCCAAGGATGAAATTATACAAGATTGTGAAGAATTAATAAGATTACTTACCTCAATCGTTAAATCTTCTGAAACAAATAATTAAAAATTCACCATTAACAATTAAACATTTTTCTGCCTACTGACATCAATAGTTAAATCTTCTCAAGAATCTATTAATTAATCATTTAAAATTAATCATTCAAAATTAAACATTCAAAATTAAGCATTTTTCTGCCTACTGACCTCAATCGTTAAATCCTCTGAAAACAATTCATAATTCACAATTCAAAATTCATAATTAAGCATTCACAATTAAACATTACTCCTTTGCGTACTAATTTTAAATGTTGAATTCTTGACCAGCCTGCCCTGTAACGGAGTATACCGGGGTGAAATTCGAAGAATATTTCATTTGGTTTAAATTTTTAATTCACAATTATTTTTCGCAAATTTTATATAAGTAGGATTTGATTATGGATATTAAAGTTCAAGATTTATCAGTTGTAGAATTTCAGTCCTTAATATCAGACACAGTTAGGGAGACGATGGAAGATATAATCGAGGATATATTCGCACTTTCAAGTGACAAATATCTACGCTCAATTAAAGAAGCAAGAAGCGATTATAATCAAGGTAAAGTGAAAAATCTTGAGGAAATATTCGATGTTTAGGGTAATAGTTACCCGAAGGGCTTTGAAGGATCTGAAAAACATCAATAAAGAGATTCAGTATAGAATTGCTGTTGCAGGTGCATCTTATGGTGGATATATGATCAACTGGATAGAAGTATACATGGACGAATTTAAATATCCTTTCAAGTGTCTGGTTAACCATGATGGTACTTTTAACCTTTATGCAAAATTGTTGACAACCGAAGAACTCTGGTTTCCAGAGTGGGAATTTGGTGGATCTTGTTGGGAGAACGATGGATATTATAAAAAATGGTTGGCGCTTAACATTATGGATCAGGGGGCTCATCTGGCAAGCCTTTATGTCATAAGCAGGGTTGTTTGAGGAGGTTATGGTGATTTTTTATAAGAAAGATGCGAAAATTTTGGTGGTGGATGATGATAAATTGTTGGCTGATAGTCTTGTGGAGTATCTGTCCAAATTAGGCTTTCAGGCTTCCCCGGCATATGGTGGCAGGGAGGCTCTAACCAGGTTTGAACAGGGAGACTTCCAGCTTGTTATCACGGATTTAAAGATGCCGGAGATGGATGGAATGGAACTTTTGGATGCAGTGAGCAGGCTTGATAGCCGGGCCATAGTTATTGTGATTACCGGTTATGGCACTATTGAATCGGCAGTTACTGCAATCAAAAAGGGGGCCTACGATTTCATTCCCAAGCCATTCAGGATAGAGGAGCTGGAAATAATTGTTAAGAGAGCACTGGAGCGGCATACCCTCATCAGTCAATTGGGTGCCTTTCGCGGGCTGACCCTGGCCCTGATAATATCGGTACCATTCTGGCTGATCCTGGGGATTGTATTGGCTCTTGTGTGGCAATGATCCACAAATCCGCCTGCCACTGCCCCGCCCGCCTCGCAAGCGAGAGCGTTGCGGGCAGGGAGGCACGAGCGGGCAGGTTACACAGATTAAACGGATTAGATATTCGTTATTATTGGAGCAATAAGGAGACATCCTATTTTTAGAAATAATTTTTTTACCCATTTGTGCCTAAGGCTGTTTTGGGTAAAAAACTTACAGTATTTTCACAATCAGGTCTTGAATGGCTCTACCGGATATACCAGGAACCGAGGAGGATGTGGAAACGTTACGTCAAGACAAATCCTGTGTTTGTGTGGATGGTGGCTAAAGAATATATTAAAGTCAAATTGAGGAATTAAGGTGGGGTATTGGATGTTCCAGCAAAATTAGTCATTTTCCCGGATGAGGGCCACTGGGTGCAAAAACCGTAAAACAGCAGGTTCTGGCATAAGACGGTTTTTGAATGGTTGGATAAGTCCTGGATTCAAGTGTTAAGTGCAACAATTAGCACCTCCAAAAAATACATGATTATGTGTTTTAAATCCAAGACATTTTCTTGGTCGGTTATTCAGTTTTTTAATAGTTCGTATGATTTCCTCATCCGTTCTCCGTAGTCCTACGAAGGATGAATTGGTAATGGTAGTAAAGTTTCTGTCTTTCGGAAAGTATTGTCAGGCAACTGCCTGACCATTAGTATTTTCGTTTAATCCTCGCTCAAAGGAAGAATAGGGATGAGCAAAATAGAATTCAGCGCCTAAGTTATTTGCAATCACATGATGTCCGGCAAACTCTTTACCATTGTCAGATGTTACGGTATGAACGTACTGCTTTATTGGAAGCAATAGATGGCTAATCGCTTCTGTCACCTGATCAGATGTTTTTCGCTCGACTTTATAGATCAAGGAAAAACGAGATTTCCTTTCTGTAAGAGAGACCAACGCTTGTTGGTGCCGTTTGCCAATAATGGTATCGGCTTCCCAGTCTCCAATGCGTTCCTTGGCTTCCACAATTGCGGGACGTTCATCAATACTAACTTTGTTTTTAATCTCTCCCCCGTCGGTCATTAGACCCATACCGCTTCTTTCTCTTTTTCCGGCAGCGTAAATGACGATACAGGTGACCACCGGATTGTTTGTCTAACAAGATGTGATGATAAATCCATTCATGCCTGCCTGTGCGTAACCGCACGCAGACAGGGCTCACATAAATATTCATCTCCAGTTTCATCCATCCCGAAATCTGCTCATGAGACCAATCTTCACCAATCAGCGCTCCAATCATTGCCCAGGTTTCTCGATCAATACGCAGGGGAACTTTGTCTTTCCGGCGATCATTAGCCTTGCAGTGAGCTTGCTTGTGCCATAGGCATCCCCTCGGGAAAACGATAACCACGTTCACCATGATTGCGGCGTAATTCACGGCTGATGGTGGATTTGTGAACGCCAATTGCAGTGGCAATTTCCGTTTGACTATGACCTGTTTTAATCAACGAATAAATTCCGTATCTTTGTTCCAGGGTAAGCTGTTTGTATGAATCCATTTGTGCACCTCTCTTTTTGTGGAAAAAACAGGCCACCTGTCTGCGTGCGGTTACGCACAGGTAGAAATGATACGGCAGCTTGCCCGCTTTTCCAAATTGTTCCCGAGTTGCACTTAGTAGTTGAATTCAAGCTTTAAATATGATTTCACATAGATCTATAACCATAATTTCATCTGTTATAAATTCCATACTATTGTACAGGATGGGGATACACATAATGATGCAGAATATGGTATGGGTGAAATCACAGAAAAGGAAGACGAGCGAGTCAACTGTATCGGGAAGATTCCTAAAAAAAGCAACTTGCCACGATAATTCATCCCGATGAATCGGGAATGAGTTACCGCAATTTATTAATGAGTCGTATTATCCAAAGGATTCCTGTGTGAAAAAAAGGCTCCAAATGATAAATTCGGTACAACATATATTCAAGTGTTAGATACTAACATCCCTGCCTGCCGGCAAGACTGGAATGGCAGGGCAAACAGGAATATATTGTATGAAATTGTTATAGAAATTGCTTTTTTCTCATCAGAGATCCCGTTGGGATAAGTAGACTCATTAATGTATTAAAAGGTGATATGTCGGTTGTTGGTCCTCGTCCACACCGGGTAAATCTGGATGAGGAATTTATTAATGAAGTTTATAATTATCGTATTCGACAATGTGTTAAACCCGGTATAACCGGTTGGGCGCAAGTTAATGGTTATCGAGGTCCTACGGATACAATTTATCGAAAGAATGGCAGAGTAGAGCATGATTTGTACTATATAGAAAATTGGTCACCTTTGCTCGATTTTAAAATAATTTTCCTGACGATTTTTGGTCGAAAGACAAGAAAAAATGCATTTTAGTTTGGTCTTCTATCCATTTTTGTCATTTCTTCCCTTCCTTGTCATCCTGCGAAGTCCGGTTTGATAATCCGGCTAATGACGGACTACTGATGGAAGGGAGGAACGACCAAAGGATCCCTAACCCTGAGCATGTCATTCTGAAGGAGCGAAGTGACTGAAGAATCTCCGAGGCACAATCACAGTGTAAAGAGACTCTTCGTTCGTGCCTCACTCATCTCAAAGAGACCTCTTCGAGGGAGTGACATGCCCTTATCTGTCATTCTGAGTAGTGGCTTCAGCCCTGCGAAGAATCTCTTATTCTAATATCACAAACCCAAATGGGATTCTTCCAGTGCCTTCGGAACTGTTCAGAATGACAAGCATTCTCCTGCCATCCTAAGCTATACTATTCTGTCATTCTGAAGGAACGAAGTGACTGAAGAATCTCCTAACCACAATGCACAGTATAAAGAGACTCTTCGTTCGTTCCTTACTCATCTCAAAGAGACCTCTTCGAGGGAGTGACATGCCCTTATCTGTCATTCTGAGTAGTGGCTTCAGCCCTGCGAAGAATCTCATTCCCTCAATGCCCAAATGAAACACAATGGAAGACAAACACTATTACGTTTACATCATGAGCAGTAAAACAAAAGTAATCTATACCGGTGTAACAGGCAACTTAATAGGCAGGGTATATCAACACAAAAATGGTCTTATCAAAGGATTTACAAAACGCTATAATGTTCATCGTTTAGTATATTTTGCGGAGACAAATGATATAATGGAAGCAATCTGTTATGAAAAGAAAATCAAAGGCTGGTTGCGTCGCAAGAAAATAGCGTTAATAGAATCTAAGAATCCGGAATGGAAAGACCTGGCTGAAGACTGGGACTTTTCAGCTTTATCATCCTGAGCCACCCCCCCCTTATGTCATTCTGAGGAGCTTGCGACGAAGAATCTCCGCACCACAATGCACTTCCCCCCATATTGTTATTCTAAAATCTACGCCGAGGGCGCTCCTTCGGAACAATCTGCCTCATCTAAAAGAGATCCCTCCGGGACAGAGACCCCTATTGGGCAATCTGCAATCTTCAATCTTCAATCTGCAATCTTCAATCTTCACCCTGCTACTTACGTGATTCAGATGACACGCTGTTTTCTTATTCTGATTATTATACTGCAAAATATTAAATTGACTTTTAAAATTAATATATGCATTGTATATTCGTAAAGGAGGTGATAATTTATGAAAACATCAGTAACTAAGAGAGGACAGACTGTAATACCTGCGATTTTTAGAAAAAAATATGGTATCAAAGAGAATGCGTCTATTCAGTGGATAGATACGGGTGAAGGAATAAAAGTTGTACCAATTCCTGATGATATAATAGGTACACTCAGGGGGATATCAAAAAAGGAAAATTTACTTGATAAATTGTTAGAGGAAAGAAGAATAGATGAATCTAGAGAATAAAGCCAGATATTTGCTGGACACTTCTGCTTTTATGACTTTTTTAGAAGATGAAAAAGGTACAGATGAAGTTGATTTTATTTTAAGAAACGGAAATGTTTTATGTCCTTTCATTGTTCTTTTGGAAATATACTATATTACATTGAGAGAAAGAGGTCAAGAGATTGCAGATAAGAGGTATGCAGTTATTAGAAACCTTAATGTTGAATTTATTTGGAATATAGATGAACCGACATTAATTACAGCGGGAAGATTTAAAGGTAAATTCCGGATTTCACTTGCTGATGCAATAATTGCCGCCTATGCAAAAATTAATAATGCAATTTTAGTCCACAAAGACCCTGAATATGAATGTCTCCAGAAAGAATTAAAGCAGCATATATTGCCCTATAAATAACCTGAGTCCCGTCAGAGGCGGTGGCGTAGTCCCGTTACTGCAGGGGATCTTTTCAGCCCAGAGTTAATCCCCTATCCTGTCACCCGGAGCCCTGGCGGAAAAAGCATTAATGAAATCCTCAATAAACTAACCTGGATTATTCACCCTGTTGGATATCTCTTATGTCAATTGTATCATATTTTAAAAAATATTTATCCAACGGGGTGAACCAGCAATAAAGGAAAACCCCGCCTATTGGTGGGGAAAAAGTGATTAAGTGTTCCGTAGGAATCCCTTCGGGAAAAAGAGAATATCTACTTACAGAAATTGTTTATAATCCACTGATGAATAATCCACAGACTGCCGCCTATCGGCGGGGTTAATCCCGCAGTCCGGCAGTTGCCGGACATGCGGCCCGTAGGGTGATTAATTCACAAGCTCGTGAATTAATCAGGCTAAAATATATCATTCGCAAACATCTTATAAATCTAAAATTTAAAATCCCAAATCTGCCTCATCTCAAAGAGATCCTCCAGAGGAGTCTCCGAAGGAGTCCGTTGTGACCTGCCCCATCGGGATCCCTACGGGACGTGACCTTTGGGATAGAGACCCCCTCGGGGCATTCTCCATTCTGGATTTTGCATTCTCCATTTTCCCCTTATACCTTAATCAATTGACTATTGACCATTGACCATTAACCATTGACCATTGACCATCAACCATTAACCATTGACCATTTACCATTAACCATTAACCATTAACCATTAACCATTAACCATTAACCATTAACCATTAACCATTAACCATTAACCATTAACCATTAACCATTAACCATTAACCATTAACCATTTACCATTGACCATTAACCATTAACTATTGACTATTGACCATTAACTATTGACTATTGACCATTAACCATTTTACCATTTACTATTATACCCCCTATACCCCTTATATCCTATCCCCCAAAAAAAATGAATAGAATATTATTTAAAATTATATTAATAGCTTTACTTTTCTTCACTTTTACAAATGCTCAATTTCACGAAAACATACCAACAACGCACTGGGTTTATGAATCCATCGAAAAATTGCAGGTTTATGGATTTTTCAGAACACTTGATCAGGGCTGCCAACCATATACTCGTTTTCAGGTTGCAAAGGTACTGTTGAGTGATCTGGAGAAGAATCATGTAATTAACAAATTTGCGGAAATTGAGATTGATCGAATTAAAACTGAACTTCTTCCGGAAATAAAATATTTGCAACGAGATAATATAAATGATAAAGCAGAATCGTCAATAAAAGTTGGTTTTACATTAGGTAATTCCGCCAAATATAAAGAGAATACAAAAAATTACAGTTTCTTCAGGTTAAAAAGCTCTTTATATTTTTATGAAAACTTTACACTTAAATATTCGGCGTATTTGGATCAACGATTTATGGACAATCCTTATTTTACCGGATACGAATGGAGAGGATTTCAAGGCTATCAGGAGCAGATGTATATCAGTTATTCTAAAAATAACATGTTTATAAAATTTGGACGTGATTATGCGAAGTGGGGTTACGGAAAAGGGGGACGGCTATTTATTTCAGATAATTCTCGTCCTTTTGACATGTTAAGTTTAAAATTAAAATCCAAATTCATTTCTATTCAGACAATAATCTCTCAACTTGATAAAATGTATAGTGCGGAACGATATCTAACTGCTATTCGTTTTGAATTGAATCCAACTAAGAATATTTATTTAGGTGTTGGTCAATCTGCTTTATATGGTGGTGAGCATCAGTCGCTCGATTTTACCTTATCGAATCCACTTGCATTTTATTCTTTCACTCAGGATAACGATTCTAAGCCGCTAAATGGGATGATATATTTTGATGCTGCCTGGTATTTAAGAAATAAATATAAAATTTATTGTGAATTCTTAATAGATGATTTTCAAGTCGATAATGAAGTTAAAGGTGACTTAGAGCCAGATGAATTAGCATATATAATTGGTATTGAAGGAGTAAATCTATTTAATACTTTTGATGGCTGGATGGAATTTACGCAGGTACGTAATAGAACTTATAATGTTCCCAACCAGCGACCTTTCGAGAAATTTTTACATAAGAACATGCCTATTGCACATCCGCTTGGAACGGATTTCCAGAGTTATCAATTTGAAGCTGATAGATGGTTAAACAACCATTTCAAATTAGGTTTAGGATACTACTTAATTCGAAAAGGCGAGGGAACTATTCGTGGAGAATTTACTGAGCCATATTTAGAAGAAGATGTAACAATGGAAACCGGTTATAAAGAAAAAATCCCTTATGGTATTGTAGAAACGACAAATAGAATATATGCTTCTCTTCATTATGAATACAACGTACATTTGCAATCGGATTTTTCTATTGGATTTGAGCAAATTGAAAATTCAGATCATATTGAAGGTCGTAGAAGATCAAATCCCTTTATAAATATCAACCTTTATATTGATTATAACTGGCTGTTAAAAATGTAATTGTAGAATCCGGTTTAAACTGTGGTTAACTCTTCCCGTCAGCTTTATCAGGTAACCCATGAATTCATTCATGGGAAATCAGCCTCACCAAAAGAACTCCAACCGATTCATCGGTTTATCTCTCCTTCCTCACCAATAACCTAATCAACATGGACAATTCCCGCCCCCTACCTGTCATTCTGAAGGAACGAAGTGACTGAAGAATCTCATTAACATTATCGAGCCACTATCGTAGAAGGATCTTGTCAAGTAATGCGCAAAGTCAATCAAGATTCTTCAACCGGCTACTGACGTGATTCAGAATGACACTCTTGAACCTGTCATTCTGAGAGAGGCACGAACGAAGAATCTTGTCAGTCCAATGCACTCCCATTATTGGTATTCTGCCTGTCCGGTGGAATACATCTACTTTAAGATAAATTAACTATGAATGAAACACAATTTAAAATTCTCGATCTATTATCAAACACACGCATTATTCCACTGGGCCTGTCCGGCGTAATGACCTGTCCGGCGTAATCCCGATTCGTCGGGATGAAGCCGGGTCATTCTGAATGAACGACCAAAGAGTCCCTAGCCCTGAGCACGCCCACCCATGCCCCCTTTTGTCTATTTTCATTGCCTCATAGTCAAACCGTAACTCCGACACTTATGTCGGAGAAATAAAAAACCCATTTTCATCTTTCGACATTTTACTTGCCTGCCCCGCGTAATGCAATGAATTGTGGGCCTGCCCTGCATAATGCAATGAAGCGGGGTCATTGCCTCATCAGAGACCCCGTTGGGGCGACCTCTGCTGTTCACCCTGTTAAATAATAACTTTATCCATTATTAAAAATCGTTTTTAAAATCTATTTAACGGGCTGAATAATTCAGGTTAAATGAAATACATAGGATATATAATAAATAAACATGATGGTCTCGTCCCAACGGGATCTCCATGAGATAAAAAGTAACAATAAAAATTGCTAAAATGAATTAAATTCTTGTAATTATGTGGTTTATGAACATTTAATGTAAATATTTGTTTTTTAAATAATTCTTAGCGTCTTTGCGGTGACTTTTTACGATTGTATCATCATAATTAACATTGAAGATATTTTATTTAAAATCGAATAGGCAGCATTATTTCTCGAAATGTAAATTGTATATTATAATTCAACCATATTCTAAAAGGGAAAATTAATCCAATGAGTAAATTATTTACAACGGGTGTTCCTGTTGTTGGCAAAGATATGATTGGACGAGAAAGAGAGAAAATCAAAATAAAACGTTTGTTAAAAAATGGGCAAAGCGTTATTCTTTATGCACCTAGAAGAATGGGGAAAACATCTTTGGCATTAACTATACTAAATGAACTTAAAGAAGATGGATATTTTATTGGTAATGTGGATGTATTTCAAACACCGACATTATCTATCCTTGCGCAAAGGATTACTGAAACAATATTGGAAAATAAGAAACTTGCAAAACTTATTAAAACACTAAAAGAAGCCATTTCACAGGCATTCTCAAAAATTGAATTTAAACAGGTAATAGATGATTTTGAATGGATATTGGAATTTACCGAGAAGAATGTAAAGCCTTATGATCTTTTTAGTGATGCTATTGATTTTCCAGAACAGTTCTCAAAAAGACACAAAATCCCTATCATAATGTTTTATGATGAAATTGGTGACATAGAAAAATTTAATAGTAAAGAAATTATCAAACTAATGCGAAGTAAATTTCAACTTCATTCTAATGTAACTTATCTCTTCGCCGGAAGTCAGCAAAGTACTATTGAGAATATATTTGTAAAACGATCTGGTCCATTTTATAGATTTGGGCAGCTTTTCCCCGTTGGTTATATAGCTATTGAAGATCTGAGGCAGTTTATTAAAGATAGATATAATACAGTAAATATAGACATTTCAGATGATGCTTTAGATTCCATACTTAACATAACCAAAGGTCATCCTTATTATACACAATTCCTTTGTCGTGAAGTGTATTTTTATGCTCTGGATAATAAAGTTCAGATTACTCCTGATGTAATACAATTTGCTTTTGAAGAAACAATAAATATAGAAGAACCTTATTTAAGTAAATTATGGGAAGAGATTGCTTCTAATTCTGCGCAATTAAAAATATTGCAATCTTTAATTGAAAATAAAGGTAGTGTTTTTAATCAAAATAATTATAAAGAGATAAATGTTTATAGGACATTAAGCAGTTTAGTTCAAAAAAGTATATTAAAAAAAGCAGAAAGAGGAAATTATCAGTTTACTGACCCTTTATTCGCAGAGTATGTGAAAAATAAATTTCAATAAAAGATACAGGGAGATGTACCCTACATCATAGTGTATGTTTCAATTAAGAATATGATAGAGAAAAGTAAAATAGAAAAAATTCTTTATAAACTTGAAGACCATCTAAAATCTACTGATTTCAATGGCTATGATCCTCATGATGCTCTTAATAGTCCGATATTGAGAACATTAACTTTTGGTAGTAGATTTTTCGGTATTATTTATTTACAGTTAATTAAAAAGTGTCCCATAAATTTAAGACCTATTTTATTAGTAAAGCAAGGTGTCAACCCCAAAGGACTTGGTTTATTAATTTCTGCTTATGTTTTAAAATATAAATTTTATAATAATGATAAGTACCTAAAACAGGCGAAGCAGTTTGCTGATTGGTTGATTACAAATTATTCTAAAGGATATTCCGGTAAATGTTGGGGATATAACTTTGATTGTCCCAATAGGAACTCATATTCCTTCTCGCTTCGGGGCTCCTGCTCCGTAGCCTATATATCACTGGTTGTAGTGTTGTTCCATAGGAAGTCTCCTTCGGGAAATTCTTAATTGCTTGGTGGATATACAAGTTGCTAATAGATAAAAATATCCTTAATCTCAGAATGTTATATAATGCGTTTTTTAAAACATAATATTGGAGGCTTTTGCAATGGGAGTTAAAGTAGATTTATCAGAATTTAAATTGTTAGACTCTCCGAACGATATTGAAATTCCTGATTGGATAAGCAGGATAAAAAGTGAAGATATGCAAGAGTATATCGCAGATATCGTGAAGGCTTATTTATACGGATTGAAGACAGGGGATTTTTCAAAAGTTAGAGAAGAGATGGAAGCCTGGCGAGAGACCGTTGAGCTATGTTATGATCTTCCTAAAAAGGATGAGGTGTCGGTTAGATGGAGAGATCTAAAAGATGTATGAGGTCGTCTTCGTAAGTAGAAAAGCTGAGAAAACTTATAGAAGACTCAGTCAAGGCGATCCACGAATTATGGTTGAAATAGACGGGGCTCTAGAACAACTGGAGACAAATCCGAAAGAAATAGCACTTATGCGAAAGTCAACCATTAGAAAAATGAAAGGCAAATATAAGGGTAAGTACAGAATAAAGACTCCTTCCGGTTATCGCATAGTCTACGAAATTGTTGGGAAGAAACCATTGGTTAAGATTTATAAAATCGATACTCGGGAAAGTATAGGTTATTAAAGAGGCTTGTATGCTTTAAATATGATTTCACATGGACCTCTAGCCATAATTTCATCTGTCATAAATTCCATACTATGGTACAGGATGGGGATACACATAATTATGCAGAATATGGTATGGGTGAAATCACAGAAAAGGAAGACGAGCGAGTCACCTGTATTAGGAAGATTCCTGAGAAAAACCAACTTGCCACAATAATTCATACCGATGAATCAGCGATTTTTTTTGCCCCATATATTTGACTAATATTGTTCAGGACAGAGTAAAATTATCGTATATAGGTCTAATATATTATGGCGTTACTAATTTGTATATTATATCTGAAAAAAATTACAAATAGTTTCAACTTGGTGGGCAATTTCTTATAATTCCGATAATCGCAAATGATATAGCAAATTTACAAACTGTGCTTATTTTGTGCAGATAGATAATAATAATTTTGCGAAACCGCCATAATATAATTGACTATTTCAACCTGATT
>Ga0307428_1001078_pt1 | contig 14362 bp, 9 predicted proteins | sample SalMarWE160240MG_FD_202161 | JGI IMG/M metagenome (GOLD analysis project Ga0307428, IMG submission 202161) | Salt marsh sediment microbial communities from the Plum Island Ecosystem LTER, Massachusetts, United States - WE1603-240 | ecosystem: Environmental > Aquatic > Marine > Intertidal zone >...
TTGAGCAATAAAATGGATAAGAGATTGACCATAGATATAGGGTGCGGTACCATCAGGCCAGGTAGTAAGGTAATAGCCATTTATTTGATCCAGAGTGTTAAATTGATTTTCCAAGGTAGCCATACGAAGATACATATCATAGCGAGAATCTACTCCGCGACCACCGGTGGTAAATTTTGTTTCATTGTAAACCGTTAATCCTTCAATTGACCACATGGGCTGGAGCGCATTAGGGGAGAGTATCTGACCGAAAAGCGCGCGTAGAGCAGTGGTGGGTCCGGCGGTCATCTCAAAATGAGCTATATGGGTGTATTCGTGAGTGATTACTATTTTGAGCCAGCTTATAAATTTCATATCAAAAGATTTAGCTGTGGGGGCGGTTAGGGATAAGCGAATCACTCGATGAGGGAAAGAAGAGGCAAAACCCAGGGCATAATCAGTAAAATCTTCCATAATTATGGCTATCTTTTGAAGGTGATGATGCTTGTCGGGTGAGCCAAGTTGGGCATTAACCTGTTGGTAGGTTTCCTCGGCAATATCAGCTATCTTTTGGGCTAATTGCTCATTACTGTAACGGAAATCTTCGTCATTTTGTTCTTTGTTTTGCAATTTAGAAAAATAAACTGAAAAATGAGGGCTCTCCAAAACCTGCCACTCTAAGCGAGGATCATAACGAGCCGCCACTATAACTACAGCCTGAAGAATAATTAGTGAGATTATTATAATAAAAAAAATAACATTTTTTTTCATATTTCCTCAAAGGTAAACTTTAGTGCCTGGCACTAAAGTTTACCTTTTATGATAATACTCGAGATTTTATAGTTTCTAACCAAAAAGAATATATGGGATCGGTAGTTAAATCTTTTTCTGTTTTTTTGCTTATTTTAAATACGGCTTGTTTGGTAAGGTTTAGAAAATTGGATATTTCTTTTACTCTATAACCTTCTTTTATTAATAAATAAATTAGTAAATTTCTTAAATTTTTATTTGTTTTAATATCTCCCAAATGTAAGTTTATTTTTTTTAATATAGTTTCTATATTTTTGGGAAATTTATTTTTTGCTTGAAATAGTTCGTTGAGGGATTTTTCTACGTCTTTATTGCGCATATTTTCTTTTACAAAATGGATAAATTCGTCTGCGCTTGTATCGCAAAATTTTAAAAATTCTTCAACCTTTAACCAAGAGGGAGGAGAATAATTTAGTAGACGCGAAGGAGAAGGTGAAGATACGGAAGCATAATATTTAAAGCTGCTCCATTTATATTCTTCAGGAGAATCTACTATCCCAGCTTCTACCGGATTTAGGCTAATATAAGATGCCACACTATAGAGGTATAGGGGATTTAAGACAAGATGGCTTTTGTATCGGTCCTGAAAGAGGTGACCTTTTCTGATGTGTCTTATGTTGAACCAATGGGCATAAGAGGAATTTAAAAACTGCATAACTTGAGAGAGATTTGCTTCTTCTGTTTTTAAAAGCAAGTGGAAGTGAGTATTCATTAATACATAGGAGAAGAATTGAATTTTGTAGGGGGTAATCATTTTTTGTAGAAGTTGTAGAAATTTATTTCTATCTACATCATCAGTAAATATGTCAGTTCCTTCCACACCTTTAACAATTATATGATAAATAGCATTTTTATCTTCTATCTCTGTCCTATTTCTTCTTGCCATAATGTGATTATTATATCTTTTATAAATAAATAGTTCAAGGGGATCCCGGCACAAAAATTGCCTAAAAGGTAAACTTTAGTGCCTGGCACTAAAGTTTACCTTTTAAATAAATATTTTGTTGGAGTTTTTAAAAGAAGTAGTGTATAATTAACTTTGTTTGTTTAAAAAATAAAAAAACCGTGAAAAAAGAAAAGGTATTTTGTTATTTTAGGTTACAAGGTTAATTTCTTCTGAGAATAAGAATTAAAAAATATTTGAAGAAAGATATATACTAAATAATGAAGAAACTTTTTATAATATTATTTGTATCAATTGCAGCAACAGTAATGGGAGGCTGCCTAAATTTGGCAAGCATTTTCCCTGTACCTAATGTTACACCGATTATAATTTCTGTACCTATTATTACTGCTACAGAAGATCAGTTATATTCATATCAGGTAAAGGCTAGTGATCCTAATGGAGATACTCTGACTTATTCTTTTACTACTAAACCGGAGGGGATGGGCATTGATAGCGAGAGCGGTTTGATATCCTGGACGCCCGCTAATGATCAAGTAGGAATTCACCGGGTAGTGGTTGAAATTTCTGACGGCAAACAGAGTGTCACTCAGGATTTTGAAGTTGAAGTTTTTAATGTGAATAATCCTCCTCAAATTTTTTCTTATTTCCCTACTAATATAAATATCAAAATCAACGAAGGAAGTTCGGTTAAATTTGAAATCCAAGCTCGCGATATTGATTTAAACACCATATTAGGTTATCAATGGCTATTAAACGGAAAAAAAGTATCAAACTCTACCGTTTCAGGGGATGGCTCAAAAAGCAGTTGGATTTATTCAGTCGGTTATGGAGATTACAGTCAGAAAATAGTAAAAGTATTAGTGCACGACGGAGAATTACAAGATTATGTTCAGTGGAATATAACAATAAATGACATTACCCTTCCTGCTCAGCCTACTTTAAATATTGTGACTTCACTAACTAACATTTCCCATCAAACTTTATCTGGTGCTAAGGAAGTGGATACTTCTATCTGGATAAACGGAGTAGACGTAGTTCCTCTTGATTCATCCGTAAATTGGTCGTACTCTTATAATCTTTCTGAAGGAACCAACAATATCTCAATTACTTCTCGTGATGTTGTTGGTAACGAAAGTACTGCAGTAACTGAAATTATTGTATTAGATACAATTAATCCAGCAGCACCAGCTTTAGACGCTGTAGTTTTTCCGACGAACATTTCACCCCAGACTCTTTCGGGTACCAAGGAAACTACTGCTTCTATATTGATTAATAATATAGAAGTAATTCCTGTAAATTCCAGCACTACCTGGACTTATGATTTTAACCTTTCTGAAGGTGAGAATAACATCTCTATTACTTCTAAAGATTCAGCAGGGAATGAAAGCAGCGAAGCTACTGTAAAAATTATCTTAGATAGCATTCTTCCGACAACTCCTACTTTGAATGAGGTTATTACTCCTACTAATATCTCTATTCAAGCTTTATCCGGAACCAAAGAAACTAATTCTTCTATCTGGATAAATGGGGTAGAAGTAGTTCCTCTAAATTCATCAACCAACTGGTCTCACTCTTATAATCTCTCTGAAAGAACCAACAATATCTCAATTACTTCTCGCGATACCGTCGGTAATGAAAGCTCCGCAGTACTCACGACAATAGAATATGACCCCAATATTTACGCAGATATAAGGAACACTAGCGGAATAGAAGATGGAACCCAAACTCATCCATTTAATTCTATAATCGAAGGAATAGATGCAGTTGCCCCTGGAAAATCAGTTATAGTGGCTGAAGGGACTTATAACGAACAGCTAATCATAAATAAAAGCATTACTATTCAGGGTACAAGTCAGGCTAATACTTTTATAATCGGGAGTGGTTTAACTGAAAATTTAATCACTGTTGAAGCTGATAATGTAACTATAACTAATTTTACTATTGATGGTGATGGTAGCACTGCGAAAGGAATATATTTTGACGGTTATTCTTCTATAAACATAAATAATAATATAATACAAAACAATAAAAGTTATGGTATAAATTATACTAATTCCAGCCCTACTATTGAATATAATGATATCAAAGATAATGTCACTAGTGCAATAGATATTGCAATAGGAGGGGCGGGAACTATAAAATATAATTTTCTAATTGATAATCGATATGGGATACGTTCTTGTGTAGATTCTTCTCCAGAGATTACTAGAAATAATATCAGCAATAATAATACAGGAATCTATTGTCGGGAAAGTGCTACTCCGATTATTTCTTATAATACTATTAGCAATAATACTGGTTACGGAATTCTTATTGATAACTTATTAGTTAATTCAGTTAATCCGGATATTGGTGGCGGAGATGGGGAAAGTGATGGTCAAAATAAAATAACCGGAAACCTTATTCACGGGGTTAGTAACGAAACTACTTATAAAATTTATGCGAAATATAACTGGTGGGGAGATTCCGCTGGCCCAAAATATCCTTACAACCCAGACGGTAATGCCGGTCTTTTAAGTGACTGGGCTTATTGGGATACCAAACAAGGACAAGATCTGATAGATTTTTCATCTTACCTTTCTGTAGAACCCTAAATAGAAGGTTAACTTTTGTGCCTGGCACCAAAGTTAACAAAACGACAACTTTCGTGCCAGGCACTAAAGTTTACCTTTTTATACTTGCTTGAAAAACGGTTGTGTGGTATGTTATAAAATATAGAAAGATAGGCTAAAATATGAGGAGGGGAGAGGAATTATGGTCGAGATAAGAAAAAATAAAAACGATATAAATATATTAGACTTAGATAGGAATTTTTCTGAACTGGATAAAGCCAATATGATAGAGCTGTTAGAGGAATTTCCGCAGAAGATGAGAGATGCCTTACGTTTAGGAGAAGAGTTTTCTATTCCTACCAACTTTTTACCTGCCCCCGACTCTACCCGGAGTTTTAAAAATATCGTGGTATTGGGAATGGGTGGTTCAGCTATCGGCGGGGATCTACTGTCCGATTATTTAGCCGATGAGCTATCAATCCCCATAGTAGTTATCCGCGGTTATGATATCCCTAAATTTATAGATGAAAATTCTTTGGTATTTGCCGTCAGTTATTCGGGAAATACCGAAGAGACTCTCTCTGCCTTAAAGAAATGCCTGGATGCCAAAGCCAGAGTTATTGCCCTAACTTCAGGGGGCAAATTAGCAGTCCTTGCCCGAGAGAATAACTTCCCGGTGATTAAAGTTCCGGCAGGGATTCAGCCTCGAGCGGCTATTTCTTATCTATTCTTTCCAGTGTTAAAAGCATTAGAGAGGATAGGTTTAATAAAGGAAAGAGATGGCGAGATAGAAGAGACGCACAAAATATTGCAGGAACTTTCCAATGAATATTGCGCTAAATCTCCGCTCAAAAACAATTTTGCTAAAAAAGTAGCAATGGGCCTGTATCAGCATCTGCCCCTAGTTTACGGTTCTGAAGGATTATTAAAGGCAGTGGCAATGCGATGGAAGACCCAGATAAACGAAAATAGTAAATGGCCCTGTTTTTGGAATGTGTTTCCAGAACTTGACCATAACGAAATAGTGGGTTATGAGATTGAAAATAGCATAAATCGACAGGTCAAAATTATATATCTGCAAGACAAAGAGGGGCTTTTGAGGGTAGAGCAGAGACGGAAAGTTACCCGCAATATCATCGAAGACAAAGTAGCTAAGTTTATAGTTTGCACTACCAAAGGCAAAGGGAAAATGGCTCGAATGTTTTCATTGATTTTTTTAGGCGATCTAACGAGCTATTATTTAGCAATACTAAATCAGGTTGACCCTTCCCCTGTGGCCTGCATAGAAGATTTAAAGAAAGAATTGGTCAGGTAGATTATTTATTTAATTGATAAATTGTAATCCAACAAATTAGGGAATTGGTTAATTGGTCAATCGACTAATCGGTAAATTGACACAAAGGCAGATTAGTGAATTGGCAAAGAGGAGAATAACTATTTGAAATACATAGAAGTTGGCGTTATTGCCTTTATAGTTTCTTATATTTTGACTCCCTATATGGCGCGTGTAGGGAAAAAACAAAATATGGTGGATATACCCGGTCATCGTAAAATACATGAGGAAGCTATCCCCAATTTGGGAGGGATAGTTATTTTTTTTGGATTTTTGCTGAGTCTGCTCCTTGTGGTGCCGATAGAAGGACAGGTTAAAGCCCTCTTGATAGGCGGGGTAATCATATTATTATTAGGGGTGGTAGATGACATTGTCAACCTTTCTCCCAAGCACAAATTCATTATTCAAATGATTCCTGCCTTAATAGTGGTCGTATACAGCAGTGATTTAATAAATAGTTTTATTGTTAATCAATTGAAAAGCCTTGATTTATTAGGTTATCTTCTTTATCCTATTTTAATCTTCTGGATAGTAGGAATAACTAATTCCATCAACCTGATAGACGGTTTAGACGGGTTGGCCTGTGGAGTTTCCCTTATTGCCCTAGTAGCTTTTCTTATTTTAGGCTTAAGACAAAATTTAGAGACTCTCAGTCTTATATCAATTGCCCTGGCGGGGAGCATATTGGCTTTTTTAAGATTTAATTTCTACCCAGCCAAAATGTTTTTGGGGGATTCCGGCAGTACTTTTGCCGGTTTCATGTTAGCCTCCGTAGGGGTTTTGTGGGTATTAAACAGTGGGAATGCCTTTTTTATTTTAATTCCTATTATTGTTCTGGCTCTACCCATTTTTGATACTCTGTTTGCTATCTGGAGGAGATACCGGAGGCATCATCCCATATTTCAGGCCGACAAAGGACATCTTCATCATCGACTTTTAGCCCGGGGAATAGCGCATAAAAATGTCGTGTTTATTTTATGGGGAATAAGTGCCATCTGCAGCGTAATAGCCCTTATTTTAGCGCTCTAGCGTAAAAAGGGAAACAAAGGTGCTTGTTGGCACCTTTGTTTCCCTTTTGTGGAAGAAAGGAAAGGAAGCATGAAGTTAGAAAAGAGAAAAGAGCAAGTAAGTAAAAATGAAAAGACTAGCGTTTTAGTTACCGGCGGGGCGGGATTTATCGGTTCACACATTGTGGATTTACTTATCGAGAATAATTATGAAGTTGTGATAGTTGATGATTTATCTTCCGGCAGTGAGGAGAATATCAACAAAAAAGCACGGTTTTATAAATTAAATATTACCAACCAAAAGGGTTTGACTGAAGTATTTGAGCAGGAAAAACCTGATTATGTATGCCATGAAGCCGCCCAGATTAGCGTATCTTTTTCCGTGAGAGACCCTTTATTTGATGCGCAAACCAATATCTTGGGTTCTTTAAATCTATTGCAATGTTGCCTTAATCACCGGGTCAAGGGAATAGTTTTTGCCTCCAGCGGAGGAACTATTTATGGAGAACCAGAGCATTTTCCCATCAGTGAGAATTATCCTTTCAGCCCCCAATCACCTTACGGAATCAGTAAGGTTACAGTTGAGCATTATCTTGATTTTTATCAGAAAAATTACCATCTTCCATATGTAGCACTAAGATATGGAAATGTTTATGGGCCCCGTCAGGACCCTTATGGTGAGGCCGGGGTTATCGCTATATTTATAGAAAAGATGCTAAAAGGCGAGATTCCCACTATAAATGGTGATGGAGAATATATCAGAGATTATATTTATGTAGAAGATGTAGCCCAAGCCAATTTACTCGCTCTTCAAAATATGGTAAAATTATCTAAAGTTGTTCGGGAAAAAGAAAAAGCTAAAACCAAAGAAGAAGAAAAAAAAGAATCTGAAGCAAAATCTGAAGTTCAAGCAAAAATTGAAACCGAAATGAAATTTAATGGCTTTAATCTGGGGACCGGCAGAGGGGTTTCGGTAAATGAAATATTCTCCCTTTTAAAAGAGATTATAAAATTCCCTCATCCGGCACATTACGGGCCTCCCAGGGCAGGGGATTTAAGAAAGAATATTTTGGATTGCCACTTAATCAAAGAGGTTTTAGGATGGCAGCCACAGTTTGATTTTTCAGAGGGTTTAGAAAAGACAGTTCGCTGGTTTAAAGAGAATATTCACTAATTATTTTAATTTTAAAAATTTATTTTAAAAAGAAGGAATTTAGAATGCTTTTGTCGTATTAAGATAATTGGATTGAGCAGAAAAAAGCTCAAGAGTAGAAAAAAGGCTAAAAACAGAAAAAACAAAGAAATAAGACAAAAGTAAAGAGAAAAAAGAAATAAAAGAAATAATGAAGGAAAATATATTTATATGTTAGAAACCGGAATAATATTTAAAATTGCAGGTATCATTATTTGCGGTGTGTTGATGGTCATCTTGGGGAGAGCAGATAGAAAGAAAAAGCTTCCCACAGAGGTAAAATTAATATTTCAAGTTTTAATTTCTCTAATTATAATTTATTTTGGAGTTAAAATAGAATTTTTGCGCGATCCCTCCTCCTTATCCTCCTCATCGGGAGGGTATCTTTATCTTAGCTATTTATCTATCCCCTTGACCGTAATCTGGCTGATAAGCATAACTAATTCTATCGGTCAGGCAGATGAACTGGGAGACATCACTCCCTATATCGTCTTTATTGCTTCCCTGACTTTTTTAGTGGTCTCCCTTATCCAGAGACAGGGATTAATTTTAGCAGAAACGCTGTCTTTGATTATGGCGGCGATTTCATTTATTTTTATCAAATATATACCCCGGGGGAAATTTTCTTCCTACTATATGTCTTTTGGATTTATATTAGCAGTGATTGCTATCGTGGGTGTATCCAAGAGTACAGCAGCTTTAACTTTATTGATTCCTCTTTTAATTTTGGGCGTACCGATTATAGACAGCTCTTATTCTATTGTGGCTAATTATGCCAGTCAGGAAAGTCCAGGCCCGGGCATAGGAAAATTTCCATTGTTTTCGGGAAGCGGAAGTAGAAGCAGGTTACGTCAGAAACTGCAATCTTATGGATTTTCGGCTCAAGGAGCGAATGTAACTATTATCGGGGTCTCTCTCTACTTGAGTTTATCGGCTTTTATTATTTCTATATACCAGAGTTTATATCTACTGTTAACTTTGACTGCTTTTGGCTGGATGGCTTTTGAACTATTGAAAAACAAGGTTCGATCAGAGGAATTGATTATCGGAAAGGATATTTTGACCAGCCGCATAAAACTTTTTCAAGTGGGAATTGACCAGGTAGATAATCAAGAAACTATTCAAAAAATAGAGGAATTTATAGTATCTAAAAAAGCTCATCAGATTGTTACTCCGGATACTTTGGCTGTATTGCGGGCAAGGAAAGACCCTGAATATCAGGCTATATTAAAATCTGCAGATTTGGTTACCCCTGATGGGGCAGGTATTTTATGGGCTGCCACAACTCTAAATCATCCTTTGCCTGAAAGGGTAACCGGCATAGACATAATACATAATATATGCCGATTGGCTGCCAAGAAGGGGTATTCCTTATATTTATTAGGCTCTTATCCTGGCGTGACCAGTGAGGCCGCCTTAAATTTAACCAGGAAATATCCGGGAATAAAAATAGCCGGAACTCATCATGGTTATTTTGGTGGTGGGGGTCGTGAAAATTGCGGAGATGTTAAAGAAGGCAATAGCGGTAAGAATAAAGACGAAGAAAAGATTATTGCCGAGATTAAAGAAAAGAGACCTGATGTATTACTGGTGGGCATGGGTGTTCCCAAACAGGAAAAATGGATTAGTAAAAATTTAGATAAATTAGATGTTCCGGTCTGTATGGGGGTAGGTGGAAGCTTTGATGTCCTTTCCGGCAGGATACCGCGGGCACCATTGTGGATGCAAAGACACGGAATGGAATGGATTTATAGATCGATTAAGCAGCCAAATAGGGCTTTTCGAACTTTAGCCCTTTTTTACTTTATTTGGTTGGTAATTTTAGGGAAGATAGTGTATTCTCTAAAAGAAGTAGATGAATAATAGATAGCAGATATGGATAATGCTTAATAAGTAGATGATAATTAGTTGAAATAGCTATAAAAATAAAAAATATTAATTAATTTAGTATTGATGCACTATCATAATAGCCAGAGATAATAGAATTATAATATTGCCGGTCGCTCTATTTACTTATCCTTAAAGTGCTAAATGTTAAAATAATTAAATCCCCCTCAATATATCTTATACAAACATCACCCTTTATTTTATATCACGAACCGTTTTTTCTAATTAACCAATCAAATAAGGAGATAGCTGATGAAAATATTACTTAAAGGTGCAATAATTGTAGTTGCCTTGCTAATTCAACTTACTCTTATTAATTCGATTACTATTTTGGGATTAAAGCCTGATTTGATATTGGTAGTGGTAGTAATTTTTTCCTTGCTGAAGGGAGAAAAAGAAGGGACTATCTCCGGATTTGCTTCCGGCCTTTTGCAGGATATTTTTTCTACCGGCCTCTTAGGAATAAATGCTTTGGTAAAGACAGTGATAGGTTTTACCTGTGGAATTTTAAGAGAAAAAATATTTCATGAACATATATTATTTCTTATTCCGGTAATAACTTTTATTGCATCATTTATACAAAGTATTTTAATATTTTTTCTATTACGTACTTTTGGAATCGAATATAACCTGATCTGGAGCTTAAAACAGGTAGCCCTCCCCGAGGCTTTGTATAGCAGTCTGCTGTCACCTTTCATTTTCCTAGTAATAAATAAACTTTTCCAGTTATTGGAAAGGTAAACTTTAGTGCCAGGCACAAAAGTTTACGAAATGACAACTTTGGTGCCTGGCACTAAAGTTTACCTTTATTCTTGTTCGTATTTAAAGTTTGAAACCGAGGAGTAATTATGAGGGAATCTTCTACAATTCCAGAAGATGTGAAACAACGGCTAAATTGGTTATTGATATTTATAATCATTTGTTTTTCAATATTAGTTATCATCCTGTGGTATTTGCAGATGATTAAGGGGGAGGAATTTAAGGAAAGAGCGGTAGAGAATTGTATCCGTTCCCTGGTAGAAGACGCCCCGCGGGGCAGGATTTATGACCGCCAAGAAGAATTATTGGTTACTAATCGTCCAGCACTAGTAGTTTCTATAATCCCGGCAGAGGTCGATGATTTAGAAAAATTGATTGAAAGACTAAGCAGAATAATAGGTATTTCTCCGGAAGAAATTTCGCAGACAGTAAAAAATTACCGGGAAAACCCTTTTAAGCCGGTAAAAATTCTGGATGATTGCAAGACAAATAAGATAGTGGAGATTGAAGAGAGAAAAGATGAATTAAAAGGAGTGGTTTTAGAGGTTAAACCTCGGAGGGATTATCTTTACCATGATTTTGCAGCCCATAGCCTGGGATATGTGGGGGAAATAGATAAAGAGGAGTTGCAGCAATTTGGCAATCCGAAATTCCAGGGAGGGGACATCATAGGAAAAGCCGGACTGGAAAAATATTATGATAATATTTTGAGAGGAGAAAAAGGAGGGAAGGAAGTCGAAGTTGATGCCTCAGGTCAGGAGATAGCTGTTTTATTGTATCAGAAACCGGTACCGGGCGAAGATTTGGTCTTAACTATCGATAGAGATTTACAGCTCTACGGAGAAAATTTACTCTTTAACAAAAAAGGTTCCATTATAATAAGCGATCCTAACAGTGGGGAAATATTGGCTCTGGTTAACAGACCTTCTTTTAGCCCCAACATATTTGCTAATGGAATTTCCAGTTCTGATTGGCAAAGGCTTTCTTCTGATGCCGATTACCCTTTGACTAACCGAAGTGTTCAGGGTGTTTATTCACCCGGTTCGATATTTAAAGTAGTTACAGCAATAGCCGCTCTGGAAGAAGGAGTTACCGACAGAAACAGAAAGATTTATTGTTCGGGTAGTTTTGAATTAGCTGGGCAGGTCTTTACTTGCTGGGACGAGACCGGACACGGGAGTTTAAGTATGGTAGATGCAATTGCCCATTCCTGCAATATCTATTTTTATACTTTAGGAAATGACCTGGGGATTGAAAGATTTAATAAATATATGCAGAAATTTGGATTGGGAGAAAAAACCGGCATTGATCTGCCCGAAGAAGCTATAGGGATAATTCCTTCTGCCCAATGGAAGGAGAGAGAAGTTAAAGAAATTTGGTTCCCCGGTGATACTATAAATCTTTCTATTGGTCAGGGATATCTTTTGTTAACCCCTTTACAGGTGCATCATATTATTACTACTATCGCTGCAGAAGGGGAAGTTTATAAGTTGCATTTGGTAAAAAAGATAATTTCTGCCGACGGTAACACAGTAAAAGAAATTAAACCGGAAACTTATAGAAAACTAAATTTTTCTCCGGATACATTTAAGATTGTTAAAGAAGGATTAAGGCAGACTATATTAAAGGGAACGGGCTGGAGAGCAAATATTAAAGAATTAGCGGTGGCCGGGAAGACCGGAACAGCTGAAAATCCTCAGGGGGAGACTCACGCCTGGTTTATCGGTTTCGCCCCTTATGAGAATCCAGAAATTTGTATCACCGTTTTTCTGGAAAATGGAGGAGAGGGGGGAGAAGCCGCCGCTCCCATAGCCCGGGCTATGCTGGAAAAATATTCTGATATAAAAAGGTAAACTTTAGTGCCTGGCACTAAAGTTTACCTTTTGGGCCACTTTTGTGCCGGGATCCTAATTTTGGAGGATAGAAGTTGAAGGAAAAATTAGATAGATTAATTGAAAATTTAGATTATACCCTGCTTTTTGCGGTAGTGTTTCTCTGTTTTTATGGACTTTTAGTGTTATACAGTTCAACACGTTTGGCGGTCACAGTGGGGAGCGATCCCTATTTCTTCGTAAAGCGGCAATCCTTATGGATATTGTTAGGGTTTTTATTTTTGACTATAACAATTTTTATCGATTATCATAATTTGGAAAGATATTCTAAATTAATCTATTTTGGGACTGTTGTTTTACTGATAATGGTCATATTTGCCGGTAGATCGACTTATGGAGCAAGACGCTGGTTGGCTATAGGACCTTTTGACTTTCAGCCCTCGGAGTTTGCTAAAATCGCCTTAATTGCCTTTTTGGCGGATTTTTTATCTAAAAACAAACAAAAATTAAATAATTTTTTCTATTATTTACTGCCATTTGCTTATACCGGGCTTTTAATTTTATTGGTATTCATGCAGCCGGATTTAGGCACTTCTTTAGTATATTTAGCTATTCTTATAATAATGTTGTTTGCAGTAGGGGTTAAGATAAAATATTTAGTTTTTACTTTTTTTGCAACCTTATCTTCTGTTCCGGCTTTGTGGATTTTTCTAAAAGATTATCAGAAAAATAGATTAATTTTATTTTTAAATCCCAACCTGGATCCCTTGGGGGGCGGCTATAATGTTATCCAATCGAGGATTGCCATCGGTTCAGGAGGTTTCTTGGGGAATGGAATCTTTAGCGGTCTGCAAAGTCAGTTAAATTTTTTACCTGCTCAACACACCGATTTTATATTTTCTGTAGTAGGAGAAGAATTAGGTTTTTTAGGGGTTATCTTTTTATTAGGACTTTATGTAATAATATTATGGAGAGGAATAAAGATTGCTTTAGAGGCTAGAGATTTATTAGGAAGTTTGCTGGCTACCGGTGCTGTGTCGTTTTTATTTTTTCATATAGTAGTGAATATTGGAATGGCAATGGGGATGTTGCCGGCTACCGGACTGCCTTTGCCTTTTTTAAGTTACGGGGGGAGTTTTATGATATCTAATTTGTTAGTAATAGGGATATTGCTAAATGTGGAATTGAATAAGATAAAGTGGTAAAACAATTGGCCGATTGACCGAAAAAACAATTGGCCGATTGACCAATTCACCAATTGACCAATTATTTTAGTCGTTAGTGAATAGTGAATAGTCGTTAGCATAGAATTAGCGTGGAGCGTACAGCGTATCGCGTTTACCCCCTCACCCTAACCCTCTCCCTCGGAGGGGAGAGGGAATAAAGAATCTGTGCATTTTAATTTATTCTATATGCTATGAGCTATAATACGATATGCGGCTTTATTCTGAATACTGGCTTCTGGCTCCTGAATTCTATTTATTTAGGAGATATGTATTTATATAGTCAGCTAACTAAGTGAGGAGAGAAGAGATTGAATATTAAAAAAATATTATTTGAAGAGTTATTGGATAAGGTGCAAAAACCCGGGAGGTATACAGGCAAAGAATTTAACGAGATAGTAAAAGAAGAAGATGCATCTACGGTTAAAATAGCCTTAACCTTCCCAGATTTATACGAGATCGGGATGAGTTATCTGGGATTTAAAATTTTGTATGAGATTATAAACAAGAGAGACGATGCTCTGGCTGAGCGAGTTTTTTCGCCGGCGGTGGATATGGAAAAACTGCTGAGAGAACGACAGATACCCGTTTTTTCTTTAGAGACTTACAGGCCTTTAAATTCTTTTGATATAGTTGGATTTACTATTCAACATGAATTATGTTATTCCAATATTCTGAATCTTATCGACCTTGGCCAGATTCCCTTAAGGTCGGAAGAGAGAAAAGAAAATAACCCCCTGGTAATTGCCGGCGGGCCGGGGGCCTTTAACCCGGAACCCTTATCCCGTTTTATCGATTTATTTGTAATCGGAGAAGGGGAAGAGATTATCGGTGAAATTATAGAAGTTTATAAAAGATTGAAAGAAAAAAAACAGAGCCGA